>WNGB01001341.1_pt1 | contig 40199 bp, 45 predicted proteins | sample 5400681 | NCBI WGS metagenome assembly WNGB01 (sample SAMN13153367, study PRJNA577476) | soil metagenome | isolation source: 115 cm soil or saprolite under grassland replicate 2 | place: USA:California | collected 2016-06-15 | reverse complement strand
CCATGCTGGACTGGAAGGAGCAGTGGCTCGAGGGAGGCAAGTTCCCCTTCACGCCCTCGGTCGTCGACATGCACGGCATCGAGGCCTGCTGTGACGAGCTGCTGGAGGAAGGGCTGGAGAGCTCGATCGCGCGACACGATCTGGCCGCGCGCGCCTGCAGAGCCGGCGTCAGGGCGATGGGCCTCGAGCTGTGGCCCCGCAGCGAGGAGGTGACCGCGGCCTGCGTGACCGCGATCACCGTGCCGGAGGGGCTGGCCGACGCCCAGGTGCGCGACAACTGCCGCGAGCACTACGGCGTGATGATCTCGGGCGGGCAGGGCGCGGGGAACCTCGTCCGCATCGGTCACATGGGGCCCAGTGCCCGCTCGCTCTACCCGGTCGTCGGGCTGGCGTCTCTCGGACGGACGCTGGCCGACCTCGGCGTGCCGGTCAGGGTTGGCGAGGGGCTCGACGCCGCGCTGGAGGTGCTCTCGCAGCCGGCCTCGGTGGGCACACCCGCGTGACGCTGCCGCCCTTCGATCTGCACCGGCCCCGCTCGGTGGAGGAGGCGACCGAGCTGATCGATCGCTACGGCGAGGACGCCGCGCTCTACTGCGGCGGCACGGAGCTCTTGCTGCTGCTGAAGCTGGGTTTCGCCTCGTTCGGCCATCTCGTGGACGTGAAGCAGATCGAGGAACTGCAAGGAGTGCGGGCCCAGAACGGGCGGCTCGTGGTCGGCGCGTCGGTGACCCACCGAGAGCTCGAGCGCTCGGAACTCGTGCGTGAACGGCTCCCGGCGTTGGCGAGCATGGAGCGGTGGGTGGCGAACCTGCGGGTGCGCGAGGTGGGGACGTTGGGCGGAAACCTCGCCTTCTCGGACCCCCACTCCGACCCGGCGACGTTCCTGCTCGCGCTGGACGCGGAAGTCGAGTGCCGGCGCGGAGGCGAAGCATCTCGGCGCATTCCGATCTCGGAGTTCGTGATCGGCCCCTACCGCACCGGCCTCTTGGCCGGGGAGCTGCTCATGGCGGTGCACGTTCCGGAGCTCTCGCCAGGCGCGGGGATCGCGCACGCCAAGTTCGCCTTCCACGAGCGCCCGGCGGCGACCGTTTGCTGCCTGGCGCGCGTGGACGACGGCGCGATCAGCGAGGCGCGCGTGGCCGTCGGCTCCGTGGGCGCACGGCCCGTGCGCGCACCCGCTGCGGAGCAGGCGCTGACGGGTGCGGCCGCTGATCTCGACCCGGAACTGCTTGCGGAGGCAGGTGGGCGCGCCGCCGAGGCAGCTTCCCCTATAGAGGACGCGAACGGCTCGGCCGAGTACAAGGCGCAACTCGTGCGCGTCCTCGTGGAGAGGACGATGCGGGAGGCGCTGGGTGATCGCTGACGGGGAGGTGCTGGCGGCGGTCGATGCCCAAGGGGACGCGATCCGCGAGACCGTGCGGTTCGTCCACCAGCACCCCGAGCTCGGCCACGAGGAGCACGAGTGCTCGAGGTATCTCTGCGAGACCCTTGCCGCCGGCGGCCTCGACGTGGACAGAGGCGTGGGAGGAATGGAGACGGCCTTCCGGGCCACTCTGCGCGGCGCGCACCTGGGCGCCTCGGTCGGGCTCGTCTGCCTCTTCGACGCGGTCACGGCGTTTCGGCCCGACGGAACGGTCGAGCCGGTCCACTCCTGCGGGCACGGGCCGATCGCAGGCGGTGTGATCGGCTCGGCCCTGGTGCTGGCCGCCCTTCGCGACGAGCTCGCCGGGACGGCGGTTGTGATGGGCTGTCCGGCGGACGAGATCCATGCACCGGGCTCGATCGAGCGGGGCGGCGGCAAGGCGCTGAGCGCCGAGGCCGGCCTCTGGGACGACCTCGACGCGGCCCTCTACGCCCACCCCGAGTTCATCGACACCGTCTCGCTCGAGTCGCGCTGGATGCGACGCGCGCGGGCAACGGTCCCGGGCTCACGCTCGCTCGCCTCCGCGGCCAATGCCCCGCTCGAGGCCGCGGTCTCCGCGCTCGAGGTCGCACGCGCGCACGTCCCGGACGACGTCATGCTGGAGCGTCTCGAGCTGGACGGCGACGTGGAGGAGGGAACGGGCCTGGTGCTCGGCGCGACCTTCCTCGTCTTCGCGGACGAGGAACGCGACGTCGACGCGAGACTTGCGGCCCTGCGCGCGGCGCTCCCGGAGGCGGAGTGGCACGATGGCCGGCTCGTCGAGGCGGTGCGCCCGAACGCCCGCGTGACCGCCGCCGTGGCCGAGGCCTTCGGCGCACTCGGCCGCGACTTCGTATCCCAGCCTCCGCGGCTCCCCTTCGCCACCGACTTCGGGAACATCTCGCGCCGCTGCCCGGCCGCTCTGATCGGGGTGGGCCGCGACGGCGGCTGGGCCTTTCACACGGACGAAGGAGCTGCGCAGTTCGCCTCCGCAGACGGCGAAGAGGCGGCCCTGACGATCGCCCGGGTGCTCGCCTTGGCCACGGCCCGGCTCGTCGAGCGTCCTGCCTAGCCGCGGCGCAGGAGCCGTCGCCAGAGCCTCCCCAGCACCAGGCGCAACCCGCCGATCGGCGCGACGGGGGCTGGTAACGCAGGCTCGTCCCGTTCGAGGAGCGAGGAGATGCAGCGCGCGAACTGGTCCGTCAGCTCCTCGGCCACGCTGCCTAGCACCGGCCGGCCGTACTGGGCGACGGCTCCTCGCAGAGAGAGATCGGTGACGAGGGAGACGCGTGTCCCGCCGTCCGCCTCGGCCAGGCTGGATGTGATCGTGGCCTGGGCCGCGCCTCGGCCGCGTACATCTCTGGCGTCGACGGAGAGCGTGACACGGCGGTTGTCCCGGTCGACCTCGGTCTGCTCGACTGTCGAGCGGAACTGGAGCGAGATCGGCCCCAGCTTGACATGCAGCAGCACTTGCCAGGTCGTCTCGCTCACGGCGCGCTCGAGCTCGGCACCGGGCATGCACGGCAGCACCCTCGGGACATCGGTGAGCAGCGCCCAGGCGGTCTCGGGCCCCGCCGGGACCTCGAACGCGTTCTCGATTCTCACTCGAGCGAATCTATCCGTCAGGAGTACGCTCACGCGGTGCTGACGCAGGCGGAGATCGCCGCCGCCCGCGAGCGGGCCGTCCGGGCGCTCGCGGAAGCGGGGATCGTGCTCACGGACGAGGAGCGCGACGTCATCGAGGTGGCCGACTTCGGCCTCTCCCAGCTCGAGCAGATCGGCCTGGAGGTGGTCGTGTACGTGAACACCGAGCGGGTCTGCGCCAAGGAGCTCGTGCTCTTCCCGGGCCAGACCTGCCCCGAGCACCGGCATCCGCCGCGCGAGGGCTCATCGGGCAAGGAGGAGACCTTCCGCTGCCGGCAGGGGGTTGTCTACCTGTACACGGAGGGAGAGCCGGCGCCGGATCCCATCTGCCGTCCTCCCGGTCACGGGTTCACGGTCCGGCACGAAGTCGTGCTGCGACCGGGCGACCAGCACACGATCCCACCGGACACCCTGCACTGGTTCCAGGCGGGGCCCGAGGGCGCGATCGTCTCCGAGTTCTCGACCACGTCGACCGACGAGCTCGACGTCTTCACCGACCCGCGCGTCAGTCGCGCGACCGTCGTCGCGGAGCGCTGACCCTGCCCGCCGCCTCCTCCTCTGCGCCGGGATCCTCGTCTCCGACGTCTTCGTCCCTCCGCTCGATCGGTTGCCGGCGGCCGGTGAGCTGGTCGCGACGGACGACTTCCTCGTTCAGCCGGGCGGGTGCGCCTCGAATACGGCGAGCGTCCTCGCCAAGCTCGGCGTCTAGGCCGTGGTCGCAGGCCACGTGGGCGACGACCTCTTCGGCGACGTCGTCGAGCGAGGGCTCGTGGCCCGAGGGCTCGACACCCGCGCGATCCTGCGCACGCCCGGCCGCGGCACCTCCCAGACGCTGATCCTGCCCGTGGCGGGAGACGACCGTCGCTACGTGCACGCGTTCGGCGCCAACGCCGAGCTGGCGGCGGCGGACATCCCGGAGGCGGCGCTGGCCGCAGCCCAGGTTCTCTACGTGGGCGGCTACCTGATCCTTCCCGCCCTGCGGCAGGGAGAGCTCGCCGAGCGCTTCCGGCTCGCGGCGAGCACGGCACGACGGTAGTCCTGGACGTGGTCGCCCCCGCAGGCCGTCGCCTCTCGCTCGAGGACGTGCGGCCCGTCCGCATGCCGCCGCTGGGAGAGACGAGCGACGAGTTGCGGGTCGTCGGCTGGCTGTCGGAGGGAGACGAGGTCGTCCCCGGCGAGGGATTGTTCGAGGTGGAGACCGACAAGGCGACACTCGAGGTCGAGGCGACCTCGGGCGGCGTCCTCCTGCGCATCGTGCACGAGCCGGGCGCGGAGGTCGCCGTCGGTACCGTGATCGGCTGGATCGGCACGACCGGCGAGAGCCGCCCTAGGCGGGCGAGCCGCCGCGTATAGTCGGGCGTCGTGGCGCTGTCGTCGACCGTCGCGGAGACGTTGTCGCAGCTCGCGCTGTTCGCCGACCTGTCGTCGGGGCAGGTCGAGGCGATTGCGCACGGGTTCGGCGAGCAGGCCTTCGGGGCGGAGCGGCGCGTGCTGCGCCAGAACCTCGGTGGGAGCGGCCTCTTCATCATCCTGGAGGGCGAGGCGGAGGTGCGGCTGGACGGCCAGGAGGTGGCGCGGCTCGGCCGCGGCGAGTTCTTCGGCGAGATCTCGGCCCTGATCGGCGAGGCCCCGAACGCGGACGTGGTGGCGAAGACCTTCTTGCGCTGCCTCGTCGTTCCCGCGCCCGAGCTCGAGCGCTTCCTGCTCGAGCACCCGACGGTGCTGCTGCGCATGCTGAAGGTCGAGGTGGGGCGCCTGCGGCTCGCCGAGTTGTCGCAGGAATGAGCGAGCGCCCCTTTGCGCCGGGCGACTATGACCTCGTCGTTGTCGGCAGCGGTCCCGGGGGCCTGCAGACGAGCTACTGGCTGCGGAGGCTCGGGGTCCGGCACGCCGTCGTCTCGGCCGACGAGAAGCCCGGCGGCATGTTCCAGCACCTGCCCATCTATCAGCGGCTGATCAGCTGGACGAAACCCGACGCGCCGGTCGAGCGCGGCACGCGTGAGTACGAACGATACGACCACAACAGCCTGGTCGCCGCCGAACCCGAGCTGCAGGCGCTGGCGCCCCAGTTCATGGACCGCAGCCTCGACCTGCCCTCCCGGGCGGAGATGGAGCAGACGATGGCGGCCTTCGCCACGCGGGCGAAGCTTCAGGTCCGTTACGGCTGCCGGTGGCTGGAGACCCGCCGGGAGGACGACCGGTACGTCATCGTTACCGAGGACGGCGAGTACCGCTGCCGGGCCGCCGTGTTCGCCGTGGGGATGACCGACCCGTGGCGGCCGGAGATCCCGGGCATCGAGGCGGTGCCGCACTACGTGGAGACGCGGCCGCCGAGCGAGTACGGGGGCAAGCGTGTGTTCATCGTCGGGAAGCGGAACTCGGCCTTCGAGATCGGGCAGGCGCTCCTGCCCTGGGCCAGCCAGCTCGTGCTCGCGTCCCCGCGCCGGGTGCAAACCGAGGTGCTGGCGCTCTCGCCTCTGCGTGTCCGGTACCTCCAGCCCTACGACGAGTTCGTGCGTGGCGGCTACGGCACGTTCATCCTCGATGCGGTCATCGAGCGGATCGAGCCTCGGGACGGCGGCTACCGGGTGGTGACAAGCAGCACGGCCTTCGAGGAGGAGCTCACGTTCGACGTGGATGCGGTCGTCGCGGCGACGGGTTTTCAGGCGCCGCTGCGCGACCTTCCCCGGCTCGGCGTGGCGACGGTGGCGGACGGCCGCCTGCCCGCGCTGACGCCGTTCTGGGAGAGCATGTCGCTGCCGGGAATCTTCTTCGCGGGCAACGTGACCCAGGCCGAGCGCGGCCTCGAGAAGCACGGCGTCTCGGCGAGCTCGACGGCGGTGAACGGCTTCCGCTACAACGCCCGCGTCCTGGCGCACGACCTCGCGCGGCGGTTCGGCATCGAGATTCCGCGGCGGGCGATGCCGGTCGAGGAGGCGGTTCCGTTCCTCCTTCGGGAGGCCTCGCACGCCCCCGAGCTCTGGATCCAGAAGGGCTACCTGGCGCGAGTGCTGAGCGTGGAAGCGGTCGCCGGCGTTCGCGACGAGGGCATCCTGCCGCTCGCCCACTTCGTCGACGAGGGGCCGAACGACGGACTCGCCGTGACCCTCGAGCACGACGCGCGGGGGACGATCCGTCCAGTCGTGTACGTCCGGCGCGCCGGTGCGGTGACCGAGCACCCGCTCCCACCTCATCCGCTGCATGACTACTCGAACGAGGAGCACCACCGCGAGGTTGCCGCCCGCGTGGCTCCTGTCGTGTAGCGAAACCGGCACACACGCGGAGTCCCGGCGTTTGAATCCCCCGTGTCCCGGGTAGCGGGGAAAGCAATGCCTCATCCAGGGCAGACGCTCGAGGATCCAGACACGCACGCGGTCGCACGCTTCGTCGCCACCGCCGACTCGAGCGACGGCGAGGCCGTCGTCCTGGAGCTCGAGACGCCGCCTGGCTGGACCGCGGGGCCGCTCCACGAGCATCCGGAGCAGGTCGAGCGCATCGAGGTGTTGTCGGGCCGTCTGGTTGCCTGGATCGAGCACGACGCGGGCCTCTGCACCCGGGGCGAGGACCTCACCCTCGCACCCGGGACGCCGCACACCGTGGAGAACCCCGGCCCCGCGCCGGCACGCCTGCGGGTCGAGTTCTCGCCGGCGCTTCGCTCCGACCGCCTCTTCGAGCGGATGTACGGCGGCGGTGTGGGCTCGCATCCGCTGTCTCTGCTCCCGGCCGGGCTTCGGGCCTGGCTCGAGAGCCGGGGTTTCGGCGAGGAGATCCACTACCTGTGGCCACGCCGTGCGCTGCTCGCCGCTCTCTGCGCTGCCGTGGCGGCGGTTACTCTCCCCGCATGGCGGCGTTCAGCGTCCGCGGGCTGATCGACGACAACGCAGGCCGCGAGCTCGATCTCCACGCAGAGGTGGTCAACCCGCAGTTCGTGCGCCTGCTACGGACGATCGGCTTCGACCGCCACTGGGCGCGCGGTGAAGGTGCCTACCTCTTCGATGCGGACGGAAGTCGCTATCTCGACATGCTGGGCGGCTTCGGCATGTACAACGCGGGCCGGAACAACCCTCGCATCCGGGCCGCCCTCGTGGAAGCGCTCGAACTGGAGCTGCCCGGCAGGGTCGCCCTAGGCGTCACTCATCCCGCGGGGCTGCTTGCACGAGAACTGCTGGCCCGGGCGCCGGGGAGCCTCGGTCGCGTGCTGTTCACCAGCTCGGGTGCCGAGTCGGTCGAGGCCGCGATCAAGATCGGCAGGGCGGCGACCCAGCGGCCGCGTGTGCTCTCGGTCGAGAACGGATTCCACGGGCTGACCATGGGCGCGCTCTCGGCGAATGGCAACCCGGCCTTCACGCGACGCTTCGAGCCGCTGCTGCCGGGCTTCTCCCACGTCCCGTTCAACGATCTCGACGCGCTCGAGGCCGAGCTCTTGGGCGAGGACGTCGCTCTCTTCCTCACCGAGCCGATCGTCGGACACGGCGTCGTCCTGCCCGAGCCGGGCTACCTGGAAAGAGCGCAGAGCCTCTGTCGTCGTTACGGGACCCTCTTCTGCGTGGACGAGGTCGCGACCGGTTTCGGCCGCACGGGCCGGCTGTTCGCCTGCGAGCACTGGGGGCTCGAGCCGGACCTGATGACCGTCTCCAAGGCGCTCTCGGGCGGCTACGTTCCGGTCGGCGCGTGCCTGCTCCGGACCGGGGTCTTCGATGCGGTGTTCGACTCGATGGAGCACGCGCTCAGCCACGGCTCGACCTTCGCCCCGAACGACCTCGGCATGGTCGCCGGGCTGGCCACGCTGCACGAGGTGGAAGAGCAGGGCCTGGCCGGGCGCTCGGCCAGGCTGGGGGAGCTGCTCGTCGAACGGACCCGCCCGCTGGTCGAGCGCTACGAGGTCGTGAAGGACGTGCGCGGCCTGGGTCTCTTCTGGGGGATCGAGTTCGGAGACCCGGGGCGCTCGCCAGCGTGGCGAATGCTCGAGCGCCTCCAGCCCGGCATCTTCTCGCAGCTCGTGGTGGTGCCGCTCTTCTCCGACCACCGGGTGCTGATCCAGGTCGCCGGGCACGACATGAACGTGATCCGGGCGATGCCGCCGCTCGTCCTCTCAGAGGAGGACGTCGACTGGTTCGCCGACGCTCTCGACGAGACCGTCGCCGCGGCGCAGCGGATGCCCCGGGCGATGACGCGCTTCGCGCTCCGCGTCGCCCGCGGCGGGTTGGCCGGCAAGGTGAAGACCCCCGGCTAGCCCCGCTACATGTCGGCGTGCCGGCGGTCCGCCGACGCGCGCGCCCAGTGTTCTGCGCGGGTGACGATGAGCTCCCGAATGCGCTGGACCTCGTCGTCGTCCCAGGGCAGTCGCTCAGTGGGAACGACGACGCACACCTGGTGCAATTCGGCGCCGCTGTGCTGATCGAATTCGTAGCGCCGCTCGGCCAGGATGGTCAGCTCGCCGAGCTCCGGCAGGAGCTCTTGGGCGAGCTCCTCGATCTCGGCCGGGGTCGCTTCCCGCCCGGCCCAGATTCCGAAGTTGACGCGCACCTCGAGGCCGGGCGCCTCTGGGCTGGCTACGGAGAACGCCATTCTCGGCTCGGCCTGCATGGTCCTTACCTTCCCGTCTAGCTGAGTGCTAACCCTGCTGCGGCTCCCAGCGGAAGCGGCGCACGGCGACGACCAGGCCGGCCAGGCCCCAGGCAGCGATCACGGCGACGTCGGTCCAGTCGCCCCAGATCTGCTCGTGCCGGAGGAGCACGTCTTTCATCAGCCGGATGAAGTAGGTGAGCGGCAGCAGCTCGGCGACGACCTCGAGGAAACGCGGATACGCGTGCGGAGACCAGAACGAGCCGGCGAGAAAGGCCATCGGCAGGTAGATCGCGTTCACGACGGCCGACGACCCCTCGGCCGAACGGATCAACGTGGCCACGGCGACGCCCATGGCCGCGAACGCGAGCGCGCCGAGCAGCAGGCTGAGCACTGCCGAGAGCCAACGGTCCGGGAAACGCACGTCGAACAGCACCCTGGCGAGCAGGATGAGCGCAACTGCTTCGATCGCGAAGACGATGATCGTGGAGGCGAGGAAGGCGGCGACGTAGGAATGCGCCGGCAGCGGCGTTCCGCGCAGGCGCTTGAGGATCCCGCTCTCCCGCCGGATGACGAGCACGATCGCGAGCCCTGCGAAAGCGGTCGAGGCGACGCCGTAGCCGAGTATCCCGGCGAGGAGGTAGGACGAGCCCTTGACACCTTCGCTCTTGATGACGTCGTCTCCGTACACCGACCCGAGCAGGACGAAGATGATCACCGGGAAGAGGAAGGTGAAGAAGGCGAGCTCGTGGCTGCGCCAGTAGAGGCGCTGCTCACCGCGCAGCTGGTGCAGGACGAGATTCACTCCGTCTCGTCTCCGGTCAGCTCGAGGTAGATCTCCTCCAGGGTGGGCCGGCGCACCTGGAGGCCTTCCAGCTCCACCCCGTCCGCCAGCGCCTGTCCCGTCAGCTCGTGGAGCACCCGCGTCGGCTCCTGGGTCTCGACCACGACCTCGTGCCCGTCTCGCTGATAGCGGATCTCGGCGGCCACGTTCCTGCCGGTGAGATCTGCGGGTTTGCCGAGCGCGACGATGCTTCCCTCACGGAGCACGGCTACCCGGTCGGAGAGCTGCTCAGCCTCGTCGAGGTAGTGCGTCGTGAGCAGGACGGTCTTGCCGAGCTCGCGCAGCGAGCGGATGATCGACCAGGCGGCGCGGCGAGCGGCAGGATCGAACCCGGTCGTCGGCTCGTCGAGGAAGAGAATCTCGGGGTCTCCGATCAGCCCGAGCGCGAGGTCCAGGCGCCGCCGTTGGCCGCCTGAGAGGGTCTTGACCCTCGCGTCGCCCTTCTCGCGCAGGCCCACGAGCTCGACGACCTCCTCGACGCTGCGGGGCGCCTGGAAGTAGCCGGCGAAAAGCGCGACGTGCTCGCGGACCGTTAGGTTCTCGTACATGGCGGAGGACTGGAGCACCACGCCGATGCGCTCCCGCCACTCGCTTCCCGCCCGCTCGGGATCGATGCCGAGGACGGACACGTCGCCGCCGTCCCGCCTGCGATAGCCCTCGAGGATCTCGACCGTGGTGGTCTTGCCCGCGCCGTTCGGTCCGAGGAGCCCGAAGACCTCACCGGCCTCGATCTCGAAGCTGACGCCGCGCAGCGCTTCGGCGGAGCCGTACGACTTGTGCAGATCGGTGACCGCTAGCGCCAGCATGATCCCTCTGGCAGATAGGTTACGATATCTCTGTCAGATATGTCAAACATCTCGAGGGACAGTCACAGTGACAGTCACAGTGACAGTCACCTGGACATGCCCACTCTCTCCCCCACAGCCAAGGTCATTCTCGGCTTTCTACGCTTCCGGCCGCGCAGTGGCTACGACATCAAGCGCTCGGTGGAGCTCTCGACGCGGTTCTTCTGGGGCGCGAGCTTCGGGCAGATCTATCCGGAGCTGAACCGGCTCGAGCGCAGCGGGCTGGTCGAGGTGGAGCAGAGCGCGGAGGCCGGCCGGAGGCGCAAGGTGTTTCGACTGACGAAGGAAGGCGAGCGGGCGCTGGACGACTGGATGCGCAGTGAGAGCGACCTCTTCCAGTACCGGGACGAGGGGCTGCTCAGGCTCTTCTTCGGCGACCTGGTCGACCTGGAGGCAGCGCTCGACAACGTCCGCCGGATGCGCGAATGGCGGGAGGAGGTCGTGGGCTTCTTCCACTCGGAGATCGAGCCCCACGCGCGGGAGGACGCCGAAGAGGGTCATCCCTTCCCGCAGTTGGCCCTCGAGTACGGGATCGCGATGCTCGAGAGCCAGGCGGCCTGGCTCGCCGGCGTGGAGCGTGAGCTCGAGGGTCGGCTCACAGGTCGATGACGACCATGCCGGCGGCCGGGTAAGGCGGCTCCGGACCACCGGTGAGCTCGGCCGCGATCCGGCCGCAGTCGGGCTGGTGGCCGACGACCACGACGTTCGTGCCCCGCCCGGCGACGGCGTCACGTACGTCGTCCACTGTCGCACCGGGCTCGAGCCGGGCGTCGGCTTCCACCTTCGATCCGGTTGCGCGGGCCAGCTCCTCGCCGGTCTCACGTGCACGGAGCAGCGGGCTTGTCAGCACCACGTCGGGATTGACCTCGGCAGCCAGCCGCCCGCCCAGCTCTCGCGCCTGTCTGCGCCCGTTCGGGGTCAGCGTGCGCAGCTCGTCGGGCTCGCCGGGAGCAGCCTCGGCGTGGCGAACCAGGTAGAGCCGCATGGCGTGAGCTTAGTCCTACTGCTCCGTCAGGGACGGAGCACTAGGCGGCGAGCAAGCCCGTGACGTACATGATGCCGATCCCCGCGACGAACCCGCCCATGACGTAGCCGGAGGAGAGCCCGCCCGGCGCCCGCCGGCGAATGTAGCGCGCCACTTCGACCACCACCTGAAGAGCGGCGCCCGTGGCCGCTCCGAAGAAGAGCACGCCGAGGAAGTCGCTCGTGAGGAACCCGCCGATCCACGCCCCGGCGATTGTCGGCGCGCCTGCGATCAAAGCCAGCGTGGCGAGTCTCCGCAGGCTTGCTCGCCCCCGGTCGGCGATCGGAGCGGCGATCCCCACTCCCTCGGTGACGTTGTGGACCATGAACCCCACGATCAGGAAGGTGCCGAGCGTCAACTCCCCAAGGGCGAAGGACGAGCCGACTGCCAGGCCCTCCCCGAGGTTGTGGACTCCGATGCCGACGGCAATCAGGGTGGCGAGCCCCACACCGCCGAGCGCGCCCGCACGGCCCTCGCCGCCCCCGCTCAACCGCGCGGAGAGGTACGTGAGCGCCAGGTAGCTCGCGGCCACGCCGAGCAGCACGAGCCCCGCGCCGCCGAGTGGGCCCGGCAGCGTCGTCTGCAGGTCGAGGGACTCCCCCAGTGCCTCGAGCGCGAGAAAGGTGAGCAGACCGGCGGTCAGCGCCATGAAGGCCGCGTTCCAGCGCCGGTCGGCCCGGCGCAGCGCCGGTAGCCAGAGGAGGCCGAGCGCGACCGGGACCACCCCGACGAGCAGCCCGATCAGCGCATAGCCGAGGACGCTCCGTCCGGTCGCGACGGGTGTCTCGACGGCGGCAGGAACCTCCTCGGTCACCTGGATCCCCGTCGAGCTGGTGACGCCGACCGAGAGAGGGTCGCCCTCGACCCAGTCGTAGGGGACGACGACCGTGCTCGAGCGCAGGCGCTTCAGCGTCTCGGGGCCGTCGACCGAGTAAGGCACGATCGCATCGTCCACGGTCACTGTGCCGATCGTGATCGCGTCGCGCTGGGGATTGGTGACGCGGATGCGAATCTCGCCCGGCTGGAAGGTGACCCGGCGGACGTCGAGCTCGTCGGTCGCCGGGGCGCTCCGGCCCACCAGGTCGATCAGAGAGCCGCCGCCGGTCGCGAAGAGAGAGACGGCCCCGACGAGCAGGAGAATGGGCAGGAGGGCCCACAGGCGCCAGTGGGCTCCGGCACGCTCTCCTCCCGGGGCCGCACGCTCCATCAGTCGACGACCTCGAAGAAGCCCATCCAGCCGAGCTCGGCGAACTCGGACTGGTGGGCGTGGAACATGAACGTGCCCGTGTTAGCGAACTCGATCTCGATGATTCCGCGCTGGCCCTGGCAGAGCATCACGGTGTCCGTGTACTCGTACTGGTCGCCCGAGCCCGTGGGGTAGTAGCGGAAAAACTCGCCGTGCAGGTGCAGGGAGTTGACCAGGTCGAACTCCGTCAGGTTCGCGAGGTAGATGCGCACGAGCTTCCCGCGGCGCACCCGAATCGGGTATTTCGCGTAGTAGAAGGCCAGGCCGTTGACGGCGTAGAAGTTGTTCTCGCCGTCACCGTCGGTGTCGAAGCCGTTCATCACCATCACCAACTCCTGCGCCGGCCGGCGGGGCTTGGGCGGGTCGATGATGAAGGCGCCGTACAACCCCTTGTGGATGTGCTTCTTGAGCGGCGTCGCATGGCAGTGGTAGAGCTGCATCCCGTACGGGCGGGCGGGGAACTCGTAGGTGAAGGATCCGCCGGGCGGCACCACCTCGAAGACGCCGTCCATGTTCGAGGGGTGGATGCCGTGGAAGTGGATCGTGTGCGGGTGCGAGCCGGCGTTCTGGAAGTGGATGCGCAGGAGGTCGTCCTCCGTGGCGCGGATCACCGGCCCCGGGGCCGTGCCGTTGTACGTCCACGCCGAGAAGGTCACTCCTTTGGCCACCTCGAGCTCGCGGTCAACCGCGGTCAGCGAGTACGCGCGCACCCGGCCGGGCTGGTGGGGAAGCGCCGCCGGGGGATGGAGCAGGTGGTCGATGTCGTGCGGCCCCCCGGGCGCCGGCACCTGGGAGCCGATCATCGCTGCATGGCCCTGGCGCATGTGCTCGTGGCCGCGGTGCATCTCCGCGTGCCGGGCATGTTCCGCTGGAGAGGCGCGCCCGGAGCCGGACGTCGCGAGCTTGGCGATCGGGGCGGCCGCGACGAGCGGTGCGGCGCCGATCAGGAGCTGGCGTCTCGTCACGGGTTTAGCCACGGCTAAAGTATATTTAAGCACCCGTGAATCGTGCCCCCCTGAGCCAGACCGCTGAGGACTACCTGAAGGAGATCTACAAGCTCCAGGTCGAGCAGGGCAAAGCCACCACGTCGGCGCTCGCGGAACGGGTTGGCGTCTCCGCACCGTCCGCGACGGCGATGCTCAAGAAGCTCGCCGCGATCGGGCTCGTCGAGCACGAGCCGTACAGAGGCGTGCTCCTGACCTCGGCCGGCGAGAAGGCCGCCATCGAGGTCATCCGGCACCACCGGCTCCTCGAGCAGTACCTGTCCGAGACGCTGGGGATGCCGATCGATGAGCTCCACGCGGAGGCGGACCGCCTCGAGCACGCGCTTTCCGAGGAGCTGGAGGCGCGGATCGACGAATCGCTCGGCTACCCGACCCACGATCCGCACGGCGACCCGATTCCCGACGTGAACCTGGAGCTGCCGGCGGGGTCGGAGCGGGCCCTGGCCGATCTCGCCCAGGGAGAGCGGGCGACGGTCAGCCGTGTCCCCGACGTCGACACTGAGCTCCTCCGCTACCTGTCCAGCCTCTCCCTGCTTCCCGGAGAGGACGTGAAGCTCGTCGCGGTCGCGCCCTTCGGCGGCCCGGTAACGGTCCTCTCCGGGGGAACCGAGCACGCCATCGCCCGCGAGCTCGCCCTGCAGATCGGCGTCACGTAGTCCGCCGGAGGGACGAGAGCAGCAGCGCCAGGGGAAAGGCGGCGGCGGCGACCAGGACGATGGCGCCACCGGGAGCGAGGTCTGCGTAGTACGAGATCGTGAGGCCGACGACGGTCGCCGCGACGCCGATTCCCATGGCCAGCGCGACGGCGGAGCGAGCGCTCCAGGCCACGCGGCTCGCAGCGGTCACGGGCAGCACCATCAGCGCCGCGATCAGCAGGATGCCGACGATCCGCATCGACACCGCGACGGTGACTCCGGCGAGCGCCGCGAGCGCCACGTTCAAGGCTCCGACCGGGACCCCTGAGACCCGGGCCGCCTCCTCGTCGAGGGCCGCGGCGACGAGCGCACGGAAGAGCACGGCTATCAGGGCGAGGCCGGCGAGGCCGAGCGCTGCGACCAGCAGGAGGTCTCCGAACGTCACGGTCAGGATGGAGCCGAAGAGAAAGGTGAACAGGTTGGCGTTCAGGGCTCCTGCGGCCGAGACGAGCACGACGCCGGCCGCAATCCCCGTGTAGAAGAGCAGGGCGAGCGCCTGGTCGCCGGCCGCGCGCTTGCGGGCTCTCAGCCACTCGACCGCGACTGCGCCTGCCACCGAGGCGACAAGCGCGGTGAGGACCGGAGAGATACCGATCAGGTAGCCGAGCGCCACCCCGGCGAAGGCGACGTGCCCGATCCCGTCGCCGATCAGGCTCATCCGTCGCTGGACGAGGAAGAAGCCAACCGCCGGTGCGAGGAGGCCGACGATTGCGCCGGCCGCGAAGGCATGCCGCATAAAGTCGGCGTCAAGGATGGACATGAGAAGGGTCGTGCCAGGTGGTGGGCAACGCGGACGGGTCGCCGTCGAACGCGATGCCGCCGCGGACGAGGACGAGGCGCTGGACAAAGCGCTCGACGGCGCCGAACTCGTGTGAGACGAAGAGGATCGTCACGCCGAGGTCGCGGTGCAGCTCCTCGAGCAGGCCGGCGAGCGACTCCTGGGCATCGACGTCGACCCCGGCCGTCGGCTCGTCGAGCACGAGCAGATCCGGCTCTCCGGCCAGCGCCTTCGCGATGAAGGCGCGCTGCTGCTGTCCGCCCGAGAGCCGGACGAGCGCGGCCCCGGCCTGGTCGGCGAGCCCGACGCGGCCGATTGCCTCGCGCACCTTGGCCCAATCGTGCTCTCTGAGCGGCCCGAAGACTCCACGCCGCGGCACGCGGCCCGCAGCGACGACCTCGCGCACGGTGACCGGTGCGTCCATCCCCAGCTGTGCCCTCTGGGCGAGGTAGCCGATCCGGGAGCGGTGCTTGGCGCGCGCCGCGGGCTCGCCGAACAACCGCGCCTCGCCCCGCAGAGGACGCTCGAGGCCGAGGGCGAGGCGCAGGAGGGTCGTCTTGCCCCCGCCGTTGGGGCCCGCGATTGCGAGGAACTCGCCCTGCCTCACGGCGAAGTCGACGCCGCGAAGCACCTCCGGCCCGCTCGGGTACGCGAAGGCCACGCGGGAGAGCTCGAGCGCTAGCGGCATCCGAGCGCTGTGCGCAGATGCGCAAGGTTGGACCGCATGACGGAGAAGTAGTTCTCCCCGCGTTTCGCCTCCGCAGACGTGAGTCCCTCGATCGGATCGAGCACGGCCGTGCGGGTGCCGGTCTCGCGGGCGACGGTCTCGGCGATCCGGGGCGAGACGAGGGTCTCGAAGAAGACCGTCGTCGCGCCGCTGGACCGCACGACCGAGACGACGCGACGAAGCGCGCCCGGGGTCGGCTCCGCCTCAGGGCTCAGACCGGTGATCGCGACTTGCTTCAGACCGTGGCGTCGAGCTAGGTAGCCGAAGGCCTCGTGGCTCGTCACGATCTCATGCCGAGTGCAGCGGGCGAGGCCCTTGCGGTACTCGCTGTCGAGTCGCGCAAGCCTTGCAACGAAGCGGGTCGTCGGCGCGGCCGCGTGAAGCGCTCCGCCGATTCGCTCCGCGATCAGGGCGTAGCGGTCGGGATCGAGCCAGACGTGCGGATCGCCGTTCGTGAACCGGTGCAATCCAGGCGTGTCGAGCAGCCTCAGCACGTGTGATCCCGAACCGGCAGCATCCTCGAGCTGGGGCTGGAAGCCGTGGCCGAGGAGGAGGACGAGATCGGCGGAGCGCACCTCCTGAACCTGCCTCGGGGACACCTCGAGATCGTGGGGTTCGGCCCCGGCAGGTGTGAGGTTCGTCACCTCGACCCGCCCGCCGCCGATCTCCTTTGCCGCGAAGGCAAGGGGATAGAAGGCGGCCACGACCTTCACGTGCCGTCCCCGGCCCTGCTTCTGCGCAGACGAAGAGCCGCAGCCGGCCACGAGGCCTGCGAGCAAGATGAGAATGATTGTCGTCCTCACGCAGCGGTATGCTACGCGGCGAGATGCCCTCGCAGCAAGCCGAAGCCCGCGATCTGCGCGAGATCCTCGCCCGCGGTGGTCTACGCGTGACCCGTCAGCGCCTGCGCGTTCTCGAGGCCCTCGCGAACGAGCCGCACGACGCGACCGCCCAGCAGATTCACGAGCGGCTGCGCGGAGCGGGGTCGCAGATCGGTCTCGCCACCGTGTACCGCACGCTCGGCTCGCTCAGCGATGCCGGGGCGATCGACACGCTCGCCCACCGCCGGGGCGAGATGTGCTTTCGGCTTTGCGGGGACGAGCACCACCACCATCTGCTCTGCTCCAAGTGCCACCGGGTCATCGAGTTGGCCGACTGCGACCTGCAAGAGTGGCTCGACGAGGTGGCGGCCCAGCATGGTTTCGTGGCCAGCGACCACCAGCTCGAGATCACCGGCGTCTGCGCCGGCTGCCGCTGACCGGCCCCGGAATGCGCAGGTCACCCGTGGTACCGGCCCGCCGCCGCCCACGGCGGCGGCGGGCCGTTTGGACCCAGACGCCCGGAAGGCGGAGCAGTAGGAGCTGGCCGCCTTCCCGCTTGTTCGTGAAGTCAGGCGTTCCGAACGGCCCGACGCCGTCGATCTCCTCGCCGGCCGCGCTGTCCACCCACAGCGTATGGGCCTGGACCGTCAAGAGGAAGGCGCCCATCGCCCAGATTCCCTGGGCTCAGCGGGAATGCGCTCGGAGCAAACGGAGGATTATCCGCTGGATCGACGTCCGTCGGACCCTCGTCGCCCAGGTGCTGCTCGTTCGCGGCGTCGGTGGCGATCCTCGCAACGATCGAAGGATTCGACGCGCTCTGCGCGGCGTCGAGGTCCAGCAGCCATGTGCGCGCGCTGGTCCGGTTCGCGTCCGCGGACGAGAACGGGAACTGGTTGTTCGTGCTCGGGTCCTCCTGGATGAGGAGGCTGCCGTTGGCAGTCGTCTCCAGGTTGTCCGGTTGGTGGATCTCTCCCGGTGTCTTCACCGGGTTGTCGTCGCCTTGGACGTTCGACCAAGGAGCTCGCTTCGAACGATGCGGGCGATGCGACCTACACCTCGATCGAGAACCAGATCGAGAGCCTGACCACCCAGCGGGACGCGCTCGCCGGCCAGATCAGGGCGGCGCTCGACGGGGCCACCTTCGACGGCCAGGCGATCAGCAACCAGCAGGCCTCGAGCTTCATCGCTCAGGCGCAGTCACTGATCGCTCAGGCGCACACGCTCGCGTCGAGCTAGAACCGGTGGAAGTGGGGCTCGTCTCGCTTGGGACGGGCCCCGTTCCGCCTCATCGGTGTTACGCGACGGTGCCAGGTGGGTAAACAGGCCCGCATGGCACGAGGCTTTGGCTGGGGACGGCGGGGACCTCGACTGACGCCGACGTTCCTGCTGCTGGCGGCCGCGGTCGTCATCTTCGTCATCGCGATCTTCGACAAGGAAGATCAGGACGTGCTGATCCCGCTCGGGCTCGCCTGCTTTGCGGGCTCGTTCGTCCTGTAGCGGTGGATCACGGCCAGTAGGGTGGCCGCGTGGGCGCCTTTCGCTACGTCGTCTGCGACGTGTTCACCGATGTGCCTCTTGCGGGCAACCAGGTCGCGGTCTTCACCGACGCGCGGGGAATCGACGAGGAGCTGCTTCAGCCGCTCGCGCGCGAGATCAACTTCTCGGAGACGGTCTTCTGCTACCCGGCCGAGGCCGGAGGACACGCCCGGCTGCGCATCTTCACGCCGGGGCGGGAGCTCCCGTTCGCCGGTCATCCGGTGCTCGGAACTGCCTTCGTGCTCTCCGGCCCCCTTCAGCTCGTTGAGATCCGCCTGGAGACGGGCGTCGGCGTGATCCCCGTGCATCTGGAAAGAGAGGGGGCTCGGATTGTCTTCGGGCGCATGGAGCAGCCGGTGCCGACGCTGAAGCCCTATCCCGACGAGGCGGAGCTACTCGCCTCGCTCGGGGTGGAGCGCTCCGAGCTTCCAGTCGAGGTCTACGACAACGGTGTGTCCCACGTCTACGTCTGCCTGCCCTCGGCGGACGATGTCGCCGGGCTGCGTCCCGAGATCTCGCGGCTCGCCGAGCTCCCCGGGGTCCTCGGCGTCAATTGCTTCGCAGGCGAGGGGCGCTCGTGGAAGACGCGTATGTTCGGCCCCGCGGGGGGCGTGATCGAGGATCCGGCCACGGGCTCTGCCGCGGGGCCCCTCGCCCTGCACCTCGCGCGGCACGGGCGGATCGCCTTCGGCGAGGAGATCGAGATCTCGCAGGGCGCAGAGCTTGGGCGCCCTGCGACGCTCTACGCGCGGGTCGACGGCTCGGCGGAGCGCATCGAGCGGGTCGAGGTGGGAGGACAGGCGGTCGTCGTGGCGCGCGGCGAGTTCCGGCTCTAGCCGACTTCGACGGCCTCGATTTCGTCCAGTTCCAGCGGGATCGCGTGCCAGAAGCGCCCTCCGTCCCGCGAGACGTAGAGCCGGTCGCGCGTGGCATAGACGATGAGGTCGGGATCGTCGGCTGAGACGGCGATCGCGCGTCCCGGCGGTAGGCCGCGCCCGGACTCACGCCAGGTGGTCCCGGCGTCGTGCGAGACGAGCAGCGGCGGCTTCGCGTCCACCAGGCAGACGACGGTCGAGCCGGCCGAGGCCGCGGCCAGCACACGAGGGAGGCCGACGGAGACCTGTGGGCTGGGCTCGATGACAGCGTATGGGTCGAGACCAAGCACGAGCTCGTCCTCGAGATCGACGACGACCACGCCCTCGGCGGTCTGCACGCGGGCGATCAGCGCATCCTCCCGGAAAACAGGTCGGCGACGAGCGCGCTCGCTCGGTGCGCCGCCGACGCCGGCGCCTGCCCGGCGGCTCGGGCGGAGACATATGCGGCGATGAACGTGTCTCCGGCGCCCGTTGGGTCGACATCGCCGGGAAGCGCCCGCGCCGGGATCCGCTCGAGCCGTCCGGAGGAGAAGACGAGGGAGCCGCGCGAGCCGAGCGTCACCACTACCTCAGGGACGCCGAGGCCTCGCAGGGAGTCCTCGTCGAGGTCCTGGAGCACGAGATCGGCCTCGTCTTCGGCGAGCTTGAGCAGCGAGATCCGGCCGAGGACCTCCGGGTCGTACTCGCCGTCGAGCTCCAGCGGGCCCGTGTGGGGCGGCCGCACCAGGCCCTGCCCGTCGAAGGAGAGCCGCCGGCCGCGGCCCAGTACGGCCAGCGTGTCAGCCGGAAAGTCGCTGCGGGAGAGCGACGCCACGTGAACCCATTCCATGCCCGTCAGGGCCTTCGCTACCCACCCCGCGGCCTCGCCGGGGGTCCAGGGCTCACCGAGGCTCTCCACCGACATGCTCCTCTTGTCGCCCTCGTAGCTCATCGAGAACTCTGCCGTCGACGATGCGGCGTGCCACAGCACGGGCAGCCCGAGGCAGACGAGAGGCGTGAGCAGGTCGCGGCGGTCGGCCTCGGCCGACTTCGTCACGATGACGCCCCGGCGTCCCAGCGCTCGAAGCGCGCGCCCGCAGTAGAAGGGCCCGCCGCCGACGCGTGGCCCGGAGCCGTCGAGCCGGTCTCGCGAGAGGTTGCCGACCACTCCAATGGGCCTCATTGCTCGCGTCGAGATGCCAGGCGGGCGATCAGCGCGAGTGCAAGCGTCGCTGCGGCCACGCCCAGCACGGTCAGGGCCACGCTTCCACCCACCGGAATCGTGGCGGCAGCGAGGACCACCGAGCCGACGGCCACGGCGCCGACCGCCAGCCCGGCGAGCTGGAGACCTCGCCGGGCGACGACCTCGGCCTCGGAACGGACCACGCTCCGCTCCAGTCCGTCGAACGCGAGCTCGGCCGTAAGCAGAAGGCCGGCCGCGTAGAGCGGCGCCCGCGTGTCGACGTCCACTCCCCGCGCGGCCAGCCAGGCCGCGTACTCGGCCCCCAGCAACGCGAGGCCCCACGCGAGCGGTGTCGTCCAGCGCATGACGAGCGCCCACGCGAGCGAGAGAACGGCCAGCCCGCCCAGCGCGGCGATCAGCCAGACGCGGCGGTCGGCGGAGAGCGCGGGGTGAAGCGCGAGGCCGGCGGCCGCGAAGAGCGCTGCAGCGGCGGGAATCACGCGCGGGCGAGGCGGGCGTGGCGTCTGAATGCCGTCACCTCCTGGATCGCTTGCTCGAGGGGGGAGCCGTCGCCCCATTCCACGACCGCCACCCCGGCTGCGTGGTAGCGGCTGCGCAGCGCGTCCCGGCGGAGCTTCCACAGCCGGAAGGCCAGGCGCTCCACCTCGCTCTCGCCCGGATCGGCGAAGGGGACGGGCGAGGTCTCGATCACGGCGAGGTCGAAGCCCCTGGCTCGCAGGTCGAGCAGCGCCCGCACGGAGCGCTCGTCCAGGAGCGGCGTGACCGCGATCACGAGCGCCTGGGGGGGCAACGTCCGGGCAGGGACGACGTCGATGTCCTTCCAGGCGTAGTTGAGCCAGATCTCGGTATCGAGCAGGGCGTCGATGATGCGGTACAGCTGGACGAGCCCGGTGCCCGGCCGGAGCCAGCGCAGCAGGCCCCCGAAGCTGACGAGACCGACCCGATCTCGGCGCCGGATGTACCGGGAGGCAAGCGTCCCGGCAGCGCTGACGGCGAGGTCGAGCGTGCTCGACCCGCCGCGACGCGCCTCCGTGAAGGTGTCGAGGAAGATCACGACGTCGGTGTTGCGCTCCGGATGGCGCTCGTTCACCCAGAGCTGGTTGCGGCGGGCACTCGCGCGCCAGTTGATGTGCCGCACGGGATCCCCGAACGCGAACTGGCGTAGGTCGGCGAACTCGATTCCCTCGCCTCGGCGCCTCGAGACCTCGTCGCCTGCGAACACCTGCGTCTCCTGCGGGCGTATGAGCCCGCGCAGCGCCTCCTCGCGGGGAAAGACCTTGAGCTCACGGTCGGGCTCGACCCTCGCGTCGTAGGCGTAGAAGCCGAAGGCGTCCTGGGCCCGGATGAGCACGCCTCCGACCACGTATCCGCCCCAGCGCTCGCACCGAAGCCGGAGCTCGAGGGTGCGCGGCTCGCCCCCGGGCAGCCGGATCGCCACGGGATTCTCGCCCTCGGCGAGCGCCAGTCCCGTGGGGAGGAGGAGCAGGGTCTCGAGCCTCGGGGCCGTTCTCGCGGCTCTCAGCACGAGCCGAAGCGTGAGCTCGTCGCCCTCGAGCGCCCGCACACGCTCGAGCTCCACGTTCACGTCGACCCGCGGATCGCCGCCCAGGATGAGCCCTGCGCAGACGAGGAACGCGAAGGGCGCGGCCATCACGGCCAGCTCGGGCCGCCCGGCGGCGAGCGCTGCGAGAAGGCCCAGGCCCGCGACGCCCGCGTACAGAGGGAGCTTGGAGGAGAGGGAGCGGGTCAATCCGGCGCGGGTACGACGTCCTCGGCCGCCGGGGTCGGCACGGACTCGAGGCGCTCGCGGACGACGTCGTCGGCGCGAATCCGCTGGACCCAGAGCTCCGGCCGCAGCGACAACCGGTGGGCCAGAGCGGGAACGGCGACGCTCTTGACGTCGTCCGGCGTCACGAAGTCCCTTCCGGCGAGCGCTGCCCGGCAGCGGGAGAGCTTGAGCACGGCGAGCGTGCCGCGCGGCGAGGCCCCGACCTGCACGCTTGACGAGTCGCGCGTCGCCCGAACCACGTCGACGACGTATCCCCTGACGCTGTCGGCGATGTGGACGTGCTCGATCGCCCGTTGCATGGCGATGAGCGTGGGGGCATCGACAACAGGGGCGAGGACGACCTCGTCGGCCTGTCGCTCGATCCTCCGCTCGAGCATCAGTAGCTCGTCGTCGCGCGAGGGATAGCCGACGCCGAGGCGCAGCAGGAATCGGTCCAGCTGCGCCTCCGGCAGCGGATACGTCCCCTCGTACTCGATCGGGTTCTGGGTGGCGAGCACGAGGAACGGCGGCTCGAGCGGTCGCGTCACCCCTTCCGAGGTCACCTGCCGCTCCTGCATCGCCTCCAGCAGCGCCGCCTGCGTCTTGGGCGGAGCGCGATTGATCTCGTCGGCGAGCAGGAGGTTCGTGAACACGGGACCGGGACGGAACTCGAAGTCGGCGCGGCGCTGGTCGAAGATCGACGAGCCTGTGACGTCGGAGGGCATCAGGTCGGGCGTGAACTGGATCCGGGAGAACCCGATGCTGGTGGCCTGGGAGAACGAGCGGGCGATCAGCGTCTTCGCCAGCCCGGGGTAGTCCTCGATCAGGACGTGGCCGTCGGCGAGCATCCCGAGCAGGACGAGCTCGAGCGCGTCGCGCTTGCCGACGACGGCCCGCTCCATCTCGGCGAGCAGGCGCTCGCAGAGCGTGCCCACTTCCTCGACCGTGAACGTCTCGGCCACGTCAGATCCGTTCCAGGGCGTCGACGGTACGCGCGAGATCGCCGAGCTCGATGCCGCGGGCGAAGTGGTGGTCCGGACGAGGGGCGTCGGGACGCAGGAGCGCCCACGCGTCGGGGCCGAGGAGCTTCTCGGCCGAGCCGCCGGGCGCGTCCAAGTCGATGCCACGCAGGGCGAGCCTGTGGCGTGCGATGTCTCGCAGCATCGGACGGAGGCGGTAGTGGACGTCGAAGACCGTCTGCCTCGCCATCGTGATGGTTCGCTCCACGCGCTCGAGCTCCGGGATCCGGTCTTCGGGTACAGGCCGTTCCCGAAGCGACAGCTCGAGCTGCGAGCTGCCGAGCAGAGGAGCGGAGCGGCCGGCGAGGCGCACGAGCGCGGCGAGGGCCGCCGTGCCCAGGAAGAGCGCGTACACCTCGAGCGCCAGCGCGCTGTCGCCCGGGCGCTGGAAGAGCGCGACGACGAGCCCGATCGTCGTCACCAGGAACACCGTCCCCGGGATGACCAGCCGCCTCACGAGTAGGCCCGCAGCTCCTCGCGGACGGCAACGAGAGCGTCGATCGCCTCCTCCTTCAGATCCGGGCCGATCTCGTGCGTCGAGAATTTGGCCCGCTCGAACAGGACGGTCAGCCGGGAGACGGACCCGGCGCTGGCCCGCAGCAAGTCGTGCAGGACGCGGGCCAGGTACTCGAGCGGCGCCTCGGCGGCGCGCCGCGGCAGCCCGGAGGCGGCGAGCACGCGCTCCATGCGGGCGTAGGCGGCGATCACGGCGCGGCGGGCGTCGCGCTCCCGGCGCAGGTCGTCGAGCGATTCGTCGAGCGCGGCCCCGAGCGCTTCGGCGGCGCGTTGCACGAGCGACTCGCTGCGGCGCCTTGTGCGCAGGTAGTACGCGCCCCCGATCGCCGCACCCCCGACCGCAATGGAGAAAACCACGATCACCGGGGCCCAGTCGAAGTCGACGGGTTTCCCTCCTGCCAGGCGGGGCTTCTTGACAGGCGGTGCAGTTCCGCCCGGGGGTGGCTTGGCGACCGTGGACGCGTGGTCGTGGCTGTGGCGCCAGTAGGCGACGGCGATGAATACCACCGCGAAGAGCGTCATCGTTGCGAACACGCGCAGAAGCCAGTTGCCCCGCTTCGGGAGCATGTCCGGCCCTTCCTTGGACTTGATCAGTCCGATTGCGATCAGTGGGAACTCCACGAGCGCGAGCACGATGAGGACGAGCAGGACGTACTCGATGACGGGGCCCGAGTTGATGCGCCGCGTCTCGCCGCCGCCCCCGCCCGCGATGTGCCCGCGCGAGCCCAGGGCCACCACCGCCAGCAGGACGAGCAGCGCGGAAGCAACGGTCAGGGCCCGTCTCGCCGAGCTCTGAGACATGCGCAGATGCTACGCCCTGGCGAATGCAGCACGCGGCCGCCGCGCAAGGAGGCCGGCGGCGAGAGCAAGGCCGAACGAGGCGGCGAAGCTCGGAAGCGAGGCGGAGAAGTCGAGCGGCGCCGGGTGCGCTCCGCTCCAGAGCTCGATCCACCAGCCCGGGCCGTTGGGGGCGAGCCACTGGTAGAGGCCGAAGCCGACGAGCCATGCGGCGATCTCGAGCGGTCGGAAGGCGGGGCTCGCGAAGACGTCCTCGGCCGTGTAGTGCGCGCCGTTCACGAGCCAGTGGGCTACGAGCACGCCCAGCAGAGGCACGAAGAAGGAGCCGAGCAGGGTGAGGAATGTCTGGTAGTTGCGCAGGTCGATGACGAGCGCGCCTGCGGTGGCGAGCGCAGCAGAGAACCCGATCAGCAGCCGCTGGGGGACGCGCGGCGCGAGGTTCTGCAGCGAGACCGCTGCCGAGTAGACGTTGGCGAACGCCTCGTCGGTCTCGTCGACGGTCAGTGCGAGCAGCGCGAGTGCCGCGGCGATCCCGCCGCCGGCGATCGCGACGAGGATCAGCTCGGGATGGTTGGGATCGATGTTGCGCGAGAGCACGAGCACGGCTCCGAACCCGAACTGAAAGAGGGTAGGTAGGAGGTAGCCGAGCCCGACGCCGAAGAACGCCGACCGGCGCTCGCGGGAGAAGCGCGTGTAGTCGGCGACGAGGGGCGCCCAGGAGACGGTCACGGCGATGACGATGTCCGTCGCCACCCAGAACGAGCCGTGATGGCCCGAGCTCGACCAGAGCGACCTGCCCTCCGCGCCGTCCAGGATCCACCAGGTGAGGTAGAGGATCGACGCCACCACGGCCCAGATCGCCACCTTGCGGACGTAGCGGCGCACGAAGCCGATCGGCCCGAGGAACGCCAGCAGCGTCGCGACCGCGCCGAAGAGCAGGGTCCAGAGCCACTTGGCCTCGAAGCCGAACAGCTTGTCCGAGAGCAGCGCGGCTGCGGTGGCGATGACGATCAGCTCGAAGATCGCCCACCCGAAGCACTGGAGCACGTTGAGCACGGTGGCGAGGTAGGAGCCCCGCTGCCCCAGTGGAGCGCGCTGGAGCACCATCGTCGGCACGCGGGCGTCGGCGCCGATCATTCCCGCCAGGCCCAGCATGACGTTGCCGATGAGCCCGCCGACCAGCGTGGCCAGCAACGCCTTTCCCAGCGGGAGGTCGAAGTAGCCGGGGAGGACCAGGACGAGGAGTGAGATGCCGAGGTTCAGCCAGAGCAGGAAGGTGTCGGTGAAGCCGAGCACGCGCAGGCGCTCGGGAACGGGCTCGATTCCCCAGCTCGGCGTCTGTCGCTCCATGTCGAGCCTCCCTTCGCCGGTGCTAACCGGATCAGGTTCGACGGGTGTGATCTCAGCCTCTCGCGAGGCACCCCGGTACCGGAACTCTAGCCCAGCGGGACGAGGCGCGTTCCCGTGGCCTTGAAGCTCGCGACCGCCGTTTCGCCCTCCCGCAGCACCATCCGCTCGGCAGACGCCTCCGTGATCTCCGCCGTGAGGGCGCCGATCTGCACGCGGACGCGGTTGCCGACTGGCACGAGGCTCCTGATCGGCGCTCGCAGATGGTTGAGCGACGAATCGGCGGGAAGCTCGCGGGCGACCGTGACGTCCCAGGGATGGATGACGACGCCCACGCGTCCACTGCCGACCTCCGTTGAGACGAGCCGGGAGCCGTCGTCGAGCGTGACCGCGGTGAGTCCGCCGGAAAGCGGCTGCGCAATGCCCACGAGCAGATTGGCGCCCGTGAAGTCGGCGACGAACGGGCTCGCGGGTGCCGCGATCAGCTCCTGCGGCGTCCCCAGCTGGAGCAGTCTCCCCTCCACGAGCACGCCGACCCGGGTCGCGAGGGCGGCTGCGTCCGCGTAGTCATGGGTCACGAGCAGTGTCGGCAGGCCGAGCGTGCCGATCACCTCCCGCAGCTCGCCGCGGATCTTCCCCCGTGTCTGGCTGTCCAGGGCGGCGAGCGGCTCGTCCAGCAGGAGCGCTCTGGGCTTGCGCGCGAGGGCGCGGGCGAGGGCGACGCGCTGCCGTTCACCGCCCGAGAGCTCCCTCGGCCTTGCGTTTCGGAGGTGCGCGATGCCGAGGCGCTCCAGCAGCCCGTCGGTCGCTCCTGCGAAGCGGACGTTGCGCTCGACCGAGAGATGCGGGAAGAGGGCGTAGTCCTGGAAGACGAAGCCGACCGAGCGCTCTTCCGGAGGAAGATCGACGCGTGCCTCGGCGTCGAACCATGTCTCGCCGCCGCAGGCCACGACGCCGTGCTCGGGGCGTGCGAGCCCGGCGATTGCCCGCAGGACTGTCGTCTTGCCGGCCCCGGACGGGCCGACGAGCGCGACCGTCTCCGGTCCGACCTCGAGCGCTAGCTCGAGGCGGAAGGAGCGGAGCGGAAGATCGATATCGAGGCTGAGCGGGTCCACCGGGGGACGAGCTTCAGGGCGAGGAGCAGGGCGATGCCCAGGAGGACGAAGAGCGCGCCGATCGCGAGCGCGGTGTCGAAGTCGCTCTCGAGCTGTGCGTAGATTGCGAGCGGCAGCGTCTGGGTCACCCCCTGCAGGCTGCCCGCGAAGATGATGGTCGCTCCGAACTCGCCGAGCCCCCGGGCGAGGGCGACCGCGGAGGCGGCCGCCAGGCCGCCGAGCGCGAGCGGGAGCGCGATGCGTCCGAAGACGCGTGCAGGACCTGCCCCGAGGGTGCGAGCGGCATCGAGGAGCCTGGGGTCGAGGGCCTCGAACGCGGCGATCCCCCCGCGGACGTAGAAGGGCATCTCGACGAACGCCACCGCCAGGACGACGGCTGTCTGGGTGAGCGCAATCTGGAACCCGAGCGCGGACAGGGTCCCGCCGAGCAGACCCAGGCGGCCGAAGGCGGCGAAGAGGGCGATACCGACGACCGCCGGGGGCAGCACGAGCGGCAGCTCGACGAGCGAGACGACGACGTCCCGGCCCCTGAAGCGGCGCGTGGCCAGCAGGTACGCGGCCGGCGTGCCCACCGCGAGGACGAGCGCGTGTGAGATCGCGCTCGTCTTGAGGCTGACGAGCAGCGCATCGACCGCGACGGGGTTCCCGAGCTGCGCGAACAGCTTGCCAGGCGGCACCCGCAGGAAGAGCGCCGCGACGGGGAGGAGCAGGAAGGCGAGCGCGATCGCCGTCGCGCACACGAGGCCGGCGCCGAAGAGCCTCCTCACGGGAGCCCGAAGCCGAACCGCCGGAGGATGCGCCGCCCGTCCGGGCCGAGCAGCAAGCGGACGAATGCGTGGGCAACTGCCTTGTGTCTCGAAGCGCTGACGACGGCGACCTCGTACCGGACGACGGGCTGCGCCCGGGCGGGGATCGCGATCGCCCGTACCTTCCGCGCGACGGCTCGCGTGTCGGTGACGTAGACGAAGCCGGCATCGGCCTCTCCGAGCGCGACTTTCGCCAGGATGCCCCGGACATCGGGCTCCTGGCTGACCACGTTCTGTAGGGCGCCGGTCAGTCCGAGCTTCGTGAGCACTTTGCGCGTGTAGTCGCCAATGGGGACGTCTTTGGCGCCGACGACGAGCCGGATCCCGCGGCGCCTCAGGTCGAAGACGGAGCCGAGGTGAGCCGGGTTGCCTCGCGGGACTATCAGCACGAGCCGGTTGGTGGCGAACACCACGGGCTTCCCGACCAGACCCGTGCGGTAGAGCGCGCCAGGCTGCTTCGGGCTGGCGGCGGCGAAGACGTCCGCGGGAGCACCTTGGCGGATCTGGAACGCAAGCTGATCAGAGCCGCCGAAGCTGTAACGCTCGGCGTGGTCGAGCGCGGGGAGCACGTCGGTGAGCGAGGAGGCCGCGAGCACCGTCAGCCGTGGGCGCTGGCTCGCGGCGGGGGTGACCAGGGCGAGCGCGAGCGCCATGACGGGCAGGATTCGCCTCAACGCTCCACCATCACGGACGTGGCCTTGACGAGCGCCGTGGCGGGCATCCCGGCCTCGAGCCCCAGCGACTCGACGGCCTCGCGGGTTATGACCGAGACGACCCGGAAGGGGCCGGCTTCGATCTCCACCTGAGCCAGGAGGCCTTCCGTGTCGATGCGCCGGATGATTCCGGGAAAGCGATTGCGGGCCGAGAGACCCGAAGCCGCCGCTTCTCCGCGCAGGCGCTCGATTTCGGAGGCGTCCACGAGCCGACGGTTGGCGGCGTCGCGCCGCGTGCGAATGCGTCCCTGCCGGTCCCAGCGGCGGAGGGTGTCGAGGCTGATCCCGAGCAGGCGAGCGGCTTCGGAGGCGGTGTACGGTTTCCTAGGCAGCGCATAGGCAAGCTTACTCGAGTCGTCGAGTGAGCGCATGGTTCTCTCGGAGCTCGAGCAAGTATTGGACCAGGTCGGTGCGATCGAGGTCGATCGCGCTGTGCGCCCGGCGGCGACCGCTAGAACAGGCCGTGCGTGCGCCCCTGCTCGTCGATGTCGATCTCGAGCGCGGCCGGGCTCGCGGAGAGTCCGGGCATGGTCATGACGTCACCACACAGGGCGACCACCCAGCCGGCGCCGGTGAAGGCACGCAGGTCCCGCACGGGAAGCGTGAAGCCGGTCGGGACCCCAGTGCGAGCAGGATCGTGTGACAGCGACATCTGGGTCTTGGCCATGCAGACGGGCAGCCGGTCGACCCCCAGCCGCTCGAGCTCGAGCAGCCGGGCGCGGGCGAGGGGTGCGAGCTCGATGCCGGCGGCCCCGTAAAGGCGCGTCGCGATCATCTCGATCTTCACGGGCAGCGGGTCCTCGAGCTGGTAGAGGAACTCGAACTGCGACGGCCGCGAGGCCGCTTCGACGACCGCCTCTGCAAGCGCGGAGGCGCCGTCTCCGCCCCGCCGCGGCGCTTCGTTCAACTCGGCCGCGATCGCGCCCAGCTCCAGCGCGATCCGCTTCACGGCCTCGACCTCCTCGTCGGTGTCTCCGGGAAAGCGGTTGACCGCGACCACGGCGTCCAGGCCGAACTCGCGGACGATTCGTAGGTGCGCAGCCATGTTGGCGGCTCCGCGCTCGATCACCTCGATTCCGCCCTCCGGATCGCCACCGTGATGCTTGAGCGCCTTGGCCGTCGCCACGATCACGACCGCCGCCGGCCGGAGGCCGCCGAGCCGGCAGACGATGTCGGCGAGCTTTTCGAAGCCCATGTCCGAGCCGAAGCCGCTCTCCGTGACGACGTACTCGGCGAGCTTGAGCCCCAGCAGGTCGGCGACGAGAGAGCTGTTGCCGTGCGCGATGTTGCCGAAGGGACCACAGTGCACGAGGGCGGGGTTGCCCTCCAGCGTCTGGACGAGGTTGGGCTGGATCGCGTCCCGGAGCAGCACGGTCATCGGGCCGGCCGCTCGGAGCTGCTCGGCGGTCACCGGCTCGCCCGCAAAGCTCTGCGCGACCGTGATCGAGCCCAGTCTCGTGCGCAGGTCGGCGAGGTCGCGCGCGACGGCGACGATCGCCATCACCTCCGAGGCGGCGGTGATGTCGAAGCCTGTCTCGCGAGGAGAGCCGTTCGCGCGCCCGCCGAGCCCGACGACGACCTGACGGAGCGAGCGGTCGTTCATGTCGACGCAACGGCGCCAGCTGACCGTGTGCGGATCGATGCCGAGCGCGTTTCCGTGCATCAGGTGCGCCTCGACCATCGCCGCCAGCAGGTTGTTCGCCGCTCCGATCGCATGGATGTCGCCGGTGAAGTGGAGATTGATCTCCTCCATGGGCGCGACCTGGGCGCGCCCGCCGCCCGCGCCTCCTCCCTTGATCCCGAAGACGGGGCCGAGCGAGGGCTCGCGCAGGCAGATCAGGGGCCGCGTTCCGACACGGGCGAGGCCGTCAGCGAGCGAGATCGCCGTCGTCGTCTTCCCTTCGCCCGCGCGGGTGGGAGTGATCGAGGTGACGCAGACGAGCTTGCCGTCGGGCGCGGAGGTCAGGCGCTCGAGCGCGGCGAGCTCGATCTTCGCCTTGTGGCGACCGTACGGCAGGACCTCGTCCGGTTCCAGGCCGAGCTCCGCTCCGACCTCGGCGATTGGCCGCAGCGCCACCCCGCGGGCGACGACGAGGTTCGAGAGCGCGGAGGAGAGATTGGACGACACGCTGCCGGAAGACCGTAACGACTTCGGGGTCGTCCCGGACGACCCGCTGGGTGTGCCCGCAGTCGAGTAGCCTGGCTACTCGGTCGTGCGGAACATATAGAGCAGGGCTCCGCCCGTCATCAGAACGATCTTGAGGTCGAGCCAGAGCGAGAAGTTCTCGATGTAGAAGTTGTCCCACTCGGCGCGGTCGGCGATGGACGTCTTGCCTCGCAGGCCGCATACCTGCGCCCAGCCGGTGATCCCGGACTTGACCCGGTGCCGGTCGCTGTAGCGGTGAACCGACTCCGCGAACTGGGACACGAACTCGGGGCGCTCGGGCCGTGGCCCGACCAGGCTCATCTCACCGCGGAGGACGTTGATCAGCTGGGGCAGCTCGTCGATCGAGGTGCGGCGAAGCAACCCACCGAACCTCGTGCGCCGATCCGTGCCCTCTACCCCTCCGGGCGCCAGCCCAGGTCGGGCGGCAGCCGCCGGGACCTCGTGGCCGGGCGAGTCCAGCATCGAACGGAACTTGAGCATCTCGAAGGTCCGCCCGTCCCGTCCCACCCGAATCTGGCGGAAGAGGATCGGTCTTCCCATCGTGAGCCGGATCGCGACTACGACCAATGCGAACAGCGGGGAGAGGAGGAGCACTGCCGCTGCTGCCACGACGCGGTCGAGAGCGTACTTCGCGTAGAACTGCCAGTCGGTGGGGTCCGCGCGTCTCGGCATGACCAGCGGGAGACCTCCGAGATGCTCGATCGTGAGTTGTTCGGGCATGCGTTCGAACAGCCGTGGAACGATCGCTACCGCGACGCCGCGCTCCTCGCAGCGCCGGACGAGGCGGAGGAGGATCTCTTCCGGCGCGGTCGAGAATGTCACGACGACCTGCTGAATGCCGTAGCGGTCGATCGTCTCGTCCAGATCCCAGCTGGCTCCGACGACCGGCAGGCCGACCGTGTGTTCGGTGTCCGCGAGCGGCTCCTTGTCCAGGAACGCCACGGGGCGGAGTCCGAGGTCGGGATTCTCGAGCAGACGCTTGGCCACCAACTCGCCCACCCGGCCGGCGCCGACGATGAGCGTGGGCCGGATGCTCTCGCCATGCTCGCGCGAGCGCGACTGGGACCAGTAGAGCGCGGCCCTACCCGCGGAAACGTAGACGAGGGCGAACGCCCAGGGCCGGAACGACTCGACCAGCACGTCCTGCGAGTCGCCGAGGAGCGCGCGCAACGAGAGAACCGCCATGGCGGCAATCGTCGTCGCCACGGCAACGCTTAGGACGTCGTCCAGCGCCCGGAGGCGGAAACGTGGCCGGTAGAGGCCTCGCTTGGCATAGAGGAGGACGCACAGCCCTGCGAATGCCACCATCCAGACGGCGGGGGGCGAGGAGATGGCCGTCACCGCACCGCCCACCGCGGCCGCTGCCCCTGCGAAGGCGAGCATTGCCGAGTCCACGATCACGCACGACGCCGCCCATCCCGGCCTGAATCCGAGCCGACTCCGCTCGAGCTGCTGTAGGCGGCCGGTATTGGTCGTCTCGGCAGCTGTTGCCAGCGCAGTATCCATCATGACCCCTAAGGTGTCCGGCCCGCCGCTCGGCTCTCGCTCAGCCCGTCCTGCGAGCGAAGCGCCGCAGGCCGACACCGAATGCGAGCAGCAGAAGGGCGCCGATCGAGATCAGGGCCAGGTCGAACCCCGTGAAGGGAAGACCGCTGGTCGAGGCCTTCACCGGAGGCGGAGAGACGCTCTTCTGACCACCCAGTACCTGTCCCGCCTTCTTCTTGACTGCCGGCGCGAGCTGCTTGCCGGTCGGGCCGCCGTAGCCCTGAACCACCGCGTCCTTCAAGGCACGCTGGAGGTCTGACGCGCTGTAGTGGCCATCCAGGTGTCCGTTGTCAGCGAAGTCGCGGTAAATCTGCTGAGGCGTCGCCCCCGACCCCACCGGGACGACGACAAGCATCGCGGCCGCACTCGCGACAGCGGCCACAGCCACAGTGAGCTTGCGCATCGTGTTCTCCTCTCTCTCCCACTTATGCGGCCCGCTAGATGCGGGATCCGCATAGACAGTGTCGTCGCTTTTGGCCGAATCGTCAATGGTGAAACTACCCATCGCCACCGCAAAAAGGGTGATTCGCGGCCAGCCAGGCACCGGATTTCCCTCAGCGACCGATTGCGAGCCTGATTTGCGTCCCGGTCGATCTCTATCCTGGGCGCGCTCCGGCAGCGCACGACGAGAGGAGAGCGCCTGAGAGGAACGCGGTCCGAGATGGCCGAGATGGCCCGGCTGGGATGGATATTGCGCCTCGTGCCAACGGCGGCGCTGGTGTCGGCCACCTGGGCGCTCGCCTGGCTAACCAACGGGAGCTTCGACGCGACGGACTGGCTGGGGTATGCGGTCGGCTGCACGCTCGTGCTCGCAGCGGTTCTGCTGCCCGGTGCTGCGGCGCTTCCGGGCCGCTGGGCTCTGGCGGCGACTGGGTTTCTGCTCGCGTTCGCCCTCTGGACGGCAATCTCGCTCCGCTGGTCGCCCTTCCCGTCGTTTGCTCGCGACGAGGCTCTGCTCGTTGGGTTCTACGCGGTCGCCTTCCTGATTCCCATCGTCAGTCTTCGCCGTGAGCGCGAGCGGCTCGCGGCTGCCGCGCTGGTGGTAGGAGGGCTTGGGTCACTCGCCGTCGCCGGCGCTCTCGAGCTGCGGTTCTCCAGCAATCCGGAAGACCTGACTTGGGGGGATGGGCGCATGGCGTTTCCCGTCAGCTATCCGAACGCGCTCGCCGCCATGCTCCTCGTCGGGTTCTGGCCAGCCATCGGGCTTGCCGCCGACCGTCGCCTGCCGGCACTCGGCCGCGCGCTGCTGCTGGGGGGAGCGGCGGCGATGCTAGCGGACTTCCTGCTTGCGCAGAGCAAGGGCGGCGCCGTCGGGCTTTTCGTCTCGGGAATCGTCTTCTTCGCCGTCTGCCCCTTCCGGTTGCGCGCGCTCGTCCCGGTGGGGATCGCCGCGGCACTGGTCGCCACGCAGGCAGAAAACCTCACCGAGCCCTACCGCGCGAGCTCGGACGAATTCGTCTCCGCGATCCAACACGGGGGGGCCATGGCCGCGGTCGTTGCCGTGCTGACCGCGGCCGTTGGTCTCGTCTACGCCGTTCTCGATCGGCATGTCGAGGTGTCCGAGCGGGCGCGACGTGTGGCCGCAGTTCTGGTCATGCTGGCTGTGGTCGCCGGAATCGGGGGCGGCATCGGCGCCTTCTTTACCGCCGTCGACCGGCCGGGAGACTTCCTCCGCGACCAGTGGCGCTCGTTCAAGCACCTGCCGCAGAAACGGCTGGGCAGCACCCACTTCTTCAGCCTTGGCTCGAACCGATACGACTTCTGGCGCGTCGCCCTGCACGAGTTCGAGCACCATCCGGTGGCGGGGATCGGCGCCCGGGGCTTCGCGAACGCCTATCTCGTTGAAGGGCGTAGCGCGGAGACGCCGGAGCGCTCCCACTCCCTGGAGATGGACGTTTTGAGCGAGACCGGGATCGTAGGCATCGTGCTTCTCCTGAGCGCAGCCGCCTTCCTCTTCGTTGCCGCCTGGCCGTGGGTGCGGCGCTCGGTCGTGGGAGCGGGCATCCTCGGCGCGGGCACCTACTTCGCGGTACATACGGGCGTCGATTGGGTCTGGACGATCCCGGAGGTGGGCCTGCCGGCGTTCGCGCTGCTCGGAATCGGCGCCTCGAGGGGCGGTGGAGCGGCGCTTACTGCTCGCGCCGCCGTTCCCGCGGGCGCCATCGCGCTCGCGCTCGCCCTGCTGGCGTTCGCGCCGCCGTGGCTCTCCGGGCGCTTCGTCGACCGGGCCTACACGGCAGGCACTGCGAGCCGGACCGCAGACGAGCTCAGGTGGGCGCGCCGCCTGGATCCGCTCTCGACCGACCCACTCGTCGCGGAGGCGGTGCTCGCGCGCCCGCCGGCCGACATCGCTCCGCTCGAGCGTGCAGTCGCGAAGGAGCCCAGGCGGGCAGATCTGCACTCCTTGCTCGGCAATGCCTATCTCGCCGCGGGGCGAAAGGCGGCTGCGCGTCGCGAATTTCGGGCAGCGCTGCGCCTCTATCCCGGCAGTGAGCTCGCACGGCAGGGGTTGGCCAGGGCACGCTGACCCGATGCGCGTGCGCACCAGGCGGGTGGGCGGGAAGCCGACGGAGCGAGAGTCATCCCCGAGCTGGGACGCGATCGTCGGCCAACGAGCTCTACGAGGCGGCCAGGCGCCGAAGCACGTAGCGCAGGATGCCTCCGTGGCGGAGGTACTCGCGCTCGCGCGGGGTCTCGAGGCGGACGCGCGCCCGGAACTGCCTGTCGTCGGCGCGCACCGTGACCTCTCGGGCCTCGCCGTCCTCGACCCCCTCGATGGAGTAGAGCTCCCGGCCGGTCAGCCCCAGCGCCTCTCTGCCTTGCCCCTCGGCGAACTGGAGCGGGAGCACGCCCATCATCAGGAGATTCGAGCGGTGGATGCGCTCGTACGATTCTGCGATCACCGCTCGAACGCCCAGCAGCGCCGGGCCCTTGGCCGCCCAGTCGCGCGAGGAGCCCGAACCGTACTCCCTGCCGGCGATGACGACGAGCGGGATGCCCTCCTCCTCGTAGCGCAGGGCGGCGTCGTAGATCGTCGTCTCCTCGCCGGAGGGAACGTGGACCGTCCACGTGCCCTCCGAGCCCGGCACCATCAGGTTTCGGAGCCGCACGTTGGCGAACGTGCCTCGCATCATCACCTCGTGGTTTCCGCGCCGCGACCCGTACGAGTTGAAGTTGCGGGGCTCGACGCCGTGCTCGACGAGGTAGCGGCCGGCGGGGCTGTTCGGCTTGATCGCGCCGGCCGGCGAGATGTGATCGGTCGTCACCGAGTCCCCGACCATGACGAGGCAACGCGCCCCGGTCACATCCTCCACGGTTCCGGGGTCGCGCGGCATCCCGTCGAAGTAGGGCGGTCGCCGGATGTAGGTCGAGTCCTCCTCCCACTCGTAGAGGTCGCCTTCGGGGACCGGCAGCGAGCGCCACTGCTCGTCCCCCGTGTAGACGTCGTCGTAGTTCCGCCGGAAGAGCTCCCTGCGGATCGTCCTGGTGACGACCTCCTGGACCTCTTCCGGGCTCGGCCAGATGTCGCGGAGGTAGACCGAGTGGCCGTCGGCGTCGTGCCCGAGCGGCTCGGTGAGCAGGTCGAGGTCCATGCGGCCCGCGAGCGCGTATGCGACGACGAGCGGCGGCGAGGCGAGGTAGTTCGCCTTCACCTCCGGATGGATGCGCGCCTCGAAGTTGCGGTTGCCGGAGAGCACCGCACAGACGACGAGCTCGCTGTCGGAGATCGCCTCCGAGATCGACTCCGCCAGGGGCCCGGAGTTGCCGATGCAGGTCGTGCACCCGTAGCCGACGATGTCGAACCCGAGCGCCGAGAGCGGCTCCTGCAGCCCGGCCGCCTCGTAGTAGTCGGCGACGACCTTCGACCCGGGCGCCAGGCTCGACTTCACCCACGGCTTGCGCTCCAGCCCGCGCTCGACCGCCTTCTTCGCCAGCAGGCCTGCGCCGATCATCACGCTCGGGTTCGAGGTGTTGGTGCAGCTCGTGATCGCTGCGATCACGACCGAGCCGTGGTCGAGCTCGAACTCCTCTCCGTCCAGCGTCACCTGGGCACGGCTGGGACTCGGCTCCACGACCACCGTCGCCGTCTGCAGCGGGCGCTCCTCTTCGACGAACGGCTCGTGACCGGGTGACATCGTCGAGGGGGGGTCGCTGGCGGGGAACGTGTCCGCCATCTCCTTATCGAGGCCGCCGTTGGGGTAGTCGACGCCGAAGCTCTGCAGGGCGGCCAGGAAGGCCGTCTTGGCCTCGTCGAGCGGCACGCGGTCCTGCGGCCGGCGCGGCCCGGCAAGGCTGGGCTCGACGGTGGCGAGGTCGAGCTCGACCACCTCGGAGTAGTCCGGCTCTCCGTCGGCCGGATCGTGCCAGAGCAGGTTCTCCTTGCAGTAGGCCTCGACCAGCGCGATCCGCTCCTCGTCCCGTCCGGTCAGCTTCAGGTAGTCGATCGTCTGCCCGTCGACGGGGAAGAAGCCGCACGTCGCGCCGTACTCCGGCGACATGTTCCCGATCGTCGCTCGGTCGGCCAGCGGAAGCGCTGCGAGCCCCTCGCCGAAGTACTCGACGAACTTCCCAACCACACCCGTTTTGCGCAGCATCTCGGTGACGGTGAGGACGAGGTCCGTGGCGGTCGCCTGCTCCGGTAGGTCGCCCAGGAGCCGGAAGCCGACGACCTGCGGGACGAGCATGGACACGGCCTCGCCGAGCATGGCCGCCTCCGCCTCGATTCCGCCCACGCCCCAGCCCAGGACCCCCAAACCGTTGACCATGGTCGTGTGCGAGTCGGTGCCCAGCAGGGTGTCCGGAAAGGCCTGGCCGTCCCGCGCCTCGACCACCCGGGCGAGGAACTCGAGGTTGACCTGGTGGACAATGCCGGTCGCGGGAGGCACCACCTGGAGGCCGTCGAAGCCCTGGCGTCCCCAGCGCAGGAAGGCATAGCGCTCTCGGTTGCGCTCGAACTCGAGCTCGCTGTTCCGGTGCAGGGCGATCTTGCTCGCGTAGACGTCGACCTGCACCGAGTGGTCGATCACGAGCTCCGAGGGAAGCTGCGGGCTGACCTTCGCCGGGTCGCCACCCAGCTCGTGCATCGCATGGCGCATGGCCGCGAGGTCGACGATGGCGGGAACGCCCGTGAAGTCCTGGTGCAGCACGCGCGAGGGGCGGAATGAGATCTCGCGGCTGGGCTCGGCGTCGGACACCCAGCCGGCCACGGCGCCGACATCGTCTGCCTCACCGTGTCGGAGCACGTTCTCGAGCAGGATCCGGAGCGTGAACGGCAGGCGCGAGACGTCAGCGTCGACGCTGTCCAGGCGGAAGATCTCGTACGAGGATCCTCCGACGGTGAAGATCGAGCCCGCCATGATCCCGATTCAAGCAGACCGCAGTAGCATGGCGGCGTGGACGCCCTTCGGCTCGCGAGCGTTCTTCCGGACTTGCCCGTTGAGCGCACGCACCTGCTGGGCAACCTCGGCCGCATTCGACGCGAGGGCGGCGCGGTCACGCCCGAGGCAGCGGACGCGCTCGCCGACCACATGAACATCCGCCGCGGGGACGTGCACGAGGTCGTCTCCTTCTACTCGTACCTGCGGCTTCCGCTCGAGACGCCGCGAGTCTGCACCGGCCCCGTCTGCGACTGCTTCGGCGGGCGGCGGCTGCTCGAGGAGACGTCCGACGCCGTCGAGGTTCCCTGTCTCGGCCATTGCGACCTCGCGCCGGTCATGCTGCACGGCGACGAGGTGGTGCCAGAGGTGCGGCACCAGACGAACGGGTTCCTCGTCGAGGAGGACGAGCTGCGACCCGCGCCCGAGTTGCCGCCCGAGCGCGTGCTCGAGGAGCTGCGAGCCTCGGGTCTGACCGGCATGGGCGGCGCGGGGTTCCCGACCTGGCGCAAGTGGGAGGCCGTTCGCGCCGAGCCGGGGCCGCGGGTGGTGATCGTCAACGCGGACGAGGGGGAGCCCGGGACCTTCAAGGACCGCTACGTGATGGAGCTTCGACCTCAGCTCCTGCTCGAGGGCCTGGAGGTGGCAATGCACTTCGCCGAGGCCGTGGAGGCGTTCGTCTACCTGCGCGAGGAGTACGCGACCGCCCGGGAGCGTCTGAAAGAGGCGATTGCGGCCCGCGGCCTCCCCGTCCAGATCGTCGTCGGCGCCGGCTCGTACGTCTGCGGCGAGGAGACTGCGATGCTCGAGTCGATGGAGGGACGCCGCGGGATGCCCCGCCTGCGCCCGCCGTTCCCGGCCCAGCGGGGACACCTCGGCAGACCGACGCTGATCAACAACGTCGAGACGCTCGCCCACGTGCCGGCCATCCTGCGGCGCGGAGGCGAGAGCTGGCCCCAGACGCGCCTGTGGTCGGTCTCGGGAGCCGTGCGCAGGCCGGGTTGCTACGAGGCTCGGCTGGACATCACGTCGCGCGAGCTGGTCGACTCCTGTGCAGGCGGGGCGACCGAGGAGATCGGTGCGGTCGTTCCCGGCGGGGCCGCGAGCGGCATCCTGCCGCCGGCCGCGCTCGACGCGCCGCTCACTCGCGACGCGCTCGCCGAGTGGGGCTGCGGCGTGGGCTCGGCGGGCGTGCAGGTCTTCCCGGCCTCGTATCCCGTGAAGCGGCTGCTGGCAGAGACGATGCGGTTCTTCGCCGAAGAGTCGTGCCAGAAGTGCACGCCCTGCCGGATCGGCAACCGAGCCCTGCACCACCTCTTCGAAGGCCGCGTGGAGATGACCCAGGAGACGATGGAGGAGTGGCTCGAAGCGATGGTCGAGACGTCGATCTGCGGTCTGGGCCAGGCTTCGCCCATTCCGGTGCGGAGCGCGATGCGACACTGGCCCGAACTGGCGGAGGCGCTCCAATGACCCCGCAGACCCGGTACGCCAGGAGCGGCGACGTCTACATCGCCTACCAGGTCGTGGGCGACGGGCCGCCGGACCTGGTCTGGATCCCCAGCCTCGCGCATCACGTCGAGCTGAACTGGGAGAACCCGGTGGTGGCCCGCTTCCTCACCCGGCTGGCGGCGCTTGGGCGACTGATCGTCTTCGACAAGCGTGGAACAGGCATGTCCGACCGCGTCTCCAGCGACACGACATTGGAAACGCGCATGGACGACGTTCGCGCTGTCATGGACGCGGCGCAGTCGACCCGGGCGCTCGTCGTGGCGCTGGGGGAAGGTGGTCCGCTCGCCATGCTGTTCGCAGCGACGTATCCCGAGCGGACGGTCGGGCTGGCGCTGATGAACACGACGCCGCGCTTCGTTCGATCGACCGAGCTGCCTTGGCTCTCCTCCCGCGGGGAATACGAGCGCCGGGTCGACGAGATGGTGCATCGCTGGACGCAGCCCGAGGCCTACGACGAGTCACTGCCCAGGGGCTCGCCTGACCTGACCGAGGACGAGAAGCTCGCCTTCGGTCGAGTCGTTCGGCTCAGCGTCAGCCCGGGAGCGCTCCGCGCCTACATGCGCATGAACCTCGACGTGGACGTCTGCGGCGTGCTGCAGTCGATCCGGGTACCGACGCTGGTCCTGCAAAGGACCGAGATCGAGCAGGTGGACGTCCGTACCAGCCGCTACCTGGCCGACCACATCGCCGGAGCGCGGCTCGTCGAGCTCCCGGGTCGAAACTTCGCTCCGCAGGTCGGCGACCAGGAGGCTGTTCTCAGGGAGCTCGAGCGGTTCGTCGCCGACGTCCAGTCAGGCGAGTGGGAGGCGGCCGAGCCGGACCGGGTGCTCTCGACTGTGCTCTTCACGGATATCGTCGGTTCCACTGCCCGCGCGGCGGAGCTGGGCGACCGCGCCTGGCGATCTCTTCTCACCAGACACCACGAGCTGGTGCGGACAGAGCTCGCCCGTCATCGGGGCAAGGAGCTCGACACGGCCGGCGACGGCTTCTTCGCGAGCTTCGACGGGCCGGCCCGGGCGATCCGCTGCGGGTCTGCTGTCGTGGCAGCGGTACGGGAGCTCGACCTCGAGGTCCGTGCCGGGCTGCACACGGGCGAGTGTGAGCTGGTGGACGGGAAGGTCGGCGGCATCGCAGTCCATATCGGCGCTCGGGTTGCCGCGCAGGCAGCGCCGGGCGAGGTGCTCGTCTCGAGCACCGTCAAGGACCTGGTCGCGGGTTCCGGGATCAGGTTCGCCGAGCGCGGAACGGTCGAGCTGAAGGGTCTGTCGGGCGAATGGAGCCTGTTCGCGGTCGAGGAGGGGACGACCTAGGATGGCCGCGATGGTCGAGTTC
>WNGB01001340.1_pt1 | contig 40208 bp, 37 predicted proteins | sample 5400681 | NCBI WGS metagenome assembly WNGB01 (sample SAMN13153367, study PRJNA577476) | soil metagenome | isolation source: 115 cm soil or saprolite under grassland replicate 2 | place: USA:California | collected 2016-06-15 | reverse complement strand
ACCACGGTGTCGCGGTGCACGTCAAGACCGGCGCACCGCTCAACAATCACGTCGACCATCACAGACCTCCTTCGCACAGACGACAGGACACGCCGTCCCGGAGGGGCCTCCCGTCAACGAATCTACGGTTCGCGCTCGAGGCAGCAGTTTGCGGTTCCGCAGGCCCCCGCGCCATACTCCTTAACGCGCTAGAAGCAGCAAGGGGAATGCCGGCGTCAACCAAGACAGCGCCGGCATTCTCATCCCAAAGCGGTGACGGCGCCAGCGCCGCCGGGGCTACTCCTTACCATCTTCCCGCCTTGATTTCCTAGCGTCTGTGCGCCTTGGCGGTGCTCTTGGACTGTTCCTTCGACCTCCCTGAGTCGCCCCGGACGAGCCTGGAGTTGTCCCCGAGACCTGTCCCCAACTCGTTGTCTTCGCTGGCACCGTCACATGGCCTGAGTTAGTCGGAGCGACGGTGCGTGCCATAACAGCCACGGTAGCGTTCGTAGCGGCCCAGCTCGGCCCGTCGAGCGCTGACCGCAGTCGGCCGTCGGCTGCTGTGATTGGGTGGCGAGCAGTGCGGAGTGCGACGAGCACCGTCGCCGGCACAGAGGACACGAGTCGGAGTCTTCCCCTAGCGCGTCAGCCTTTGGCGTATTCCTCGGCGGTCCGCGAGTCGAACTCGAATCCGACGACGGGTTCGTCGCCGACGACCCAGGCGTCGTGTCCGGGCTCGATCACGTAGGCCTGTCCCGCTTGAATTTCCTGCTCGGTTCCGTCGTCGTGGACGACGTGCATCGTTCCGGATTGGAGCAGACCGACGTGGTGTGCCTGGCAGCGTTCGCCACCGACGATCGGCTTGACGCACTCCGACCATCTCCAGCCCGGCTCCAACCGCATCCGCGACGCATTTGTGCCGCCCATCCGAACGATCTCGACCGTTGTCTTGTCGGGCTTCCGAGTCTCATCGGGTGAGCCGAAGTCGCCTATCTCGACACCTGGCATTTCAGCCTCCTTCGCTTTGCATCGACGAACCGGTTCAGGGCGATCCTAAGACGACGGCAGTTGCGTAATCCAGTTCTCTCGCGGAACCCGCGGACCGCACCGGACTCTAGACAGCGTCGCCGGAACGGAAGCCTGTGCAGACGAGATCGAGAGAGCTGATTCGGTCACCCTCGAGTGCGCAGAGCAGGTGCTGCTCAACGAGCTTCGGGACGTCGCCTGGCTTCTTGACGCGGAGCCGGTAAAAGACGTGCTGGCGATCGGCGACCGTATCGCTGCCTGAGCGGATGAGTTCGAACGCTTCAGCGTTGCCGAACCAGGACGAGAACTTCGCCGCTGCCGCCTCGGCACCGGAGATCTCGATGGGGCCGGGCGGGATCAGCGCGCGCATGCGTACGTCCGGCGTCAGTGTGCCGGCGAGCCGTGCGAAGTCGCGCTCGGCGAGCGCGGCGATCAGCGCGGTGCCCGGGTCAGTAGCTGAACACGGTTGCGTGCTCATCGCCGATCCATTCCCAGAGGGGCGTCGCCCCTGCGAGACGCGCGTTCGCCACGAGGCTCCCTTCGTCCAGTTTGCGGGCGTTGAAGCAGATCGGGCAGACGAGGAACTCACCGCCGCCGTCTGCGTATTGCTGGAACAGGCGCGAGAGTGGAGGGCAGCCATCGCACGCGACCCCGTCCGCGTACGCAGGTAGGCCGAGGCGTACCGCTTCCTTGGTCAGGAACATCGCAACCTTCTTGCCTTGCTCGACGGCTGCGCCGCCGACGAGAAACGCGACCGTCACCCGCTCGGCGTCCTCCAGTCCAGTGGCGAGGTTGATTACAACCTTGGCTGGTGGCATTTGCCCCCTTCTCCTTTCTCGATGTGCCAAAGGGAAGGGCGGACCGGGCGGCCCGCCCTTCCTGTCCACTTAGGCGTACACGCAGGTGACGTTTGGGTTCCAGTCGTTGTGCATGCCGAGCGGGTTGTTCTTCCAGATCCAGGCATGCATCTCGTAGAAGTCGGGCAACCCGTACCGATTCCCGGCCTGCACGAGCTCCATCTGCTGACCGAAGAGCGTCGGCTTTGATGCTCCCGGGTGCGCGGCTTCCCACGCCGACCTGAGCACGAGGTACTCGACCGCGACGAGGCGCAAGCGCCCGTTGCTCGTCGGTTCGTAGATCACCAGCTCGGGGGTGGACTCGTCGACGTTCCCGTCGAGGAGGTTGGGATTCAGGTAGTGGATCCCCATGGCTCCGGTGTGATTGACGATGTCGTCGATGCAGGCCAGGCCGTTGAGGTCGACGACCTTCGCGGTATAGCCCGCCGCTTGCGCCGCCTCGAAACGCTGGAACTGTGCGGTTGCGGCGCGGGCGGCGCTGAGACCGTCGTCGCCGGCGTTCGCCGCGGCCACGGTCCCGAGCAGCAACACGGCGGCTGCGAGTCCGCCGAACAGAGCCCTCCCTTTCATCTCTCCTCCTTCACTTCGGTCGGTCGAAGTACGGGTCGAGGACGGTGACCTGAAGGAGTGCTCCACCGCCGTCTGCGACTTTGAGTTCGGCAATCGCCCTCCCCGTTGCGACACGACGCACGCTAGGGCGGATGCGGGGCGTCGGCTTCGCGGAAACGAGCCAATCTACGGGCGAGGGCCCGAATGGCTAGATCGTGCTATGCCCGAGCCCGTGGCGGCCGGCGAGCGAAGCTGCAGCAGCTCTCGAGGTCAGCCCCAGCTTGCGGAGGATGTTCGCGACGTGGCGGTTCACGGTGTGCTCGCTGAGGACGAGACGCGCTGCGATCTCGCGATTCGTACGACCCTGCGCGACGAGGTCGAGCACCTCCAGCTCGCGTCGGCTTAGGCGGCTGAGCGGTCCGTCGGTCCGTTCGGTCGGACGCGTCATGCTCGGCGTGCGGAGCTTCTCGAGCATCGCCTCGGCGCGGCCGCGTTCCCAGTCGGCTCCGATCGCTCGGAAGTTCTCGATCGCGGCCTCCATCTCGCGCTGTGCCTGATCGGGCCGGCCCAGCGCGTCGAGGGTTGCCGCGAGGTCGAGCCGCACTCGACCGGTCTCGAAGGGAGCCTCGCAGGCGGCGAGCAGGTCGAGCGCGTCCTCGAGCGAGCGTCGTGCAGCGTCGTGGTCGCCGCTCGCTGCGGCCAGCGTTCCCTCGGCGGAGGAGACCGCAGCGAGAATTGGCCGCGTGCGGGCTCGGGCGGCTATCTCGCGGAGCTCGCTCAGCGCGTCAGCGGCGCGCTCATGTTCACCCAGGCGGGTCAGTGCCTTGATTGCCAGCTCGAGGCCTGCGCTTCGCTCGACCCTGCCGGGCTCGGCGAACCGGCGGAGATAGCGATCAGCTAGCTCTGCGGCCTCCGAGGGTTGATCGCCGTCGAGCGCGAGGGCGGCGCGTCCGAGCAGCGACAGCGTGTGTGTCTCGCTGCGTGCGAAGAGCTCTGTCGCCTCGGAAAGTCGGCCCTGTCGCCGGCGGAGCTCGCCCAGCCGGGCGATCGCGTCGCCGACCATTGGTGGGCGAGACGCCTGGAGGCCGCCGACGGCCGCTGTGAGCTGGCTCTCCGCCTCGTCCCAGCGACCCTGCCAGCTGAGCACACTCGCGTAGTGCGCCCTGCACGTGTTGAGCAGGAAGATGTCGTGCTGGCCGCAGAAGTCGCCGACACGGGCGCACCATTGGGCGGCGCGATCGAAGTCGCGCACGCGTTCGCAGGCGGAGATCAGGTAGCAGCAGGCCCAGGCCACGCAGTAGAGGAGGCGCGCCTCGCCGGCCAGCGCCACAGTCGTCGCCTCGTCGAGGCGACGCATCCCCTCCTCGAGTTCGCCGTCGCTGACGAGGGCCCGTCCTTCGAGGCCAAGCCCAAGCATCTCGAGTTCGGGAGCCCGGAACGTTCGGCCCAGCTCGACGGCGCGCGCCGCCAGCTGGCGGGCCTTGGCCGTGTCCTCCTCGAGCGCAACGGCGATGTGTCCCTCGTGGATGGCGAGCCAGCCGTGGTCGACGCTGGGCTCGAGGTCGTCGATGAGGCTGTGTGCGCGCTGCAGCCAGCCGTTCGCAACTGCCGGCTCGCCGCGAAACAACAGGTGATCGGCGGCGAGGTAGGAGGCGATCCGCGCCGCCGAGCTGTTGTCGCCGCGCTCGACGTACAACCGGTAAGCGCGCTCTCGGGAGTCGAACGTGAGCCGGTCCTCGTTCAGCATGTGGCCGACCCAACCCATCCCCTCGAGCGCCTCTGGCGTCTCACCCTGGGCGAGGGATTCCTCGAAAGCGGTTCTGGCGTCAGCCCAGTCGCCGGCGCGAAGGGCGGCCCAGCCGGTGTCAAGCGGCGCTGCGCGGATCGACTTTTCTGTCACACGGTCGAGTATGAATCAGCCCGGCTGCGGTTTCTTCCCGGCGCTGTGTGCGTGGCGCTAAAGGGCGACGACCTTGTCGGCCCAGAGCGTCCAGTCCGTCAGCTCCTCAAGGTTCGAGCGGCGGGCGCCGTCGACGACTTGCTCTTCTTGGATGGCGCGCGGTCCATGCAGGTACCGCAGAGTCCGACGTTCGCACCTCGCTCGATCGCGCATCGCCGACGCCATTTACCGCACTAACTCGCAGGCGTGCCTGCGATTTCCAGGAAGCCCTCTGACGGACTCGAACCGTCGACCCCCTCCTTACCATGGAGGTGCTCTACCAACTGAGCTAAGAGGGCAGCGCCGACATTCTAGGCGCTTTCTCCCCAGCTGCCGACGATCTGGCCGCGTCGACGGCGCGACGTCGACTGATGCTGTTTCGAAGGCCCCTGCATCGTCAATGCAAGCTCCGTGAAAGCGAAGCGTTCTCGCACCCGGTTAGTTCCCTGCGTCGTGGCCGCAGTGCTCGCCTGCGCCGCAGCCTTCGCTGCCACCGCAGCCGGGGCCGCCACCGGGTCGATTGTGGTTCGCGTAGTCACCGACCCCGCGCGGCCGGGCGTGAACTGGTCGTACGCCGGGGTCGGCGCTGCCTTTCAGCTCGGCGCGGCCGGCAAGGTGAAGATCGTGTCCGGCCTCGACGACGGAACATACCGGCTCGCCGAGAAGGCGGCGCCCGGGCAGCCGCAGACGTTGACCTCGCTCGCCTGCATCGACCCCTCGGGCGGCACGACCGTCGACGCCGCCACCAGTGCGGCCAGCATCGACCTCAGCTCGGGCGAGACGATCACCTGTACGTACGTTCATCGCGCGCTCGGGCCGCACGCTGCCGCCGCAGCACTCAAGCTCGCGGCGCAGTACGCACCGGTGCTCCGCTATGCGACAGGCGAGCACTACCGCCCGATCCAGCTCGAGGACTATCTCCGCAAGACCGTGCTACGCACCGGCGCGCCGCCGCGCGGGATCCTCGAGCAGTCCCAGCCGACGCTGTTTTCGCTGCCGGTCACTCCGGCGCAGACCTATCTCGACGTCCGCGGCGCCGAGCCGTACTCGAACGCGGCGCGCTACCCGAGCATCGAGCAGACGATCGAATCGGCTCGAGCGAGGCCGACGGTTTACTGGCACCTCGCTCGGCAACCGTCGTCGGGCCGGATCGCACTGGAGTACTGGTTCTTCTACCTCTACAACGACTTCTACGCGAAGCACGAGTCCGACTGGGAGGGCGTCACCGTCTTCCTCAAGGACGGCGTTGCTCTCGGCGCCACGTATTCGCAGCATCAGGGCCGGAAGTGGGTTCCCTGGTCGTCGCTCGCGACGGCCTCCGGCCATCCCACCGTCTTCGTCGGGCGCGGCTCTCACGCCGACTATCCGGCCGCCGGCCGTTACTCCGTCCGCGTGTGCTGGACGCTGCGGGGGCGCCGCTGCGCGCCTTCGCCGAAGGTGGACGACGCAAACGGTGGCGGCGCGACGCTGCCTTCGTCCGGGTACGACCTGCAGGACTTCGGTGGCCTCGGCTACACCGGCAGCTGGGGTTCCGGCAACTACGTCTTCGGCGTCGGGCTCACGAGCGACCGGATCAGCGATCCTCGCCGCCGCTCCGAGTACACGAACCCCTTCGCCGCGATCCCGCCGTAGGAGTGCACGTCCAGCAGGGCTGTAAAGAGTCCGTAAATCGCGCCGCGCGGCCGTTGCGTCATCGCCGCGTCCGACGCTCTATCTGAGAACCGGGCCGGCGTTCTGACGGTCTGCGGTTCACGCGCTCGCAGGGGAGGGAGCGCGGCGCCGGCCCGGCTACGAAGCGCCGCCCCGCTTGCGCTGCACCTCCACAAGACGAATGATGAGAGAGGTCTGCGGGACCGCAAGTCGAATCGGGGCCGCGATGGAGACGCAGCAGCTCAATGTCTTGTACGGGATCGCGCAGGCGATCTCGGCCGCCGAGTTTCGTGCACGCACCGTCCTCGCGGGCGTCTGCTCGACGGTCGCCGATGCGTTTGCGTTCGAGCGTGTCGCGATCTTTCGCTACCTCGAAGACATCGACTCGATCGTGCCGTTCGCGGCGCACGGGGGCGCCGCCACCGACATCGAAGGTGTCCGAATGCCGGCGCCGCTAGGCCGCCTTGCGCTCTTCCGCCAGGCGCGCGAAGCCGGCCGCGCGGTGCTGAGCGAGGATGTCCGCCGCGATCAGGCGCTCACCGACCGCGCAGTCGAGGTGTTCGGCGTGCAGTCACTCGTCGTCGCCCCGTTGCTGAGCGAGGGTCGCTGCCTCGGATTCCTCGCCGCCGACCGCGGCGGTTCGGGCTTTACCCTCGAGGCGCAGCAGCTCGAACTCCTGAGCGCCGTCGGGTCCTTCGTCGCAGTCGTGCTCGAGAAGGCGATCGAGCACAGCGAGCTCCGGCGCGTGAACGAGTTGAAGAGCGAGTTCATCGCGCTCGCTTCGCACGAGCTGCGTACTCCGGCCGCGGCCGTGTACGGGATCGCCTGGACGCTCGCCGACCGCGGCGACAGCCTTCGGGGAGACCAAGTCGTCGAGCTGAGGTCGACGTTGCTCGAGCAGGCGATCCGGCTTCGCACACTCGTCGACCAGCTCCTCGACCTCTCGCGGCTCGAGGCGCATGCCGTGAGGATCGCACCGGAGCGGTTCGCTGTGCGCGAGCGGCTCGAGGAGCTCGTCCGCCTCGTCGCCACCTTGCGTGCCGACGAGGTGGTCGTCGATGCACCGACTGCGCTCACGGCCGTTGCGGATTCGGCTGCCTTCGATCGAATCGTGTCCAACTTGATCGCAAACGCGCTCCGCTACGGAGCGACGCCCGTGCGGGTTGCTGCGACCTGCGTCGAGAACGTGCTGCGTGTCGCCGTCGAAGATCGCGGCGACGGCGTCCCCGCGGAGTTCGTGCCGCGATTGTTCGACCGCTTCGCCCGCGGAATGCGCTCGGTCGAAAGTCCGGGCGGCGCGGGCCTCGGACTTGCAATCGCGCAGTCGTATGCGCACGCGCACGGCGGCTACATCCGGTACGAGGAGGCGGTGCCGAAGGGCGCGCGCTTCGAGCTCGTGCTGCCGACGGCCTGAGTCGCACTGTCTTGACCATCGCCCGCCTTTCGGCGTAGAGTCGGCGCCAAGGAGGGGGAGGAGCTATGCGCCCGACGTGCGCTCGGTTCCTGCGGCAGATTCTCGCGGTAGGCGGCTGCGTGCTGTTGATGTCGATCTCGGCGTCCGCACGCGGCGCGACCGTTGCCAGCGGTCGCCCGATCGTGAGCGAGCCCGTCGTCCCCCACGTCTTCGACGGCGACCTCCGCTCGTTGCCGGTACCGCCGCCGTTCGGCCCGAACGACTACGTCGTGCTCGACGAGGAGAACGACCCCGAGGAAAGCGGCCCGCCGCCTCCGCCCGCGCTCACGCGACACGTGAGAAAGCTCGCCGTGCAGTTCGCGACGGCCGAGCGCAGCTTTGAGGGAGTCGGCAACACGCTCTTTCCGCCGGATCCGAACGGCGACGTCGGGCCGAACCACTACATCCAGATGGTCAACTCGCGCTTCCAGATCTTCGACAAGCAAGGCAACGCGCTTCTACTCGACGGGAACGGCAACCCAGCCCCGCGCGCGATCAACCAGCTCTGGAAGAACTTCGGCGGCCTCTGCGAGACGACGAACCGCGGCGATCCGGTCGTCCTCTACGACCCGCTCGCCGACCGGTGGATGCTGAGCCAGTTCGCGTTCAACACGACCGGAAGCCCGCCTTCGCCGATCTCGCCGTTCGAGGAGTGCATCGCGGTGTCGAAGACGGGCGACCCCGTCACCGGCGGCTGGAACCTCTACGACTTCAACGTCCAGAACGCGAAGTTCCCGGACTATCCGCACTTCGGCGTGTGGCCGGACGCGTACTACATGTCGACGAGGCAGACCGGCGGTCTCGGCGGCGGCAACTACGCGTTCGACCGGGCATCGATGCTGAACGGCCAACCGGCAACGTTCGTCTACTTCGACACGAACGTCGCGCCGTACAGCAACGAGCGACTCGTACCGACGGACCTCGACGGATCGACGCCGCCGCCTGCGGGAGCGCCGAACCCCTTCCTGCGCATCGTCGCGCCGAGCACGCTCGAGATCTGGGACTTCCACGTCGACTGGGGCACCCCCGGCGCCTCGACGTTCGCGCTCTCGCAGAGCCTGGCGACCACGGCGTTCGACCTGTCCGTGGGCACCGTGCCGCAGCCCGGGACCGCCGAGGGCCTCGAGGTGATCACCGATCGCCCGATGCACCGGATCGCGTACCGCAACTTCGGGGGCTCGCAGGCGATCGTCGCGCAGAACGTCGTCGACTCCGACGGCACCAACCACGCGGGCGTACGCTGGTACGAGTTGCGGAGCTCCGGCGGCGCCTGGTCGATCGCGCAGCAGGGAACGTATGCGCCAGACGCCGATCACCGCTGGAACCCGAGCATCGCGATGGATCGCGACGGCAACATCGCGCTCGGATACAGCGTCACCGGCAGCGTCTTCCCGTCGCTCAGATACGCCGGCCGCCTGGTCGCCGATCCGGCCGGGACGCTTCCGCAGGGCGAAGGGTCGATCGTCGCGGGCACTGCATCTCAAACCGCCTGTCCGGTTCCGCAGGGCACCTGCCGCAGCCGCTGGGGCGACTACAGCGCGCTGAGCGTGGACCCGACCGACGACTGCACGTTCTGGTACACGGGCGAGTACTTCGGAGCATCCGGCCGCCAGACACGCATCGGCGCGTTCCGCTTCTGCAACGATCCGCCGACCGCCGACGCCGGTGGCCCGTACACGACGAACGAAGGGGCGAGCATCACGCTCGACGGCACGGGCAGCACGGATCCGAACCCAACCGACAGCGTCACCTACGAATGGGACCTCGACAACAACGGCACCTTCGAGACGAGCGGCGCTACGCCGTCGTTCGCGAACGTGGGCCAGGACGGCGTCTTCACCGTCAGCCTGCGCGTCACGGACACGTCGGGCGCATCCGACATCGATACGACGACCGTCACCGTGCACAACGTCGCCCCCTCGATCTCGGCGACCTCGACCGCGCCGGTGAACGAGAACACGCCGGTCACCGTCACCGGGACGGCGACGGACCCGGGTTGGAAGGACATCCTTTCCGGGACGATCGACTGGGGCGACGGCGTCGTGCAGCCGCTGGGCGGACTGCTCGAGAACAGCCCGCCGGACGCGACGCTCACGTTCTCGATCTCGCACATCTACGGCGACGACGGAGTCTTCGGGTTCGGCGCGAAGATCTGCGTCGCCGACGACGACGTGACGTCGTGCACGCCGCTGTCACTGCAGGTGATGAACGTTGCCCCGACCGCCACGATCGACCTGGCCGGAGCGATCATCGTCAACGGAATTCCGACGCTGCTCGGTACTGCCGGCCAGCCCGTGACGTTCCACGGCAACTCGAAGGACCCGGGCAGTGACGACCTGACGCTGACGTGGGACTTCGGGGACGGGCCGCCCGCTCCTGACGCCGTCGTCGTCTCGCTCGTCAATCCGCCTTTGTTCGATGCGGATCCCAGCCCGACGATTCAGCCACGCGACGTGACGGACGACCAGACGCACGTCTTCGGCGACGCCTGCATCTACGTGATCCAGTTCACCTCAGACGACGACGACGCAGGGCACGCGGCGGCCACCGCGAACGTGCTGATCCAGGGCGGCGGCGCCGGCACCGTGCGCAACGCGGCGTACTGGATGCGCCAGTACGGCGGTCTGGGCAAGGTCGACTTCGACCAGGCGACGCTCGAGTGCTACCTCGCCATCGCCGGCTATGTGAGCTCGGTCTTCGACGAGAAGCGTGACGCGTCGACGATCGCGGCAGCGTTCGACGTCCTCACCCCAAACAACGGGTCACCGCAGCTGAAGCAGTTCGACGCACAACTGCTCGCCGCGCTGCTCAACTTCGCGAACGGCGGGCTCGGGGTCGGTGCGCTGCCGACGATCGCCACAGCCGAGGCCGTACGGCTCGATCCGGCTTCGACGAACACGCAGATCCTCGATCAGCGCAAGATCCTGCAGGCGCTGAACGCCGGCCACTGATCAACCGAGTGCGGCCGGTTCGCTAACCGTGTGAGCGTTTCCTGAGGGTTCTAGCTGGGGCGGCGCGCGACCGCCTCGACCTCGACGAGGAGGCCGGGCGCGAGCGCGGCGCCGACGGTCGTCCGTGCCGGGTACGGCTCGCTGAAGAACTCGCCGTAGATTTCGTTGTAGACGGCGAAGTGGTCGAGGTCGACGAGGTAGCCGTTCACCTTGATCACGTCGGACAGCGCGCAACCGGCGGCCGCGAGGCACAGGCGAAGGTTCTCCAGCGCCTGTCGGGACTGAGATTCGATGTCGTCTCCGACGAGCGTCCCGCTCGGGTCGGCGCCGATCTGGCCGGCCGTGTAGACGAGGTCGCCGCTCACGACGACGGGCGAGTACGGCGCGTCCGGACGCGCGACGCCTTCTGGCTGAATTTGTTCGCTCATGTCCTGATTCTCTCACCCGTGTCGGCGCGGAAGAAGTGTGCCTCCTCCGCCAGGGGGCGCAGCCTGACGCGCTCCCCTCGTTCCGGCACACGCCGTGCGTCGCCGCGCGCGACGAGCTTCGTCTTCTCGCCGGCAACCTCGGCGACACAGAAGACGTACGCGTCCGCTCCGACCTCCTCGACGACCTGGACCTCGGCGGCGAGGCCTTCCGACGCAAGCTCGAGCGACTCCGGACGAAGACCGAGGACCACGCTGTCGCCGCCCGTCGAGCCCTGCGGCACCGGGACGCTGACCCCGCCGAACGAGACGGAGCCGTTCGCGAGCGACATCGCGCAGAGATTCATCGCGGGAGAGCCGATGAACCCGGCGACGAACGTGTTGGCGGGCCGCTCGTACAGCACCCGCGGCGCGTCGCATTGCTGCAGCTGGGCGTCCCGGAGCACAGCGACGCGGTGCCCGAGGGTCATCGCCTCGGACTGGTCGTGGGTCACGTAGACCGTGGTTATCCCGAAATCCGACTGCAGCGCTGCGATGTCGGCTCGCATCTGCACGCGCAGCTTCGCGTCGAGGTTGGACAAGGGCTCGTCCATCAGGAAGACCTGCGGCAGCCGCACGATCGCCCGGCCCATCGCGACGCGCTGGCGCTGCCCGCCGGAGAGCTGGCCCGGCTTGCGCTCCAGGTACTCCGTGAGGCCGAGCAGCTCCGCGACCTCGCGCACGCGCTTCTCTCGAACGTCCTTCTTCACGCGTGCGATCTTCAGCGGGAAGCCGATGTTCGCCGCGACCGTGAGATATGGATAGAGCGCGTAGTTCTGAAACACCATCGAGACGTCGCGGTTCTTCGGGGAGACGTCGGTTACGTCGCGGTCGCCGATGAAGATTGCGCCTGCGTCGACCTCCTCGAGCCCGGCGAGCATGCGCAGCGCGGTCGTCTTTCCCGAGCCTGACGGCCCGACCAGCACCATGAACTCGCCGTCCTCGATCGCGAGGTCGAGCGAGTCGACCGCCGGCATGTCGGAGCCCGGATACACGCGCGTGGCGTGCTCGAAGCGAACCTCAGCCATCGTTCCCCCCTGCCTTTGCAAGTTCTGCGCGGACGCGGGTCTGCGCCTCGCCGTCGACGCCGAGCTCACCCAGTGCGCAGAGCGCCGCGCCGAGCACGGGCGGAGCCGAGGTCGGTCGGAGCTCAATACGCGGACCGACTTCGCGCATGCTCTCGCGCAGCAGCTCGAGGTGGTGCTCGGCGAGATTCCGCGCGACGCCGCCACCGAGAGCCACTTCGACGTGTTCCTGCGTGAGGTCGAGCCGGGTGAGCGACGCCCGCACGAGCGCCGCGATCTCGTCGACCAGGCGGTGGACGATTCCGGCGGCGACCTCGTCGGAGGCCGCCGAGGCGAAGACGAGCGGGGCGAGCTCGAGGACGCGGCGGCGCGCGAGCGTGCCGAGATGCATGGCCTCGGCGACCTCTTGCGGCGTTGTCAGACCGAAGTGCGCGGGGACGGACTCCTCGAGGCTCGTCCTCGGGCCGCGGCCGTCCTCGCTCCGCGCCGCCGCCCAGAGGGCCGCCATGCCGACGTCGGAGCCGCCGCCCCAGTCGCCGGTGATCTCGCCGAGGGCCGGGAACCGCACCCGGCGTCCGTCGGGCGCGACGGCGACGCAGTTGATGCCGGCCCCGCAGACGACGCCGACTCCCCAGCCGTGCTCCGTGCCCGCCCAGAGAACCGCGTACGTGTCGTTCGCGACGGACGTCCGCTCTGCCCACGCGAGGGCTGCGACGCGCTGCTGGAGCACGAGCTCCTCGGCGGGGAAGTCGACGCCGGCCATGCAGAGCTGGCCCACGGCCGCGATCGGTCCGTTCGACCGGGCGAGCCCGGCCTCGCTCGTCGCCTCCTCGAAGAGATCCTGCAAGACCTCGACGCTGCCGTCGACGCCGAGATGATGCGGCGAGCTGAGCGGTCCGCGCACGAGCGAGAGCACGGCGCCGTCGGCGCGGACGAGCGCGAGGTCGGTCTTCGAGTTGCCGCCGTCGACCGCCACGACCACCGCGTCGCTCACGACACGGTCTCCGCGAGCATGCTCTCGGCGAGCGCGTCGACCATCCCGTACTGGCCGATCAGCGGATGCGCGAGCAGCGCCTTCCGCGCCGTCGCCAGATCTCGCGTGACGGCCGCCTCGGCGGCGAGCCGCTCGTACGCAGTGACGTGCTGCACGAGACCGAGCAGCTCAGGCGCGAGCGGCCGCTGCGGCAGCGCCACCGGGCCGCCGGGGCCGACCCGTGCAGGAATCTCGATCACGTCGTCCACCCGAAGTCCTGCGAGCGTGTCGCCGTTTCGCAGGTCGACGACATGGACGCCTTCCTCGTGGCCCGAGAGCGAGGCGACGAGCCCGACGGCGGCCTCGCTGTAAAACGCGCCGCCGCGCTGCTCGAGTAGTGCGGGCTTCTCGTTCAGCGCCGGGTCGCGGTAGAGCCCGAGCAGCTCGCGCTCGATCTCCGCGACGACCGCCGCGCGCGGCGTCTCACCGTCGAGCTGTGCCGAGAGCACCTCGTCGTGCGCATAGAAGTAGTGCAGGTACGGGGACGGGACGACGCCGAGCTCGTCGAGGAGCGGCCGCGGATGGTTCGAGAAGGATGCGAGCTCGTCGCCGTGCTCCTCCATCAGGGCGGGCAGCATGTCCTCGCCGTCGAGCCGCGCCGCGCGCACCCAGGTCAGGTGGTTCAGGCCGACATGGTCGACGACGATCCGCTCGGGCGCGACGCCGAGCAGGCTCGCGAACTTCCGCTGGAAGCCGATCGCGACGTTGCACAGCCCGACGGCGCGATGCCCGGCATCGAGCAGCGAGCGTGTCACGATCCCGACCGGATTCGTGAAGTCGACGATCCAGGCCCCGTCCGCCGCGCGTTCCCGTACCCGCTCTGCGATCTCGAGCACGACCGGCACGGTGCGCAGCGCCTTCGCGAACCCGCCTGCGCCGGTCGTCTCCTGTCCGATACAGCCGCACGCGAGCGGCCGCGTCTCGTCGGTCAGGCGCGCGGCCTGCCCGCCGACCCGGATCTGCACGAGCACGAAGTCGGATCCGTCGACGGCGCGGTCGAGGTCGCCCGTGAGCTCGAGCCGGCCGGGGAACGACTCCCGCTCGAGCATCCGGCCGGCGAGCGAGCCGACGACGTCCAACCGCTCGGCGTCGATGTCGTGCAGGGTCAGCTGGTCGACCGGCAGCGCCGACAGCCCGGAGACGAGCTCAGGCGTGTACGTCGAGCCGGCGCCGATGACGGCGACCTTCATCCCTTCACCCCGGACAGGGTTACGCCCTCGACGAAGGCGCGCTGGGCGAGGAAGAACAACACGATCACGGGCGCCATCACGAGCAGCGTCGCCGCCATCGTCAGGTTCCACTGCACCTGGTGCAGGGAGCGGTACTGCGAGAGGCCGAGCGAGACGACCCAGTTGTTCGGGTTGTCGCTGAGGTACAGCAGCGGCAGGAAGAAGTCGTTGAACGTATAGAGAACGGAGAACAGTGCGACGGCGGCGATCGCCGGCTTCGCGAGTCGCAGCACGACCGTGGTGAGGATGCGGAGCTCGCCGCATCCGTCGACGCGTGCGGCGTCCAGGTACTCCTCGGGGATCGTCATGAAGAACTGGCGGAGCAGGAAGATCGAGAACGCGTCCCCGAGCCACATCGGCACGATGAGCGGCCACAGCGACCCGATGAAGTGGAAGCCGACGGCGTTGCCGAGCTTCGCCCACATGACGTAGAGCGGGACGACCGACACCTGGGGCGGGAGCATGAGCGCGACGAGCACCACGAGCATCACGGCGTTGCGCCCACGCCAGCGGAGCTTCGCGAGCGCGTAGGCGGCCGGGATGCTCGAGACGAGGACGCCGAGCGTCCCGAGCCCGGCGTACATCAGCGTGTTCAGCGTCCAGCGGAGGAGCGGCGCCGTGGTGATCGCGTCGCTGAAGTTGCTCCAGCGGAAGGGGTGAGGCCAGAGGTGCGTCGACAGCGCCTGGTTGCTCGTCATCAACGCGGTCAGGGCGATGAAGGCGACGGGCGCAAGGAACGCGACCGCCCCCGCGATCAGCAGCGAGTGGTCCGCGACCGCGATCAGGAATCGCCGGCGCCGCACCTCGCGCGGAGGCCGCCGGCGCTCGAGCGGTGTCGCAACCGCGCTCACCGTACCGCGCCGCCGTAGTGCACCCATCGGCGCGAGTTGACGACGATCACGAGCGTCACCGCGAACGACACGGCGAGCAGCACGAGCGACATCGCCGCCGCATAGCCCATGTCGAAGTATTTGAACCCGTGGTAGTAGAGGAGGATGGGGTAGAAGAGCGTCGACCCCTGCGGATAGCCGAGCTCGAGATTGCTGGTGCCGCCGGCCTGCGACGCCTGGCCCGCCGCAACCGTCGCCGCAACGAACGCCTGGGTGAAGTACTGCAACCCCTGGATCACGCCGAGCACGACGGCGAAGAGGATCACCGGACTGATCGAGGGCAGCGTGACCCACCGCAGCCGGCGTAGCGGCCCGGCTCCGTCGAGCTCGGCCGACTCGTAGAGGTGTTTCGGCACGTCGAGCACGGCGGCGAGGAAGATCACCATCGTGGTGCCGACGCCCCACAGGGAGAGCAGCACGAGGGACGGCTTCGACCAGGACGGGTCGTTGAACCACAGCGGGCCGTTGATCCCGACGTGCTTCAGGAGCGTGTTCACCGGCCCGGTCGCGGGGTTGAGGAGGTAGACGAAGCCGAGAGCGGCTGCGACGGGCGGCGCGAGCGCCGGTAGATAGAACACGGTGCGGAAGAAGCCCACCCCGTGCTTCGCGCGGGTGAGCATGACGGCGAGGCCGAACGCGAACAGCACCTGCAGCGGGACGCCGACGGCGATGATCCAGAGCGTGTTCCGGATCGCCGGCCAGATCTGGTTGTCGGCACCGAACATGTAGCGGTAGTTCGCGGTTCCGATCCAGCGCGGCGGGCTCAACAGGTCGTAGTGCGTGAACGAGAGGTATGCGCTCATCACGAGCGGATAGAGGAGGAAGACGGAGAAGCCCACGATCCACGGGCTCATCAAGGCGAGCACGAGGCGGCGCCTCCGCCACGCCGCCTTCCTCTTCGCTCGCCGGCGGTCGGGCGCCGGCCGGGCCGGGGCCGAAGCCCCGGCCTCTGCGACCGGCGTCAGGGTCACGGGGTTCCGCCCCCGCCCTTCCCGGCTTGCGCCATCTTGTCGTCGATCGTCTTGTCGACGTCCTGCAGTCCGGCCTTCAGGTTCTTCACGCTTCCGGAATACCACTTCGCGACGAAGTTCGAGAAGGTCTGAAGGTGGTCGAGCCCGATCGGCGTGATCGGCACGGTCGTCGAATGCTTGTCGTTGAAGATGGTCAGGAACGTCTTGAAGTGCGCGTCAGGTGTGAGCTCCGGCGACTTCGACGAGCTCGCGGTCGACGGCACGTTTCGAATCGCGTTCGAGAACCGCGCGAGCGCGTGATCGTTCGTGGTGAGGTACTTCACGAGATCCCACGCCTCGTCACGGTGCTTCCCAGTCTTCGGCATTCCAATGATCGTCCCATTGACGTATCCGGATCCATAGAGCTCCGGATGAGCGTCGTCGACGGGCATCGGAGCCGTCGCGTAGTTCAGGTTCGGATGCTCGTGCTGGATGAAGGCGACGCGCCACTCGCCGTCGAGCATCATCGCGAGCTTCCCATTCTCGAACGGATGTGACGCGGCGAACTCGTCGCCGGCTCCCGTCTGCCACTTGACGAGGTTCTTGTAGCCGTAGAAGTCGATCAGGCCCTTCTGCCAGGTGAGGAGCCGGGTCCAGCCCGCATCGCGTGCGAGGTTCGACTTGCCGGCCTTGTCGAAGTACGTGGCTCCGATGAGCGTCCCATAGGTCCCGATCCCCGCGCCCCCGTGGTAGAAGAGCGCGTTCGGGTCGTAGCCCATCACCTTGAACGACCCGTCGGGGTTCTTCTTCGTCAGCTTCTTCGCGTCCGCAACGAGCTCCGAGAACGTCTTCGGCGGCCCCTTCAGGCCGGCCTGCTTGAAGAGGTCCTTGTTGTAGTAGAGCCCGTACGTGTCGGCGAGCAGCGGCAGCGCGCAGCGGATGCCTTTGTACGCGGTGTAGTAGCGAGGCCCTGCAGGGAACTGGTTGACGTCGATCTTGTCCCGTTTGAGGTACGGGTTGAGGTCGATCCAGCCGCCGGAGGGGCAATACACACCGACGTTGTTCGACTGGAACGAGCTGACGACGTCAGGCGCATTGCCGGCGCGGAGGGCGGAGATGATCTTGTCGTCGTTGATGCCGCCGACGACGTTGACGGTTACGTTCGGCCGCTTCTTGTCGTACTCGGCGATGATCTTCTTGAACTCGATGAGCTCGTGGCCGGCGCTCCAGCCCACCCAGATCGTGAGCTTGGTCGGCCCGCTGGCTTGAGTCGGCCGAGCCGACGCGGACCCCGCGCAGAGCACGAGCGCCGTCACCACTCCGACCGCCGTCGCAACGCGTTTCATCACAGCCCTCCTAGGACGCGGACCTGTTAGTGAGCTTTACGAGAGCGACTGTACGGCCGCCGGGGTCGCAAAGTCAAGCTCGATTTTCGGCAAAAACACGGTAAGGTTGCTGACGAGATGGCAAAGGCCGCACTTCCGCCGCTGCTGAAGGACATGAACGAGCGCACCGTGCTCGAGACGATCCGGGGCGGGGCGCCGATCTCCCGGGCGGAGATCTCGAGGCGGGCGGGAATCTCGAAGCCGACCGTCTCGCTCGCCCTCCAGGCCCTCCTCGAGGCGGGCCTCGTCCGGGAGACGAAGCCGGATCCCGGCCGGCCAACGTACGGCGCCGTCTACTTCGATCTGGTGCCCGAGGCGGGGCTCGTGCTGGGCCTCGATCTCGGCGCCCGCTTCCTCCGCGGTGCGATCTGCGACCTGCGCGGGGAGGTTCGTGCCCGCCAGGATGTCGAGGTGACGGCCTCCGAGCCCGAGGCGATCGTTGAGGCGATTGCCGCCCTGCGCACGTCGCTCGTCGAGGCGACCGGCCTGGCGGGCGGCCTTCTCAACGGTGCGGTCGTCGGCGTGCCGGGCGTCGTCGACGCAGCAACCGGCGTCATTCGGATGACGCACTTCGCGACGCTCGAGGGTCACGCGCTCCGCGACGAGCTCGCCGAACGCCTCCAGCTGCCGGTGACCCTCGACAACGACATCAACCTCGCTGCACTCGGCGAGCAGTGGCGCGGCATCGCCCGCGGCGTCGAGGACTTCGCGTTCCTCTCGGTGGGCACCGGCCTGGGCGCCGGCCTCGTGCTGCGCGGCGAGCTCTACCGCGGCCGCAACGGCGCCGCCGGCGAAGTCGACCAGGTCTCGGTCGGCTTCGGCGAGGACTTCGATCCCTGCGCGTCGGCGGTGTCCGCGCTCGCGGAGCGGCTCGCGGCGGGCGCGGCGACGACCTTGACGCCGCCCTACGACGCGCGTGCGATCTTCGGCGCCGCCCGAACGGGCGATGGAGTTGCGCGGCAGGTGGTCGCTGAGGAAGCGCGCCGGATCGCACTGCACGTGGCCCCGATCGCCGCCGTAACCGATGTCGCGCTCGTCGTGATCGGCGGCGGCATCGGGGCGAACGGCGACCTGCTCCTCGACCCGATTCGGACGCTGCTCGCGAAGTGGCTGCCGCTCCCGCCGAAGATCGAGGTCTCGATGCTCGGCGAGGCGGCGGTCCTCACCGGCGCGCTCGCCCTCGGCCGCCGGTTCGCGGTCGACAACGTCTTCGCAAAGCGCCGGGGCTAGCGAACCTTCCCGCGCGCCGCGGTCCGGTACGTCGCGACGATCTCGCCGCCGCGATGCACCACGACCTCGTCGTGCATGTTCGCCGTGCCGCACGCGTGATTCGGGACGATCGTCACCCGCTCGCCGACCTCGGGAGGTCGTGTGCACGCGCTGACGTCGACCAGGCCGTGCTCCTCGTTCAGCTTGTAGATCTCGGCGTCCGGATGCTCGACGACGAGTCCGTATCCGGTCGCGCCCAGCGCGACGTCGGATGTGAGCGTCTTCGAGCCGGCGTCGATGATCGCCCGCTCCCGCGTCGGCCTGCTGACGACGGTGGCGGAGACCCGCAGCGCGCAGTCGTCGAGCGGCACGGAGCCGTCGGCGATGCAGGCGCGGTCTCCGTAGACGTACGTTCCGGGCCGCAGCTCGGTGATCGCCGCGAGCTCGTGTGCATACCGCGCCGTCGGCGTGCCGCCGCTGCTGATGCACTCGACGGCGAGCCCTTTCCGCTCGATCGCCTCCCGGGCCGCATCGAGCCACGGCCCGCTCTCGGGTTTCGTCGGATAGGTCATCAGACCCGCGAAGCGGGGCCCGTCCAACTGCGCGACGAGCGCGGCGAGCTCCGCGGCCTCGTCGGGACTCTGGACACCCGTGCGGCGGCCACCCGTGTCGCACTCGACGAGGAAGTCGACCTCGATTCCCTGAAGCCCGGTCGCAACGGCCGGCGAATCTCCGACGACGCCGACCCTGATCCGTGCGGCGAGCGCCGCCAGCCGCTCGACCTTCGCCGCACCGACGAGTGGAAAGCTGATCAGGATGTCGTCGAAGCCGGCGTCCGCCATCACCTCGGCCTCGCCGAGCTTCTGGCAGGTGATGCCGCACGCGCCTGCGTCGACCTGGAGGCGTGCGAGCTCGACGACCTTGTGCGTCTTGATGTGCGGCCGAAGCGCCAAACCGTGCTCGTCGCAGTAGCGCTGCATGCCGGCGATGTTCCGCTCGACAGCGTCGAGATCGGCGGTGAGCACCGGTGTGTCGAGCTCGTCGACGCGCACGCGCCAAGTGTAAGCGAGCCTCGTCATAAGCTACGGCGGTGCGGGCAAGCCGCGCCATCACGGTCGTCGGCTGCCACGCAGGCGGCGAGGTCGGCAATGTCGTCGTCGGCGGCGTGCTGCCGCCCCCGGGCGGGACCGTCTTCGAACAGATGCAGTCGCTTGCACGCGACGACTCGCTACGCCGGCTGCTGATCCGAGAACCGCGCGGCAGCGTTGCCGTGCACGCGAACCTCGTCGTCCCGCCGACGCGGACGGATTGCGACGCCGGCTACATCATCATGGAGCCGACCGAGTACCCGGCGATGTCGGGCTCGAACACGATCTGCGTCGCGACCGTACTGCTCGAGACCGGCATGGTCGCGATGCGAGAGCCGGAGACGACGCTACGGCTCGAGGCACCCGCGGGAGTCGTCGAGGTCGTCGCCGTCTGCCGCGACGGTAAGTGCGAGAGCGTCGAGCTGACGAACGTTCCGTGCTTCGCCGACCGCCTCGACGCAACCCTCGAGGTCGAGGGGCTTGGCACGCTCACAGTCGATGTCTCCTACGGCGGCATGTGGTACGCGATCGCCGACGCCAAGGCGCTCGGCTTCACGCTCGAGCCGTCCGAGGCGCGCGACCTATCGCGCGTGGGCGAGCAGATTCGGCTCGCTGCGCGGGAGCAGCTCCCGTGCGCGCATCCGGAGAACCCGGAGATTGCGGGCGTCAGCATCGTCCAGATCGCCGAGCCGTGGCGGGGCGTGGGGGAGGTCTCGAAGAACGCCGTCGTCGTCGCGCCCGGCCGCCTCGACCGCTCCGCTACCGGCACGGGCCTCTCGGCGCGCCTGGCCGTGCTGCACGCGCGCGGCTCGATGCGGGTCGGCGACGCGATGACGCACGCGTCCGTGATCGGCTCGACCTTCGACGGCCGGATCGTCTCGGAGACGACCGTCGGCGACCGGACCGCGATCGTGCCGGCGATCCGCGGCAGCGCCTGGATCACCGGCATCACGCAGGTGCTGGTCGACCCGACCGACCCCTTCCCCGAGGGCTACCTGCTATCGGACACCTGGCCCGGCTCCGACGTGCAGTGACCCAGGTGGTCTAGTACGACTTCTTCTTCGCCTTCTTGGCTGCGCGCTGCTCTTTGAGCGTCTTCTGCGGAGCTTTCTTGGCGAGTTGCTTCGGCTTCTGTTGACCTTTCATGCCTCTACCTTTGCAGAAACGCCTGACAACGAAAAGGAGAGCCCCCTCGAGTCCGTACAAGGCGGGGTTTAGAGACAGAGCGGTCTGTCTATAAGACACGTTCTGTCTTCCAACAGCGAGGGGTCGTTATGCCGTCAGTCGAGCAGTCGATCGAAGTCGAGGTTCCGGTCAGCACCGCCTACAACCGGTGGACCCAGTTCGAGGAGTTTCCGACGTTCATGAACGGGGTCGAGGAGGTGCGCCAACTCGACGACACGCATTTGCACTGGGTCGCGGAGATCGGCGGTCACCGGGAGGAGTGGGACGCCGAGATCACCGAGCAGAGGCCGGATGAGCGGATCGCCTGGAGGGCGACCGGCGGTAAGACCAACGCCGGCGTCGTGACGTTCCACCGCCTTGAGGATCAGCGCTGCAAGATCATGCTCCAGCTCGACTGGGAGTCGGAAGGCATGGTCGAGAAGCTGGGCGGCGCGATCGGCCAGGACGACCGCAACGTCAAGGGCAACCTGGAACGGTTCAAGGAGCTCGTCGAGAGTCGCGGCGTCGAGACGGGTGCCTGGCGCGGCGAGGTCGAGCGCGGACATACGACCGGTAGTCGTTGAGCTTCGCGAGCTTGGCGATCCTGCCGGCGGCGGAGGACGAACGGCTCGAGGAATCGGACACGCTCTCCGATCTGGTAATCAGCGGCAGGGGCTCGACCTTCACGGCTGCGCTTCCAGCCGTTTGAAAGAACGCGGATATTGACAGCGGAAGAGCCGTGTTCGAGACGGTGCCCAGTCGTCTCGGCCCGGCTTCGTCCAGCGATGCTTGCAAGAACGTAAGGGAACCGGGACGATCGGCTGACGACTCGCCTGAACTCGACACCGGCATCGATCAACGCGGAGCTGACCGAGCTGGCGGCGCGGCTCGTCGCGATCGACTCGGTCAACCCGGAGCTCATTCCCGGGGGAAAGGGGGAGCGTGAGCTTGCGATGTTCGTCGCTGACTGGTGCGCGGGCCGTGGCTTCGACGTCGAGGTCGTCGGAGACGAACGGCCAAGCGTGATCGCGACGAGACGCGGGGGCGGCGGCGGGCGGTCGCTTCTGTTGAACGCGCACCTCGATACGGTCGGCGTAGCCGGCATGGAGGCGCCACTCGAGCCGCGCGTCGAGGACGGCCGGCTGTACGGCCGAGGCGCTTACGACATGAAAGGCGCGCTCGCGGCGATCCTGCTCGCCGCCGCCGAGGCTACGAACCTGCGCGGGGACGTGATCGTGACAGCCGTCGCCGACGAGGAGCTCGCGTCGATTGGCACCGAGGCAGTGCTCGAGCTCGTCCGCGCCGACGCGGCGATCGTCGTCGAGCCGACCGAGCTCCGGCTCGCGGTCGCCCACCGCGGCTTCGTCGGCTTCGAGCTCGAAACGGCGGGGTTCGCCGCGCACGGATCGCGGCCCGATCTCGGAATCGATGCGATCGTCAAGATAGGCCCCATTCTCGTAGCGCTCGAGCGTCTCGACGAGCGGCTGCAAGCGGGGCCACGCCACGCGCTCGTTGGGCCGGCTTCTCTGCACGCATCACTGATCGAGGGCGGTCAGGAGTTCTCGAGCTATCCCGCACGCTGTCTCCTCACGGGCGAGCGGCGGACGATCCCCGGCGAGACAATCGAGCAGGTCGAGCGCGAGCTGCGCGAGATTGCCGGTGATGCGGTGCTGCGGCTCGGCGTGAGCCGCGAGCCTTTCGAAGCGCCGACGGAGCATCCGTTCGTCGAGCTTGTCGGCCGCGCTGCCGGGCGGCACGAGCACGCCGGCGTGCCATTCTGGACCGACGCTGCGCTCATAGCGGCCGCGGGTATCCCGACCGTGCTCTACGGGCCTGCAGGCGAGGGAGCGCACGCTGCCGTCGAGTGGGTCGACCTCGCCTCGCTCGAGCGCGTGCGCGACGTCGTCCTGCAGACGGCCGTCGAATGGTGCGGCTGATGCAGAGCGTCTGAGTAGCGAGGTCCAGCCGGCCGTGGGATGCCCAGTCCACGAATGTCACCCCTTGACACCCTCGCCCGGACGTTCGATGTTGAAGGAGCCGTCAAGCGCCGCTGGTTGATCCCCGCTTTGATCGTCGTCGCCGTGCTCGCGTTCATCGGCGTCGAGATTTGGTTCGGGGTCACTCGGGCTCGCTGACCCGGAGCCGCGCCTGGTGAGTGGCGGCTGTGCCGCCGCTCACACACGACCGAATGGTTGCGAGTGCGAAGAAGAAGGGGGCCCACGGGGGAAACATGGTTTCCCCCGTGAGAGCGAGCCGCCGTGCCAGCGGCGCGAGCGAGTGGGGGCGGGAGGATTCGAACCTCCGTAGGCTGAGCCGACGGGTTTACAGCCCGTTCCCTTTGGCCGCTCGGGCACACCCCCGGGAGCGGCCATTGTAGCTTTGGGCTGTGAGCTCGTTCGACGTCGCAGTCGTTGGCGGCGGGCCCGCCGGCTCGACCGCCGCGTACCGGCTCGCCCGCGCCGGCGCGCACGTTCTGCTCGTCGACACGGCGACCTTCCCGCGGGACAAGCCGTGCGGCGGCGGAGTCACGGGCCGCGCCGCGCGGCTGCTCCCGTTCTCGATCGACCCCGTCGTCGAGGACGTCGTCGACCGTCTCGACTGCCGGCTGCATTACGGCTCGCGGTTCGAGCGACGCTCGAGCAAGCCGCTGGCGCTGATGACGCAGCGCCGGCGGCTCGACCACTTCCTCCTGCTGAAGGCGGCCGAAGCCGGAGCGGACGTGCGCGACGGGGTGAAGGTCGCCGACGTCCACGCCGGCGGTCTGACGGTGGACGGGGAGGAGGTGCGTGCGCGGATCCTGATCGGGGCAGACGGCTGCAACGGGCGGGCAGCGAGAGCGCTCGAGCTCGGCGGCGAGATTCTCCACGGCGTCGCGCTCGAGGCGAACGTGCCGTACGAGCCGCGTTTCGCAGGGACGATGGTGGTCGAGATCGCCGCGGTCCACGGCGGCTACGGCTGGATCTTCCCGAAGGGCGACCACCTGAACGTCGGCGTGGGCGGCAATGCGAGCGAGGCCGCGAGGCTGCGCGAACATCTGCACCGCCTCTGCGAGGAGCACGGGATCGACCCGAATGCCGCGCAGGACACGCGCGGCTACCGGCTCCCGATGCGGCGGCCGTCGAGTGGCCTTGCCCGCGGCACCACCGCGGTGATCGGCGACGCGGCCGGCCTCGTGGACCCGTTCTCCGGAGACGGGATGTACGAGGCGTTCCTCTCCGCGGAGCTCGTCGCGACGGCGGCGCTCGACGTCCTCGCCGGGCGCGCCGGGGGACTCGAGCCCTACGAGGAGGCAGTCGCCCGCCGGATCACCCCGCTCACCGCCGCCGGCTGGGGCGCGAAGGTCGCGTTCGAGCGCTTCCCACGGACGACCTTCGCTCTCGCGCGTCTCCCGATCACCTTCCGGGCCCTCGAGAAGGTGATCCAGGGCGAGCTCGGGCATCCGGGCGCCGCCCGCGGCCTCGAGAAGGGCGCGATGTGGCTGATCTACATGGTTGCGCGCCGCGCCGGCGACCCCGGGCGGGCCTTCGAGCCCGCTCCGGCCTAAGCGCCAGCTAAAGCAACAGCCTCTCGCGGCCGATCCCTCATTCGAGTCGTATGGATCTGAACGGTCTACTCACGCGTGCCGTGGAGCTCGGCTCCACGGACATCCACCTGAAGCAGGGACAGCCGCCGGTCTGCCGGATCGACGGCGACCTGCATCCGATGCAGGATGCCGAGCCCCTCGACGACGCGGCGCTCGCTGCCGTGCTCCAGATCATCGGCCGGCGCGCGCCCGAGAAGCTCCAGCACTTCCACGATGCCGGCGATCTCGACATCGCCTACCAGGACGGCGATCTGCCCCGCTTCCGCGTGAACGCATACCGACAGCGCAGCGCCACCTCGTTCGCCTTTCGCGTCATCCCGAAGACCGTGCCGAACTTCGAGCAGCTCAACTTGCCCGCCGGCGTGCAGCGCCTCGCCGAGGAGCATCGCGGCCTGATCCTCGTGACGGGCGCGACCGGTTCGGGAAAGACGACGACGCTCGCGGCGATCATCGACTACATGAACCGCAACCGGAAGCAGCACATCATCACGATCGAAGACCCGATCGAGATCCTGCATCCTGACCGCGGCTGCATCGTCAATCAGCGTGAGGTCGGGCTCGACACCGAGTCCTTCGGCCAGGCGCTACGGCGCGCGCTCCGGCAGGACCCCGACACGATCCTGATCGGCGAACTTCGTGACGCGGAGACGGCGCAGACCGCCCTCCAGGCCGCGGAATCCGGCCATCTGGTGCTCTCGACGCTCCACACGATCGACGCAGCCGAGACGGTCGCCCGTATGGTCGAGTTCTTCCCGCCCGAGAAGCAGGAGGTGATCCGCTCGATCATGGCGGGCGTCCTCCGCGGCGTGATCAGCCAGCGGCTTCTGCCGAAGGTGGACGGCGGGCGAGTCGCCGCGGTCGAGGTGATGGTCATGAACGCGCGCATCGCGGACCTGATCCGCGAGGGGAACTCCGACGAGATCACCGACGCCGTGGCCGAGGGCGACTTCTTCCAGATGCAGACCTTCTCGCAGGCCCTGATCGAGCACGTGCTCTCCGGGGTCGTCGAAAGCGAGGTCGCCGCGAATGCCGCGACGAACCGCCACGATTTCCTCGTCTCGCTCGAGCAGGCGGTCAAGCGGAAGCGGGCCGCGGACGCGGTCGTCGCCGGCGCGCCGTCGCTCGAGCAGCAGCACGTCCTCGAGCCCGAGGCGGTGCCCGCGCCGTCCGTGCACGTCCCTCAGCCGGACGAGGCCCCCGGTCTTCGCATCGTCCCGGCGGGCTAGTGCCCCTTCACATGCTCCTGCGCCGTCTTGCGCCGCTCGGACTCGTGCTCGCCGTGGCCGCACTTGCAGGCACGGCACGCGCGGACACGTTCGCGGTCGTTCCCTCGGCGCCCTTCGTGCTCCCGAGCCTGACGCCGAATCCCTCGCTCAGCGTCCCCGACTCGCTCTCGACGCCACCAACCGCGCCCGTGCAGCTCTCCTATCCGGAGCTCCTCGGCCTCTGGCAGCGGGCCGGGGCGTCGTACGGGATCCCGTGGCAGGTGCTCGCGGCGATCAACAAGGTCGAGTCGAACTGGGGCCGCAACATGGGCCCGAGCTCCGCCGGGGCGGTGGGGTGGATGCAGTTCATGCCCAGCACCTGGTTTCGGTGGGGCGTGGACGCCAACGGCGACGGCGTCGCCGATCCCTGGAACCCGACCGATGCCGTCTTCTCCGCCGCGCGCTACCTCGCCGCGGCGGGCGGCACCTCCGATCTCTATCGCGGGGTCTACGCGTACAACCACGCCGACTGGTACGTCCGCGAGGTGCTCTCGCTCGCCGACCTCTACGGCGGCGACAACACGGTCGTGTTCTCGCTCGACCGCATGCAGCAGAACCTCGACGCTGCGCGCCGTGACGCCGCCCGCACGGGCGAGCTCGTGATCGCTGCGGAGAAGGTCGCGCGCCGCGAATCGCGTGCCGCCGCACACTGGCAGGCCCGAGCTTCGAAGGCGGCCCTCCTCTCCGATCGCCTCGCCTTCGAGCAGCGCGCCGGTCACGCAGCCGGCCGGCGTGATGCGGCGAATGCCCGGGTCACGAAGCTTCAGGACGAGCTCACTGTGCTGCAGCAGGACCTCGAGCGGGCGCAGCAGGCTTCGGCGTCTGCGTCGTTCGATTCCGCCGCCTCGCAGCTGCTCTCGGCTCCTTCGTATTCGGGCGGCTACGTCTTCCCGGTCGGCGGCGGGCCCGGCGTCGTGTTCGCCTCGCACACTCACCACGACTACCCCGCGGTCGACATCGCGGCGCCCATGGGCTCCCCGCTCTACGCGCTCGCGGATTCGGTCGTGCTTCGGTCCTGGAGCGTCCCGGGTTCGCGCTGCGGGATAGGCCTGACCCTTCGTGTCTTCGACGGCCGGGTCTATACGTACTGCCACCTGTCGGTTCTCGACTCGAACGTCGTCCCCGGGGCGACGCTCACGGCGGGCGAACCGGTGGGCCTCGTGGGCGCCACGGGGCACGCCTCGGGACCCCATCTTCACCTTCAGCTCCAGCCGGCGACCGACTGGCCGCAGCGGGAGGCCTGGTTCCAGTCCTTTGCCGGCAAGGCCTTCACCTGGTCGGATGCCGACCCGCTCGCCGGCAGCGCCCGGGCGCTCTCCTTCGTGTCGGCGGCGGCCCCCGCCCAGGCACCCGTCTTCCGGGTGATCTCGCCGCAAGATCCCTCCCCCGAAGTGGTGTATTTCAGCCACGTAGGGGCTTAGGTTCGAAGGCAGATCTGCCGACAAGAGGGGAGATGGCCTTCCGGCTGCGTGCCCATCTGCCCCGAGTGGCGCTCTTCGTGCTGCTGGGACTCGCCGCGACGGCGACCTTGACCTATGCCGCGGGACGGCAGCTCGCCTCGACGCCGACTGCGGCGACGACGGCCGCGCCGACGCCCCCGCTCGTGGTTCCAGACGTCGCGAACCAGGCCTTCGTCTTCGCCAAGGGAGCGCTCGAAGACGCAGGGTTCGCCTGGCGTGTCCTCGGCTCGGTGCACGGCTACGCCGCGAACACCGTTGCCTCGCAGTCTCCCGCTGCCGGCACTCGCGTGCTCGATACCGGCGCGCCGCTCATCACCTTGACTCTGAAACGCAACGGCTCGTATCCGCAGTCGGGTGAGGCAGAGGACGCCTCGCCCTATGCCGGCACCGCGCTGCAGCCGGCCGAGCTGGCCGCCGCCGTCGGGCCCGCGCACGCCGCGACCGCGACCGCAGCGGCGACGACGACCGCCGCACCCTCAGCGGTGACGCCGAAGGCCGCGACGCCCACGGAGACCGTGACGCCCGCCAAGGCTGTCAAGCCGACCGTCGCTGCGAAGAAGACGACGTGGCCGCAGAGCCGCCCGGCCGCGTTCACCGTTCCAGGCGCTCGCAAGGAGCCGCTGGACGAGATGCCGCTTCCGAACCGCGCGCAAATGCTGCGCAGCTGGCTCGAGGCGCATCCCAGGAACACGAACGCCAACGCTTCCCACTGGCTGTACCAGAACGCCTGGATCGTCGCCGGCGCGAAGCTCGGCTGGTGGCGCGGGGCAGAAGCCCTCGCGACCCTGATCGCAGTCGACCGCCGCGCTCAGCAGCTGTGGGGCATCGGCGCCAAGAGCGCAGTGCAGGCTCGTGCCGCTCTGAGCGAGGTGCAGTCGAAATCGAAATGAGGATGCTCGTGCAGCGAATTCTGGGTGGGGAGCAGGGCTACAGCCTGATCGAGCTGCTCGTGACGATGGTCATCCTCGTCATCGTCATCGGGAGCCTCACCACCGTCTTCGTGAGCGGGTCGAGCGCGGAGGCTGATCTCAACCGCCGCTTTCAGGCGCAGCAGAACGCGCGCCTCGGGCTCGACCGGATCCGCGGCGACATCCACTGCGCGACCGCCGCGCAGGCGCAGACGATAAACACCTACTCCGGGCTGAAGCTCGCGGTCGCGAACTGCTACGCGGCGACGCCGACGATCTCGTGGTGCGCAGTTCCGGTGACCTCGACGCCGCCGCGCTACCAGCTCTACCGCTCGACCGCGACCGGCGCGACCACGTGTACTGCGAGCGACACCGGCAAGGTGCTGATCTCCGACTATCTCACCACGAGCAGCGCGTTCACTACCGCGACGATCCCGCAGTACACCCTCCAGCGCGTCGGTATCGACTTCAAGGTGAGCGTGCATCCGACGACGTCGACCAAAGACGTCTACGAGCTCACCGACTCGATCGTCACCCGCAACGCGTCCCGTTGCGTAACCGCAGGCGGCTGCGCCGCCCCGAGCGTGGCATGAGCAAGCGACTGCGTCAGGAAGACGGAATCGCGCTCGTGATGGCTCTGGGCATCACCGTCGTCCTCATCATCTTCGTAGCGTCGATGATCGGCTACACGAGCTCGAATTCGCGCGCGGCCCGCCTCAGCTCGAGCGATCTCATGGCGCGGCAATATGCCGACGCCGGGCTGAACGCGGCCTACTCGATCATCGTCAACCAGAAAGTGATCTCCGGTGGCAACCCGAGTGCCGCCAACCTGCTCGGCTGCAACGGCGTGGCGGGCGCTGCCGACACGAACGGCCCGTCGAACTGCGCTTCGCCCACCGCGAAGGTCATCTGCGTCGCCGCGGCGAGCGGCTGCGCGTCGGGAGCGGCCGGAAGTGCGTCTGTCTACGGCTTCTACAGCGGCGTGAACCCGTCGAGCTACAACGGCGTCACCGTCCCTTCCTCCACCTGGCTGCTCGTCTCCAGCGGCTACGCACGCAATCCGGAGGGCACCAGCGTCATCAAGACGACGACTGCATTCGTGCACATCTCGCCCCTGAACAATGGCGCCGTCGCGGCCGCCTGGAACCACATGTTCATCACGTCTCCTCTCACGCCGAATGTGTGCTCGGTCGACTTCGGCGGAAACAACATGACGATCACCAATCCGCTCTATGCGGTCGGGAACGTCTGCATCAGCGGCCCCAACACGACCATCCAGGAGAACGCCAACGGCCAGCCGATCGACCTGATGATCGGCGGGAAGCTCGTGCTGAGCGGCTCCGGCTCCAAGGCCGGCACCGACGCGGCGCATCCGCTCACGAGCGGCGTCGTCGTCGGCGGCTGCACGACGGTCAGCGTCTCGTCCGCGACCACCGCGTGCAACAGCGGCAGCTACAGCTACTGGGTCGCGACGCTGGACACGTTCGTCCCGACCGAGGCGCCCGAGATGCCGGCCTCGGAGATCCTGAACGACTACAACAACTCGGACCCCGGCCCGAAGCACGCATGCGCGGCCGGCGGTCTTCCTGCGACCACGTTCGACAACGACACGACGCAGAACGGTACGAACGCGACGTTCGAGCTGACGCCGAGCACGAGCTATACGTGCGTCTCCCAGAGCGGCGCGGGCACGGGCCAGATGAGCTGGAACGCCACGACCAAGGCGCTGACGATCAACGGCAACGTCTTCCTGGACGGGAACCTCACGATCACGGGGGCAGGCAGCACCTATACGGGCACCGGCGTGATCGAGGCCGCCGGGACGATCACCTTCAACGGGAACTCCACGACGCTCTGCGCGACGAGCCCGTGCAGCTTCACGAACTGGCAGGGCGCGAGCGGCAACAACTCGATGCTGACGCTCGTCGCGTTGAAGTCGAACGGGATCGGAATCACCTTCAGCGACAACAGCCAGACCTTCCAGGGCTCGCTCTGGTGCCAGCCCTCGTCGTCGATGACCTTCATCAAGAACGGCGTGACGGTCGAAGGCCCGATCAGCATCGGCAAGTTCGACAACACCTTCAACAACGCGGTGTTCATGCCGCTGCCAGTGATCAAGAACATGCCGGTGGGAGCGCCGATTCCGCCGAACACGGGTGCAACGGTCGACTCAATGACGATCACGAAGTGAATCGTCAAGCGCCCGGCGTTCACTGCCGATAGAGACGACGAGATGGGTCTTGCTGCAATCGCTCTCGCTCCGGGCCTCGCCCTGGGCTCCTTCCTGAATGTCGTCGCCGCGCGGCTGCCGCTGAAGCGGTCGCTCGTCACCCCCGGCTCGGCCTGCATGGACTGCGGGCACGAGCTCGCCTGGTACGACAACCTGCCGCTCGTCTCGTACGTCTTCCTCCGCGGTCGCTGCCGTTCGTGCGACGTTCACATCCCGCTCCGCTACCCCGCCGTCGAGCTCGCAGCCGGGCTGCTCTTCGGGGCGTGCTTCTGGAAGTTCGGCCTCAGCGGAACCGCCGCCGTGGCGGCCTTCTTCTGCCTCACCCTCGTGGCGGTCTCGGCGACCGACCTCGAGCACCGGATCATCCCGAACCGGATCGTCGTGCCCGCCGGCCTCATCGTGCTGGCCGCGAACACCGCGCTTCACCCGAGCCCGAGATGGGCGATCGCCGCCTTCGCCGCCTCAGGCTTCCTCTTCGCGACCGCCCTCGCGTACCCCGCCGGGATGGGAATGGGCGACGTGAAGCTCGCCTTCCTCATGGGTGCAGCCCTCGGCAGCTCGGTGACCGTGGCGATGTTCGTCGGCATGCTCGCCGCGCTCGTCCCCGGCATTGTCCTCTTCGCGCGCCACGGCAAGGCCGCCCGCAAGATGGGCGTCCCCTTCGGGCCCTTTCTCGCCCTCGGCTCCGTGGTCGGGCTCTTCGCCGGGTCGTGGCTCCTGCACGCCTACTTCTCACTGTCCCAGTAGCGCTCCCGAAGGCCCCGGACGAGGGCCACCCGAACGGTCGTGGTCCCTAAGGCTCAGGCCTCCGGCTGCCGATAACTCGTTCGAGGGATTCGTGACGCCAGCTACCACCCCCAACCGGTGAGCACCGAGCGGGAGCCGCCGCTCCCGTCGCTTCGCACGGGCAGGCCCGAAGCCGGGCAGGCAGGCGAGCCCCTGTCCACGCCCTACGGCGTGAACGAGTCGATCGAGCTCGTGATCGACCTCCTGTCCGCGACGAAGCTCGTCCCCGAGGACAAGCTGGCCCTGGCTCGCGGCCGGGCACAGCAAACGCGCTCGCTCGCCGCCGCGCTCGTCGAGGAGGGCGTCGCCTCGAGCGAGGGCATCGCGAAGATGCTCGCCGCCCGGCACCAGTTGCCGCTCGTCGATCTCGCATTCGCGGGCGTGAACGAGGACGCCGCGCGCGAGTTGCCGCTGCACGTTCTCGAGCGCATCGGCGCGATCCCCTATGCCTTCCAGGACGGAAAGCTGCACGTGGCGGTTGCCGATCCCGCGAACCTGCACGGGCTCGACGAGCTCCGGCTCGCCACCCGGCACTCGATCGAGCTCGGCGTCGCCTCCCGCGAGGACATCCAGGGCGCCATCCGCAAGCTCGTCCGCGCCTCCGAGGCCTACGGGGCCCGCGCTGCGGTCGACGAAGAAGAGGCGCTCGCGGTCGAGGCGGAAGAGGATGTCACCGACCTCGAGGCGGACGACGGCGTCTCCGACGTTCCGCTCGTCCGGCTCGTCAACTCGGTTCTCTTCCAGGCCGCCGAAGACGGGGCCTCCGACATCCACTTCGAGCCGCAGGAGGACGCGCTCGTCGTGCGCTTCCGCATCGACGGCGTGCTGCAGGAGATGCAGCGCATCCCGAAGCGCCTGATGCCGGGCGTGACGACGCGCCTCAAGGTGCTCGCGAAGCTCGACATCGCGGAGCGCCGGAAGCCGCAGGACGGACGCATCTCGCTGAACGCCGCGGCGGCAGGCCGCATGCTCGACGTCCGCGTTGCGACCCTCCCGACCGTCGAGGGCGAGTCGCTCGTCATGCGTCTGCTCGACAAGTCGAAGCGTCCGCCGACGCTCGAAGAGCTGGGCCTCTCCCCGACGATGCAGGCGACACTGTCCGAGATCGTGAAGCGACCGACGGGCGCGCTGCTCGTCACAGGGCCGACCGGCTCCGGTAAGTCGACGACGCTCTTCGCTGCGCTGACCCAGATCAGCCGCCCCGAGATCAACATCATCACGGTCGAGGATCCGGTCGAGTACCGGCTGTCCGGCATCAACCAGGTGCAGATCAACGTGCGCGCCGGCCTCACGTTCGCTGCAGCGCTGCGGTCGATCCTGCGTTCCGACCCGGACGTCGTGATGGTCGGCGAGATTCGCGACGGCGAGACGGCGAAGATCTCGATCGAGGCCGCGCTCACTGGTCACCTCGTGCTCTCGACGCTGCATACGAACGACGCTCCGAGTGCGTTGACGCGCCTCAACGAGATGGGGGTCGAGCCGTTCCTCACCGGTGCCGCCGTGACGGGTGTGCTTGCCCAGCGCCTCGCGCGAAAATTGTGCTCGCACTGCTGCGAGATGTACGGACCATCCGTCGACGAGATGATCGCAGCGCGCGTAGCACCCGAGGTGGCGGCTGCGAGCGACGGCATGGCCTTCTATCGGAAGAGAGGCTGTCCGCGCTGCAACCAGACCGGCTACAAGGGCCGGATCGGCATCTTCCAGCTTCTTGCGATGACCGAGGATCTGGCCAGCCTCGCCGCCACCAAGGCGTCGCGCGAGGATATCGAGCGCGCCGCGCTCGGCACCGGCATGAAGACGCTCTGGGACGACGGGCTCGCGAAGGTCGCCTCGGGCTTGACGAGCATCGAAGAGCTCGCCCGCGTCACGGTGTAGTACGTCGCTCGGCGCGATCGAGGAAGTATCGTCGCGAGCGTGGCCACGCTCGGCAGCCTGAGTCACGTAAGCGAGCCGGACTCGCACGAGCTTCGAGTGACGCTCGCGAGGGCGGGGCCCCGCTTTGTCTCCGCCGATCGCGAGTTCGCAGTCTGGAACGCGACGATCGGCGAGGAGAGTCAAGGCGAGGCAATTGCGCTCACCGGTCCGCTGGGCCAGGCGACTCCGGGCGAGCAACTCGTCTGCAGGGGCGCCTTCACCGAGCATCCTCGACACGGCAGGCGGTTCGAGGTCGAGACGTTTCGATCCGCTCTGCCCTCGTCGGCGCAGGGGATCCAGCTGTGGCTCATGACGCGCGTCAGTGGAATCGGCCCCACGTTCGCAAGGGCGATCGTCGAGCATTTCGGCGCAGAGCACGTCTTCGATCGGCTCGATCAGGAGCCGGAGCGGCTCCGCGAGGTTCGCACGAAGGCCGGAAGGGCGATCTCACATCGGAGCGTCGATCGTGCAATCGCCGCCTGGCGCGAGGTCGCCGCGATCCGTGAGATCGAGACGTTCCTCTTTTCGCACGGAATCAGCGCCGGCCTCGCGGTGCGGCTCCTACGGCGTTACGGAAGAGACGTTGTCGCTCTGCTCGAGCAGGACCCGTATCGGTTGACGGAGCTGCCGGGAGTCGGCTTCAAGATCGCCGATCGGATCGCTCGATCGCTCGGGTTCGAGCTCGACGACCGGCACCGGTTGCGCGCCGGTGTCCGCTACGTGCTGGAACAAGCAGAGAACGACGGCAACACCTTTCTTCTCACGCACGAGCTCTCGCAAGCGGCGGCACGGCTCCTGGAGGTCGGCGACGTCGACTCGCTCGAGTCCGCGGTACGAGGCCTCGTTTCCTCCGCCGACCTCGTCATCGAGGGAGACCGGGTCTACCTGGCACGGCTCTGGGAGATTGAGCGGCGACTCGGTCGGCTCCTCGGAGCACGTGCGCGGGCGCTGCCGGTCGAGATCTTTGCAGACCCGCCGAGGCCGGCGACCGAGATCTCGGATGAACAGTGGAGCGTCGTCGAACTGGTACGGACCCGGCCGCTCGTGCTTCTGACCGGACTGCCAGGTGCCGGCAAGACTCACACACAGCGCGTCCTCGTCGAGGTCGCACGCCGCGCACGCAAGCGCGTACTGCTCTGCGCTCCGACGGGAAAGGCTGCCCGACGCATGCGCGATCTCACGGGGCAAGAAGCGATGACGATTCATCGCGCGCTCGCCTACTCACCGGTGGAGGGCGGCTTCCAGCGCGACGAGGATACGCCGCTCTCCGACGACTACGACATCGTGATCGTCGACGAAGCATCGATGTTGTCCCTCGAGCTGGCGGACGCGCTCTTCCGGGCGGCCGGCGATTGCCACGTGCTGCTCGTCGGCGATACGGACCAGCTTCCGCCGATCGGAGCCGGAAACGTGCTCGCCGACCTCGTTCGAAGCGGCAGCGTCCCGCGCATCCACTTGACCGCGATCTACCGGCAGGCTGCGCGGTCGCTCATCATTCAGAGCGCACGCCGGATCAACGGTGGCGAATTGCCGTTCCTCTCGCTCGCGGACGCGCGTTCTGCGCTCGGAGACGACGTCGAGCTTGACGAGGACTTCTTCTTCATCGCGCGCAACGGACCGGATTCGATGCGCCAGGCGGTCTTGGAGGTCGTATGCGAACGGATCCCAGTGCGCTTCGGCCTGGATTCCCGAACCGACGTCATGACGATCGTGCCGATGCGGAAGGGCACGATCGGGCTCCAGTCGCTGAATGCGGAGCTCGAGCAGCGTCTCAACCCCGGCCCCCGCCCGGTCGTGCTTGCCCGGTCCGGTCTGCGTGTGGGATCGCGGATCGTCCAGACGAAGAACGACTACACCGTCGACCGGGAGGTAATGAACGGCGAAGTCGCTTCCATCCTCGACTGGGACGAAGAAGAGGGGGAAGCCCGGCTCTCGCTCGACGAGGGCGAGCGGGAGATCGTCGTTCCCGTGTCTGCGCTCGAAACCTACGATCTCGCCTGGGCACTTACGGTGCACCGCTCGCAAGGCTCGCAGTTCCCGGCTGTCGTGGCGCCGTGGTCGATGCAGTACTCCGTCATGCTCTCGCGGCCGCTCCTGTACACCGCGATCACCCGAGCGCAGCGGCTCTGCGTGCTGGTCGGCGAGCGGAAGGCCTTGTCGATCGCCCTCGCGCGGAGCGAGCGGCAGCGCCGTAACTCGGGCCTCTCGGAGCGAATCGCCGGCGCCGCCGCGTAATGCCTGCAGCTCTGCCTGTCCTCCTCGCGGTCCTTGCCATGACTCCACACCAGAAGGCGGAGATGCTCGTCGTGACAACGGCGCATACGGGAGTGTTCTCGGGCGCTGCCGGAGTCACGTTCGCCGATCAGGAAGGCGGCGCCGTGCGGGCCCTGCGGGACGCACCCCCATCGCAGCCTGCGCGGTCGTACACGAGTGCTGCCGACGCATTCGCGACGGCGCGGCAGACCGTGCGCGCGCTCCGCTCAGCCGACGTCGATGTCGACTTCGCACCCGTGCTCGACGCACCGGACGGCCCTCTCGGATCCCGCCAGTTCGCGCGGCCGGAATACGCCGTCGCATTTGCCCGCGGTCTCGGGCGGGCGGCGTGCGCCAAGCATTTTCCAGGTCTCGGCACCGCCGCCTACTCCACCGACGAACGGCCGCACGTCGACGCGCACGTTCGCGCACGCGATCTCGCCCCGTTTCAGCGCGCGATCCGAAACGGCTTGCGTTGCGTCATGGTCGGGAACGCGTTCTACGGAACGCGGTTCCGTGCCTCGCTCGAACCCTCCACCTACCGTCTTCTGCGGCGCCTGGGCTTCGACGGCGTCGCGATCACCGATTCGCTGTCGCTCGTGCGGGCCGCACCCGTCGAGCGGTGGGCGCCGCAGGCGATCTGCGCCGGCGCCGACATGGTGTTGTTCACGAGCCCGGCGCATGCCGGCAGAGCTGTCCGCTCGCTGCTCCCGCTCGCCCGCGGCGGCGAGCTCGACCGGCATGTAGCCCGCGTCCTGCAGCTTCGCCGCGACGTCCGGTAACGGGTCCGCTGGAAGCGCGTAGGCTCGCAACCGTGCTCCGCGTGCTCGCCGTCCTGCTGGCCGTCGGATCAGCCGGAGCGTTGGCTGTGGAGAGTCGCGCGACGCCGACCGCGGCCAACAAGCGGCTGACGGTCCTCGTCGGCAGTGAGGCCGGCTTCGCGCGCGCCGCCGAGAAGCTGCGCGGCTCGGGCGGGAAGATCGTGCTCCGTCCCCGCCTCTACCGACAGCTCGTCGTCGGGCCCCGCTCGGGGAAGCAATTGTGGATCGTCGGCTCGCGTGGCACGCGCGTCGAGCGGATTCTCTTCTGGCGGACGCAGCGCGTGTCGCTCGGCAACATGACGATCGGGCCGATCGGCGGCGATGCGCGGGTCGAGCTTCAGGGAGCGCGAGACGTCGACCTGCACGACCTCGTGGTCACCGCAAAGGGATCGAGCCACGCCGCGTCGATCTTCGTCGCACACGCGCGCCACGTAACCATCAGACGAAGCATCTTCACGCACTGCGGCGACTTCTCGCGCGACTTCGTCAACTGCGTGACGCTGAACCGCGGCGCCCACAACATCGTGATCGAGGACAACCGCTTTCACGATTGCCGAGGCTGCGACTTCGTCCACGGGCGCTTCGGCAGCTGGCTCACGATCAGGCGCAACAGCTTCGATCGTGCGCTTCCGTGCCACATGGGCCGGTACCGCTGCGGCCACAACGACCTCGTCCAGCTGTTCGCGGGCCAGTGGCTCCGCGTGGAGCGAAACCGGTTCGGCGTCTATCGTGCCGGCGGCGCGCAGCTGTACCTCACGAACGACCTCGACCACGCGACGATCGTGAACAACGTGTTCACAGGGACCGACCCGCGCGTTCCGGGCTACCACGCGAGGGTGGCGATCGTCATCGGCGCCAACGAGTCGAAGCGTCTCCCGTACTACACCAAGGTCACGAACAACACGCTCCTCACCGGCTACCGGAGACGCGACGGCTACGAGGGCTCGATCCGCATGAGCTCGAGGTACGGCGGCATCCGGCGCTGGAAGCGCCCGATCGTGGCGAACAACGTGATCGCGCTGCTCGCGACCTCGTGGCGCGTTTGCGCCGCTTCGCAGCGGTTCCTTGGGAATGCCGTCATGGAGGGGAAGAACTGTGCAGACGCGGACTACGCCGGCCCGGTCGATCTCGACACCTCCGGAAGGCCCCTCGCCGACTCAGCGGTGATCGGCCTCGCGAACCGGCACTATGCGCCGTCGATCGACGTCACGGGACGCCCTCGCGACGCGCAACCCGACATCGGAGCCTACGAGTACCGCCCGGGCGGCTGAGCCGGATCAGCCGGCGTACAGGTTCGCAGGGAGACCGCGCACGCCCGGGCGCACGAGGAAGATGCCGCCGGCGTGAGGCTGCTCCGGATCGGGCGCGTCCGGAGCTGCGGTGGTGATATAGAGCTCGTCGAGCTTCGCACCGCCGAACGCGGGCTTCGTCACGCGGGCGACCGGCACCTCCACGACGCCGCGAAGCGTTCCATCCGGCGAGTACCGGCGCACAGCCCAGCCGTCCCAGAGCGCAACCCAGACGCAACCCTCCGCGTCGACGACGAGGCCGTCCGGCGAACCGGCGCCCTCCTCGATCGTCACGATGCGGCGCCGGTTCGAGATCGCGCAAGACGCCGCGTCGTAGTCGAACGCGTCGACACCGAGCGTCGGCGTGTCGACGTAGTACATGACGGTGTCGTCGGGACTCCAGCCGATGCCGTTCGAGATCGTCACGTCGCCGAGCATCGTCTTCACGTGCCCGTCGGGCTCGATGCGGTAGAGGCTGCCGGCCCCGGGGACCTCGTCGACATGCATCGACCCTGCCCAGAAGCGGCCGTTGGAGTCGCAGGCGCCGTCGTTCATGCGCAGCTTCGGCCGGCCCTGGTCGACCGGGGCGACCAGCCGCACGCCGTTCTCGTCCATAACCGCGAAGCCGTCGCGGACCGCGAGGGCGTAGCCGCCGGCCGCGCGCGGGACCACGGCCCCCACCGGCCGGCCGATGTCGAGGGTGGTGTCCGCGCCCGTCGCGGGGTCGAAGCGGTGGACGAGGCCGGCCATGATGTCCACCCAAAGGAGCTCGCTGCTGCGGGAGTCCCAGATCGGGCCCTCGCCCAGTTCGGCGCGGGCATCGAGGGCGAGCTCGGCCGTCCAATGCTCCATGCGCTGGACGATATGCGGTAGCTGTTGCTCGGAGCTAGGCGGCGTAGACGTCGCAGCCGAGATACATCAGCGACTCGACCGCTTCGGTGACGAACGCCGTCGCCTGCGCTGCGTCGGCGAACGTGTACGGGCCGGGCTTCACGGCTTCCTGCGAGCCGGCGGGAAAGACCTCCGCCTCGACGACGCACGACGAGCCGTAATCGACGGCACGCAGAATGGTCACCGAGCGGCCGTCCTTCTTTGCGTGGCGGACGAACAGCTCGCGGCCGGTCGTCTCCGGTCCGCGGGTCACGGGGCCACGGTGGCCGCCGGCGCTGCCGTTGCGGCCGGAGCCGCCGCAGGAACCGTTGCCGTCGTGGCGGGCCCCATCTCGCCGGACATGACATTCGTCGCCACCTGCGCGACCGACGCACGATCGGCGAAGCCGTCGAGCCTGAGCGCGACGTCACCGGGCGCGCGGTACACGAGGACGCCGGGGTCGGGCAGCAGTCCGCCGCCCGGCAGGAGTGCGGTCAGGATCCCCGCGACCTTGTTGTCGAGCACGCTGACGAGGAGGAAGCCGACGCCCGCGTCGACGGCGCCGGCGTGCGCCTCCGCGACCGAGATCGCGTCGACGTCGGAGCGCGGGTTGTAAAGGCTCACGACGACCACCTTGTGATGTGCGAGCTGCCACTGGAGGGGCTGTGGCAGCTGCGCGTATACCGGGTTGCCGTGGAAGCCGGAGGGCTTGGCCTTCTTATGGGTCTTCGCGGACGACGCGGTGTGCGTCTTCGCCGACTGCTTGGCCGGCGTGTGCACCGCGGTTTGCGGTTTCGCCGCGTGTCGTACCGGTGTACGGGTCGCCGTCGTGTGCGACCTCGCGGGGGTATGCACAGCCGGGGTCGAGACGGCAACGGTCTCCGTCTGGTCGCCGGAGCCGCCGAAGAGGAACATGCTCGACACGAGACCGACAGCTGCAAGCAGCCCGACGACCGCGAGGATCTTGATCTGCGGACTGACGGTCAGGTTCACGTGTCTCTCTCCGAGGCTCTCGGCGTCAACTGACTGTGCAGGTGCCGGGAGTGAACAGCGTGCCGACGGAGATCCCGCCGCCCGGGCCGTGCTGTACTGCGATCCAGCGGCCTGCAGTGGCCGTCAGGCAGAAGTCGGTGGAAGACGAGGCGAAGCCTGCAGGATTCATCACGAAGGGTGCACCGGCAACGGTGGAGATCGACGCGTCGTACTTCGTCGCGAGGATCGGCAGAGTGATGCCCGTGTAGCCGCTGTCCGTGGCGTCTGCGTTCGGGTCGCTCGGCGCGCTGGGATAGTTGTCCGCCCCGTACGAAATGACCGAGCGCATCGTCTGCGCGACGTCGGCCTTCGCGGCCGTCTTGTACGCGCGGTCCTTGAATGACAGATAGCTCGGCACGGCGATCGTGAGGAGGATCCCGAGGATGAGCAGCACGATCGTCAACTCGACGAGCGTGAAGCCCTCCTCGCCCGCGAGGCGCCGCTGAATGCGCTCGACCAGCCGGCGGAGACGGCGGGTGGAAGCCACAAGGTCGTTATCGGATCTGAGTCTCACGCGCTTTAGTCCCCTTCGCTACGCGAGGGGGCGCAATGCGCCCCCTCGCGACTTCGATTGACCGGGTCGGATCAGGTGCAGACGTTCGCGAGAACGCTGTCGACCTTGATCTGGCCGCCCGGGCCCAGCTTCCACGCGTACCAGCTGCCGTTCTGCGAGATGATGCAGTAGTTCGTCGCAGTCGGGGCGCCGGCGGCGGTGATGCCTGCGCCGACCGGAGCAGCGGTGCCGTTCACGTCAACCGAGCCTGCGATCCAGACGGCGGATGGGAAGGCCTGGTCGTAGGTGGTCTTCAGCTCGGCGGCGGTCATGCCCTGGTAGCCGTTGTCGGTGTTGCTGGTTGCGAAGTCCGGGTCGGACGCCGCGGGCGCACCGGCGACGTTGTCGGCGTTGTAGGACTCGACGTCCGGCAGCACGGCGCGGACGTTGGCCTGTGCGGCCG
>WNGB01001339.1_pt1 | contig 40233 bp, 38 predicted proteins | sample 5400681 | NCBI WGS metagenome assembly WNGB01 (sample SAMN13153367, study PRJNA577476) | soil metagenome | isolation source: 115 cm soil or saprolite under grassland replicate 2 | place: USA:California | collected 2016-06-15 | reverse complement strand
AGCTCGGCGGCCTGCACGCGGCGGCGTTCCAACCATTGCAGGTCTCCCGGGTGCCTGAGCACCCGGCCATTGGGTGACAGTGCTCTGCTCATGCCGCGGGATCCTAACCCACAGCATTCACCAACTACCGCGAAGCTCTTTAGCGCTTAGGAGTCATGATGAAGTTCACAGGCCGAACGAAAGTCAGCCTGCTAGGAGTATTGGTCTTAGGGCTGCTGGCTGGGAGTGCATACGTCTTCTTAGGCCCAGCGCAAGGGCAACCAGTGCTTAACGAGCAATCCATTGCGCAAACCCAGGTCTTCCGCGAAGTGGGTGGCCATTTTGGTCCTCCGCCAGTTAACACAGTCGCCAAGCTAACGCCGGCTGACGCCTTCAAGGCCTATCTGGACGATGCCGTGCCGCCCGGACTCGACAAGGCCACAAAGGAGCCCCCGGTTGTAAGTCTCGCGGTCTTTACAAGTGACCTCGGTGAAACGAGCGGGATAGCACCAACACTCGTGTGGCTCATTAAGTTCGTCGACACGCCAGTGATAGAGTTCGGACCGGATATTAATGGGACGAAGAGCCCTGACTCGGGCTTCCAGTGCCCATTCTATGTCGTCATCGATGCCACGTCTGGTCAGCGGCTGGAGTCATTTCAAACCTGTGGTTCCCCTACAACGAGCTGATAACGGACTGCTCGGCTCGTCTCTGAGATACTCCGTGGGCAGGTCTCTGCCGTTTTAGGGAAGGCGAATGAGCCGAGCGTTCAATGACGAAGAGTTCGAGAGGCTCGTTGAGCGATTCATGCTCTATTACGATGAACTGCGCAAGCCCCTCAATACTCCCAGCCTTCGGGCTGCAAAGCGGCTGGCGCGATATCGCCTCTCCTGGCTTGTCCTCCCCTGGATCGAAGTCACCTTTCTCAGGGCGAGCCGAGCATGGTCAGCGCCCACAGCGCCCACGCCGCCAAGCCCGGCTAGCGGTGCGGCCGGGCCTGGCGGGTGCCAGGTGTCACCGCCATGGTTCTCGTTGCACGCAGCGCACCCTCCCAGCGTGGCGGATCACCTGTCAGTGTGGCGGGCGCTCGTCACGGGACCGTTACGGACCACCGATCCATTTGGAAGACACCGTCCGGTCGATCACCGGTGCGGCATCCGGAGCGCGCCCTGACCGTGGAGACAGCCCCGGTCCGGGCGCTGGCCGCCGAGACCAGGCGGGGGTGGCGGCGGCGTTCGGGATCGCCGAGCGCGACGGCGCCCTTGCCCGGTGCGGGCGCTCCCCGAGGACACATGCTCGATAATCGAGACTTATCTTGCAGGCGGCCGGGCGTCAGAAGGAGCGCCCAGCGAGGCGTCAGGAGCCGTCGGCGCCCGCGGGTGGCTGGGTTTGGCCGAGAGTGATGCCTGAGAGACGCTCCAGAGCCTTGACCAGGGCGTGGTTGCCCTCGCCGCCGAGGCCGGCGCGCTGGAGGGTCCGGTAGAGCTGGAAGATCGTGCTGGTCGCCAGGACCGGGGCACCGGTCTGGTCGGCGGCCTCGACCACCAGGCGGAGGTCCTTCTGCTGGAGGTCGATAGTGAAGCCGGGCCGCCAGTCGCGGTGGATCGCCTGCGGTCCCCGGTTGGAGAGCATCCAGCTGCCGCCCGCGCCGCCGGCGACGGCCTCGATGGTCCGGTCGAGGTCGAGCCCGGCTGCCTGCGCGAACACCAGCGCCTCGGCGGCGGCGAGCATGTTGCCCACCACCAGGATCTGGTTGACGAGCTTGCAGCTCTGCCCGGCCCCGATCGGCCCGACGTGGGTGATGGTCGAGCCGATCGCCTCCAGGTACGGCCTGGCCCGCTCCAGGTCGGCCTCGGCGCCCCCGACCATGATGCTGAGGGTGCCCTTGGCGGCGCCCTCGCTCCCGCCGGACACCGGGGCGTCGAGCATGGCCACGCCCGCTTCGCTCAGTCGCTCGGCGATGCGGCGGGTCGCTCGGGGGCTGATCGTCGACATATCGACCACCAGCGACCCGGGCTTGGCGCCATGGATCACGCCTTCGGGGCCGAGCAGCACCCCCTCCACGTCGGGGGTGTCGCTGACGCACACGAACACCACGTCGGTGGTGGCCGCCAGCCCGGCCGGGCTGGCGGCGGTGGCCGCCCCGGCGTCCGCCACCGGCTGCATCCGCTCCGGGGTGCGGTTGTACACCGTGAGGTCGACGCCTGCTCTGAGCAGGTTGTGGGTCATGCCGCTGCCCATGATCCCCAACCCGATGAAGCCGATGCGGTCAGGCATGATCCTCCTCTGGCTCGGCGTGTGGGCACTCCTCCCGCCGCGCATCGTACCGGCAGCTCACAGCCCCGTGGTGGCGCGGGGGTAGGCGACCTCCGGGTCAGTCAGGACATTGACCAGGTAGGGCACGCCGGCGTCGAAGGCGCGCAGCAACGCGGGGCCGATGCCGGCCGGGGCGGTGACCAGCTCGCCGGCGCCGCCCAGCGCCCGCACGACCTCGTCGTAGCGGCAGCCGGGCTGAAGGTCGGCGGCGACGTCGTAGCCGTAGAGCATGCGCATCGGGTGCTTCTCGAGCCCCCAGGCGCCGTTGTTGCCGCAGACCATCACCACCGGCAGACGGTGCCGCACCAGGGTGTCGACGTCCATCAGCGACAGGCCGGCGGCACCGTCGCCGAGCAGCACCACGACCTGCGCCCCCGGACGGGCCATGCGCGCGGCGATGGCGTAGCCGAGACCGGTCCCCAGGCAGCCGTAGGGCCCCGGGTCGAGCCATGACCCGGGGCGCGCGGGCTCGACGTAGCGGCCGGCGAACGAGACGAAGTCGCCGCCGTCGCCGACCACCACCGCGTCGTCGGCCAGCAGCTTGCGCAGCTCGCCGTAGATCCTCCCCGGGTGCACCGGCTCGGCGTCGCTGGCGAGCGCCTCCCGGTCCCTGCCCTCCGCGGCTCCGGCCGTCTCCCGCAGCCGCCGGAGCCACTCGGCCCTGGCGGCGGCGCCGTCCCCGCCGGCGGCGGTGGCCAGGCCGTCGAGGGCCGTGGCGAGGCTGCCGGCGACGCCCTCCGCCAGCTCGACGTGGGTCGCGAGCTGCCCTGGGCTGTCGGCCAGCTGGACCACCTTGGCGGGCTGGTCCGACTGGCCGCCGAAGGCGCCGTAGCCGAGCCGGAAGTCCAGCGGCGCGCCGGCGACGATCACCAGGTCCGCGGAGCCGAAGGCCAGCGAGCGGGCGCGGGTGACCAGCAGCTCGTGGCCGGCGGGCAGCACCCCCCGGCCCATGCCGTTGGCGATCACCGGCAGGCCGAGCGCCTCGGCCGCGCGGCGCGCGGCCCCCTCGGCACGGTCGGCCCACACGTCCGAGCCCAGCACCAGCACTGGCCGCCGCGCCCCGGCCAGCAGGACGGCCACCCTGGCCAGCGCGTCGCCGTCCGGCTCGCGCGCCGGCGGGGGCGTCGCCTCCGGCAGCGTCACCGCCGCGCTGGAGAAGAGCTGCTCGATCGGGAAGTCCAGGAAGACCGGGCCGCGGTGGGGCTGGTCGGCCAGGCGCAGCGCGGCGTCGACCTCAGCGGCCACGTCGCCGACCTGGTGGACGGTGGCGGCGCGCTTGGTGACCGGGGCCAGCAGCGGAGGGTGGTCGAGCTCCTGGAGGCTGCCAGAGCCCCAGCGCGCCGCCGGCGCGCGGCCGCCGAGCACCAGCAGCGGCGAGCCGTTGAACCAGGCGGTGGTCACCGCGCTGACACTGTTGGTCACGCCCGGGCCCGCGGTCACCACCGCCAGGCCGGGGGACCGGGTGAGCTTGGCCATGCCCTCGGCGGCGAACACCGCGGTCTGCTCGTGGCGGACGTCGATCAGCGGCAGCGGCGGTTCGGCCTTGACCGCGCCGTCGTACAGCGGGAACACGTGCGCGCCAGACAGCGTGAACATCGCGCTGACGCCGTGGCGCCTGGCGACCGCCACCGCCAGGGCGCCTCCGTGGCCCTCCAGCTCCACCTGCCGCCCGGTACGTGCCGTGTCGGTCATGATCCCGCTCCAGTGCGCTCGATCCCGCCATCCAGGGTGCCCTCGGGCCGTCGTGGGACCTATGCTCGCACTGGTGGTCCAGGAGCGCCGGTCACCTGCCCGCGGTGCGCGCCATCGCCGGCTCGCCGGCGCCGCCCTTGGTGCAGGCGGGGCGCCGATACATGACCGGCGCTCGAGCGGGAAGGAGCGGGCGTGGCGGAGGGGTCGACGTACGCCGTCTGGGGCTGGGGGCTGCCCGGTGAGGAGCCCGGTCCCGAGGCGCTGGCGGCGCTCGGCCAGGGGGTGGGGCCGATGCTCGGCTTCGACGCGCAGGCGCCGGAGCGGCCCGCGCCGCTGGCTGAGCTGCCGGCGCCGCGCCTGCGCGCGCCGGCCCCGCTGGCCTCGGTCGCCTCGGAGGCGCCGGCGGACCGTGCCCGCCACGGGCTCGGCCGCTCCTACCGTGACGTGGTCAGGGGCGTGCGCGGCCGCATCGACCATCCGCCGGACCTGGTGCTGCGCCCACGCGACCAAGCGGAGGTCGCGGCGGTGCTGGACTGGTGCGGCGACGCCGGCGTGGCGGTGGTGCCGTTCGGCGGCGGCACCAGCGTGGTCGGCGGGGTCGAGCCGGACGTCGGCGACGGCTGGGCGGGCGTGGTCTCGCTGGACCTCGGCCGGCTCGCCGGGGTCAGGGAGGTCGACCCGCTCACGCGCGCCGCCCGGGTGCTGGCGGGCACCCAGGGGCCCGCGCTCGAGGACGAGCTGCGCCCCCACGGGCTCACGCTGCGGTTCTTCCCGCAGTCGTTCCAGCGCTCGACGGTGGGCGGCTGGCTGGCCACCCGCGCCGCCGGCCATTACGCCACCGGCCCGACCCACGTCGACGACCTGGTCGAGTCGATCACCATGGCGACCCCCGCCGGAATACTGTGCTCCCGCCGCCTGCCCGCCTCCGGTGCCGGGCCGAGCCCGGACCGGCTGGCGCTCGGCAGCGAGGGCACGCTCGGGGTGATCACCGAGACGTGGCTGCGCGTGGTCCCACGGCCCAGCCACCGCGCCGGGGCGCTGCTGGCCTTCGACAGCTTCGAGGAGGCCGCCGGGGCGGTCCGGGGACTGGTCCAGGCCGGCCTGGCGCCCGCCTCCTGCCGGGTGCTGGACGCCACCGAGGCGACGCTGGCCGGCACGCTGCCGCCGGGCGAGCGCCAGGCGGCGCTGGTGCTCGCCTTCGAGTCGGCGAGCCAGCCCGTCGACGCGGAGCTGGGGCTGGCCCTGGAGCTGTGCTCCGGCACGGGCGGCCAGCTGCTGGAGCGGGGCGAGCGCGCCGGCGGCTCCTGGCGCTCGAGCTTCCGTCAGGCACCCTACCTCCGCGACCAGCTGGTGCTGCTCGGGGTGCTGGTGGAGACCTTCGAGACGGCCTGCACCTGGGACCGCCTGGACGCGCTGGTCTCCAAGGTGAGCGAGGCCGTCGGCGGGGCGCTGCGGGAGGCCTGTGGCGGCGGGAGGGTCGCCTGCCGGCTGACCCACGCCTATCCCGACGGGGCGGCGCCGTACTTCACCGTGCTGGCGCCGGCGCGGCGCGGCAGCGAGCTGGCGCAGTGGGCGGACGTCAAGGCGGCCGCGGCCGAGACGGTGCTGGCCGCGGGCGGTACCATCACCCACCACCACGCCGTCGGCCGTGACCACCGCCGCTGGTACGACCGGCAGCGGCCGGAGCCGTTCGCGCTCGCCCTGCGGGCGGCCAAGGCCGCCGTCGACCCCGCCGGCGTCCTCAACCCGGGCGTGCTGGTGGACAGCGATCGCGCCGTGCCGGGCGCGGGAGAGATGAGGTGACGTGGACCGCTACGACCTGGTGGTGATCGGCGGCGGGATCCTCGGGCTGGCCACGGCCCGCGCGCTGCGGCGGCGGTTCCCCGGCGCGTCGGTGGCGGTGCTGGAGCGCGAGCCGGTCCTGGCCGCGCACCAGAGCGGCCACAACAGCGGCGTGATCCACTCGGGGGTCTACTATGCGCCCGGCAGCCTGAAGGCGCGCCTGTGCCGTGCGGGCAACGACAGCATGGTGGCGTTCTGCCGGGCGGAGGGCGTCCCCTTCGAGGTCTGCGGCAAGCTGATCGTGGCCACCGAGGAACCGGAGCTGCCCCGCCTGGAGGCCCTGCTGGAACGCGGGCTTGCCAACGGGCTCCAGGTGCGCCGCGCCAGTCCCGAGGAGGTGGCCGAGCGGGAGCCGCATGTGCGCGCCCTGGCCGCCATCCACGTGCCGAGCACCGGGATCGTCGACTTCCGCCAGGTCTGCGCCGCGCTGGCCCGCCAGCTGGAGGCCGACGGCGTGGAGCTGCGTCTCGGCACCGGCGTGCGGCGGCTGGAGCGCGCCAACGGCGACCACCGGCTGGTCACCGACGCCGGGGAGGTCCGCGGCGGCTGGCTGGTCAACTGCGCCGGCGCCGCCAGCGACCGGCTCGCCCGCGCCGCCGGCGCCGACCCGGGCGCGCGCATCGTGCCGTTCCGTGGCGAGTACTACGAGCTGGCGGAGCCGCGGCGCGGCCTGGTCCGCGGCCTGGTCTATCCCGTGCCGGACCCGGCCCTGCCGTTTCTCGGCGTCCATCTGACCCGCATGATCGACGGGAGCGTGCACGTCGGCCCCAACGCCGTGCCGGCGGGCAGCCGCGACGGCTACCAGTGGTCGACGCTGAACGGGCGCGACCTCGCGGCCACCGCCACCTGGCCCGGATGGTGGCGGCTCGCCCGCCGCTACTGGCGCACGGGCGCCCGCGAGATCTGGCGGTCGCTGTCCAAGCCGGCATTCGTGGCCGAGGTCCGGCGCATGCTGCCCGAGGTGGCCGCCGCGGACCTGGTGCGCGCCGGCGCCGGGGTGCGCGCCCAGGCGCTCGGCCGGGACGGCCGCCTGGTCGACGACTTCCTGATCGTCTCCGGCGAGCGCGCGACCCACGTCTGCAACGCACCGTCGCCGGCCGCCACCGCCTCCCTGGAGATCGCCGCCAACATCGTCGACCGCCTCCCCTCGAGCGCGGCCGACCGCCGGTAAGGAGCCCGCCGTGATCCCCTCCGTGCCCCTCCCGGTGCCGCGCATCACCGTGCGGCCCGACGCGCCCGCGCTCGACGAGCCGCTGGAGATCCGTCTGGAGTCGTTCCCGCCGGGCGCCCTCGTCACCGTGCGCACCGGCATGCGGGACCTGCTCGGGCGGCGCTGGGCGGCGCGCGGCACCTTCGTGGTGGACGAGGACGGCCTCGTGGACCTACCGACCCAGGCGCCGGTCGGCGGCTCCTATGGCGGCGCCGACCCGATGGGGCTGATCTGGTCGATGGCCGAGGACATCAGCGGCGGGATCTCCCGGCCGCCCGACGACCCGGCGCTCCCGCCAGCGGTCCTGACCATCTCCGCGCAGGCGGAGACCCTGCCGGTGATCGAGATGGTGATCGACCGCCTGCGCCTCCCGATCGGGGTCGAGCGTGCGGTTGTGCGGGAGCGGGGGCTGGCCGGCACGCTCTTCGCGCCGGTGCGGGGCGGTCCCCACCCCGGGGTCCTGCTGCTGGGCGGGTCCGAGGGCGGGACACGGGAGGTGGACGCCGCGCTGCTGGCCGGCCACGGCTTCGCCGTGCTGGCGCTGGGCTACTTCGGGATGGAGGGCTTGCCCGCCACGCTGGTCGAGGTTCCGCTGGAGTACTTCGCCACGGCCGTGTCCTTCATGGAGGCGCACGAGCTGGTGCGGGGCGACCGGCTCGCGGTCATGGGCAGCTCCCGCGGCGGCGAGGCGGCGTTACTGGTCGGTGCGACCGACCCGAGGATCCGGGCGGTGGTCAGCACGGTCGGCTCCGGCGTGATGACCCAGGGGGCCCCGCCGGCCGACACGCTGCTCGAGGCCATCGCCCACCGGGTGCCGTCGTGGTCACAGGACGGGCGGCCGCTTCCCTACCTGCCGTGCGCGGTGCCGCCGGAGCTGGCCGGGCAGCTCGCCTCCGGCGAGCCGGTGGAGCTGGCCCTGGCCTTCCTGGAGGGCCTGGCCGACGCCGGCGCGGTGGCCGCGGCGACCATACCCGTCGAGCGGATCCAAGGGCCCGTCCTGCTGGTCTCGGCCGGCCAGGACAAGGGCTGGCCGTCCCCGGCGCTGAGCGAGATCGCCATGGACCGGCTGCGGGAGGCCCGCCATCCCCACCCGGTCGAGCACCTGGTGTACCAGGGCGCCGGGCACGCCATCGCCCCACCGCCCTACGGGCCCGCGACCGAGCTGACCTCCCAGGGCCCCGGCGTGCTGCTGGCCTCCGGCGGCACTCCTGAGGCCAACGCCAGGGCGCGCGCCGACGCCTGGCTGCGGACCCGCCGGTTCCTCACCGAGCACCTCGCCGGCTGAAGCTGAAGGTGCCGCGCCGGCCCCTGGGCGCCCCGGGCGGGCGCGGTCAGCGCGCGGCGACCGCGCAGGCGAAGCGGTGGCCCGGGTCCTCGTGCCAGGACTCCAGGCGCAGGCCGGCGGCGGCGAGCTCGCGCCCGATCCCCTCGCGCGTGAACTTGCAGGAGATCTCGGTGCGCAGCTGCTCCCCGGCGGCGAAGCCGACCTTCAGGTCCAGGGTCGGGAAGCTGACGGTGAGGTCGCGCAGCGCGCGCAGGCGCATCTCGATCCTGGCCCGCTCGGCGTCGTAGAACGCGACGTGCTGGAAGGCGTCGACCGGGATGTCGGCGTCCAGCTCGCGGTTGAGGACCCGTAGCACGTTGCGGTTGAACTCGGCGGTCACCCCGGCGGCGTCGTCGTAGGCGGCCTGGAGCACGGCCGGGTCCTTCACCAGGTCCACGCCCAGCAGGAACCGGTCGTCGAGCCGCAGCGCGGCAGCGACCCCGCCGAGCAGGGCGGCGCGCTCGGCGGGGTCGAGGTTGCCGATGGTGGAGCCGAGGAAGGCCAGCAGCCGGCGCCCTCGCCGCGGCACCCGGGGCAGGTCGGCGGTGAAGTCGCCGACGAACCCCTCGAACTCCAACCACGGATAGCTGGAGGTCAGCGCGGCCGCCGCGCCCTCCAGCGCGGCGACGCTGACGTCCAGCGGGGCGTAGCGGCGCCCGCCGAGGTGACGGTGCATCGCCTCCAGCAGCAGCCGGGTCTTGCGGGAGGACCCGGAGCCCAGCTCCACCAGCTCGGCGGGGCGCAGCCGCGCGGCCAGCCCGTCGGTGATCGCCTCCAGGATCTCGCGCTCCGCGCGCGTCAGGTAGTACTCGGGCAGCCGGGTGATCTCCTCGAACAGCTCCGAGCCGCGGGCGTCGTAGAAGTACTTCGGCGGCAGCCACTTGGGGGTCGCCCCGAACCCTTCGCGGACGTCCTGGGCGAGCTGCTCCGCCCGGTCGGCCTGGGGGGAGAGCCGGGTCATCGTCGGCAAGGTGCGCACGGTCATGTCCAGGGTGCCCTTCAGTCGAGCGGTCGGGTCGAGGTCCCGTCCGCGTCCAGCTCGACCAGGTGGCGGTCGGGGACCTCCACCCAGCCGAGGTCGTCGTCCAGCGCCTCGGAGGCGGCCAGCGCCACGCCGCCGCCGGCGCGGGTGTACAGCGGGTGCGAGGCACGGCCGAGGGCGGCGCGCACGCCGGCGACCCGCTCGCCGTCGGCGGCCAGCAGCGTGAGCGTGGCCGCCTCGCCGGCGTCGGCGCAGGCCTTCTCGACCATGGCGACGGTGCCGGCGAGCGCGCCGGCCAGCTCGCGCGGCGACCGGGCCCGCAGCTCGGCGGCGACCAGCGCCGCCAGCACCGCCGAGTCGGTCAGCGTCCCGAGCCCCGCGTACAGGTCGTCGGGCACACGCTCCAGCAGGCGCCGGCCGCAGACGCCGCGGAAGCCGCCGACCCGCCCGTTGTGCGCCACCGCCACGCGGCCGTGCACGAACGGCGCCACCGACCAGGCCCCGTAGGGCAGGCCGGGGGTTGCCGAGCGGACCAGCGCGAGCTGCATCGCACCCTCGAGCCGCCGTGCCAGTCCGAGCAGGTTCGGGTCGGCCCAGGGCGGCAGCTCGGTCACGTAGCGAAGCGGCGGCCGCCGTGTCTCGCCGGCCGGCCACCAGACCACACCGGTGCCGTCGACATTGACGACGTTGCCGCCGGTGGGGCCGGAGGGGTCCCGGAAGCCCCGAGGGGGTGCCCCGGTGGGGCCGGAGGGGTCCGGGGAGCCCCGCCCGGGGGGTCGGGGGGTGCGCGCGCGCCACGCCTGCTCGTCCAGCGCCCAGGGCGGGTCGCTCAGCAGGATCGACAGCGGCGCCGCCGGCCCCGCGTAGGCGGCCATCCGGCACATCAGGGCAGGTCCCACGCAAGGCGCAGCCCGGCGAAGATCTGCCGACGCTTGGGGTAGTCCCAGTTGCGGAAGCTCGAGCGGGCGACCCAGCCGGCGGTCGCCCACGAGGCGCCGCGGAGCACGCGGTAGCCCTCGTCGAAGAACACCTCGCTGTACTCGGGGTACGGGAAGGTCGAGTAGCCGGGGTAGCCGCTGAACGGCGAGCTGGTCCACTCGTACACGTCACCCAGGAGCTGCTCCACGCCGTAGGCGCTGGCGCCGGCCGGGTAGCTGCCCACCGGAGCCGGGCCCAGGGCGGTCTGGTCGAGGTTGGCCCGCCCCGGCCCGGGAAGCGCCTCGCCCCACGGGTGGGTACGGCTGCGGCGGGTGGCCGGGTCCCACGCCGCCGCCTTCTCCCACTCGGCCTCGGTCGGCAGCCGCCCGCCCGACCAGCGGGCGAACGCCTCCGCCTCGAAGAAGCACACGTGCTGCACGGGCTCGCGCGGGTCCAGCGGCTCCAGGCGGCCGAAGCGGCGCACCCGCCAGCCGCCCGGCGCGGCCCCCCAGCCCTGCGGGGCCCGCTCGCCGGTCTCCTCCAGCCAGGCGCGGCCCTCCTCGGACCACAGCTCCAGGCGGTCGTAGCCGCCGGCGTCCACGAAGGCGGCGAACCGCCGCGCGGTCACCGGGAACCGGTCGATCGCGAACGAGCGGACCTCCACGGTGTGGCTCGGCCGCTCGTTGTCGTAGGCGGCGGAGCGGTCGTCGGTGCCCATCCGGAAGGGGCCACCCTCGATGACCACCCGCTCGGTGTCGTCCACCGGGCGGGCCAGCGCCGGCAGGCGCCGCCCGGCGGCCGGCGAGGGTGAGTAGGGCGCCGCGCGAGCGGCGGGGTCGGCGCCGCGCAGGTCGAGTGTCTGGAGCATGGTCTCCTGGTGCTGCGCCTCGTGCTGCACGATCATCCGGTACACGTAGCCGTCGGCCAGCAGCGGCCGGTCGGGCCCCAGCTCGACGGTGCGCAGGACCTCCAGCGCCTCGGCGCGCACGGCGGCCAGGTAGGCGCCGGCCTCGGCCCGTTGCAGGACCTCCAGGTCGGCGCGCACCCAGCGGGGGTTCTCGAACGGGTTGTAGACGTGGTCCAGCGCCGCGTCGTGCGCCGGCCGCCCGGCGACCTCGCGCAGCAGCCACAGCTCCTCGAAGTTGCCGACGTGGCCGACGTCCCAGACCAGCGGGCTCATGATCCGGTCGTGCTGGCGGTGCATGGTGTCGTCGTCGAGCGGCGCCACCAGCCGTTCCAGGCGTGTGCGGACGGCGCCGAGGTCGCGCTCGAGCTCGTGCCGCAGGACGGTCGGGTCGGGCCGGGTGGTACGGGTGGGGTGCATCACGGACCTCACTGACGAAGGGTCGGGTTGGGGACGGGCTCGCAGGCCCAGGCCAGAGCCGCGGCGGGGCCGCGGGCCACTGCCGCCCGCAGCTCGTCGGCGGGGCAGCGCCCGCGCAGGGTGTAGCCGTCGAGGAAGTCGGCCGCCAGGCGCAGGTGCCCGGCGTCGAGGTAGGAGGGGGGCAGGCGGCCGGCCCCCTCCAGCGCCAGCGGCCAGACCTCGGCGGCCAGCGCCTCCAGCGTCGGGTCGGACAGGCCCCGGGTGGCGGCGCGCCGCGCCAGCTCCGGCAGCGCGCCAAGGTGGCGCCCCAGCGCCGCGGCCGCGGCCGAGCGCGCCGCCGGGTCCTCGATCAGGCCGCTCAGCAGCACCACCGGCACCGCGCGCAGCGGCGCCGGCAGCGCGTCGATGCCGCGCAGCTCCAGGAAGCCGCGCGGCCGCACCTCCAGGAAGAGCGTGCTCAGGTGGTAGCGCAAATCGTCGCCGGTGGGGCGGCCAAGGCGCGGATGGCCGTCACGGAGCCAGTGCTGGAAGGTCCAGCCAGGCCTGCCCGGCTCCCATGGCCCCTCGGGGCAGCGCAGCAGCAGCACGTCGGCGGCCATCGCCGCCTCGACGAGCTGCTCGACCGGGCTGGCGCCGGAGCCGTCGAGCAGGCGCCTGGGGAAGCCCGTCCTGGTCGGGTCCAGCCGCTGCCAGGCCAGCGCCCTGGTCGACACCGCGCCAGGCCCCGGGCTGCACGCGAAGCTCGCGCACAGCAGCGGAGCGGCGAGATTGGCCACCAGCCAGCGCTCCGGGAGATCGGCGGCGCTTCCGAGGTCGAGGTTGACCTGGAGCGCGCAGGTTCGGCGCATCATCGCCGCGCCGTAGGGCCCGCGCCGGTCGAAATAGGCCGCCATCGCCGGGTACCGCGGCGCGCGGAGCTGCTGGGGCACGTGCCCGTTGGGCAGCCACACGTCAGCGCCGGCGGCGGCGAGCACCATGCCGTGACGGCGCAGCACGGGCGCCAGCGAGCGGTCGACCAGGTCGAGCTCGGCGAGGGCGCCGGCGGCGCCGGCATGGATCGCGGTGGAGTGCTCCAGCTGCCCGCCAGGCTCGAAGTTCAGCGAGCCGCCGCCGGCGAGCCTGAACAGTGGCGTGATCCCGCGCTCGCGCCGGCAGCCTGGCACGGAGCTGGCCCCCGGCTCGGGGTGGAGCAGGTCGGCCAGCAGGTCGAGCGGCACACGCCCGGTGGGCGTGCCGTCCGCCAGGACCCGGACAGGGAACGATTCGCTCTCCAGCCCCACCCTGCCCGGGACAGGTGGGCTGGGCTCGATCGGGAAGCAGGTCTCCGCGACTACCTGGCGGACGTGATCGAGGTCGCGAAGTGCCTGGGTACAGTCGTCGATCACGGTGCGTTGGTCTGAAGGCCCTCGATGATCCGCTTCGGTCTGCCCTCTCGCATTGCGACCCCCTGAATCGATCCCGCCGCGGAACCCGCGGCACAGCGACACGTCTTGCCATGATCCCCGACGACTGTGACAACCGCTCGTCGAGCCTGCGGACGAGGTTCGACCCGCGACGCCGTTCAGGCGGATTCGGTACCCAATCGGAGGCCAGCTACTCCGTGGGCGGTACGGGCTGGGCCGTCACTGCGCCCGCCGGGCGAGGAGGAAAGCCTCCGGCCAGGCGACGACGCGCGGGGCGGTCCGACGGACCATCGACGGGACCACAACACCGAACCGGGAGCTTGTGAGATGGCAAGAAACGTGACGACGGCGCTGGCCGCCCCGGCCGCCATCAACGAGGCCGGCGGCGCGGTCGCGCGGGCCGTCCAGGCGACCAAGGTCTACGGCTCGGGCCCCACCGCGGTGCGGGCGCTCGACGAGGTCTCCGTCGACCTGGAGGGCGGGCGCTTCACCGCCATCATGGGCCCGTCAGGATCGGGCAAATCCACCTTGATGCACTGCATCGCCGGGCTGGACTCGCTCACCTCGGGCCAGGTCCTGCTCGGCGGCGTCGAGCTCGGGTCGCTGTCGGACAGGGAGTTGACGCTGCTCCGGCGTGAGCAGGTCGGCTTCGTGTTCCAGTCCTTCAACCTGATCCCCACCCTGACAGCCCTGGAGAACCTCACCCTGCCGCTGGCGCTGGCCGGCGTCCGGCCGGATCAGGGCTGGCTGGACACCATCATCGACACCGTCGACCTGCGCGAACGCCTGGCGCACCGCCCGGCCGAGCTGTCAGGCGGCCAGCAGCAGCGGGTGGCGATGGCGCGGGCGCTGGTCACCCGGCCACGGATCGTCTTCGCCGACGAGCCCACCGGGAACCTGGACTCCCGCTCCGGCGCCGAGCTCCTGGCCTTCCTGCGCCGCGCCGTCGACGAACTGCACCAGACCATCGTGATGGTCACCCACGACCCGGTCGCGGCCGGCTACGCCGACCAGGTGGTCTTCCTCGCCGACGGCCGCATCGTCGGCCACCTCGCTTCGCCGACGCCGCAGACCGTCCTTGACCGCATCAAGTCACTCGGGGAGTGAGGCCCACCATGCTCGCGATCAGCCTCAAGGGCCTGTGGAGCCACAAGCGCCGCCTGGCGGGGACCTTCCTGGCGGTGGCGCTCGGGGTCGCCTTCCTGGCGGGCACGCTGGTGCTCGGCGACACTCTGCGGGCCAACTTCGACACCCTGTTCACCAGCGTGACCGGCGACACCGGCGCCGTGGTCCGCAGCGCGACCAAGGTCGATTCCAGCCCGGGGCGCCCGCGCGGCCCGATCGACGGCTCGCTGGTCGAGCGGGTCAGCTCCGCGCCGGGCGCCGCGGAGGTCCAGCCGGTGGCCGACGGGCTCGGCCAGGTCGTCGGCAAGGACGGCAAGGTGCTGTCCACCATGGGGCCGCCCCGGGCCAGCAACTGGATCACCGACCCCGGCCTCAGCCCGTACCGGCTCGTCGAGGGCCGGGCGCCACAGGGCCTGAACGAGGTGGTCATCAACCGGGGCGCGGCCGACGACGGCGGCCTGCGCGTGGGCGACCGCACCACCATCGAGACACCCTCCCCCGTGCCGGTGACGGTGGTCGGGATCGTCACCTTCCAGGGAAGCTCCGCCTTCGGCGGCTCCAGCTACACGGGCTTCAGCCTGGCCGGGGCGCAACGGTACCTTGCCGGCAGGCCCGGCGAGGTCACCAGCATCCTGGTCAAGGCGGCGCCGGGGGTCTCCCAGCAGGAGCTGGTCTCCCGGCTGCGGCCGCTGCTGCCGGCCGGCGTCGAGGCGATCACCGGCCAGCAGCTCAGCGACGAGAGCATCAGCGCCATCAACCAGGGCTTCCTCGGGCTGTTCCGCACGTTCCTGGCGGTGTTCGCCGGGATCGCCCTGTTCGTCGCCATGTTCAGCATCGCCAACACCTTCTCGATCATCGTCGCCCAGCGCACCCGCGAGTCGGCGCTGCTGCGCGCCATCGGCGCGTCGCGGCGGCAGGTGCTGTCGTCGGTGGTGCTGGAGGCCCTGGCCGTCGGCCTGGTCGCCTCGCTGGCCGGCCTCGCCGGCGGGATCGGCATTGCCATCGGCCTGAAGGCCCTGTTCAAGGGCTTCGGCTTCCCACTGCCCACCAGCGGCCTGGTGCTGGAGCCCGGCAGCGCGGCCCTGTCGGTCGGCGTCGGCCTGGCCGTGACCATGCTGGCGGGCGTGCTGCCCGCCGTGCGGGCCTCCCGGGTCGCGCCCCTGGCGGCCCTTCGGGACGTCGCCATCGAGACCGTGGCGGCCTCGCGCGCCCGCGTGATCGCCGGGGCCGTTGTGACCGTGGCCGGCGTGGCCGCCACGGTCGCCGGAACGCTGGCCGGCGGCGACGCGACCACGCCGCTCACCGGCGCCGGCGCGATCCTGCTGGTCTTCGGCGTGGTGGTGCTCGGCCCGGTGGCGGCCAGGCCGGCCAGCCGGCTGATCGGCGCGCCGCTGCGGCGGCTGCGCGGGATCACCGGGGCGCTGGCCAGGCAGAACGCCATGCGCAACCCGCGCAGGACCGCGGGCGCGGCGATGGCCCTGCTGATCGGCGTGGCCGTGGTCACGCTGTTCACGGTGTTCACCGCCTCGATCCAGGCGTCGATCCGCCAGACGGTGTCGCAGTCCTTCGGCGGCGACCTGGCGATCACCTCCGGCGGCTTCGCGGCGCCCCGGCTGGACCCCAAGCTGGCGGTCCAGGTCGGCAAGCTGCCCGAGGTCCGGCAGGCCGTCGGGATCGGCACCGGCAGGGCGCTGGTGGGCGGCTCCAGCCAGGAGGTCAGCGTCGCGAACCCGTCGCAGCTGGATGGCGTGGTGGACCTCCGCATGGCCGCCGGCTCCATCAGCGAGCTGACCGGCCCGCGGTTCGCGGTCGCCAAGAGCGTGGCCGACGATCGGGACTGGCGGCTCGGGCAGGCGGTGCCGGTCCGCTTCGCCGACGGCGCCGCCGAGGAGCTCACGCTCGGGGCGATCTACGATGCCCAGGACGCGGTTGTGGGCAACTACCTGGTGCCCCGCGACCAGTGGACGCCGCACGCCCCGGGCGGCGCGGACCAGACCGTGCTGATCGCGCTGAAGCCCGGCGCCAGCCTGGAGGGCGGCAGGGCCGCGGTCGAGCGGGTCGCCGCCGGCTACGGCCGGCCCGACGTGCGGGACCGCGCCCAGTACACCGACTCGCTCACCAGCGTGCTCGACCCGGGAGTGTCGGTGATCTACGTGATGCTGGTGCTGGCGATCGTGATCGCGCTCATCGGCATCGCCAACACGCTGTCGCTCTCGATCCACGAGCGCACGCGCGAGCTCGGGCTGCTGCGGGCGGTCGGGGAGACGCGCGGGCAGGTGCGGGCGATGGTGCGCTGGGAGTCGGTGATCGTGGCGCTGTTCGGCACGGTCGGCGGCCTCGGACTGGGCGTGTTCCTCGGCTGGGCGCTGGTGCGGGCGGCCGGGCGGAGCGGCACCGGCGCGTTTGCGGTGCCGCCGGTCCAGCTCGCGATCATCCTGGTCGTCGGGGCCATCGCCGGCGTGCTCGCCGGGCTGCGCCCGGCGCGCCGGGCGGCAAGGCTCAACCTGCTCGCCGCCATCGCCAGCGAGTAGTCGCCTGGCCGCGTGCGGCCCCGGGGCAGCCATCGCCCCGGGGCCGCACGGCGCTCAGACGATCTCTGAAGAGTTCCGGCACCAGCGCGGCCACGGCCAGCAGGAGGCGTCAGTTCGCGACGCCGATGGTCTGCTTGACCGTCTCGGGTTGCTCCAGGACGCGGAGCATGAGGTGGGCGACGTCGGCGCGGGAGACGAGGAAGCCGCCCCGGAGGTTCTGCCCGTACGCCGTCCGGTAGGTGCCTGTCAGCGGCTTGTCGGTCAGCCGCGGCGGTCGGACGACGGTCCAGTCCAGTCCGCTGTCGCGAAGGACGTCCTCCATCCGCGCGAGGTCGGCGTAGTGCTTGCGGAGCGCCGCTGTCACCAGGGGACCGAACAGGTGCCGCATGAAGAAGCCGTCGCCTGGGTCGTGCTTCGGCGGCTTCGGATGGCCTGGGGACGGCACGGTGCCGATCGGCGCGGCGCTGACGACGACGATGCGCCGGACGCCCGTCGCCCGCATCGCCTGGACGATCGCTTGCGTGCCCCGCCAGGCGACTCCGGCCTCGGCACTCGACCGTGCGCCAAGTCCGGAGAGGACCGCGTCCGCTCCCTCGACGGCGGACACCAGCACGGCCGGGTCCGCGGCGGCGAGGTCGGCCGCGACGACACGGACCGGTTCTCCGGACAGCTTCTCCGGGCTTCGGACGACTGCGGTGACGTCGTGGCCCGCGGCAACGGCCTGCTCGAGGACCTGCCGGCCGATCCCGCCGGTCGCCGCGACGATGGTGAGCCTCATGGTGTTGCTCCCTCTGTACGGGTTGCTCGCTTCCCGGGTACTCTGTCTTCCGTATGCCATACGATACGAGGATCATATCATATGAGAGCCATATCAGAGGGCGACGCCAACACCGCACGGCGTCGAAGGCGGTTGACCACGGCGATCAAGACGTCACTGCGCGAGCTGAGCAACCAGCTGTCGCTGCTCAACCATCAGGTCGGGGCACGCCTTGACCTCAGGGACGTCGACCTGGACTGCCTCGACCTGATCAGCCGTCACGGCCCGCTCAGCCCGAGCGCCCTGGCGCGGCAGGCAGGGCTGCACCCCGCCACCATGACCGGCATCCTCGACAGGCTCCAGCGCGGCGGCTGGGTCACCCGCGACCGCGACCCTGATGCGTCCGACCGCCGCGCGGTCGCGGTGCGACCCCTGCGCGACCGCTACGCGGAGCTGCTCGGCCTCTATGCGGGGATGAACAGCTCGATGGACCAGATCTGCACCGGGTACACCGATGCCGAACTCGAGCTCCTCGCCGGCTTCCTGCGCCGCGTCACCGGCGCCGGACGAGAGGCCACCGACGAGCTGGCCGGCGACTGAGCGACAGAGGCAACGCGGCCCAGGCCTCCGCGGCGGCGCGGGGCGCGGCGTGGCCGGCGCCAGCCGAGGGGTCGGGAAATGTCGATCAGGCTGGGCACCACGTCAGCCTGGCCCGGGCAGCCGGTCGGCGTTCGATCGGCTCCCTCGCCAGGCAACCTTCACGCCAGGAAGGTCGCGGTTGTGGCCACGAACCGGTCAGCGTCATCGAGCCACGGATAGTGGCCTGCTTCTGGTTGAACGACGAGCTCGGCGTTCGGGAACAGCTCGGCGAATTCGGCCACGACGCTCGGAATCGTGTTCAGGTCGACCTCTCCGGCAAGCAGCAGCACCGGCGCGTTGAATGCGGCGAGTGCCGCGCGAGTGGCCTCCGCGTCGAAGGCGCCCTCAGCGCCGAAGGCGGCTGCGGCTTCCTTGTTCCGGTGCCCGTCCTGGGCCGCCTGGTGGGCTTGTGCCGCCGCATCCCATCGGCCGTAGAAGAAGGGCTCGATGGCCTGCCAGTTGTCGTCGGTGGCGTTGCCGGCCACGATTGCTTCGAGAGCTGCGAAGGCCGATCCGAACCAGGGCTCGTCCTTGCGGAGCCGCGCGGTCTCAAGCCGGGCCTCCCCGGTGGCCCCGATGCCGACGGCCATGGTGCTCGGAGTGATCAGAGCGAGCTTGCTGACGCGTTCCGGGTGCCGGGCCACATACAGCGCCGCGAGGTTCGCGGCGGCGCAGTGCGCGAGCAGGTCCAACCGGTCAAGACCAAGGTGGTCGCGCAGAGCCTCGACATCATCGACAAGCCGGTCACAGCGATAGGAAGCGGCATCCTCCGGTATCGCGGACTGGCCGGTGCCCCGATGGTCCACCATGATCAACTTCCGATGCGCCGACAGGCCGCCGAGTTCACCGAGGTAAACGGAGTCCTGTATCGGGCCGCCCGGCAGGCAGATCACCGGGATGCCTTCACCGAACACGTGGTAAGCGAGGTCGGTTCCATCATGTGCGGAGAAGGTAGGCATGGCGAGGATCCTGTCAGCGGCATCCCGACGAAGGCAACTGATTTCGCGAGGGGTTGCACAGGCCCCCGTCCGCCGGGTCACTCCGTACTTGTGCTCCAGTGCCCGGCCCGGACAGCCCAGCCCGAGAGTCGCCGCGAATCACTGCATACAACGTAACTTTCTCGGACACCGACGCTACGGCGCCCCTTCACTGGCGGGGGCTCGGCGCCAGCCGCCCCGCTCGGCGGGGCCGAGCGGGGCCAGCAGACGCCAGCCGGCCGCGGCCAGCACCGCCAGCAGAGCGAAGCCGGCCGGCCAGCCGACGTGCTCGGCGATCGCGCCGAACACCACCGGCGCGATCACGGCGGCCGCGAACAGAGCGGTGTTCTGCAACCCCATGGCGGTGCCGGCCCTGGCCTGGCCGGCGATCTCGCCGGTGGCGGTGAAGGCCAGCCCGTTGGAGCTCATCGACACCACGCCCGTGACCACGATGACCGGGAGCAGCAGCGCCGCCGGCCCATCGGCCAGCGCGGCGGTCAACGCGAACAGCGCCGTCCCGGCCAGCGCCAGCTCCCGCATCGGCGCGATGCGGACCCCGCGCCGGTCCGACCAGCGGCCGGCGAGCACCCGCACCCCCGCACCGCCCAGCTGCACCACCGCCAGCACGCCGGCGGCGCTGCCCGCCGACCAGCCGCGCCGGTCGTGCAGGAACAGCGTGAGGTAGCCGACCAGGCTGATCTGGCCGGCCACGAGCAGCGCCCCACCCGTGGCGAGCCGCCAGATCCGCCGGTCCCGCACCGGCGCCGGCTGCCCAATGAGCGGTAGGGCCATCGGCTGGCCGGCCGGCGGCCCGCTCGCCGCCGAGCCGTCCCCGGACCTGGTCTCGACCTGCGGTGGCGACCTGATCCATACGGCGGCGGCCGCGGCCGCCGCCAGCGCGCCGCCAGCCAGCGCCAGTAGGGCCGTGCGCAGGCCACCGTGGCCGGCCAGCGCCGGCAGCGCCAGGGCGGCGATGCCGCCGCCGAGTGGTGTGGCCATCTGCCGGATGCCCAGCGCGGTGCCGCGCTCAGCGTGGCCGAACCAGCCCATCACCGCGCGGCCCGTGGCCGCGTTCGAGCACGAGCCGAGCATCCCGGCGCCCACCAGCGCCGCCGCCAGCGGCCAGAACCCCCGCGCGAACGAGGCCAGCGCCAGCATCCCCGCCGCGCCAGCCAGGCCCGCCGCCAGCACCGGCCGCTCTCCGACCCGATCGGTCAGCAGGCCCCACGCGTAGAGGGTCACCAGCACGCCCGCGCTCACGCTGGCCAGCAGCACGCCGGTCTTCGTCAGCCCCACCTGGAACTGCGCCTGCAACGCCGGGCCCAGTGCCGGCAGCCCCTGCTGGTAGGCGGCGAACGCGCCCTGCGCCCCGACCCCGACCGCCAGCACCGTCCAGCGACCCCTGGGACCGCGATTGAGCGCCCGCGTCACACGCCCTCCGATCGACCAAATGGCTCCAGGCCTGCCTAATCCACCGTAGCAGTGTGGTAGGTTCCGGCCCCCGTTCCCTCCGCTCCGCAGCCCGTGACTGGGGGAGTGATGCTGGAGTTCTCGACGCTGGCCAAGCTGCCGGCGGCCGTCAACGCCGTGCCCATGGGCGTGCTGGTGCTCGCCGGCCTGTGGGTCGCGCGCAAGCTCGTCAAGCTGGCGCTGGTCCTGTTCACGCTGGCGGCGCTGGTCGGTGGCTTCCTGTGGGCCAGGGGCGGCCTCTGACGCCCGCGGGGACGCGCTGATGGCGTCGACGACCGCGCACCTCCGCGACGTCGCGCGGGCCAGGGCGGCGGCGGCCAAGGGCAGGTGGGCTGAAGCGGCGGAGCTGTGGAGGCGCGCCGTCGAGCGGAACCCGGTCAACGGCGGCTACTGGGACCAGCTCGCCGGCGCCCGCTGGAGCCTTGAGGACCACCGTGGCGCGCTGGCCGCCTACGGCAAGGTCCTGGAGCTTGGCTCCTGGTCCAGGGACGAGCCCGAACGGGCGCTGCCCGCCGAGGTCGCATATCGCATCGCCTGCTGCCACGCGCGGCTGAGCGACGACGACCGCGCGGTGGAGATGCTCGGCCGTGCGTTCGAGCTGGGCTTCCGTGACCTCGAGCGGGCTCGCGCCGACGACCACCTCGCGCCCCTCCGCCACGCCGGGCGCCTGGACGGTCTCCTCGGCGAGCCGGGCCAAACCGGCGGCGAGCGCACCGGCGGCGAGCGCACCGGCGGCGAGCGCACCGGCGGCGGGCCGGACCGCGACGAGGGCTGGCGCGCCGACCTCCGGCTGCTGGCCCGAGAGGTCAAGCGCAGGGCGTGGTCGCCGTTCCGAGAGCTGCCCGAGCCGGTGTTCGACGCGGCCGTGGCCGAGCTCGACCACGCCATCCCGGGGCTGGACGACGGCAGGATCGCCATCGGGATGATGAAGCTGCTGGCCCGGCTCGGCGACGGCCATGCCTACGCCCGCTACCCGGACGCCGACCCGCGCTCGCACCACACCCTGCCCCTGCAGCTCTACCTGTTCGAGGAGGGCCTGTTCGTGATCGCGGCCCACCCCGCGCACCCCGCGCACGCCGAGCTGCTGGGCGCCCAGCTGCTGGCGATCGGCGGCCATCCGCCCGACGAGGTCATGGCGGCGCTGGACCCGTTGATCAGCCGCGACAACCAGTGGTGGCCGCGGCACGTCGCGCCGACGCTGATGCGCCAGGCCCCGCTGCTGCACGGGCTCGGCCTGGTGCCCGATCCTGGCGCGGTGCCGCTGACCGTGCGGCTGCGCGGCGGCGAGTCCAGGGAGGTGACCGTCGCCGCGGACTCGCGCTGGTCCTGGCGCGGTGCGATCCTTCCCTGCCCGCCGGGATGGCGGTTCCTGCCGGAGACGCTCCCCGCGCCGCTGCCGCTGTACCTGCGCAACTGCGGGGCGCTCTACTGGTTCGAGCACCTGCCAGAGCGACGGCTGGTGTACTTCCAGCTCAACAACGTCTTCGACGACCCGGCCGAGCCGCTGGAGAGCTTCTGCCGGCGCCTGTTCGCCTTTATCGAGGACAACCCGGTCGACAGGCTGGTGCTCGATCTGCGCTGGAACGGCGGAGGCAACACCTTCCTGGCGATGCCGCTGCTGCACGGCCTGATCGCCTGCCGAAAGGTCAACCGCCGCGGCGGGCTGTTCGTGATCGCCGGCCGCGGGACGTTCTCGGCCGCGCAGAACACCGCCACCCTCATCGAGCGCCACACCCAGGCCATCTTCGCCGGCGAGCCGACCGGCTCGCGCCCGAACTTCGTCGGCGAGACGGCTCCCTTCCGTCTGCCCCACTCGGGGCTGGAGGCCAACGTCTCCGACCTGTACTGGGAGACGTCCTGGCCACTGGACCACCGCACCTGGATACCCCCGGAGATCTACGCGCCGCCCACCTTCGAGGCGTTCCAGGCCAACCGGGACCCGGCAATGGACGCCATCCTGGAGTGTCAGGAGCACCTGCCAGGCTGGTGACCATCAGGAGCGAACGCATATGACCAAGCTGGACCTGGGCCGCCTCGGGGTGACGGTGACGCCGGCGGAGGGCGGCGCCTTCCTCGACGTCGTCACTGAGCTGGAGGAGCTGGGCTACTCGACCATCTGGCTGGCCGGGGGACCCCTGAAGAGCCTCGCGCAGATCAGCGGCGCCGTGGAGGCCACGCGGAACGTCAAGGTGGCCAGCGGGATCATCTCGGTCGACCGGTTCGACGCCGCGGCCGTGGCCGCCACGTATGCCGGGGTCGAGGCGAGCCACCCGGGTCGGTTCGTCGTGGGGCTCGGCGGTGCGCACGGGCCAGATCCGCTGCGCACGCTGGCCCGCTACCTGGACACGCTCGACAGCCTGCCGCCGACGGTGCCGGCCAGCGCTCGGATCCTGGCGGCGCTGGGGCCGCGCATGCTCCAGCTCGCCCGTAACCGCGCGGCTGGTGCCTATCCGTTCATGGTCACGCCCGACTACACCGCGCGGGCGCGCTCGCTGGTGGGCCAGGACGCGACGCTGGTGGTGGGACAGCTGGTGGTCGTCGGGACCGACCCGGAGCGAGCCAGGGAGCTTGCCCGCGGCCCGCTCCGGTTCCTGACCTCCGTCCCGGGCTCGGGCTACGCGGCGAACCTCCGTCGCATGGGCTTCAGCGAGGACGAGATCGCACAGCTCCCTGACCGGCTCATCGACGCGGTGGTGGCCTGGGGCGACCTGGATTCGGTCGCGACGCGGATCTCGGAGCAGCTTCGCGCCGGTGCGGACCAGGTCGCCGTCAACGTGCTGCGCGAGGGCCCGCCGAACACCCTCCCCCTCGACGAGTGGCGGCAGCTGGCCAGCGTCCGCATCGCCTGAGCCACGGCCTCCTCTCACGGCCGGGACCGACATGCATCGGCCCCTGGTGAAAGAAGGGCCGCCGCCACCGCCACGAGGCGTTGACGGCCCACCCCCGGAACGCGCCATAGTCACAGCCATCGGCAAGCCGCGACGGGGAGATGGCGCATGGACCTTCGAGGCAAGGTCGTGGTGGTGACCGGCGGGGGCGGCGGGATCGGCGCAGCCATAGCGCGCCGCCTCGCCGCCGAGGGTGCGCGGGCGGTGGTCGTCGCCGACCTCAACCAGGCGCGCGCCGCCCAGGTGGCCGCCGAGGTCGAGCGCACCGGGGCCGCCGGCCTGGCCACCCACACCGACGTCGGAGTCGAGCCCGAGGTGCAGGCGCTGGTGGACCAGGTCCTGGCGCGGTTCGGGCAGGTCGACCTCTTCTGCTCCAACGCCGGCGTCGCCTTCGGCCGGGGCCTGGAGGCCACCGCCGCCGACTGGGAGCGCGCCTGGTCGGTCAACGTGCTCGCCCACGTCTACGCCGCCGGCGCGGTGCTGCCGGCCATGCTGGCGCGCGGCGACGGTTACCTGCTCCAGACCTGCTCGGCCGCGGGCCTGCTGACCAACCCCGGCGACGCGCCCTACACCCTCTCCAAGCATGCCGCGGTCGCGTTCGCCGAGTGGCTGTCGGTCACCTACGGCGACCGGGGAGTCCGCGTCAGCGCGCTCTGCCCCCAGGGCGTTCGCACGCCCATGCTGCTCGGCGGGCTCCAGGAGGCGAACCCGGCGGCGCGGGCGGTGGCGGCGGCCGGCGAGCTGCTGGAGCCGGAGCAGGTCGCGGACGCTGTGGTCGAGGGACTGGCGGCGGAGCGGTTCCTGATCCTGCCGCACCCGGAGGTCGCCACCTACCTGCGGCAGAAGGCCACCGACCCCGACCGCTGGCTCGCCGGCATGCGCCGCCTGGTCGCCGGCGCCTCGGCCCCAGAGGTCGCCGGCGCCTCCAGTCCCGCGGCCCCGGCTCCGGGAGTGGGCCGGTGATCGGCGAGGTGGTGCGCTGGGGCGTGACCGTGCCGCTGGACGGGCTGCCGCTGCCCGCCCACCGGGAGGTGATCGAGGGGCTGCCGGCGCTGGGCTACGCCGACGTGTGGTCGGCGGAGGTGTCCGGGACGGACGCGTTCACGCCGCTGGCGCTGACGGCAGCCTGGTCGCCGTCGCTGCGGCTCGGCACGGCGATCGTGCCGGCGGCGACCCGCGGGCCCGCGGTGCTGGCGATGAGCGCCGCGGCCCTGGCCGAGGCGGCGCCCGGCCGCTTCGCGCTCGGCATCGGCGCCTCCTCGCAGGTGATCGTGGAGGGGTGGAACGCGGCCTCGTTCGACCAGCCGTTCCGCCGCACCCGGGACACGCTGCGCTTCGTCAAGCGCGCCCTGGCGGGCGAGCGCATCGACGAGGCGTTCGAGACCTTCACGGTGCGGGGCTTCCGGCTGGCCCGGGTTCCCCAGGTGCCGCCGCCGGTGCTGCTGGCCGCCCTGCGTCCCGGCATGCTCCGCCTCGCCGCCCGCGAGGCGGACGGGGCGATCACCAACCTGCTGGCCGCCGGCGACGTGCCCAAGGTCGCCGCCGAGCTGCACTCGCACGGCGAGGGCAAGGAGCTGGTGGCCCGGCTGTTCGTCTGCCCGACCGACGACCGGGGCTATGCCAGGACGGTCGGCCGCAGGCTGCTCAGCACCTACCTGAACGTGCCGGTCTACGCGGCCTTCCACCGCTGGCTCGGGCGTGGCGAGGCGCTGGAGCCGATGTGGTCGGCATGGGCGGCGGGAGACCTCGGCGGAGCCAATGCCGCCATCCCGGACGAGGTCGTCGACGAGCTGATGGTGCACGGCACACCACAGGAGTGCCGTGCACACCTGGAGCGCTACGTCGCGGCCGGGATCACCACGCCGGTGCTGGCGCTGCTGCCGACCGAGCCCACCGCCGGCGGCGGTGGGCGGGCCGCCTCGCTCCAGGCCCTGACCGACCTGGCGCCGGGCCGCCAGTCGTGGGGCCCGGCGCCGGAGCCTGTGGTCCCATAGCCCCGCCGTGGCCTCGGGTCCCATCGTCTCGGGCCCCGCCCGAGGGTTGGCGGGCCGGGTTCCTTCGGCTGCTCAGCCTTGGGTGAGGGCCTTGGTGGCGATGCCGGCAACCTGCTCGACGGTGCCGAAGTCGCCGGTGAGCCGGTTCTTGGCCAACGCGAATGCCGTCCCGGTCGCGGTGTCGGCGCAGGCGTACGTCCCGCCGACGCCGCCCATCCCGAACACGGTCGAGGCCTCCTGCGGGTCGGCGCCCGGAAGGCCGATGCCGTACCCCAGCGCCCATCTGGTCGGGAACCCCATCATCTCGTCGATGCCGCTGAACGCCAGGGCGGACAACTCCCGCAGCCGCGCCGGCGGGACCAGCCGGACGCCATCCACCTCGCCCAGCAGCGCGGCGTACAAGCGGGCCACCGCCCGGGCGGACATCGTGCCGGCCGCGGGGATGTCGGCCATGAGGATGTCGGGACGGTTGCCCAGCTCGGCGTTCGGCCACACGGCCTTTGGCCCCACCCGGAACATCGGTGAGTCATCGGGCATCGAGGCGAGCATCTCCGTGACGCCCGGCCCGTCCTCCAGCCGGGCCAGCCTGCCCAGCTCGGACGACGGCATGCCGAAGTACAGCTCGTCCGCGACGCCCAGCGGCCCGGCCACGTCCTCGCGTAGGACCTGCGAGATGGGCTTGCCGGTGACCCGGCGGACGATCTCGCCGACGATGTAGCCGAAGGTGTAGGCGTGGTAGCCGGTCTTGGTGCCCGGCTCCCACCATGGCTTGGCGTCGGCGATCAGCGCGCACATCTTCCGCCAGTCGCACAGGTCCTCAGGCGTGGTGCCGGCCGGCACGCCGGGCACGCCCACCGTGTGGGTCAGGACGTGCCGCACGGTCGCGGCCTGCTTGCCGTGCGCGCCGAACTCCGGCCACAGCTCGGCGACCGGGGTGTCGTAGCCGAAGGCGCCGCGCTCCACCAGCATGTGCGCCACCGTCGAGGTCGCGCCCTTGCCGACCGAGTAGCAGTAGAAGGGGGTGTCGGAGGTGACCGGACGCCCGGTCGCGTGGTCGGCGACGCCCGCGACCGCGTCGACGACCAGCTCGCCGTTGCGGTAGACGGCGACCTGCAGGCCCCGCTCCGCACCGGACTCGACCAGCTCGTCGATGGCTTGCTGCACCTGCTTCTGCGGGTTGCCCATGATCGTCTCCCTCTCGATGGCGGATGGTCAGGCTGCCTCGGCGAATTCGGGCTCGGTCTCAGGCGTCTCGGCGCGACACGAGGTCTCCGAGCCGTCCGGCCAGCAGCAGGCCTCCGAAGGCGATCAGGTAGGCGTTGACCACCCAGGCCAGACTTGAGTGCGACAAGCCGAGTCGCTCTGGATGGCCGGGAGCGCCACGTTGACCACTGTGGGGTCGAGGACGATCATCAGCATGCCGACGCAGAGCACCAGCAGCGCGGTCCAGCGGGAGCGGTCGTCCTTCGCGGTCGGCCGCCGGTCCTGCGAGGCCAGTCCGAGGGTCTTTTGCATGGGGCATCCTTCCCCTGCGCGAATGCGATCGCCCACTCAGACAAGCGCCCTCGCGAAAAGTCATCGGCCGTCGATGAGTTTTCTGGAGCCGCGAGGTCTGTACTGGTGACGGCCTCCGAGGGAGAGCTGGCGTTGGCCGCCGCGGGCGGCCGTCAAGGCGGAAAGGAAACGAAGGGGACGTGACTGTGGCAGACGATCCGGTCAACGATGACTTCTTGCGACAGGCCGACCCGTTCCGCCGGGAGCTGCTGGCCCACTGCTACCGCATGCTCGGGTCCGTCCACGACGCCGAAGACCTGGTGCAGGAGACCTATCTGCGCGCCTGGCGCGCCTACGACCGATTCGAGGGGCGGTCCTCGCTGCGGACCTGGCTGTACCGGATCGCGACCACTGCCTGCCTGACCTCCCTGGAGGGCCGTAGCCGGCGACCGCTGCCGACCGGGCTCGGCAGCCCCAGCTCCGACCCCGACGAGCCGCTGGTCGAGCGCGCCGAGGTGCCATGGCTGGAGCCCGTCCCCGACGCCCTGGTCGGCGCAGAGGGGGCCGACCCCGCCGCGATCGTCACCGCGCGCGAGAGCATCCGCCTGGCGCTGATCGCCGCCCTGCAGCACCTGCCGCCGCGGCAGCGCGCCGTCCTGATCCTGCGTGACGTCCTGAGATGGCGAGCGGCCGAGGTCGCCGACCTGCTCGACACCACGGCCACCGCGGTCAACAGCATCCTGCAACGCGCCCGCGCTCAGCTCGAGCAAATGGCGCCGACCCAGGACGAGATCGTCGAGCCCGAGTCCGCGGACCAGCGCGCGCTGCTCGACCGCTACGTCACGGCCTTCGAGGACTACGACGTCGCGGCCATCGTCGAGCTGTTCAGCAAGGACGCGGTCTGGGAGATGCCGCCGTTCACCGGCTGGTACCAGGGTCCCGAGAACATCGGCCGGCTGATCGCCACGCAGTGCCCGGCCAGCGGCCCCGGCGACATGCTGCTGGTCCCCACCCAGGCCAACGGGCAGCCGGCCTTCGGGTTGTACATGCGCGAGCCGGACGGCAGCCACCGGGCGTTCCAGTTGCACGTGCTGACCCTGGGCCCCTCGGGCGTCTCGCACGCGACCGTCTTCTTCGATCTCGACCTGTTCGCGACCTTCGGCCTGCCGGCGACCCAGCCCGCGCAGCCGCTGCGGCCGGGCGGCTGAGCTGGATGGCGCCAATGACCGATGACTTGGAAGGGACATGACCGACGACCGCGCGACGGCGCCGCTGATCGGCGGTGTCGCGCTGCTGGAGCGCGCCATCGGCTACACGCTCGGCAGCCTCCATCTGGTGACGCCGGACGCCATGTCGCGGCCTACGCCCTGCCAGGGCTGGGACCTGTGGGCGCTGCTGGAGCACATGGACGACTCACTGGTCGCGCTCCAGGAAGCGGTCGACGAGGCGCGCGTCGGTCTCAACCGCGCCGATGACGGGGGCGATGCGTGCCACCTCGACCCGGATCCCGTCGCCAGGCTCCGGGACCGCGCCTGCCGGCTGCTCGGCTCCTGGGCAAGCGCCGAGGGCTGCCGGGTGATCTCGATCGGCGGCTCGCAACTGCCGGCCACCATCCTGACCAGCGCCGGCGCCCTGGAGGTCGCCGTGCACGGCTGGGACGTCGCCCGAGGCTGCGGCCGCCCGCGGCCGATCCCGCCGGCACTGGCGGAGGAGCTGTTCGTGATCGCGCCGCTGCTGGTCACCGAGGCCGATCGTCCCTCGCGCTTCGCCCCGCCCGTGGACGTGCCATCATCTGCCGGGCCGAGCGAGCAGCTGCTCGCCTGGCTGGGCAGAGATCCTCGCTGAGCCTCGACGGGAGCTCGAAGCATGCAACCCGCTGGAAAGATCGAGCTGCATCTCCACCTTGACTGCGCGGCCAGCTACGGTGCGGTCGCCGCGCTGGCGCCGGGGACGACCTTCGCCGAGTACCGCCGCGATTTCGTCGGCCCGCCGAAGTCCGCCAGCCTGGCGGACCTGTTGACCCGGCCGCGCCGGATCGTCGCCCTCATGCAGGACAGGCGCGGCCTGCGCGTGATCACCGAGGACCTGTTCGACCAGCTCGCCAGGGATGGGGTCGTCTACGCCGAGCTGCGCTTCGCGCCCTTCCAGCACACCCAGGAGGGCATGCGCGTCGAGGAGGTGGTCGCCGAGGTCGAGCGCGCCGCCGCTGCCGCCGCCGCGGCCACCGGGATCGACGCGCGGCTGATCCTGTGCACCCTGCGCCACTTCCCGCCGGAGCAGAGCATGCGCACCGCAGAGCTGGTCGAGGAGTTCCAGGGTGGCCTGGTCGCCGCGCTCGACATCGCCGGGGACGAGGCCGGTTACCCGCTGGACGCACACGAGCCGGCGTTTCGGTACGCGATCGAGCGCGACCTGCCGCGGACCGCACACGCCGGCGAGTCGTCGGGGGCGGCAAGCGTCTGGGAGACGCTGCGGCGGCTCGGTCCCGCACGCATCGGCCATGGTGTCCGCAGCATCGAGGACCCGGCCCTGGTCGCCCACCTCCGCGAGCGGGGCACCCATCTGGAGGTGTGCCCGTCGTCCAACGTCCTGACCTCCATGGTCGACACGTACCGGGACCACCCGGTCGACCGGCTGTACCGGGCGGGCGTCCGCCTGGGCATCTCGACCGACGTGCGCACGATGATCGACACCACCCTGACCGGCGAGTACGAGCGCCTGCGCTCCAGCTTCGGATGGGGCCAGGACGATTTCCGCCGCTGCAACGCCGCCGCGCTGGACGCCGCCTTCGCCCCCCAGGCGGTCAAGCGCCGCGTCGCCGACCGGCTCGGGCTGGAGGGGTCCTGGGCCTGATCCGCCACGCGCGGGCGTGACCAGCCCGCCTGACGGGCGGCGCACGCTGTCGGGGCGGTCGGGCAGGATCGGGTATCCAGGCTGGTGCCGACCCGGCAGGAGGAGATCATGGCAACCAGGTTCTCGCTGACGTTCGACTGCTCGGACCCGGACCGGCTGACGTCCTTCTGGTCACAGGCGCTCGGGTACAAGCCCAAGGACCCGCCCGCCGGCTTCGACGACTGGGTGACGTACTTCCGCAGCATCGGGGTGCCCCAGGAGGAGCTGGAGGGTGCCGCCAACGTGTACCTGGTGGACCCGGACGGCGTTGGCCCGCAGTTCTTCTTCCAGGAGGTGCCCGAGGGCAAGGTCGTCAAGAACCGGATCCACCTGGATCTGCGCGTCGGCGGCGGCCGCGAGGGTCCGATGGCGACCCGCAGGCAGCGGGTCGACGCCGAGGCGGACCGGCTGGTCGGCGCGGGCGCCACCAGGCTGCGCGTGTCCGCCCCGGCCGGCGTGGACCACTATTTCGTGGTGATGCAGGATCCCGAGGGCAACGAGTTCTGTGTCGTCTGAGGGCGCGATCGAGCCGCGGTGGCCAACCTCGGGTGCGTGCAGGCGGGGTTCCTGAGCTACCGGCACCCCGGCCCGCCCGCGGACGCGGTGTCCACCCGCAACGCCCTGCATCAGCGCCCGACTTCCAGAAGTCGGGCGCGCTGGACCGCATCGGGAGGATGCTACGGCCGGGCGGTGCTGCGCCTGCACGACCTGGTCTACGACTTCCAGCCGTCCGAGGCCGATGCGGTGTTCCAGCGGTGGCTCGACAACGCCGTGGAGGATCCGGACAGTCCGCCAACCCGGCAGGCACCACCTGGCCTTTGCCAAATGCTGTCTGGCACCGACCATCGGGAACTGTTGGCCGTGCGGTCACGTCCTAAGGGTGCGATCGACCAAGGAGGAGACGATGGACGGCATCGGGCAGATCTCCGTCACCCGCAGAGCTGCGCTCGGCCTGCTCGGCGCGGCCGGACTGGCCGCGTGCGGCCAGGAGCCCAACCCGGCCACCGGGGACCAGGCGGTCGGGAAGAGCGCGGTCTCGGACTCGGAGTCCGCACGGCGCCGCACCCCCAAGCCCGCGGCCGGCTGCGACGCGCCCAACCTCCCGCCCCGCAGGGCGGCTGTGGTCGCCTTCGGCGCCACCGGCCAGCAGCGCTGGTCGGTGGCTCTGCCGATCGGAAGGGACATGGACGCCAACACCAGTCCGCTGGTCGACGGCGACACGGTCTACACCACCCAGGGCGATGAGCTCCGCGCCCTGGCCGTGGCCGACGGCCGGCAGCGCTGGCGGCTGCCGCTGGGCGGCTTCGTCTACGACGCCTCGATCCGCGGCGGGGTCCTGGTGGTGCGGGTCGGCCCGCTGGACCGCGGCCACCTGCTGGGCGTCGACCCGGCCGGCGGCCGGCTGCTGTGGCGCTACCCGCCGCAGCCCGGCCCGCTCTCGTGGCAGCACGCGTCCACTGCCGACGCAGGGATCGCCGCCATCGGTGACCGCGGCACGCTGGTGGCACTGAACCGCGATGACGGCGGCGTGCGCTGGTCCCGGCCGTCCAGGGGGCGTGGAACGCCGAAGGTCTTCACCACCGCCGGCGACCGTGTGCTGCGGCTGGACGGCGGCGCCCTGGAGGCCTACGACGCCGCCACCGGCCGGGGGCTGTGGAGGACCCCGAGGGTCCATGGGGGCCAGGACTTCCAGGCGAACCTCACCGTCAGCGACGGCGGTGTCGTCGTCTGGGACCAGAGCAGCAACAGTACCGCGGTCGCCGCCTGGCGCCTGGACACGGGCAGGCGACGTTGGCGGCTCGGCGGGCTACGCGAGCCGGCGGTCGTTGGCGTGGGGGCCGCCGGGATGGCCGTGGTCTCGCGGATCGACCGGAACCAGCGCCACGAGCTGCTGCTCGTCGACCCGGTCAGCGGCCAGGTGCGGTGGCGTCAGGGGCTGCCCGGGCCGCTCGACCTCGACATGAACCCCACCGTGGACCGGCTCGCGCTGGTCACCGCGAGCGAGGTCGTGCTCGTCACCCCGGGCCCGCGCGGTCAGGCGCCCACCTTCCTTGCCGCCTACCGCGCCCTGGACGGGCAGCTACGCTGGCGCATCCCCATCCAGGGCGGCGGTTGGCCGACGTGGACGCCGGACGGCCGGCTGCTGGTGGTCGGCGCGCCGCCGGAGAGTCGCACCCCCCAGCCATCCCTGACCGCCGTGGACGTCCACCACGGGCGGCTGCTGTGGCACAGCCCGCTGCCCCTGGCCGCCGGCCGTCCGGCGGCTCCACTCGGCGCCGGCGCGGTCATCCAGGTGTGGGATCCGTTGCGGGTCTGCGCCCAGGGTGGCACCGACTCGGACGGCAGGCGAGGCCCGGCCGCTGGTTCGACAGCGCCGTAGCGGGTGGTGGCGTCCATCGCCAAGCATCGTGCCCGTGGACGCCCTGGAACGGTGAGCCTGCCAGGCAGCAAATCCGCTTCGGGTGGTCGGCCGTTCTAGCGCACGAACTGGGATTGGGTCAGGCGCTGGAGTGCGGCAGCGTCGGCGACTCTGGCCGTAGCGCGCCACCAGCGGCGTGACGCCAGCGCGGCCAACCCGGCGCCGGCGGTGTTGAGCAGTACGTCGTCCACAGAGGACACCCGGTCCAGCCGCAGGACGTACTGCGCGGCCTCGACCAGGACCGAGCAGCCCGCCGCGAGCGCCAGGATCCGCGGTACCGACGCCAGCGCCGCGAACCGCAGCGGGGCGAAGAACCCCAGCGCCGCGAACACCAGCAGGTTGCCGACGACCTGGACCGTCACCGTCAGCGGCCCGCCGGCGGGGATCGTGAGCAGATCCCGCAGCGGTACCAGGCTCACCCGACCGGGGACGGCGCCGGCCCGGTCGCCCGGCAACATGATCATCCATACCCACGGCACCGTCCCGTAGACGATGCCGACCTCGGCCAGCGACATCCGCCACGCCGACGTGGTGCCGGTGACACTCCGACGGCGTGCCAGAGCCCACACCGCCAGCGCGGCCAACGGCAGTACGGCCACCGTGATGAGTGCCACGCCATTGAACGTACCGACCCAGCCGTGCAACCCCCTGACCATGCCACCTCCGCTTCCGTCCGACCGCGAAATCTACCCGGGCCCGGGCCGGGCCCCCGTCGTGATGGTCAGGCGGGTTCCCGGCGCCGGCGCCGCCGAGCAGGCCGCCGCAGCCGCGCCGGCGCGGCGAGGAACCAGAACGCTGACACACCGCCGATGAATCCCCCTGTACGACGCCCATCCGAGCGGTCTCAGCGCCAGCCGATGGTGCCCGGCGCGCGCCCCGGCACGCCGGGCTCGGCCGCGGGTGACGTAGACGAGGAACTGCTGCGGCGTGAGCCTGCTCGGCGGGTTGCTGCCGGGCACGGTCAGCTCCCCGCTTTCGGCCCGGGCCAGCAGGTCGGCGTGCACCTTCTTGACGTCCTGCCCGTGCAGGGCAGACGCGGTGTTGCGGCCGCGCCACGCGACGAACTGCCCGAACGACTCCTCCACCGTCAGCGCACGGCTGCGCATGAACTGCCACGCGTTCGGCAGGCTGTGGTCCATGTTGGAGTCCAGCAGCATCCGGCCCACGTTCGGGCCGAACAGCTCAGCGTACTGCTGGCCCGCCAGGGTGCCGTACGAGCGGCCGAAGTAGTTCAGCTTCTTCTCGCCCAGGGCGGCGCGGATCGCGTCCATGTCCCGGGCCACGCTCGCGGTGTCGACGAAGTCGACCAGCGGGCCGGTGAGGGCCCGGCAGCTCTCGGCCACCTTCCGGTTGTGCTCGGCGAGCTGTGCGAACTCCTTGTCGTCGCGCGGCATCTCCGGGTACGGCGCGAAGAGGACGTCCGTGTCGCAGCGCACCGGGCTGCTGCCGCCGACACCGCGCGGGTCGAGGCCGACGATGTCGTAGCCGCGCTGAAGCTCCGGCCAGTTCATCCTGCCCTCCTTGACGGGGGCGACGCCGGAGTTGCCGGGCCACCCGGGCCGAACAACATCGACCCGATGCGGGCGCCCGGATCGGTGGCCTTGCGCCGGGCCAGGGCCACCTGGATGGTCGGCCCGTTCGGCTTCAACCAGTCGACCGGTACGGTCACCGTGCCGCAGTCCACCTCCGGCTTGTCCGGACACGGCTTCCAGTTCACGGTGGACGGTGCCGCGCTGGCGGTGCCCGCGGTGCTGATGGCGGCGGCGGACCCGGCCGCCGCCACAGCCGCGACCGCGGCGGCAACGGTGGCGGCTCGCACGCCTCTGCCCATGACTGCCTCCTCAGGTTGCTTCACGACGTACGCAGCAAGCACCCTCCCACCGCGCGTACGACGGGCTGGCGCTGACAGTGCTGCGCTGTGGTCCATGCCTCCACTGAAGACGGAAGACTGTTGCGGTGGCGTATGCGATTTTCGATACGCCCGCGATACACGGAATCTTCGCCATCAAGGAACTGGCGCAAGCTGGCAGTGAGATGGTCCCGCCGGCGGTGGTCGCGACAGCCCAGCTACTACAGGTGCTGGACGACTCGTCCGTGAACATCGCACTGCCGAGCATCCAGGACGAGCTCGCCGTCACGCCCGCACATCTGCCCTGGACCGTGAACGCCTAGGAACCGCGGCGGCGGGACGCGCATGCGTGTAGGCCTCGACCTGGACGTCGATGAGCCCACGAGCCGACAGCAGGCCGGCGTGGCGGTGGCAAGGATGCCGTGGCGCAGCATGTGGTCGGCGCGAAAGCGCAGCACACGGCGGGCGAGCTGCTGGTTGGCGAGGTCGAGGACCTGGGTGTCGTGGTCGGGGTCGGCCACCACCAGGCGGCCGGCGGGGGTGATGACCCGGATGAGCTCGTCGAGGGCGTGCTCGGGGTCAGTGAGGGTGTCCGTGATGCTCCAGACGTCCTGACGTTGACGGGGACCAGACCATCGGCAAGGTGTCGAAGCCTGTCATGGAGGTCTCGTCCCCGTTGCGCCGCTGGCGCGGGCTGCTGGACCGGGTCCGGGATGTGTACCGGGCCGCAAAGTAGCGATGTGACCGTCTGTGCGGAAACGGTGGGTGGCTGGAGGGCGTTGCCAGAATCCACCTTCGTGTCCGGGGAGGGGCGGGTGCGGCGGGAGCGGGCAATCGCCCCGGACCCGGCCCGGTGACGTCGTCAGATGACGCTGGTCGGCCGGCGACCGAGCCGGTGAGACCCGGTGCTGAACATGTCGATTAGCAGCTGGACGGACGTGGCGAGGAGCGGCAGGCGCAGCAGCCAGCCGAGTAGCGCCCACCCGAGGTGCAGGTGCTCCAGTCCCCGTGCGACTGCCGCGACTCCTGACCAGCGCTCGCCGTCGGCGGCGGCGTAGGTGGTCAGATGGTGCGATCCACGAGAGGGTCGCCTGGACGGGACGATCAGCAGGCCGGCGGGGTGACGCCGTGCAAACCATGCGCCAGCACCGCACGGGCCACCCGATCCGGCCACGTCGAGCCGAGCCACGGGGCCACCTGAGCCTGTGTATGGACGCCACCGCGGCAGCCAGCAGCGCACCGCACGCCGGTAGGCTCTCCACGCCACCCCATGCTCAGCCTCGAGCCGTCTGCGCTCGTACCATTCGGTGGTGCAGGCGCCGGCCATGGCGACGACTAGACCCGCTGCAGCGACCTCGCGGCTGGCGAGCAGGACGGCCCAGCCCAGGAACAGCAGCACCAGGGACAGCTGCATCGGGTTGGAGACGTAGGCGTACGGTCCGGTCGTCACCAGGCGGCGGGGCGGGTCGCAGGGCATCGGGGTGCCGCGGCCGCGCGTCACGAACTCTTGCACGGCGGCAAGGCCCAGCACGGCCGGGACAACGAGCAGCCACAGCGCCAGGACGGTCTGCCACACGGGCCGGGCCAGCAACGGCCGCCAGCCACCGCCGCTGGCCTGCAAGACCAGGGCGGGAGCGACGCCGAGCACGAGCCCCCCCGCCAGGAGCACCTGGACGGTAGCACGGACCTCCAGGTGCTGGCCTCGGCGCGTCCAGCCGGCCAGCAGCAGCGCAGGGACCAGGCTGACCGCGATGGCCACCAGCTCGCCTTCCAGCCAGTGGTTCCCCAACCCGACGACCGGCTCCAGGGCCGGCATGGCCAGCAGGTCGAAGCAGAACGCACCGACGGCGATCACCACCACGGGAGTCCGGGACAACGCCAGGCTCGGGATCGCCCCCCACAGCAGCGCCCACCCGAGCCACAGGTCGACCGGCATGCCGAGCAGCACGCCCGCGTCCGCGTCAAACCAGAACCAGCCGCGCTTGCTGGCGAGCAGACAGACCGGGAGCAGGGTCACCAGGTTCCAGATGGTGGCGAGCGATGCCGCGCCGCCGCCGCGGCCGTCAGGGCGCCGCCGCCACCACAGTGCGCCGGTCAGCGCGAGCGGCACGATGAGGCCGGCGGCTCGCAGCGCCATCGGATCGTGCAGAGCCCTCACCACTACCGCCTGCCTTCGGATGCGGGTCGCGAGGCCGCGTGATCGGGGGACGCCAGCGGATCATCGGGTCTGCACGGCGGCCGGCGGCCCCCTGCGGGCGCAGCAGCGCAGATCGTCCCGATCGAAGCGCCCCTCGAAGCGCCCCGGCGCCGGCAGACCGGCGCGAACCGACTCCTGGTCGTATGGCGTTGCGGGAAGCAGGTCCGCGGGGACGACGTCGGGGGCCAAGGCTGGCTCAAGCCCTTCTTGCAGGATGCGGACCTGCGAGATGGAGAGCATCGGGACCGTCATCACCCGTTCGGCCAGCCACGCCAGGACGTAGTAATGCGGACCGATCGGCAGTCGCACGATCGGCCGGTGCTTGCCGGTCGCGTCCGCGACGACCTGGACAGCGTCCTCCAGACCGAGCTCGGTTGGTCCAAGCAGCGGAACGGTCTTGCGCGGCAACCGGCCGTCCAGGAGCGCCGCGCACAGCACGCGAACGACGTCCTGGACCGCGAGCGGGCGGACCCGGCCCTGCCCAAGCCCGACGAAGACCGGGAAGGTGTGCAGCGCGTGGCTGAGGTGGTCGAGCATGTGATCGCCGCGCCCGAAGATCATCCCGGGCTTGAGCACGGTCCATTCGAGCCTGGAGGCGCGCACGAGCTCCTCGGCCGCCCGTTTGGACTCGTGATAGGCCGACCCGCAGTCGGGCCGGGCCCGCAGGAAGCTGAGCAGCGCCAGCCGCCGCACCCCGGCGTGCTCGGCGGCCCGCACGACGTTCGCGGTGCCCTGCACGTGCACCGCCTGGTAGGTCTGCCGCCCGAGCTGGCGGTTGATGCCGGCGCAATGGGCGACCGCCTGGCAGCCGTCAAAGGCACGGGTCAAGGCCGGCTCGTCGCCGACGCCCGCCCGGACGAGCTCGACGCCTGGCAGCTCCAGGACGGCGCTCACCCACGGCCGCCGGTCCACGCCACGGGCGAGGAGGACGACATGATGGCCTCGCGCCGACAGCGCAGCGGCGAGGTGCCCGCCGACGAAGCCGGTCCCGCCGGTGACCGCGACCTTCATCGTGGCCCCGCCGCAGGAGCCTCAGGATCGGAGCCCGCAGCCTCGCGATGCTCGCGGCGGTGCCGGAGCACGACCTGGGCGGGGCAGACCGCGGACAGGAAGGCGCCCACGGAGACCGCGAGCCGGTCGGCTTCCAGCGTGTACAGGATGCGGTTGCCATCGCGCCGGTCGCGGATGAGGCCGGCCGCCTTCAGCACCGAGAGGTGCCGCGAGATCGACGGCCCGCTGATCGCGAAGCGACGGGCGATCTCGCCCGCGGCCAGTTCCCCGCCCTGGAGGTCTTGCAGGATCTGACGACGGGTCGGATCGGCGAGCGCTCGGAACACACTCGAGTCATCTAGCATATTTGCTTTCTAGCAAGTTAGCTAAGAAACGTCAAGCTGCCGCTGCATCCACCCCGCTGATGTGAAGCAGCAGCCGCCCAGGAGGTCCGGCGAGAACCATGCTGTCGCCCACCTCGGTCTTGGAGATCCCCACCGTACGGCCGGCGCGCCGGTACGACAGCCCGTTCAGCAGCACGGCGGCGACCGCGTCCAGGCGGACCTCCAAGGCGAGCGGCCGGGTGCCGCCGCGCCCGGGTGGGCGGGGCGGGATCAGGTGGGCCAGGCGGGCGGCCAGCCAGGCCAGCACCTCGACGGGCAGCGACGACCGCGGGCAGTATGACAACGGGGACCAGACCTCCATGGCAGGCTTCGACACCTTGCCGATGGTCTGGTCCCCGTCAACGTTCGGGCGCACCGAGCATCACGGACACCCTGAGTGAGGTGCTGCAGGACGCGGTCGGCCCAGGCGCCGTCGAAGCCGTGGTCGGCAAACGGCAGGCGGTGGGCGTCGGCGGCCACGACGTGGGGCACGCCGCGGTCGCGGGCGGTGGCGAGCATGGTGTGGGCGCGGTCGACCGCGATCACAGTGGCGTTGGTATCGGCGGCCAGGTGGGCGGCGTCGGCGCCGGTGCCCGCGCCGACCTCGAGGTAGCGGTGGTTGGGGCGCGGGTGGAGGAGTTGGCGGATGCGGCGCTTGTAGGCGGCGTAGAACGGCTCGCTGGCCAGGCGGTCCAGCACCCCGACCCAGTCGGTGGGTGTGGGTTGGGCGTCGACGTCGGTGAAGCCGTGCCGCAGGCCGGCCGGGTTGGCAGCCGGCGGTAGGCCAGCCAGTCCAGGATCGCGCGGCGGGTGAGGTCATCCAGCGGGCGCACGCGGCCGGCGATGGTCAGACGCCGGCCGCCGAGGTCGACGTCCTCCAGGCGCAGCTCGCGCATCGCCTTGCGGCGGGCAGCGTGGACCGCGGCCAAGGCCAGGAGGAGCCTGGCCGCCGCGGTGGTCGCTGCGGCGACTGCCTCGGCGATGTCGCCGGGCGCAAGCGGCAGGATCATCCCGGTAGGGTGGCGGCCGAGATGGATGCGGCTGGTCGGGTCGCCAAAGATCACGCCGCGGCGCTTGCAGCACCGGAACAGGGAGCGCAGCGCGCTGAGCGTGCTGGCGTGTTCCCAGCCGTGCCGGGCCTTGAGGGTGGCCAAAGACGTCCTCACGGGTGACTTCGTGCAGGTGATCGTAGCGGCCGACCACTCAAGCAGGGCAGGCTTTACCCGGCGGGCGTAGCCCCAGACCATGCCCGGGCTGCGGGGGCGGGTTCGGGGGCCGCCGTCGTGCAGGGTGCGCAGCCACGCCTCGACGTCCCGGCAGATGCCTGGGGCGAGTTGGTACAGGCTTTACTGGAGCCAACGCTCGAAGCTGGCCTGGCGGTCGTCGTCGAGCAGGTCGAGGTGGGCGAGGACCTCGGCGGTGCGCTCGACGCTCAGGCCGCGGGCCCGCACAGCCGCGAAGATCTCCGAGTAGCGCACCTGGTCGCCGTGTGCCGGCCCTGACAGCACGATCACCAGCGCGCGGTCCACGGCGGCGGCCACACCAAGCGTCCAGGCTGAGCCAACGGTGCTACTGGCGGACCTGCGTTGTTCCGCGCGGGATATATACCGGTGCGGCGGCGGCGGTTGGCGGCCTACGATTCGGCGGTGAGTTCCTCGCTGACTGTTCGCCCGGCTCGGGTCAAGGACGTCGCGCAGATGGCGCGCGTGAATGTGCGGTGCTGGCAGGAGACGTATCGGGGACTCATGTCGGACGCGGTGCTCGACGACCCGGGCTTCCCCGCTGCTCGGGAGCGGTTCTGGACTGCCGCGTTGACCGACGAGCGCTATCGCGAGAACCGCGTGGCTGTCGCCGAGCGGGATGGCGAGCTGGTCGGGATCGCCATGTCAGGCCCGCCCTTGGACGCCGGGGCGACGTGGGCGAGGCAGCTGTATGTGCTCTATGTGTATGCAGCCGATCACGGCACGGGTGCTGGGCCGGCACTGCTGGAGGCGGTCGTCGATCCGGAGGAGTCGGCGGCGCTGTGGGTGGCCGACCCGAACCCTCGCGCACAGGCGTTCTACCGCAAGCACGGCTTCGTTGCCGACGGGACGGCCCAGGTCGAGGGCGGGGTGCGGGAGATCCGCATGGTCCGCGGCATGCAGCACAGTCGGTGATCCAGTTCGCGGGCGGGCTCCCGGCTGGCGTCGTCGCCTGGATGGGCCTCAGCGCCGGGCCGCGCGGTTGGCGACGTAGTCGCTCCAGTCGCGTGCGGCAAGCTTGGCCCAGGCTGCGGCTTTGCCGGTACTGATGCCGACGAGGTCGGCCAGGAGGGGGTGCGGGGACCTGGCCGGCGAGGGCGAACATGGCGGCGCTGCGTGAGGCGCGTGGGTGGATGCCGTGACCGACGAGGACGCGCCGGATCGCTTCGGTCACGATCGGTCGCCCGGGGCGCCGTCCGGGGAAGAGCCAGGCGGTGTCGCCGACTCGTAGGAGGCTGGGCCGTGGCTGTTCATGTGGTCGAAAACGATCGGGCCGACGACCGGAGGGAGTTCGATGGGGACCTTGTCGAACGTGACGAGGACTCGCCCGTCGGGCAGCCGGGTGATCTGGTCGTGAGTCATCCGCAGGACCTAGACACCGACTACAAATCGGTAGT
>WNGB01001338.1_pt1 | contig 40234 bp, 34 predicted proteins | sample 5400681 | NCBI WGS metagenome assembly WNGB01 (sample SAMN13153367, study PRJNA577476) | soil metagenome | isolation source: 115 cm soil or saprolite under grassland replicate 2 | place: USA:California | collected 2016-06-15 | reverse complement strand
GGCCGTCGCCCGCGCGATCGAGGTAGGTCGACTGGAAGTCGCGCTCCATGTCGAGGCCGAGCCCCTCGAGGACATAGCGCGCGAGGACGACGAGGCCGGAGCCGCGTGCCCCCCACACCACCGGCTTGCCCTTGAGATCGGCCATCGTCCGGTACGGCTGGTCGCCGCGCACGACGAACATGCCGGGAGTGGTGTACATGGCCGTGAAGATCAGGAGCTTGCTCGGGGGTCGGCCGATGCCCGCGAGGGCCTCGTGGGCGACTTCACCCTGCACGAGGGCGAGGTCAAGCTGTCCCGCCTCGAGCATGGGAACATTTTCCGTCGAGCCCTTGGTATGTCGCGTCCGGACCTCGATCGAGGGATCGACCTCGTTGATGGTCTGGGCGACCGCGTCGCCATAGACGGGGAAGCCTCCGCCCGGAGTGGCCGTGCCCAGCGTAACCATGATGCCCTCCGCGGTCGCTCCCGCGCTGCTGGCGAGGAGCAGGACGATGGCCAGGGCCGCCGGGCGCATCAGCGCACGGTCCCGCGACCGAGATCGATCAGGCGCTCCGCCGCGGCCTCGAGCGTGCGCCAGGCGGACTCGGGATCGCGGGTGGCCTCGACGTCGCCCGTGAAGGTGTCGAGGACGACGTAGGTCGCGCCCAGCGCCCCGAGCGCCCGCAGGTCGCCAAGCACCTGCTCCAGACTGCCCTGCCCGGCCACGCGCTTGTCCTCCGGCGCCGGGTGGTCCGTCAGATTGAGGATGATGCGCGGGCAGAGCGCGGGCACCGGCCGGCCTTCGCTCTTCGCGATTTCGCGGAGCTTGGGCAGGCCGCGGTCCCTCAGCCAGTCCACCCGGCTCCGGATCGGATGCCACGCCTCCCCGTAGCGCACGGCTCGTCTGAGCGCGGCGTCGCTCGAGCCGCCGACCCAGATGGGCGGGCCCGCCTCGCGCACGGGTCTCGGCGCGGTGTGGATGTCGCGGAAGCTGACGAAGCGGCCCTCATAGGACGCGATGTCCTGCGTCCAGCAGGCCTTGATCGCCTGGAGATAGTCGTTGGTCATGGCCCCGCGCTTCTCGAAGGGCACGCCGATCGCCTCGAACTCCTGCTTCGCCCAGCCCACCCCCACGCCGAGAATGAAGCGCCCGCCGCAGAGCTGGTCCACCACCGCCGTGGCGCGCGACGTCTCGAGCGGATGACGATAGGGGACGATGATGACGGTGGTACCCAGCTCGAGCCGGCTCGTGACGCCGGCGAGCCACCCGAGCATGGCGAAGGGCTCGTAGAAGGGCGCGGGGTAGCGGGCGGCCACGTCCGGCGTGATGGCGATGTGATCGGAGGTCATCAGGAGATGGTAGCCGAGATCCTCCACCACGCGCGCCCAGCGGGCGAGGGCCGCCGGCTCGGCCCCGGGGCCGAAGTTGATGAGGTTCACGCCGAACTTCATGCCATGGCCTGCGCCAGCCCGGGGACCACCTCGAGCCCGGGCAGGCCCCGGAGCGCGTCGGGGGCGATCTTGATCTTCGAGGAGCGGCTCCCGCCACCCAGGATCACGTAGTCGAGCGCCATGATGCGTTCGTCGACGTAGATGGGCAGGCCGGGGGGCAGAGCGAGGAGGGTCACGCCCCCGATCATCATGCCGGTGAGCGCCTGCGTCTCCTCCCCGGTGGCGAACGACACGCGCGAGACGTCCATGAGGCGGCGCACCCCGTGGTTCACGTCGAGGCGGGTGGTGGCCAGCACGAGACAGGCGCAGAACTTCTTCGGCTCCTTCTTGGAGGCGACGATGATGGTATTGCCGGAGTGGTCGAGGGCCACCCCGTACTTTTCGCAGAAGGCGGCGGTGTCGGCGAAGTCGGGATCGATGCGCATGAGCTCCCACTTCGCGCCCAGGCTCTCGAGGGCCTGGGCGACCCTGGCTTCGATGACCGCGTCGTCGCTCATGCGGGCTATCGCGTTGGGCGATCGGTCAGGCGGGAACGATCTCGACGAGGCAGGTGTTGTACGTCGGAGCGCCCGCCGGTGTGGCGCGGTCCTCCGTGAGCACGTTGGCGCAGCCCCGCGTGTCGTGGCCGGAGGCGTCGGGAGTGAACCAGGCGCCTTCCTTGATCGAGACCACGCCCCGGGCGATGCGCTCCGTCACGTGCGCGGGGAGGACGGTGGCGCCGCGCCGATTGAACACGCGCACGGCCTGGCCGTCCACGATGCCGCGGGCGGTCGCGTCGTGGGGATGCATCCACACGTCCTGCTTGTCCGCCCGCGCCAGGATCTGCTGGTTGTCGTGGGTCGAGTGGGTGCGGGCGCGCGACTTGGGGGAGATGAGCTCGAGGGGATGGCTCGGGTCGCCCGCATGGGGCGGAATCCACGTGGGGATGGCCGGGATACGGCCGAGCCCGTGCGGATCCGGATTGGCGGCGATGGAGGTCGAGTAGATCTCGATCTTTCCCGACGGCGTCGAGAAGGGATGCCGCGCGGGATCGCGCACTTCCCGCGCGAAGGCCACCGGCTCCTCGGGGGCGGGAAGGCGCGCGAGGCCCTTCTCGCGGAAGGTATCGAAGTCGTCGATGGCGGTGCCCTCGCACACCTCGCGCAGCCAGTCGAGATCGGAGGGCCGCTTGTAGCCCTCGAGCCCCAGACGCTTGGCGAGGTCGGCGCAGATGTCCACGTCGTTGCGGCACTCGTACATCGGCGGAATCGCCTGCTGCATGAAGATGATGTAGTGTCCGGCCCCGCTCCACGGCGTGTGCATATCGCTCCGCTCCCAGAACGTGGTGGCGGGCAGGACGATGTCGGCATGGCGGGCGGTGGGGGTGAGGAAGTGATCATGGGCGACCATGAACTCGAGGCGGTCGAGGCCCGCGGTGATCTTGTTGACGTTCGGGCACTGGTTGGCGAGGTCGCCGCACGCCGAGTACACCATCTTGATGTCCGCGGGATAGCCGCCGGCCCGTCCGTGCTCGAGCAGATCGGCGAGCAGGGTGGAGGCCACCCGCGCGTTGGCGGGATTGGACGATGCCCCCTGGCGCTTGATGCCGTGAAAGCCCGCCCCCCCGCTGCAGCCGCTGTTCCCGCCCGGGATGCCGATATTCCCGGTGATCGCGCAGAGGGCGTAGGCGGCGCGGTGGAACTGCTCGCCATAGGCGGTGCGCCCCGGCGCGTAGCCGCAGTGAAGGGCGGCCGGCTTGAGCGTTCCGAACTCGCGCGCGAGACGTCGGATGGTGGCGGCGGAGACGCCGGTGAGCGGCTCCGCCCACTCCGGGGTCTTGGCGATGCCGTCGGAGAGACCGAGGAGGTAGGAGCGATACGAGGAGCCCGCGGGCGCTCCCTCGGGCAGGTGCGCCTCGTCGAAGCCCAGCACCACCCGGTCGAGGAAGGCCTGATCGTGGAGATGCTCGCTCACGATGACCTGGGCCATGGCGATGAGCATGGCCGCGTCGGTGCCGGGACGGATGGTCACGTGTTCGTCGGCGAGCTTCAGGCTGGTGCGCGTGGCGCGCGGGTCGACGGAGACGATGCGGACGCCCCGCTCGTGCGCCCAGTGCAGGTACTGGGGATTGTTGGTGCCGAAGGTGCCGTCGGCCGGACTCCATCCCCAGAGGATCATGAGGCGCGAGTTGACGTAGTCGGTGGGCTCGCGTCCCGAGAATTTGCAGTCGGCCTGGGGGCCGTAGGTGTGGCGGAGGGCGAAGATCTCCGCTTCGTTCGAGAGGTTCGACCAGAGCTCCGTGCAGCCGCCGAAGAGATGCAACAGGCGCTGGACCACGGCGCGGTTGTGGACGACGGCCGTGCTCCCGCTGCGCGAGCAGTCGAGGATGGCCGCGGGGCCGTAGGTATCGCGGATGCGCCGCATCTGGCTCGCCACCTCGTCGAGCGCCTCGTCCCACGAGATGCGCTCGTACTGTCCCGAGCCCTTGGGGCCGACCCGGCGCATCGGATAGCGCAGCCGGTCGGGATGATTCACCCTCTCGGCCGCGCCGAAGCCGCGCACGCACGCGGTGAGGGGCGGCATCTCCGGCGTCCACTTGCGCGGATCCGTGCTGATGCGCACGATGGCGCCGTCCTTGACGTGCGCGTTGACCACGCAGCGTCCGCCGCAGTTGTGGGCGCACGTGCTCGTGACGACGTCCTCGCCCGGCCCTCCCGCGACGCGCGGCGCCTCGTAGATCGTGCGCGGTGCCATGGGCGGCCTAGTTGAACACCACGACGCCGCGGGCGACTTGGCCGGAGGTCAGGGCCTTGATGTGCCAGTCGCTGTGGCAGACGCCCGCGGCCTTGACGCGCACGCGCGCCTCGCCCGCCTGCGGTCCCTGCTGCTCCAGCTCCACGATTTCCAGCGGCTTGTTCGGCTCGTACAGGACGGCAGCCTTCATCAGGGGATCCTCCCTCGTCCGTTGAGGTTACCGCGTCCGGGCCGCGCCCATGGCGGCCCAGATCTTCTGCGGAGTGAGCGGCAGATCGATATGGGTGACCCCGAGCGGGGCGAGGGCGTCCATCACCGCATTGGCGATGGCGGGGGTGGAGCCGATAGTGGCGGCCTCCCCGATACCCTTGACGCCCAGGGTCGTCCGCGGCGAATGCGTGCGCGTGTGGTCGTTCTGGAATGCGATGAGGTCGTCCGTCTTCGGTATCGCGTAGTCCATGAGGGTCGAGGAGACGAGCTGTCCAGACTCGTCGAAGACTGCTTCCTCGAGCAATGCCTGCCCGATGCCCTGGGCGAGGCCGCCGTGCACCTGGCCCTGCACGAGAAGGGGATTGATGAGGAAGCCCGCGTCGTCCACCGATGTGTAGCTGAGGATCTTCACGCGGCCGGTGTCCCTGTCCACCTCGACCACGGCCACGTGGGAGCCGAAGGGGAAGAGCATGCCCACCCCGGCCTTGATGTCCTCGTGGGAGCTCAGGCTGCCCTTGGCGGCCGCCGCCACCTGCTGCCAGCTCACCGCGCGATCCGGCACGCCGCGCACGCTGAAGCGGGACGCACCGTGCACGATGTCCGGCGCCGCCGCCTCGAGAAGGCTCGCCGCGACCTGCTTCGCCTTCTCCTTGACCTTCACCGCCTGGCCGAGCGCGTGCATGCCGCCGCGCGCCGCCGAGCGGCTGCCGAAGGTGCCCACGCCATTCCTGACCAGCGCGGTGTCGCCCTGGACGACGTGCACCATCTCCATGGGGACCTGGAGCTCGTCGGCCACCAGCTGCGCATAGGCCGTCTCGTGCCCCTGGCCGTGGGAGGCCGATCCCGTGAGCACGGTCACGCGCCCGTCGTCGGCCACCACGAGATCGGAGACCTCCTCTTCCTCGAAGCCGCAGATCTCGACATAGGACGCCATGCCGATGCCCGTGAGGCGCCCTCGAGCCCGCGCCGCCTGCTGGGCCTGCCTCAAGGCGTCGTAGCCGGCCTTGGTCAGCGCGTGGTCGAGCGCGCGCGTGTACTCGCCGCTGTCGTAGCTGTTGCCGAGAGGGGTCGCGTAGGGAAACTTGTCGGGCGGGATGAAGTTGCGGCGCCGGACCTCGGAGGGGTCGAGGTCCACCCTGGCCGCGAGCAGGTCCATGCCGCGCTCGATGAAGTAGGCGGCCTCGGGTCGTCCCGCCCCGCGATACGGTACCGTGCCCATGGTGTTGGTGAAGGCGCACACCACCTCGGCCCGCGCGGTCTGGATGTCGTAGCAGCCGGTGATCATCTGCGCGCAGAGCACGGGGAGCAGGCAGCCGACGTGATAGAGACAGTAGCCGACATTGCCGGTGATCTTCGCGTCGAGAGCGAGGATGCGTCCCGTGGAGTCGGCGGCCAGGCGCAGGTGACAGCGCACGTCGCGCCCGTGTCCCGTGGCCTGCATGTCCTCGCGACGCGTGGCCGCCCAGCGCACCGGACGATTGAGGCGCCGCGCGAGCATGGGGACGATGGTGTCTTCCTGGTATACGGGCACCTTGGCGCCGAAGCCGCCCCCCACGCGTCCCGTCATCAAGTGAATCTGTTCGGGCTTGAGCTTGAGCCGCTCCGCGACCTGATTGCGCATGCCGTGCGGGATCTGGGTGTCGCCCCACATGGTCATCTTCTGCGCCTTGGCATCCCACACCGCGCTGCATGCGCGCGGCTCCATGGCGAGGGGGATCACGCGCTGGTTGACCATGGTGACGTCGATGACCACGGGGGCGGTCTTGAACACCGCGTCGACATCGCCTTGTTCGATCTTCACCGTGACGGCCAGGTTCGATCCGCTGTCCGGATAGAGGAGGGGGGCGCCTTCGGCCAGCGCCGCCTCCGGATCCACCACGACGGGCAAAGGCTCGTAGTCCACGACCACGGCTTCCGCGCCGTCCACGGCCGCCTGCGCCGTCTCCGCCGCCACCACGACCACGGGCTCGCCCACGTGACGGACGCGCCCTTCCGCGAGCATGGTGTAGCCTTGGCGATTCATCGACGCGAACATCTCGGGTCCGATCGGCGTGTGAATCACGCCGACCTCGGCATTGATGTCGGCACCCGTGAGCACGGCGACCACTCCGGAGATTTTTTTCGCGGCGCTCGTGTCGATGCGTCCGATCCCCGCGTGCGCGTGCGGGCTCCGCGTGAAGGCGAGGAAGAGCGCGCCGTCGAGGCGTACGTCGTTGACGTAGGCGTCGCGGCCCTGGACGAGGCTGGGGTCTTCGAGCCGCTTGACGGGGCGGCCCACGTGCTGGATCGGCATGGCGTCCATCTCCCTGTGAACAACCGCGATATGCGAGACGGGTCATGGTACCACGCGGCGAGAATCCGTCGCATCCGCCTTCCGGTTGCGCTACGCTGAGCGGGCGCCCGGCCCCTGCCGGCATCGACCTGTCACCTGGAGGTGTGGGATTCTCTCGGCAGCCGAGACGGCGCGAGGCAGCCTGAAGCGCGATGTCCGCATCATGACCCTCGTGGGCGGGGCCCACTTCACGAGCCACTTCTTCCAGCTGGTCTTGCCGCCCCTCTTCCCGTTGCTGCGCGACGACTTCACCGTGGGGTACACGCAACTGGGGCTCCTCATGGGCCTCTTCTACGCGGCCTCGGGTATCGGACAGACGGGCTCCGGCTTTCTCGTCGACCACTTCGGCGCCCGCCGCGTGCTGCCGTGCGGTATGGCTCTCCTTGCCGGGGCCATGGGCCTGGCCGGCATCGCCCCCGCGTACTGGGCGCTCGCCACGGCGGCCATACTGGGCGGCCTCGGCAACAGCGTCTTCCATCCCGCGGACTATTCGATCTTCAATGCCTCCGTCTCGCCGCCGCGCCTCGGCCGCGCGTACGGGATCCACGGGATCTGCGGCAATCTCGGCTGGGCGGTGGCGCCCGCCGTCGTGGTCGGGCTCGCGGGCCCGCTCGGCTGGCGCGGCTCTCTCCTCACCGTGGGCGCTCTGGGTATCGCGGCCGCCCTTGCCCTGTCGACGCAGGGCGGGTCGCTCGCCGATCGCGTCGATCCGGTGCACCGCGGGACCGCGACGTCGCCAGGACTCCGGGCGAGCATCAAGCTCCTCTTCGCGCCGTCCATCCTCACCGCCTTCGCCTTCTTCGCCCTCATCGCGACGTCGCTCATCGGCATCCAAACCTTCTCCGTCTCGGCCATGGTCAAGCTCTTCGACGCTCCGCTCGGGCTCGCCACGGGAGCGCTGACCGCGTTTCTCCTCGGCAGCGCCGCCGGCATTCTCATGGGAGGCTTTCTCGCCGACCGTACGAGCCGGCACGACATGGTCGCCGCCGGGGGGCTGATCCTGGGCGCCGTGCTCAGTCTCGTGATCGCGACCGGAATGCCCTCGCTCTCCATCCTGCCCGCGGTGATGGCGCTGATGGGATTCTGCCTCGGCACCATCTCGCCCGCGCGCGACCTGCTGGTGCGCGCGGCCACGCCGCCGGGCGCGTCCGGCAAGGTCTACGGCTTCGTCTACTCCGGTCTCGACCTGGGCTCCTGCCTCACCCCGCTGCTTTTCGGCTGGCTCCTCGACCGTGGCGAGCCGCGCATGGTGTTCGTGACCTCGGCCGCCTTCATGCTCCTGACCATCGCCACCGCCGTGCAGGTGCGACGCCGCGCGGCGCCGGTGGGGCGAGAGGCGCACGCGCACCACCGCTGAAGCCTATGGGGTGATGAGTCAGGTACTCGGGCCCGGCCGCGCGGGCGACTAGGCGCCGACGAGCGCGCCGTTCACGGAGATGGCGAGGAGCGGCTTGAGGTGCTCGGGCGCGGAGGGCCGCCCGAAGAGAAAGCCCTGGCCCAGGTCGCAGCCCAGCGCCTTCAGCTCGAGCCGCTGCTGATCGGTTTCGATGCCTTCGGCGGTCACGTCCATGTTGAGACTCTTGGCCACGGTCACCACCGCGCGCACGATGGCGCTGTCGCCGCCCTCGTGGCTCAGCCCCTTGACGAACGATCGGTCGATCTTGAGGGTATCCACCGGGAAGCGCTTGAGGTAGCCGAGCGACGAGTAGCCCGTGCCGAAGTCATCGATGGCGAGGCGGATGCCCAGGTCCTTGAGCTCGTGAAGCTTGGCGAGGGTGGCCGGCACATCCTGCATCACCACGCTCTCCGTGATCTCGAGCTTGAGGCAGGCGGGATCGAGCCCACTCATGGTCAAGGCGTCGGTGACCTCCTCGACGAGCTTGGGATTCTGGAACTGCTTCGCGGAGAGATTGACGCTCACGCCGAGCGCCGGACTCCGCGGGAACTCGATCTGCCAGGTGCGCGCCTGGCGGCAGGCCTCGGTGAGCACCCACTGGCCGATGGGCACGATGAGCCCGGTCTCCTCGGTCAGGCCGATGAAGGCGTCGGGCTGGAGCAGGCCGCGCTTTTCGTGTTGCCAGCGGATGAGCGCCTCGACCTCCACGATGCGCCCCGTGTCGAGGCGGAGTATGGGCTGGTAGTGGAGGCGGAAGTCGCGATTCGTGATGGCGGAGCGCAGATCCATTTCCAGGTCCATGCGATCGAGGGCGGGCGCGCTCATGGTGCCGTCGAAGATCTCGTGGCGGGCCTTGCCCTTGGCCTTGGCGTGATACATGGCGAGGTCAGCGTCGCGCAGCACTTCCTCGGGCGTGCCCAGCCGCTCCGAGGACAGCGCGATGCCGATGGAGGCGGTCACGAAGACCTCGCGCCCCTCGAAGCTGAGGGGCTTGGCCAGCTCCGCTTCGATGCGCAGGGCCACCAGCTCCGCCGTCTCCGCGTCGGCCACGTCTTCGAGGAGGAGGCCGAACTCGTCGCCGCCCAGCCGCGCCACCGTATCACCCGGGCGCAGGGCGGAGCCGAGCCGGTTGCTCACCTCCACCAGGAGCTGATCGCCCACGGTATGGCCCAGCGTGTCGTTGATGATCTTGAAGCGATCGAGGTCGAGGAAGAGCACGGCCACATGCTCGTGGCGCCGGCGCGCGCGGGTGAGCCCGTGGCTGAGCCGATCCATGAAGAGCGCGCGATTCGGCAGGCCCGTGAGCGCGTCGCGGAACGCCTGCCGGGTCAGCTGCTCGAGGCGCTTGGGGAACTGGTTGATCTCGTCGGCCTGCTGCTCGATGGTGCCCATCATTCGATTGAAGGCGACCATGAGCGTGCCGATCTCGTCGTGGCGCGAGCCGGACATCTCACCGGCGGGCTGGGCGGTGGCGACCAGGCTGGCCGTGCGTGAGACGGCACTCGCGAGGTCCCAGACCACGTAACCGCCGCCCGCCATCAGGAGTCCGGTAAAGGCCACGAGGGTGGGGATGGCGAGGGCCTCGGCCAGGCCCTTGGTCGTGCTCTCGACTCCGGGCACGAGGTGGCCATGGATCACGTAGGTCAGGACGAGGAGCGGGATGACCGAACAGAGGGCGAGGGCGAAGATGACCTTCTGCTTGACCCTCTGTCCTGCGAAGGCGGCCTCCCGCTTGATCTCACCGTCCATGCTTCAGCCCCTTTCTCCACCCGGAATAGACAGCAGAAGACTGACAGTCTAGGAGCAACATCGGTGCCAGTAGCTAAGAAGTTGAAAAGAAAGAAAGGCGCAACGAGCCTGGCGCTGGGTACTGACATTCCCCGGGGATGAGCGTCCATCCCGCGACGGATAATGTCAGTCCAGTGGGCCGCCCGAGTGTGGCTCGGCCTAGCGCTTGTACTTGGTGGGCGCCTTTCGAGCGGGGAAGAAGACCGGGCGCGGCATCCGCCCGACGGGCACCTCGATGAGAACGGGCCGGTCGAGGCCGAGGGCCTGGTCGACGAGCCACCCCACATCGGTGGGCTCCTTGGCGCGCATGCCATGGACGCCAAAGGCGTCCGCGAGCTTCATGAAGTCGGGGTTCTGCAGCGCCGCGCCGTGCTGGCCACCCCAGTCCTCGTCGAGATCGCGGGCGACATTGCCGAAGGCCTGGTCGTTGAAGACGACGGCGACCACGTTGATGCCGTGCTGGGCGGCGGTGGCCAGCTCCTGCGCATTGTAGAGGAAGCCGCCGTCGCCCACCGTGACGACCACGGGCTGGTCGGGACGGGCCACCTTCGCGCCGAGGGCCACCGGATACTCGTAGCCGAGATTGCCCGAGTACGACGACGAGAGATAGGTGCGCGGGCCGTAGGTCGGCCACATGGGGCGTGAGTAATACCCGATCTGGGTCATGCCGGCGACGAAGATCGTATCGTCGGGGCAGCCCGCACGGAGGCTCTTGAGGATCGAGACCTGCGGCTCCTGGGTCAGGTTCGCGGCGATACCGGCACGGAGGGCTTCGCGCTCCCCCTTGCGCGAGGGGCGCGCGGGCGCGCCCGCGCGCAGCTTCTCCAGCAACGCCCCCAGGGTGGCGCGGGCGTCGCCCACGAGTCCAAGGGTCTGCTTGTGGGTGCGGCCGATCTCCTGCGGATCCGCGTCGATCTGGATGATGCGCGTTTCGGGCGCGAAGGTGACGAGGGCCAGTCGCGAGCCGACGGCGAGCACCACATCGGCGTCGTGGATGGCCGCGCGGAGCGGCGAGTCGCGCCAGAACGCGGCGCCCAGCGAGAGATCGCTGTGGTCGCTGATCGCGCCCTTGCCCTCGGCGGTGCACGCGACCCCCGCCTGCAGATACTCGGCCACCGCCTGCAGAGCCTCGTGGGCACCGGAGAGATTGACGCCGCCGCCTGCATAGATGAGGGGACGCTGGGCGGCGAGCAGCATCTCGGCGGCGCGGTTGATGTCGGCGGCAGGGGCCACGGCCCGAGTCACCGGAGCGGGCTCGAGCAGCTCGACCTCGCCCTCTTCCTCCATGGTCTCGGGCGGCATCTCGATCTCCACCGGGCGCGGGCGGCCGCTCCGCAGCTGCACGAAGGCCTCGCGCACCGCGGCCGGGATATCCGGCACCTGGAGCACGCGCCGGCGCCACTTCGTGACGGGCGTGATGCAGTCGAGCTGATCGTTGACCTCGTGGAGCAGCCCGATGTCCTTGCCGATCTGCTCGCGGGGTATCTGCCCCGAGAGCATGAGCACGGGCGACGACGCGGAATATGCGGTACTGAGGCCGGCCGCGGCGTTCAGGAGCCCGGGGCCGGGCACGACGAGCGCGGTGCCGATATCGCCGCCCGCGCGCGCATAGCCGTCGGCCATGTAGCTGGTGGCCTGCTCGTGGCGCGTGGTGATGAAGCGGATGCGCTTCTCGTCGCGCAGCGCGGCCATGACGCCGTAGAGCTGCACGCCGGGGAGGCCGAAGACCACCCGCACGCCTTCACGCTGGAGGGAGGCTACGAGGGCTTCGCCGCCGGTCATCCTGGCCATGTCTTCACTCCCGTGCGAGGGTGGCTGTGACGTCAGGGCGCTTCGACGGCGCCGCCGGCGATGAGCTTGTCGATGCGCTCCGCATCGTAGCCCAGAAGGCCGGAGAGCACCAGCCGGCTGTGCTCGCCCACTCGATAGGGCGCGCCGCCCGCCGGGTGCACCGGCTGGCCGTCCCAGTGATAGGGGCTCGCGGTGACCCGCACGCTGCCTCGCGTCGGGTGGGGAACCTCGGGGAAGGCGCCGCGCTCGAGAAGATGCGGGTGCGCGATGACCTCGCGCGGCTCGAGCACGGGCGCGCACGGAATGCGCGCGGCCCCGAGGGCGGCGACCGCCTCCTCCACCGTCCGGAAGCGCGCGAGCCACTGGCCGATCAGGTCGCGGAGGAGCGGCCAATTCTCGCGGCGCGCGGTGGGCGTGGCGAAGCGCGGGTCATGGGCGAGCTCGGGGCGACTCATCATGGTGAGGAGGCGGGGCCAGAGATCCGTCGAGCCTACCGTCTGGAGCGCGAGGTGGCGGCCCCCGATCTCGTACACGCCCATGCCGGGGCGCGGCGCGCCCATCTTCTCGCCGCCGTTGAGGCCGGCGGCGATGGAGACGTCATCGGCCGCGATCAACGCCTCGAGCATCGAGACGTCGAGGCGGGCTCCCGCGCCCGTCCGCGCGCGCCGCCACAGGGCGGCCATGATGGCGCCGAAGGCATGGGTTCCCGCGAGCACGTCGGCGGCCTGGAGGTTCGCGGATCGTGGCGCGGCCAGCTCACCCTGCTCGAGGTGCATGAGGCCGGAGGCGGCGTGAATGATGTGAGCGAAGGCCGGCCGCTCGCGCCACGGGCCCGTCTGCCCGAAGCCGGAGATGGAGCAGTAGACGAGATCGGGCTTGACCGCGGCGAGCGTCGGATGGTCGATGCCGAGACGTGCGGCCACCCCGGGAGCGAAATTCTCCACGGCCACGTCGGCCTTCCGCGCGAGGTCGCGGACGATGTCGCGCGATTCCGGGCGCCCGAGGTCGAGCCCGAGGCTCTGCTTGCCCACGTTGATCCGGGTGAAGTACGTGCTCTGATCGTCGCGATTCGCATCGAGCTGGAGGTGGCCCTTGCGCATGTCGTCGCCGCCCCCCGCGCGCTCGATCTTGACCACGCGCGCGCCCAGGTCGGCGAGGAGCCGCGTGCAGTAGGGCCCGGCGAGCACCCGCGTGAAGTCGAGGACGACGAGGTCGGAAAGAGGAGCGGCAACGTCGGACACCGCGCGAGTATACCAGAGGCCGGCGGGCGAGTTTGCCGCCGGCGTTGACGGGGCACTCCACCGCCGCCTACACTCCCTCGGTGCGGAGTGCTCGCACTCATCCTCATCGAGGAGGCGTCATCCCATGATCGAGTTCTTCAACCCGCCCGACGCTCCGGCTCCCGGCGCCTTCTCCCGCGCCACTCGCGCGGCCGGGCTGGTCTTCGTCTCAGGCACGGGCGCGGGCAACGATATCGGCGGCCAGGCGCGCGAGGGCACGGCCACGGAGCAGACGCGTTGGGCGATCGAGAACGTGGAGGCGATTCTGCGCGCCGCCGGCTCCTCGCTGGATCGGGTCGTGCAGATGACGCTGCTCATCCAGGATCCCGCCGACTACCGTGAGATCAATGCCGAGTACGTGAAGCACTTTCCCTCGGCCAAGCTGCCCGCGCGGCACACCGCGCGCTTCGGCGTTCCCACCGCGGCCAAGGTCGCTTTCGCTTGCATCGCGCTGGGGCCTGATGCCCCGCGGGCCTGAGGTCCTCCCCGCGTGGATCCAGAGCTTCCGGCCGTGATCGCGTCGCTTCGGGACGCCCTGCGGCGCTTTCTCGAGGACGAAGTTCTCCCCGCGGAGCGGCGCGAGGGTGTCCTGGAGGAAGGCCAGGCGAGCCCAGGGCTCCGGAGCTGGGCGCGGGCGCGCTCGGCCGAGCTCGGGCTCTATCGTCTGGCCCAGCCCGGCGAGCTGGGGGGCGGCGGGCTGGGGCCGCTCGGCCTGGTCACGCTCTACGAAGAGATCGCGCGGTCGCAGTGTGTCCTCCACGACTGCATCCTCGGGGGCGATGGCGGGCTCCTGAATATGGCGACCGGACCGCAGCGCGAGCGCTTTCTCCTGCCCGTTCTCAGGGGCGAGCTCACGGCCGCCCTCGCCTTCACCGATGCGCGAGAGGGCCCGCGCACGACGGCCGTGAGACGGGGAGACGGCTTCGTCCTCTCGGGCGTGAAGTCCTTCGTCACCGGCGGCCCCCACGCCGACCTGCTCGTCACCCTCGCGAAGGTGACGGACAATCCGGGGGGCAAGACCGGCACGGCCATCTTCGCGGTGCGGCGGGACGCGCCCGGGGTCAGGCTCGCGCGGGACATTCGCACCCTCGACGGAGCGCCTCACGGCGAATTCGAGCTGGCAAACGTCGACGTGCCCGCCGCGAACGTGATCGGCGAGATCGGGGAAGGGATCCCGCGGGCGCTCGAGAGTATCACCGCCCTGCGTCTCCGGGCGGCCGCCACCGCCTGCGGCGCTGCGCGGTGGACGCTCGACTACGCGCTCGCGCAGGCGCGCCGGCCCCACCGGAGCGGCGTGCCGCTCGGCGAGCGCGAGCAGGTGCAGGCCATGCTCGGCCAGAGCGCGATGGACCTGTTCGCCGCCCGCGCCGCCCTCTATGCGGCCGCGCGTGCCGCCGAAGCGGGCGGCGATCCCGAAGGGGAAGTCGCCATGGCCAAGGCCGTCGCCACCGAGGCGGTGGCGCACATCGTGGACCGGGCGATGCAGCTCTCCGGGGGGGCGGCGGTGGTGGAGGGGCATCCGCTCGCGCGACTCTACCGTCGCATTCGATCCTGGCGCATCGCCGAGGGCACCACCGAGATCCTCCGCCTCACCGTGGCCCGTCGCCTGCTCGCCCCGGATCCCCCAGCCAAAGGAGACCGATCCCATGCGACCCAATAAGCTCCGCGAGCTCCTTCGCGCGGGACAGCCGACCCTCGGCACTCACATCCACTCCGCGTGGCCCGCCACCATCGAGCTGGCGGGGCGCGCCGGCCTGTTCGACTACGTCGAGTTCGCGGGGGAGTACGCCCCCTACGATCTCTTCGCCCTCGAGAATCTCGCGCGCGCCGTGGACACCTTTCCCCACATGTCGGCCATGATGAAGATCGAGCAGCAGCCGAGGACCTACCTCGGCGTGCGGGCCATCGGCTCCGGCATACAGAACCTGCTCTTCGCCGACCCGCGCACGCCCGCCGATGTCGCGGAGTGCGTCAGCGCGGCGCGGGCGGAGGCGCCCGGGCATGGCGGCCTCCACGGTGTCGGGATGCGCCGCGACGTGGGCTACGTCGTCGACGTGGGCTCGCCCGCCTTCGTCCAGGCCCTGGCCGACGCGGTGGTCGCCATCATGATCGAGAAGGCGCCGGCCATGGAGCATCTGGACGCGCTCCTCGCCGTGAAGGGCGTGGACATGGTGCAGTTCGGTCCCGCCGACTATTCCATGAGCATCGGGCTGGCCGGACAGTGGGATCATCCCCGGGTGGTGGAGGCGGAGCGGCGGATGATCAAGACGGCGCTCGCCCTCGGCATCGCTCCGCGCGTGGAGATCAGCCGGCCCGAACAGGCCAAGCCGTACCTCGACCAGGGCGTCCGCCACTTCTGCATGGGCTGGGACGTCGAGATCCTCTTCGATTGGTTCAAACGCGAGGGAGACACCATGCGCAAGATCCTGGAGGGTCGCTGACATGCGGGCGTCATTCTACGAAGGCGCGGGACGCTTCCGGACGGGCACGGCCCCCGAGCCCACGGCGGGGGCGGGGGAGGCCGTGCTCAAGGTGAAGCGGGTGGGAATCTGCGGCACGGATCTCCACATCTTCCAGGGGCATCTGGATCACCGCGTGCCCAAGGGCGGCATCATCGGGCACGAGACCTTTGCCGAGATCGCGGAGGCGCCCGGGGGCAGCGGCCTGTCCGCGGGCGACCGCGTGGTGGTGGAGCCGCTCCGCGTCTGCGGCACCTGCCGCGCCTGCACCATGGGCGCGCCGTTTCTCTGCTACAAGCTCAAGGTGCTCGGCGTCGATGTGCCGGGGGGAATGCAGGAGTACTGGGCGGTGCCCACGGATCGGATCATCAAGGTGCCGTCGGCGCTGTCCGACGACCACGCCGCGGTCATGGAGCCCCTCGCCATCGCCACCCACGACGTCACCCGGGCCAAGGTGGGACAGGGGGATGCCGTGCTCGTCTTCGGCGGGGGCCCCATCGGCGCCCTCATCGCTCTCGTGTCCCGTCACCGCGGCGCGCGCGTCATCGTGTCGGAGGTGAATCCGTACCGCGTGGAGCTGCTCGAGAGCCTCGGCATCGACGTGGTCGGTCCCGGCGTGGACGTGGTCAAGTTCGCCAATGACTGGACGGGCGGCGAGGGCGTGGACGTGGCCTTCGAGGTCACCGGCAACGCGGCCGCGGTCAGGCTGATGACGGACGCCGTGCGCGTGTGGGGCACCATCAGCGTGGTGGCCATCCATGCCGAGCCCATGGCCGTCAACCTCTATCCGATGTTCGCGCGCGAGCTCACCATGCACGGCAGCCGGCTCTATGCGCGGGCCGACTGGGAAGAAGCGATACGCCTGGCCGCCTCGGGCGCGGTGCCGGTGGGACCGCTGGTGAGCCACAAGATTCCCCTCGAAGGTCTCCAGGAAGGCATGGAGCAGGCGCTCCGGGGCGGGCCGGTGATGAAAGTCCTCGTGGAGCTCTCCGCCTGAGGCCGGGCGCTTCGCGGGTCACGGTTGAGCCGCGTAGGCGTCTGGAGTAGACTGCCGCCATGCCAACCGCGCGCGTCAATGGGATCAGCATCTTCTACGAGGAGGCGGGCGAAGGGACGCCACTCATCTTCGTCCACGAGTTCGCGGGGGAGGCCAAGAGCTGGCATCTCCAGATGCGCTTCTTCGCCCGCCGCTATCGCTGCATCGCCTTCAATGCCCGCGGCTATCCGCCCTCCGACGTGCCCGATGATCCAAAGGCGTACTCGCAGGACCTGGCCGCCGCCGACATCCTCGGCCTCCTCGACGCCTTGGGCATCGCCAGGGCGCATATCTGCGGGCTCAGCATGGGCGGGTATGCCGTGCTCCACTTCGGGCTGCGCTGGCCGGAGCGGGCGCTCTCGCTGGTGGTCGCGGGCGCGGGCTACGGCAGCGTGCCGGGCGAGACGGAGAAGTTCCGGCGCGACGTGGCAGAAACGGCCGATCGCTTCGAGCGCGACGGGATGAAGGCGGTGGCCGAGTTCTACACCAAAGGCCCTACCCGCGTGCAGTTCATGGACAAGGATCCGGCGGGCTGGCAGGAGTTCTACGACATGTTCTGCGCGCAGTCGGCCCTCGGCCACGCCCTGACCATGCGCGGAGTGCAGATGACGCGCACGTCCATCTACCAGCTCGAGGACGGCATGAAGCGCCTGACCGTGCCCACGCTCATCGTCACGGGCGACGAGGACGAGCCCTGCCTCGATCCCGCCCTCTTCATGAAGCGCACCATCCACTCGTCGGGCCTCGTGATCATCCCCAAGGCCGGGCACACCGTCAACCTCGAGGACCCGGACGCCTTCAATCGTGCCGTCCTCGATTTCCTCACCGCCGTGGACGCGGGACGCTGGCCGATGCGCAATCCGGCCTCCCTCAGCTCCTCGGCCATCCTGCCGCCCGAACCCGCGACACAAGGAGCGCCGAGACGATGAGCCTGCCCCTCGAGCCCTATACGGTCATCGACCTCACGCGGGCCCGCTCCGGCCCCACCTGCGTCCGCCAGCTCGCCGACATGGGCGCCAAGGTGATACAGATTTCCGCCCGCGAGGACACCGAGGGCGATTTCGTCCGGCGCGGCTTCGACTCGCTGAACCTGCACCGCAACAAGCGCTCCCTGACCCTCGACCTCAAGTCTCCGCGCGGCGTCGACATCATCAAGCGCCTCGCCGCCACGGCGGACGTGGTGGTGGAGAATTTCCGTCCCGACGTGAAGCACCGGCTCGGCATCGACTACGAGACGCTGTCGAAGATCAATCCGCGCATCATCTACGCCAGCATCTCGGGCTTCGGCCAGACGGGGCCCTATCGCGATCGCCCCGGCTACGACCAGATCGCGCAGGGCATGGGGGGCCTCATGTCGGTGACGGGGCTGCCGGGGCAGGGGCCGGTGCGCGTGGGCATTCCCATCGCGGATCTGACCGCCGGGATTTTCCTGGCCCAGGGCGTTCTCTGCGCGATCATCGAGCGTGAGCGCTCGGGCAAGGGGCAGTGGGTGCACACCTCCCTGCTCGAAGCCATGGTGACCATGCTCGATTTCCAGGCGGCGCGCTGGCTCATCGACGGCACCATCCCGCCCCAGGCGGGCAATGATCATCCGACGGGCATCCCCACCGGCGTTTTCAAGACGTCGGACGGCCACATCAATATCGCGGCCTCCGGCCAGCACATGTTCCGCCGGCTCTGCGAGGCGCTGGGGACCGAACCGCTGCTGAAGGACCCGCTCTACGAGACGGCGCCCGCTCGGTCGAAGAACCGCGCGGCCTTGACCGTCGAGCTCGAGAAGGCGCTGGTCGGCAAGACCAGCGCCGAGTGGGTGGAGCTGCTGAACGCCAAGGGAGTACCGTGCGGTCCCATCCTCGATATCAAGGAGACCTTCGAGAACGAGCAGGTGCAGCACCTCGGGCTCGCGGTGCCGGTCAAGCACCACGCGCTCGGCGAGATGCGCCTGCAGCGCCCGCCCGCCACGCTGTCGCGCACCCCGGCCTCCGTGCGCACGGCCGCTCCCGATATCGGCGAGCACACCGACGAGATCCTCGGCGAGCTTGGATTCTCCGCCGAGGACATCACCGGGCTGCGCGCCGACAAGGTCGTGTAGGCGCATGCCCGAGCATTTCTCGCCGGCCGAGGTCGCGGCGCTCCTCGAGAGCGCGATGACCATCATTCGCGCCGAGGTGGACGCGCTGCCCAAGGCCGTGACCACCTTTCATCCGGACGAGGTCGAGTGGTCGGTCAACGAGGTGATCGGCCACCTCATCGAGGCGGAGCGGCGCGGCTTCGCGGGGCGGATCAAGACCTTGCTCGCCACCAAGGATCCCCAGCTCGAGGGCTGGGACCAGAACGAAGTGGCGCGGGGGCGGCGCGACGACCTGAAGCCCACCGCCAAGCTCGTGGCGGAGCTCGAGCGCATGCGCGGGGAGAGCGTGACCATCGTACGCGGGCTCACGCCCGGCGATCTCACCCGAGGCGGCCAGCATCCGAAGGTCGGCTGGCTGCGCGTGGAGGATCTTCTCCAGGAATGGGTCCACCACGACCGTAACCACATCAAGCAGATCCTGGGGAATGTACAGGCATGGGCGTGGCCGCACATGGGCAACGCGCAGAAGTTCAGCGGCGAATAGGACGGAGGGTGGAGCGATGCACGAGTACGATGCGGACGACGAGTATTCGAGTAGCGGTGACCCGGAAGAGCGATCCATCGGTCCCGCCGTGTTCAACGACACCGTGGCCGTTCTCGTTCCCGCCGAGCCGGTGTGCCTGCGCGAAGCGGCCGCGGTGCACGAGGCGGCGCAGCGCATGGTCCAGGCGCGCCAGGCCGCGGTCCTCGTGGTGGACCGGGCGGGCCGGCTCGCGGGCATCTTCACCGAGCGCGATCTCCTCACGCGGGTGGTCGGCCGCGGCCTCGATCCGAAGACCACCGCGCTGTCGGTGGTGATGACGCCCGAGCCCGAGGTGCTCGCCATCCGGGATCGCGTCGCCTACGCCGTGCACTGCATGAGCGTGGCGGGCTACCGCACCATGCCTCTCGTGGACGACGAGCGTCGGCCCATCGGCATCGTGACGGTGAGCGATGTGATCCGCTGGCTCGCCGACCTCTTTCCCACCACGGTGCTCAACCTGCCGCCGGGGGGGGATACCCTCAAGCGGCCCGGCCAAGTCGACTCCGGCTAAGGCAGGCGGCCGATAAGGGCCCATCTGCTTCGTTGGCGCCCTCGGCGGCGGGCTCAACGTACCAGGGGTACGCCTCGCCCGCCGCCTTCGGGCGCCGCCTCGCAGCTGGACCCTTCTCGACCGCCTGCCGCGCGTGGTAGATGACCCATTAGCCCGCTTGCCGCGCGCAGATCTTCTCGATGGCCGCGCGGGAAGCCGGATGGGGGAGGGGGGCAGCTCCGTAGACCTGTATCTTCTGCGTGTCGTCGAAGCCGCAAAGGCAGATCTCGTGGCGGGCCAGAGACTCCACAGCGGGATGCGACTCAGCGTGGTCTACGGAGGTGCCCCCCTCCCCCGTCCGGCGCATAGAAGCCGAACCATCCACAAGAGGCCGGCGGCGATTAGCTGTTCATCTCCCTGATGAGGGCCTGGAGGCGCGGGTCGTCGAGGGAAGGCTGGAACGCGGGATAGAGCTGGGTCCGGTCGCAGATTCCGGCGTAACGCTCGCGCAGCCGCGCGCCCACCGTCTCCCAGGTGGCGGTCACCGCGAAGTGGTCCAATGCCTCGTCGCTGATCAGGTCCGCCATCCCCTTCCAGTCGCCCTCGAGGCTCTTGGCGTGGAGGCCCGGCACCAGATGGTCGAGCCCGTGCACCGCGAGCACCGCCTGATAGGTTCGCGTCGATGCGTAGAAGGCGATCTGCTGCTTCACCGCCTGCCGGCTCCGCTCGAGCTCGTCCGTGGTGTCGCCCAGCACCACCATGGTGGAGGCGCGGAAGGTGAAGTCCTTCCGCGTGCGCCCCGACGCGCGCAGCCCCTCCTCGACGGCCGGGTGTATCACCTCGCGCAGGTAGGTCGGGCTGTGGAAGGAGTGCACGTGGAGGCCGTCGCAGATCTCCCCCGCCATGCGCGCCATGTACGGGTTCACGGCCGCGATGTACACGGGGATGCGCGGATGCTCGATGGGCCCGGGATTGAAGAAGGGCGTCATGAGGTCGAAGCGATAGGACTGCCCGCGAAAGTTGAGGGGGGTGCCGTGCTGCCAGGCGTCCCAGATCGCGCGGAGGGCCAGGATCACCTCGCGCAGCCGCGGCCCCGGCGGCTCCCACTTGATCCCAAAACGGCGCTCGTTGTGCGCCTTCACCTGCGTGCCCAGACCGAGCGCGAAGCGGCCGCCCGAGACCTTCTGAAGATCCCAGGCGGTGTGGGCCATGATCATGGGGCTGCGCGGGAAGGCCACGGCGATGGCCGTGCCGAGCTGCACGCGCGTGGTATGGGCGGCGGCCACCGCCAGAGGCATGAAGGGGTCGTGCTTGGTCTCCGCCGACCAGAGCGCCCCTACGCCCAGCTCCTCCGCGCGCCGCGCATAGGCGGGGATCTCGCGGAGGTCGAACGTCATGAAGCCGAGATCGAGCTTCAGGCTCACGAGCGGCTCAGTACTTGTAGATCGAGAACTCGATCTCCTTCTCGGTGATGAACTCGAGGAGCACGGGAATACCTTCCTCCGTCTTCTTGACCGCGCGCTGGATGGCGGGCACGATGTCGCCCGGCTCGGTGACGCGCTCGCCGTGGCCCCCGAAGGCCTTGGCCATGTCGGCGTAGTTGCCCGAGATGTCCGTGCTGCGGTACTTCTCCGTGGCCGCCTTCATGATGGGCAGCTCGATGGCCATGGAGAAATTGTTGAGGAGCACGGAGAGAATCGGGATGCGCTCGCGCACCGCCGTCTCGAAGTCCATGCCCGTGAAGCCGATGGCGGCGTCGCCCCACACGTTGATGCAGAGCTTGTCCGGATGGGCGAGCTTGGCCCCCATGGCGAGGCCGAGACCGTAGCCGAGCTGGGTCGTCTTGCCCCAGCCGATATAGGAGAGCGGCTCCGTGCACTCCCAGAAGGGCGAGATCTGATCGCGGGGGCTTCCCGCGTCGTGGGTGATGATGGTGCGCGCGGGGTCGACGGTCTGCAGCAGCTCCCGGATCACCCGATAGGGCGAGATCGGTTTGGCGTTCGAGGTGAGCTTGGGCATCCACTGCGCCATCCACTCCGCCTTGAGACGCTTGATCTCGGCGGTCACGGCCGGTCCGCGACCGCGCGGCTTACCCTTGAGCCGGTCCGTGACCTCGACGAGCAGGGCATCGAGGGTGAGGGCGGCGTCGCCGATGAGCGCGTGTGCGGAGCGCACGTCCTTGTTCACGTCCGCCGGGTCCAGGGTCGCATGGATGATGGTCTTGCCCTTGGGCATGGCCACGCCGTAGTTGGTGGTGGCGAAGCTGCAGCCGATGCCGAAGATCACGTCCGAGTTCTTGAGGAACTCGTGGAGCTGCTTCGATACCGAGCGGCCGCCCGAGCCCAGCGACAGGGGATGGTTCTCGGGGAAGGCGCTCTTGCCCTGGAGGCTCGTGGTCACCGGCGCCTCGAGGAGCTCGGCGAGCTGGCGCAGCTGGCTCCACGCCTCGGCGTAGTGGACGCCCTGGCCCGCGTAGATAACGGGTCGCTCGGCTGCCACCAGCGCCGCCGCCGCCGCCGACACGGCCCGAGGGTCCGGTCCGTAGCGCATGCGCGGCGCCACCACGTAGTCGAGGGGCTCGGCGATCTCCTCCTGGAAGACGTCGACGGGGAATTCGACGAGGACGGGTCGCGGGCGCCCGTTCTTGACCTGGGTGAAGGCGCGGCGCATGGCGTCCGGCACCTGGTCGGACATGATCACCTGCTCGATCCACTTGGTCACGTGCCGGTAATTGAGCGATGAGTTGAAGTTGGGCGGGATGTTCGTGAGGCGCCGGGGGTAGCCGCCGGGCAGCACGACGATCGGCACAGAGTCGCCGTAGGCCTGGGCCACGCCGCCGAAGGCGTTCTCGGAGCCTGGGCCATGCTGCATGGTGAAGACACCGATGCGCTTGCCGGAGGTGACGCGGCTGACCGCGTCGGCCATGTGGAGGCCCGTGCGCTCCTGGCGCACGATGATGGTGCGAATGTCGGCCTGGGCGGCCGCCTCGATGATGGAGTTGACCGGATATCCGATGAGGAACTTGACGCCTTCGCGCTTCAGGATCTCCGCGACCGCAGCGACCGCCTTCATGGGCTCTCCTTATGAGGGTAGGGGTACGAGGTGACGACGCCGGCCATGCTACCATGCCGGAGCACACCTATGAGCGACCGCGAGATCATCTGGCGTCCCACTCCCGAGCGCATCGAGCGCGCGCGCATCACGCAGCTCATGCGCCGGCACGGCCTCGCTTCCCTGGACGCGCTCCTGCGGAAGAGCGTGGACGATCCCGAATGGTACTGGGACGCCGTCTCCAAGGACCTGGGTTTCCGCTGGATGAAGCCCTACACGCGCGTGCTCGACATCTCGCGCGGGATCGCGTGGCCGCGATGGTTCGAGGGGGGCCTCATGAATCTCTCGGACAACTGCGTGGACCGCCACGTGGACGAAGGTCGCGGCGAGCAGCCGGCCATCGTGTGGGAAGCGGAGAGCGGCGAAGTCCGCACCTGGACCTATCGCGAGCTGTCGCGCGAGGTCAATCGCCTCGCCAATGTCCTCACGCGGCTCGGGGTGGGGGCGGGGGACTCGGTGGGGCTCTTCCTGCCCATGTGCGCGGAGGCCGCCATCGCGCTCATGGCGATCTGCCGCATCGGCGCCATCTACTCGCCGTCCTTCTCCGGCTACGGCGCCCAGGCCGTGGCGGCCCGGCTCGAAGACTGCGAAGCCAAGGTCCTCGTCACCGCCGACGGCTTCTCGCGCCGTGGCCAGACGGTCAAGATGAAGGAGACGGCGGACGAAGCGGCCGCCCGCTCGCCTTCCGTGAAGCACCTTCTCGTGCTGAAGCGCGCCGGTCGCGGCGTGCCGTGGACGCCCGGGCGCGACGTGTGGTGGCACGAGGCCGTCGCGCGCGAGTCGGACGAATGCCCCGCGCTCCCCGTGGAGGCCGACCGCCCCTGCTGCATCACGTATACCTCGGGGACCACGGGCAGGCCGAAAGGCGTGGTCCTGACCCAGGGCGGGCTCCAGATGAAGATCGGCCACGACGCCGGCTATCTCTTCGACCTGGGCACGTCGGACCGCTTCTTCTGGCTCACCGACATGGGCTGGGTCATGGGCACCATTCTCATCCTGGGCGGGCTCACGAACGGCGCCACCGTCATCCTCTTCGAGGGCACGCCCGACTATCCCAAGCCCGACCGCCTGTGGGCGGTGGCCGAGCGCCACCGCGTCAGCGTGATGGGACTCTCGCCGACCGCGGTGCGCGCCCTCATGCCGCACGGCACGGAGTGGCCGCTCAAGCACGAGCTCTCGGAGCTTCGTATCTTCGGCTCGACGGGCGAGCCGTGGAATCCCGAGCCCTACCGGTGGGTCTTCGAGCACGTCGGGCGCGGCGCGGTGCCCATCATCAACTATTCCGGCGGCACGGAGATTTCGGGCGGCATCGTCACGTCCTTTCCCATTGCGCCGATCAAGCCCTGCTCCTTCAACGGCCCCACGCCCGGCATGGCCGCCGACGTGTTCGGCGACGACGGCCGGCCGATCCGCGGCCAGGTGGGCGAGCTGGTCATCACCAAGCCGTGGCCGGGTATGACTGCCGGCTTCTGGAAGGATCCGGATCGCTACCTCGAGACCTACTGGTCGCGCTGGCCCGACGTCTGGGTGCACGGCGATTGGGCCTATATAGATGAGGACGGCTTCTGGTTCGTCACCGGCCGCTCCGACGACACCCTCAAGATCGCGGGCAAGCGCGTGGGCCCGGCCGAGGTCGAGTCGGTGGTGGTGAGCCATCCCGCGGTGGCGGAGGCCGCGGCCATCGGCGTGCCCCATGAGATCAAGGGCGAGGCCGTGATCTGCTTTGCCGTGTTGCGCCCGGGCATCGCGCCCACCGAGAAGCTCCGCACGGAGATCTCGGATCTTGTCGCGCATCAGATGGGCAAGGCGCTCAAGCCCGAGCGCGTGCTCTTCGCCGCCGAGCTGCCCAAGACCCGCAGCGCCAAGATCATGCGACGTGTGATCCGCGCCACTCACTTGGGCAAGGACCCGGGCGATCTCTCTTCGCTCGACAATCCGGGCGGTGTCACCGCCATCAGCGAGGCGCGCTAGCAGGCCTGTTCGTTCGCAGCAGATTCTGCGTGTGCCCCCGGCCGGGACCGGGCCTCCTCCAAAATCCGTTGGTCGACTGACCACGCGCGCCGTCCAAAAGGTGTGGGGTCGTACCGTGATGCTCCGCAACTATCGGAATTCGTGGAGTGTCGATCCGCGGCCCGGGAACGGTACGTCGCTTGCTACACAGGGGATCAAGGAAAACAAAATGCGAACTAAACTTCGGCGGCCCGAATCGCGTAGACGTCCACGGACCAAGGTCAGCTGGCCCGTGATGGTGGAAGTTGGCGATCGTGTTCTACATGGTGAAACGGTGGATGTGAGCCAATTCGGCGTCAAGGTGCGCCTCGCGGAGCGCCTGCAAGACGCCACCCTGGCCAAGCTGCACATCACCCCGTCCGAGGGCTGTCCGGTGGACGCCCAGGCCATCGTGTGGCGAATGGACGAGGACGGGCCGGTCTTCCTCTTTCTCAAGAAGGCGCCCTCGGTCCTCATAGAAGACACCGGGCAAGGCTCGCCCATGTCGCGTGTCCTCACCATCCTCGTCGTGGACGACGATTCCGGGGTGAGCTCGTTTGCCCGGGACACCCTGGGGTCGGCGGGATACCTGGTTCGCTCCACCGCCGATCCGGTGGAGGCCATTCGCATGGCCAAGGATACAGAAGGGGAGATCGATCTCCTGCTCGTGGACGTGGTCATGCCATTGATGGATGGTCGAGAGCTGGCTCGACGCGTGGTCGAGCTCCGCCCCAAGATCAAGGTTCTCCTCATGTCGGGGTACGAGATGGCCGCGCTCAGAGAGGCGCCATGGCCGTTCATCGCCAAGCCCTTCGGCGTCACGGAGCTCACCGAGAAGATCGAGGAGTGCACCACCACGAGGAGGCGGCCGTCGGTCTTCGCGATTCCCCGCCCGTCTCCTCGCTGGTCGATGGAGCGGGCGACGAGCCCGAGCGCTCTGTGACCTGGCGGCGCGCCACATGGCCCTCGCAGACATAGGGCTGCGGGCTCCCGTCAGCTCCGGGCGCATCCTGGAGAGCACGCTGGCCGGCCCTCCCCCGGCGCGCCATCGGTTGGGCGAGATTCTCCTCGCCGATGGCTCGATCACCGAGGCCCAGCTCGAGCATGCCCTCACCCAGCAGGAAAGCGTCAAGCTTCCCCTCGGCAAGATCCTCCTCAAGCTCAATTACGTCACCGACGAGACCATGCGGCAGGCGTTGAGCAAGCAGCTCAAGATCCCCTTCATCGACCTGGAGAAGGTGACGCTCGATCGGCGGCTCGCCCGCGTGATCAACCGCAGCTACGCGCGGCGCCACTCCGTGCTGCCCATCGCCCAGGTCGGCCGCACCCTGACCGTGGCCATGGACGATCCCACCGCGGCCGGGGTGATCGACGAGCTGATGCAGCTCACGAGCTTTGGCATCACCGTGGTCACCTCCTCGAGCCGGGCGATCCAGCGAGCGTTCCGTCGCCTCTATGAGGACGCGCCCCCCAGCGGCATCGAAAGCGTCGACGCCCACCTGATCACGCCCGCGGACTCCCCGGCGGGGGTGGGGCCGCATCAGAGCTCGGTGGACGCCATCGACGAGCGCGCGACCCGGCGTGCCGACGAGCTCTTCCGGCAGATCCTCTTCCGGGCCCTCGAAAACAACTGCAGCGACATCCATATCGAGATGCTGCCCTCGGGCCTGCACGTGCGCTATCGCATCGACGGGGTGCTGCGCCAGCCTCACTTCGGGAAGCTGCAGGACAATCTCGATCAGAACATGCGCGAGATCACGTCGCGCATCCGGATTCTCTGCAAGCTCGACATCGCGGAACGACGGCGGCCGCAGGACGGGAGCTTCCAGGTGTCGGTCAATCGTGCGGGGAGCAAGGTCACCATCGATCTGCGCGTCTCCGTGATTCCGAGCTACTCGGGGGAGAGCGTGGTCATCCGGATCCTGGATCAGACGCGGGCGCCCCGCTCCATCGCCGGGCTCGATCTCTCGCCGGTGGTGGCCAGCCGCCTCGAGGAGCTCCTCCAGCGCCCCACCGGCATCTTCCTCGTCACCGGACCCACCGGATCGGGCAAGTCGACGACCCTCTACGCCTGTCTGATGAAGCTTCACCGGCCGGAGGTGCGCATCCTCACCGCCGAGGACCCCGTGGAGTACGTCTACGACGAGCTGAGCCAGTCGGAGGTCAACGACGAGATCGGCAATACCTTTGCCGCGTATCTCCGGTCGTTTCTTCGCCACGACCCGGAGATCATCATGCTCGGGGAGATTCGCGACCAGGAGACGGCGGAGATGGCCTTTCGCGCCGCCCAGACCGGCCATCTGCTCTTGAGCACGCTCCACACCAACAGCGCCATCGCCGCCCTCCCGCGTCTGCTCGATCTCAAGATCGAGTCGTCCCTCATTGCCTCGTCGCTGATCGGCGTCATGTCGCAGCGGCTGGTCCGCCGGAACTGCTCCGCCTGCCGGCAGGAGTACGCGCCATCCCCCGCGGCTCTCCACGAGTTCTTCGAGACCGTGCCGGCCGACCTGAAGTTCTACCAGGGCGCGGGATGCGCCGAGTGCGGATTCAGCGGCTACAAGGGTCGGATGATGGTCGCCGATCTCTGGGTGCCCGACGACCAGGACACCGCGTTGATCACCCGGCAAACTCCTTTCGACGAGATGTGCGAGAGCGCTCGCCGCACCACCTTCTCCATGGCCCAGGATGCCCGCGGGCGCCTCGAAGCGGGCACTACCACCGTAGAGGAGCTGCTCCGCGTGCTGCCCTACTCCGCCATCATGGAGCATCGCCGGCGATTTTCTAGCTGAAGGGACGTCGGCTTTCAGGTATACGGAGGGGGATGCAGGTTCGCTCGAGCCTCCACGTGGTCCCCCTGGTCGTCCTCGTTGCGCTCGCGGCCAGCTGCGCGACGCACGCCACCTCCGCCAGGCCGGGGCTGGCCGGGGTGGAGCATATTCTCGTCATCTACGCGGAGAATCGCAGCTTCGACCACCTCTACGGCCTCTTCCCCGGAGCCAACGGCCTCGCCAACGCCACACCGTCGCAATACCTGCAGGTCGACCGCGACGGCAAGGTCCTGGCCAGGCTACCCGCCGTCTGGAACGGCAAGACGGCGAGCCCGGATTTCCCGACGGATCTGCCGAACAAGCCGTTTCGCATCGACGCGCCGCCCATCAGCCGGCCGCTCTCCGTGCCCACGCGCGACCTCGTCCACCGCTTCTATCAGAACGTGGAGCAGATCAACGGCGGCCGCAACGATCGGTTCGTGGCCGCCTCGGACGCGGGAGGGCTGGCCATGGGCTACTACGACGGCTCGACCCTGCCGCTCTGGCAGTGGGCCAAGGACTACGTCCTCGCCGACAACTTTTTCATGGGAGCGTTCGGCGGCTCGTTGCTCAACCACTTCTGGCTGGTGTGCGCCTGCACGCCGGAGGACCGGGACGCCCCCGCGGCGATGCGCGCGCAGCTCGACCCGCGCGGCTGGCTCAGGACCCGAGCCGGCTCGCCCCCCTCCGTGCTCAGCGGCGCGCCGCTCTTCATGGACGGCGAGCTCACGCCCGACGGCTACTTGGTCAACGCGGCGCAGCCGCCCTGGCAGCCGTCACGGGTGCCCCCGGCCAAGGGCGGCGATCCACGCGGGACCGATCCGAAGCGGCGCACGCTGCCGCCGCAGTCGCAGAAGACCATCGGCGACACCCTGACCGCCAAGGGCGTGACGTGGGCGTGGTATGCGGGGGCGTGGAACGCGGCCCTCCAGGACGGGATGCAGACGCCCGAAGCGCCGCGCCGGGTCATCGCGACCACGGCGAATGGCGCGCCGTACTTCGCCCCGCACCACCAGCCCTTCAACTACTTCGCACGCTTCGCACCGGGCACCGCGGATCGAGAGCGCCATCTCAAGGACTACGCGGAGCTGGTCACGGCCATCGAGCAGGGGACGCTGCCCCACGTCGCCTTCTACAAGCCGCAGGGCACCTTGAATCAGCATCCCGGCTATACGGACGTCCTGTCGGGAGACATCCACATCGCCGAGCTGGTGAGCCTGATCAAGGCGAGCCCGCTCTGGTCCTCCACCGCCATCATCATCACGTACGACGAGAACGGCGGCTTCTGGGACCATGTGCCGCCACCCGCCGGCGATCGCTGGGGACCGGGCACGCGCGTTCCCACTCTGATCATCTCGCCGCGGGCGAAGCGCGGCTTCGTCGATCACACGTCCTACGACACCACGTCCATCATCAAGCTCATCACGCGACGCTTCGGGCTCGAGCCGCTCCCCGGCGTGCGCCCGGGCGCGGGTGACCTCTCGGCCGCCTTCGAGTAACCCTCGCCCAGAGCTCCACGCTCACCACCGCCCGCGTCTTCATGAGCGGCCGCCCGCGCCCTCGCCCGGAGGGGGCGCCACCACGTCCTCGTAGCGGTGGCGCTTCGTGATGAGCCCCGCGTGCTGGAAGACGTCGAGGGCCACCTCGAAGGCGGGACGGGTGATCTCCACGTGCGGCGTCCAGCAGCCGAGCTTCTGGTAGGAGGCGATGGTGGCGGTGAGCACGGCGCGGTCGATCTCGGGGAAGAAGGACGCCTCGGCCTCGGCCACGCGCGCGGCGGGCGTGGCGAGAAGCCAGGCACGCGCCTTGCGGTAGGCGCGCGTGAAGCGCTTCGCCGCATCCGTGCCGAGCCACTCGCGAGTGGCGGCGAGGCTCGAGAAGGCGCAGGGGCCGATGGCCTCGCCCACGGAGGCGACCACGTGGCCGACCTTGTCGTGCTCGAGCTGCTGCGGCGCCGGTCCCTGCTGGTGAATATAGTCGCCCTCGCCCTTGCGAAAGGCCGCGTCCATCTGGCCGCTCGGCACGTCCACGGCCAGAATGGCCTTGTAGTCGAGGCCGCGCCGGTGACAGGCGTACTTGAACATGGCGAGGGGCTGGCCGCCGTGATCCACGAGCACCTTCTTGCCCGCGAGCTTCGGCCAGGCGAAGCCGGGATCGGCGGCGCGGCCCGTGAGGAAGAAGCCGTCCATCTCGTTGATCTGGGCGAAGTGCACGGCGGGCGGGGTCTGTCCCTTCTCGAGGGGGCCGAAGCCCTGGGATGGCGCGGACTGGCACACGTGCACCGTGCCCTTCACGACGCCCTCGATGGCCGACGTGCCCGCCGGCGCCACCGAGTGTTGCGGCGCGAAGCCCTCGGCCTCGAGAAAGCCGCCCGCGATGGTCGCGATCAGGGGCGAGTAGAAGGCGGAAAAGCGCGTGAACTGTATGCTGATCGGCTCGCTCATCGGTCTCTCCTTGTGGCGGGAAGACTACGGGCGCTTGAGCTTCACGTCTTCGTACGGGGCGGAGTAGGCACGACCGGGGATGAGGGAGAGCCCGGGCTCCTCCACGCGTGGGCCGATGGCCCACAGGAAGGCCGATTCCATCAGGGGCGCATGGGTGACGCGGTCGTGGATGAGTCGCTGGATCCGATGCAGCATCGCCTCGCGCTTCCTCCGGTCCAGCTCCCGGGATTGGCGCGCGTAGAGATCCTCGGCCTCGGGGATGGCGCTATACGAGTAGAAGCCGTCGCGGGTCACGAAGGGCGCGGCCGAGACCGGCCCGGGCAGGAAGGCGGAGAAGGCGAAGGCGGCAAGCGATGCGAGGCCGACCGGGGTGTGCGCATGGCGTCTCCCTGGCGGGAGAGTACGTGGCGACCGGGGTCCTGTAAAGCCGCCGGCCTTCCCGCCGCGCGTCTTCTCCTGACCTTGACAGCCTCTCGCGCGGCGGGGTAAGACCGGAGCGTGGCCATGTCCACACCCGCCGATCGCTAGAGGCAGCCGAGATTCCTGAATCGTCGCGGGCGCTCCTGCGCCATCCGCCCTTCGCCTTCCTGTCATCCTCCCGCGTCCTCGCCAGCGTGGGCTTCCAGATGCTGGGAGTCGCGGTGGGCTGGCAGCTCTACAGCCTGACCGGGAGCGCGCTCGATCTGGGACTGGTCGGGCTGGTGCAGTTCGTGCCGATGGTGCTCCTCACCCTGGTCGTCGGACAGGTCGCCGATCGCTGCGACCGGCGTCTCATCGTGATGGTGTGCGAGGGGGTGAAGGCGGCGGGCACCGCCGCGCTGGCTTTGGGAAGCATCGGCGGCTGGCAGAGCCGGGCCAGCATCTTCACCCTCGTGGCCCTCGTGGGCGCCGCCCAGGCCTTCGAGAACCCCGCCATGACCGCCCTCGTGCCCGAAGTGGTCTCGCGCCGCCTCATCTCCCCGGCCATGGCGTGGGTGATCTCGGCGGGCCAGACCGCCCAGATCGTCGGCCCCGCGCTGGGCGGCCTCCTCTACGCGTTCGGAGCGGGGGCCGCCTATGTCACCGCTGCCGCCATGTTCATCCTGGCCGGCGCCTGCGCCGCGCTGATCCGCATCGAGCGGACCGTGCGCGCGCGCGAGCCCATCACGCTCGAGACCGTCTTCTCGGGCGTGGTGTTCATCCAGAGCCGGCGGGCTCTCCTCGGCACGATGTCGCTGGATCTCTTCGCGGTGCTGCTCGGCGGGGCCACCGCGCTCCTGCCCGTCTATGCGCGCGATATTCTGGGCACGGGCCCGGTCGGCCTCGGACTGCTGCGCTCGGCGCCGGCGGTGGGCGCCCTCGCCACCTCCGTGCTCCTCGCTCACTATCCGCTGGAGCGGCGCATCGGCCCGACCTTGTTCCGCTCCGTGATCGTCTTCGGCGTCGCCACCTGCGTGTTCGGGCTCTCCACCAACTTCGTCCTGTCCATCGCCGCCCTCACCGTCCTCGGGGCGGCGGACGTGGTGAGCATGGTCATCCGCGTCTCCCTCGCCCAGATCCGCACCCCGGACGCCATGCGCGGCCGCGTGAGCGCGGTGCACTCCCTCTTCACCGGCACGTCCAACCAGCTCGGCGCCTTCGAGTCGGGGGTGGCCGCCGCCCTCCTTGGCACCGTTCCCGCCGTTCTGCTCGGCGGCGTGGGCACGGTAGTCGTCGCCTGCCTCTGGATGACGCTCTTTCCCGAGCTCCGCCGACTGACCCGCTTCGAGGAGTGATGGCTGCCGAGGCCCACGCCGACTGGTTGACTTGACGGCGCGCGGGCTCGCCTCGTAGCATACGGCGCCACCGCATGCGCAGCTACGTCGTTCGCCGGCTCCTGCTCTTCATTCCCGCCTCGATCGGGGCGTCCATGCTGATCTTCGTCCTCATGCGGCTCGTGCCGGGGGACATCGCGGAGATCCTCGTCTACCAGACGGGCTCGGAGACGAGCGGCGTGCAGCAGAAGCAGATCCGGCAGATCCGCGAGGAGCTGGGCCTGAACCAACCGGTGGTCGTCCAGTACCTCTCGTGGATCGGGGGGGCCGTGCGCGGCGACTTCGGCAAGTCCTACACCCAGCGCCGGCCCGTGTGGGACATCCTGCGCGAGCGCTTTCCGCGCTCGATGGAGCTGGCCATCCTCACCCTCGCCCTCGCCCTGGTGTGGGCCATACCGCTCGGGGTGATCTCCGCCGTGCACCAGAACAGGCCGGTCGACTACCTGGCGCGCCTCGCGAGCCTGAGCGGGCTCAGCCTGCCTCTGTTCGTGACGGGAGCCCTCATCCTCTACGGCCTCGTGCGCGTCTTCCACTGGATCCCGCCCCTCGAATTCGTGCCCTTCAGCGAGAGCCCGGTGGAGAACCTCAAGCAGCTGATCTGGCCCGCCCTGGCCCAGGCCTACTACATCAGCGCGCCCATCACGCGCCTCACCCGCTCGCAGATGCTCGAGGTGATCCGCCAGGACTACGTGCGCACGGCGCGCGCCAAGGGCCTCGCGGAGCGGGCCGTCGTCTATCGTCACGCGCTCCGGAACTCCCTCCTGCCCGTGGTGACCTTCGTCGGCTGGTGGGGAGGGCGTCTGCTCGGCGGGCTCGTCATCATGGAGATCATCTTCGTTGTCCCCGGGATGGGCACGGCGCTCGTCCAGGCGGTGAGCCAGCGCGACTATCCGACGGTGCAGGCCATGGTCTTCGTCATGGCGCTCGTGTTCCTCGTCGTGAACCTTCTCGTGGATCTGGTCTATGTCTGGCTCGATCCGCGGATTCACTATGCGTGACCTGCCCGTCGCGCTCGGCCGCCTCCTCCGCCGCCAGCCGCTGGGCGCGGCGGGCGGACTCATCGTCCTCGCCCTCCTCCTCGTGGCCCTGCTCGCCCCGCAGCTCGCTCCGCACGGCCCCAAGGACGCGACATTCGCGCCGTACCTGCCGCCCAGCGCGGCCTTCCCCATGGGCACGGATCAGGTCGGTCGCGACGTGATGAGCCGCGTGATCTGGGGCGCGCGGCTGTCTCTCTACGTCGGGCTGGTGTCCGTGGTCTTCGGCATCACCGCGGGCTCGCTGTGGGGGGCCGTCACCGCCTACCTGGGCGGCGCGGCCGACACGGGCAGCCAGCGCGTGGTGGACGCCGTCATGGCCCTGCCCCCCATCATCCTCGCCTTGGCCCTGATGGCCGCGCTCGGCCAGTCGGTGAACAATGTGATCCTCGCCCTCGTGGTGCTCCTCACGCCGACGGCCGCCCGCACCATCCGATCGGTCGCGCTCGGTGTGGTCGCTTCCCCGTACATGGAAGCGGCGCGGGCGGTGGGCGCCTCGCGGTGGCGCATCATCTGCCGCCATCTCATCCCGAACTGCCTCGCCGCCTACATCGTGCTCGTCACCACCAATGTCTCCTACGCCATCGTGGTGGAGGCCTCGCTGAGCTTCATCGGGGCGGGGGCGCCGCCCGACGAGCCCTCGTGGGGCGGGATGCTCACGGCGGGAATACAGGCGCTGGAGACCGCGCCCTGGATGGTATTCTTTCCCGGACTCACCATCAGCCTGGCCGTATTCGGGCTGAATCTCTTCGGCGATTCGATTCGAGACGTCACCGACCCGCGCCTGCGGGGCGGTCTCGGCTAATACGGACAAAGGAGCCCGATCCATGATGACCGCGCAGGCGCTCCGCATCTTCGCCGCCCTCACGCTGCTCACGGCCCTCACCGTTCCCGGCGTGGAGGCGCAGGACAAGCCACGCCCGGGCGGCATCCTGACCTGGTTCGACTACGGCGATCCGGGCCGTCTCGACGTGCACGCGGAGTCTCCCCTCGTCGTCCAGCAGGCCACGGCCGGCGTCTACAGCGGCGTCCTCCACTACGATCCCGACGATCCCTCGAAGATCGCGGGAGACCTCGCCGAGCGCTGGACGGTCTCGCCCGACGGCAAGACGTACACGTTCTACCTGCGCAAGGGCGTCAAGTGGCACGACGGCCAGCCCTTCAGCTCGGCCGACGTGAAGGCGTCGTTCGACCGCATCCTGAACCCGGAGTTCCAGAGCCCCAAGTGCGGGGCGTCCCTCAAGCCCATGGTGGCCGGCGTCGAGGTCATCGACGCCAACACCGTGCAGTTCAAGCTCAAGTTCCCTGCCGCGCCCTTCCTGCCGTCGCTCGCCTCGGCGTGGTGTCGGGTGGCCGCCAGGCACATCCTCGCCAAGTACGGCGACCTCAATCAGCCCGAGGCGCAGGTCGGCACGGGGCCGTTCAAGTTCAAGAAGTACGAGCGCGGCAGCGTCATCGAGTGGGAGAAGAACCCGAACTACTTCATCCCCGGTCTGCCCTATCTCGACGGCGTCAAGCAGTTCATCCTGGTGGGCGGTCCCACCCAGCTCGCCGCGGCCAAGGCGAGCAAGATCATGCTGTGGGACGCCTGGCCGCCCATGCGCAAGACCCAGGCCGACGAGCTGGCGCGGGCGCGGCAGGACGTGGACATCTTCCAGGCCTCCATCAACACGATCTTCCTCGTCTATCTCAACTCGCAGAAGCCGCCCTTCAACAACCCCGACATGCGCCGCGCCGTGAACCTGGCCATCGACCGCCAGGAGCTGGTGGCCAAGGCGCTCGAAGGCGCAGGCGTGCCGTGCGCCATCCTCGATCCGAAGCTGTCCGGCGATTTCGCCCTGCCGCTCGAGGAGGTGAACAAGGTCCCGGGCTGCCGCCAGCCCAAGGACCAGGACATCGCCGAGGCGAAGAAGCTCGTGGAGAAGCACTATCCCGGCGGCGTGGACATCGAGGTGGCCGTGCGCTCGGTGGGGAATTATGTGGACCGCGCCCAGCTCGTCATCGCCCAGCTCCGAAAGATCGGGATCCGCGGTACCCTCAAGACGCACGAGAGCGCGGCGGGCTACGCGGCCTGGGGCAAGGGCGACTTCACCATGATCGCCACCCAGGACCGTGCCATGGACGTCAACGATGCGTCCGGCGTCTTCCACATCGCCTACACCACCGAGGGCGGCAGCAACTACGGGCGCATGTCCGATCCCAAGGTGGACGAGCTGGCGGAACGGGCGCTGAAGGAGTCGAGCAAGGACAAGCGCCGCCAGGCCTACTGGGAGCTGCAGCGCCATATCCTTTCCCGCGGGGACTCGGCGACCATCGCGGTGGCCTGGGTCGAGGGGTGGTTCTTCACCGACAAGAAGCTGCGCAACTACAAGCCCGGCCTCACCACCTACGACAACAACACGTTCATGAAGGTGTGGCTCAGCCCGTAGCCCCGATGGACGCCATCACCTTCTTCCTGAGCCGCTACGGGGACTTGCACACGGGCCTCGTCGACGGACTCCTCGCCAAGCTGCCGGAGGCGCATCTGCGCACTCGGCCCCATCCGGGTGTAAACACCGTCGCGTGGCTCCTCTGGCACTCGGCGCGCATCGAAGACCTAGCCGTCAACCGGTTCCTCGCCGACCGACCGCAGGTGCTGGACGACGGATGGTTCGAGCGTCTCGCGGTCGCGCGTCGCGACGTCGGGACCGGCATGAGCGACGCGGAGGTGGACGAGCTCAGCGCGCGGATCGACCTCCAGGCATTGCGCGGCTACTGGGACGCGACGAGCGTCCGGACGCTCGCGGTCGTCGAGACACTGCGGGGGAGCGACCTCGAGGCGACGGTGCCGGGCGAGCGCGTCAGGAGCGTCGTCCGCTCGGAGAACGCGGTCGCCCCCGGTGTCGAGTGGCTCACGGACTTCTGGGCCGGCGGCCGGACGCGTGCGTGGATTCTCGCCCAGACGGCGTTGCTGCATCCATACGGCCACTACTACGAGGCGCGCGTCGCGGCGGGCCTCTGGGGCGCGCGCAGCCCCTGATTCCGTGCGCAGCCGGGAGTCGACCTCCGGCGCAGCGCCGGCTGGGTTGAGCTGCCCAATGCACTGACGCGGAAGTACCCGAACGCCGGCCGGGACTGGAGCTGGCAATGGGTCTTCCCCGCCACGCGCATGTACGTGGACCGCCTCACCGCTCAGCGCCGTCGTCACCACCTTCACGAATCCGTTCTCCAGCGCGCGGTGAAGGATGCCGTCCGCGGCGCCGCGATTGCCAAGCCGGCGACTTGCCACACCTTCCGCCACTCGTTTGCCACCCACCTGCTGGAGGAGAGCCACGACATCCGCACGGTGCAGGAGTTGCTCGGCCATTCAGACGTCAGCACCACCATGATCTACACCCACGTTCTCAACCGGGGACCCGCCGGGGTCCGCAGCCCCGCCGACCGGATGTTCCTGTCATGACCGCGGCGTCCGGGACCATCGGACTGGCCGCGGCGGTCCAGGTGATAGCTTGCAGCGCCTTGCGGTCTATCATGGCAAAAGACAGAACGCGTGCCCTGCAAGGTCGTGCAAACGTGGGTGCCGATGGAGCTCGGCCCGGCCCGTTCGCCATGCTATACAGACCTATGCATCCGGATATCGCGGTTCAAGATACTGAGCGTTGGGCAGACCACTGACAGGCGGCGGATGGTGATGAGACTGGTACACACGGGACGGCACGCGGCACCATGAGGCGCCGCGAGGTGATCGCGTTTGCCGGCACGGCGTTGTTCGCGTGGCCGCTGATTGCGCGCGCACAACAGCAGGCGAAGATTGCACGCGTCGGCGTCCTTGGTTTCGGCGCCCTGCCGTCGGCGGCTCGGACAGAAGCGTTTCGAGCGGGCTTGCGCGATCTCGGTTACGTCGAAGGCAAGAACCTCATCATCGAGTTCCGCTGGCCGGGCACGGCCGAGCAGATGCACGAAGCGGCCGCCGAGCTGGTCCGCATGAAGGTCGACGTCATTTTCGCGAGCTCTTCGGCCGAGGTCGAGCCGGCCCGACGGGCGACCAGCACGATCCCCATCGTCTTCGCGACGCATGCCGACCCCGTTGGCGTCGGACATGTGTCTAGTCTCGCGCGGCCAGGCGGAAACGTGACCGGATTGGCCGCCATGGACCCCGATATCACCCCGAAGCGGATGGAGATCCTGAAGGAAACGCTGCCGCGGGCGACCCGGTTCGGCGTACTTTGGACCACCACTTCGCCTTCATACCGACCCTTCCTGCAAGCCGCCGAGGAAACCAGGGGGAAGCTCGGTGTCCAGCTTCTGACCGTCAGCGTGAGCAGCGTCGCAGATTACGACGGGGCCTTCGCGAGGATGGCGCAAGGTCGCGTCGACGCCGTTCTCGTCCACTCGTCCGCGCTCACCGTTCGTGATAACCCCCAACGTCTGGCCGAGTTCGCACTAAAGCACCGGTTGCCGACCATATTCCTCTTCAGGGAGAATGTGATCGCGGGCGGTCTGATGAGCTACGGGCCGGATCTCATCGACCTGTGGCGGCGCGGAGCCGTCTACATCGACAAGATCCTCAAGGGAGCCAAGCCCGCCGAGCTGCCAGTCGAGCAGGCTTCCAAGTTCCAGCTCGTCATCAATCTCAAGACCGCGCGTGCGCTCGGCCTCACGATCCCGCCATCCATCGTTGCGCGCGCCGACGAGATCATCGAGTAGGTATTGTCGATGCCAGAGTGGCTGCCCAACAGCAGGCTGGAGCGGCCGGGCTCCGCCGGCCGCTCAGCCTGAGCGTTGGGCGGACAATCACGTGTCGAGGACAATGACGACTCGATCGCTGGCTCTTGGGTTATCTGAAGGCGAATGATCGTACGCGTCGCGCTCGCCGCCACTTTCGCCCTCGGCCTCTTGGCTGGGCCGTCTGTTGCCGACGCGCAGCCGGCGGGTAAGGTCCAGCGGATAGGCTATCTTTTGGGTACCTCGTCCACCGTTTCCCCGCGCCCTGTTGAGGCGTTCCGGCAGGGGTTACGTGGGCTCGGGTGGGTTGAGGGCCAGAATATTGTCATCGAGTATCGATCTGCGGAGGGGCGATACGATCGGCTGCCCGACCTCGCGGCCGACCTGGTCCGGCTCAAGGTGGACATCATCGCGGCCGCAGGGACGGCCGCAACCACGGCCGCCAAGAACGCCACCCGTGCGATCCCTATCGTCATGATAGGCGTTGGCGATCCGGTTGGGCTCGAACTCATCGCGAGCCTCGCGCGCCCAGGCGGGAACGTCACAGGGTTGACCTTCAGCGTCGGTATGGAAACGGCTGGCAAGGGCCTGGAGCTGCTCAAGGAGGCCCTGCCCAAGGTCCGTCGGGTGGCGGTCCTAACGAACCCGGCCAATCCGGGCCAGCCGCTCGCGCTGAAAAACGTGAAGGCCGCGGCTCGGTCGCTGGGAATGCAGCTTCAGCTTCAGGAAGCGCGCGGGCCCGACGAGTTCGACGGCACCTTCGCGGCGATGGCTAAGCCGAAGTTCCCCCCGTCCGTACAGGTAAGTAGGCGGACTAGCGAAGAAAGGTGCGAGTTTGGAAGAGATTGAGTAGTCATGTAATAGCTTGACACCAAGATGTATGTAGATTATATAAGTAGGCATGTACATCGCGGTGGTGCCCAATCGCTCGTCCCCTCCCGCCATCCTGCTGCGGGAGAGCTTTCGCGAGGGGGGCAAGGTCAAGAACCGGACCCTCGCGAACTTGAGCGATTGGTCCAGCGAGCGCGTCGAGGCCTTGCGGGCGGTCCTGCGCGGCCGCGCCCTCGCGCCGCCGGCGCCCCATGAGGCCTCGGGGCTGGAGATCGTGCGCAGCTGGCCGCATGGACACATCGCGGCGGTGCTGGGGACCGTGCGCCGGTTGGACCTCGAGCGGCTCCTCGCCCCCAAGGCGACGCCGGCGCGCGCCCTGGTGGTGGCGATGCTCGTGCAGCGCCTCGTCGCCCCCGGCTCGAAGCTCGCCACGGCCCGGGGCCTGGCGCGGGAGACGCGCAGCAGCACGCTGAGCGACGTGTTGGCGCTGCCGGCGGTGGACGAAGACGATCTCTACTCGGCCCTGGACTGGCTGCTCCCGCGGCAAGGGGCCATCGAACAGGCGCTGGCCCGCCGCCATCTGTCGGCGGGGCAGCTGGTGCTTTACGACGTGACGTCGACGTACTTCGAGGGGCGGCGCTGCCCGTTGGCGAAACTGGGGCATTCCCGCGATGGCAAGCGGGACAAGCTGCAGATCGTCTTCGGCGTGCTGACGAATGGGGACGGCTGTCCGGTGGCGGTGGAGGTCTTCGATGGCAACACGGGGGACCCCAAGACGCTCACGGCGGCCCTGACGAAGGTGCGACAGCGCTTCGGACTGGAACGCCTGATCTTGGTCGGCGACCGCGGGATGCTGACGGCAGCCCGGATCCGGGAGGAGCTCCAAGGGGTCGACGGGCTGCAGTGGATCACCGCGCTCCGGGCACCAGCGATTCAGGCGCTGGTGCAGAGCGGGACGTTGCAACTGTCGCTCTTTGATCAGCAGGACCTGGCGGAGATCACCCATCCGGACTACCCGGGGGAGCGCCTCATCGTCTGCAAGAATCCGTTGCTGGCCGCCGAGCGAGCCCGCAAGCGGCAGGAGCTGCTGGCGGCGACGGAGCGGGCGCTCGCGGCGATCGCGGCGGCCACCCAGCGCCCCATCCGGCCCCTGCGCGGCCCGGCCGCGATCGGGCTGCGCGTGGGCGCGGTGCTGGGACGCCACAAAGTCGGCAAGCACTTCACGATCGAGATTGCCGAGGGGGGCTTCCGTTACGCGCGCGACGCGGCGGCGATCGCGGCCGAGGCGGCTCTGGATGGGCTCTACGTGATCCGCACCAGTGTCGGCCCCGCGCAGTTCCCGGCGGCGGCCACCGTGCAGGCCTACAAGCGGCTGGCCGAGGTCGAACGGGCCTTCCGCAGCCTGAAGACCGTGGACCTACACGTGCGGCCAATTCATCACCGCAAGGCCGACCGGGTGCGCGCCCACGTCTTTCTGTGCCTGCTGGCCTTCTACGTCGAGTGGCACATGCGGCAGGCCCTCAAGCCCCTGCTGTTTGACGACGAGGACAAGGCGGGCGCCGCGGCCGCCCGCCGGTCGATCGTCGCCCCGGCCCAGCGCTCGCCGCGCGCGCAGGCGAAAGCGGCGACCAAGCGTACGGAGGACGGGTGGCCCGTCCACAGCTTTCAGACGCTGCTCGCCGATCTGGCGACGATGACCAAGAACCAGGTGCGGCCCTCGAGGGCCGACCGGGTGACGCTGGACATTCTCGCGACGCCCACGGCGGTGCAGCGGCGGGCCTTCGAGCTGCTCCGGGTATCTCCCCGCTTGTAGTCAGTACGGCGCTGCCACCTCGACCGCTTTGGCCGAGATGGTGCGCACTTGCGCTCCCTCAGGCGGGGAACTTCGGACTAACGCTGAGCGCGGTCCACGATACTGCGT
>WNGB01015090.1_pt1 | contig 40263 bp, 35 predicted proteins | sample 5400681 | NCBI WGS metagenome assembly WNGB01 (sample SAMN13153367, study PRJNA577476) | soil metagenome | isolation source: 115 cm soil or saprolite under grassland replicate 2 | place: USA:California | collected 2016-06-15 | reverse complement strand
TGGAGAATGAGGACTGGGGGCGCGATTACGTGCTGCAGCATTTCCAGCGGCACTCCGACGAGGAACTGGCCGCGGCGGGCCTGACCTGGCGGCAACCGGACGAATCCGCCTGAGGCGTCCTTGACCGATCGCTCAGCGCCCTGCCTCTATCCGGGAATGCAGCACAGAACTGAACATGGGCCACCTCCTCCGCGGTCGGCAAGTCCTATGCCATGCGCCCGCCTGGGAGAGCTTCCCACGCAGACTGTTCCGGAGTCGGTGTGAGGGGTTTGACGACTGCCCGTCCGCCAGCCCTCACGCCGCCCCTACCGCGGCGTAGACCTTGCCCTTTTGGGTCAACCAGGCCACGTCCCCGCGCTCGGCACGCTCCTTGACTTCGCGGAGCAATTGCACCGTTTCCGACTCGTAGCAGGGTTCACTCGGGTCGTCGGCCGGGATGACCATTTCCACCTCGACGGCAACGACATATTTCTCCGTCTGAATCAGCCGTGTTCGCTTGATTCGCTCGCCGGGAATGCGCATGGCTAACCCCTATCGAAAAAGTGGACTGTTACGAGTTTGGCGACTCCGCTTTGCCGCAGGTGGGACCACACTGCCTTGAACTCCGTGCCGTCCGGGAGGCACTCGCGCACCTCCACTGTTGGGTTGGGCGTCGCCTTAGGCCGCTCGGCGATCAACTCGCCGTCCTCAAGTCCCGCGACGGCCTGCCACTCCATGATACCACGCTCCTCCAACCGCTCGGAAGCGTGTTGCCCGATGACATACTTTTCCTCGGCGACGAGTTGGCAAATCGTCTCGTGGAGCTTTCCCATCAGCATCCTCCCGGCACCTTGTTGGCCACCCTGGACCGGACGCGGCAACGCAACTCAGGACAAAGAAGATATTGATTCTAATCAGACCGCAGAAACAACGAATATCACCTTGTTTCCCGCACGGCCCAGTAGACTACCGCGCAACTTAAATCGCCTGAAGGCGGACCGTTGCCGGCGTCTCCTCTGGAATCCCAAGAGCGATCAAACGATCACGAATCGCACTAAGAGTCACTGAATCCTTCGCCATGAAGAGGAAAGGCGCGTGGGAAATGTAGTAGAACGAAGCGATTCCTCGCTGGCGCAGAAACTCCCTCTTCGCCTCTCTCTGCGCCTCTCTGCCCAGTTCATGCTGCCGATGATGGCTTTGGTCGAAGCAAACCACGTATGCAGGGTGCAACCGTTCACTTTCGCGGACGATGAAAGGCAGCGGCGCATGGGAGGCAGTTGCCTCACCCACCAACTCATCGGGCAGAGGGATTCCGGTATGCGGGTCCAATAATAGCCCGTATTTCTTGGGTGGATTGTCGGCATCAAGGATGGGGATGGAGGTCACGGCAGTGTACTGCGCGCGGATGGCTACTGGCACAAACCTTGGGTGAGCGTACAGCGGCGCCACCACGCCAAGGCTGGTAAACCAGAAGCGTTTCACCAAATCGTAAGAGTCGCCAAGGTAGATGTCGCGCAACGCAAGTCTCCGTGAGTCGAAGCCCTGTTTAGCCGGACCGGCGCCAGTTAGCATACACAGTTATACGCTGACTGGCGCCGGTCCGGCTCTCAAGGTGCTGGTCAGCAGATCCCAGAGCTTTGTTGCCTGAGTGTAACGCAGTTGCATGCGGCGCCTGAAAGGCCTCCGCCGACTACTTCAGACTCGCGAGGAATTCGACCAGGTCGCGCAACTCCGCTCGCGACAAATGGCGGATCAGGTCATCCGGCATCGCCGACGGGCCGCCCATCCGTTGGTCGATCTCGTCACGCGGAATCGTGAGCAGCACGCCCTCCGGCGTCATCAGCCGCACCACCTTCCCGTCCTCCGCCTTGAGGATGCCCGTCTTGATTTGCCCGCTCGTCAACGTCAGCACCACCGTCTCGTAACCCTTGGCGATCTGCTTGTTCGGCTCGCGCGGCTTGAGAGCGAAACTGTGGATGCCGCTGGCACCACTGCCGCCGCGGAAATCGCACAGGAAGAAATGGTCGCGATAGCGCTCCGGGATCAAGATGACGCCGGGGTGGTACGTCAAACCCGACGGTCCATCGGCGAGGTGAGCCAGCGGCGGCACCAGGTAGGCGGCCTGGCCCTCGTGCGGGAGGTGCCACAACTTCTCGGCGTTCCACACGCCGAGCTTTTTCGGAGATTTCAGATACTGATAGCCGACGCGCCAGCCGCTATCGCCGCCCTCGACGATCCAGACCCAGCGAGCCGCGTCGCCGCCGTCGGCATTGTTGTCGCCGGTGAACAGGTTGCCGTAAGCATCGAACGCCAACTCCTGCGGATTGCGCAGCCCCGTCGCGACGATCTCCAACTCGCTGCCGTCCGGGTTGCAGCGCAGCACCGCGCCGGTGTCGGGACAGGAGACCGTGCGGCCGTTCGTCTCGACGTGCAGGCCGCGGTCGCCGATGCTGAAGTACAGCCGTCCGTCCGGCCCCATCTTGAGGCCGTGCAGGTCGTGCCCAAGAAAGGCCACATGAACGCCGTAACCGTGCTGCAGCGACTTCTTGACATCGGCGCGGCCGGTCCCCTTCGTGTCGCGCAAGAGCCACAGGTCGGGAATGCACGCATACCAGACGTTGCCGCCGCGAGCCAGCAGACCGGCACCGATGCCGACGGCGTGGTCCTTGAAGCCATCGGCGAAGACAGTCGATTTGTCGGCGCGGCCGGCGCCCCTGGTATCCTCCAGCATCACCACGCGATCCTGCTCACGGGCATAAGTGTCGAACTTCTTGCCGAGGTGCTTCCTGAACATGGCGACGCGATCGGCGACGGTGCGGCTCGCCAGGTCATCGTCGATCCAGGTCGTGTGGTCGCGGTTGTCGGTAACGCCGGCGTGGAGACGGTACGTTTCGGCGACGTAAAGGCGGCCCTGTTCGTCGAAGCAGAAGCAGACCGGGTTCGCCAGGAGCGGCTCGGCGGCGAACAGATCGACCTTCATCCCTGCCGGGGCACGGATGCGCTTGAGCGCCAGGGCCGGATCGTCGGCGCGTGCCTTCGCGGATGGCTTGGATTGCTCAGGCGAGGCCGCTTTCGGCAAGGTCGAAAGGATGCAGAAGGGAATCGTGAACGCGGCGACAGCCGTGAGCGGCACGCGGACTGTTCGGGACATGGAATTTCGTCCTCCGGGGAGTGTTGCGGTTTGGTGCCCAGCGGTTGTACCGGGACGGGAGGCCTTGGGGAGAGTCTTCGGAGGCGCTTGATTTTAGCATACGAAGCCTGCGCGGCCGGCGATAGGGCAACCGGGGCGCGTGGAGTAAACTCCCTCAACGACCAAGGGTGCAGCAAAGCGCTGGCCGTTGCCACCATCAAGTACCGCCAGCTGACCAAACCCACCAGTAACTATTCGCGCACCCTGCAAATTCCTGCCGCCCACAACGGCGGCCATACAATCCCCCTGTCGCGTACTTCCACTCCTGTTCACCCGGAGAGCCCGCCATGCGCCTGTGCCGTTATCAGCACAACGGGACCGTTGAGATCGCCCTGTACCTTGACGACCGCCTCGTTAGCCTGAACCGCTTCGCCGACGAGTTCAAGGTCAACGTGCCGACGGCCAATTCGACCAACATCCTCGACTACTTGCCGCCGTCGGGCAAGTCGGCCAGAGTGGCGCAGCAGATCGAGGCCATGTTCCGCAAACTGCCGCCTGCCGAGCAGCGGCGCGTGAGCCGCCCGATCAAGGAGGCGCGCCTGCGCGTGCCGGTGCCGGAGCCGAAAAAGGTGATTCTCCTGGCCGGCAACTACGCCGCCCACATTACCGAGGGCGGCGGCGTCGCGGTCGAGCGTGCCCAGACCTTCCCTTACTTCTTCTGGAAGCCGCCGAGCACGACGCTGGCCGACCCCGGCGCAGCGGTGCAGATTCCGCGCGTTTCGCCGAACCACGTCGATTGGGAGGTGGAGTTGGGCGTCATCCTCGGCCGGCGGTGCCGTCACGTCAGCGAGAAGGACGCCCTGCGTTACGTCGCGGGCTACACGGTCTGCAACGACATTTCAGATCGGCGTTTTCGCATTAACCCGAAGCGCAAGCCGCGCGACAAGGACGCCTTTTTCGACTGGCAGCACGGCAAGTGGCACGACACGTTCCTGCCGATGGGCCCGTGTGTACTCTCGGCGGCCGGTGCGCCGGACCCGCAGAAGTTGCCGCTGCGGCTGCGCGTCAACGGCAAGGTGATGCAGGACGCCAGCACGGCGCAGATGATCTTCTCGTGCGCCGCGATCGTGTCGATCCTGTCGAGCTTCACGACGCTGGAACCGGGCGACATCATCTCGACCGGGACACCCAGCGGTGTCGGGCACGCGCGCAAGCCGCCGATCTACCTGCACGCCGGCGACACGGTCGAGGCTGAGATCGAAGGCATCGGCGTGTTGCGCAATCCCGTGGTCGCGGAGAAGTGACGAGCCCGCACAGGTCGTCGAGAAAAAAGCTGTGTTCCGCGCGAAAAGCGGTACAATCAGCACGCAACTGAGTTTTGTCCTTATGTCACCGTCTGCGAAGGAACCCCCCCATGCGTAGGCCGCTGTTCCTGGGCGTCCTCTTTGGACTCATGGCTCTCGGGCTGTACTGGCACTCGACCGCCGCCGAACCCACCGCCGCTCAAGGCCGCAAGCCGTTCGGGCTCGACAAGCGCGTGCCCTGGACGGCGTCCAACGTCAAGGGCTCGCCAGAACCGCCGCCACCCTACAAAACCGAGCTGGCATTTCCGAAATTGCCGAAGTTCGAGGAACCGCTCGACCTGACCTTTGCGCCCGGGACGAATCGCCTGTTCGTCGCCGGGCGCTGGGGCAAGATCTGGTCGTTCGTCAACAAGAAGGACGTGGCCAGGGCCGACCTGGCGCTGGAACTGAAAGGCAAGGACGGTGCCAAGCAGGTCATCTACGCCTTCACCTTTCATCCCAAATTCAAGGACAACGGCTATATCTTCGTGACGTGGATCCCCGATCCGTCGAAGGAGGGATTGCCGAAAGGTTCGCGCGTGTCGCGTTTCACCGTCAAAGGGGAGCCACCGGTGATCGATCCGAAGTCGGAGAAGATCATCTTTGAATGGCCCAACGGCGGCCACAACGGCGGCTGCCTGAAGTTCGGCCCTGACGGCTATCTGTACATCGTCACCGGCGACGGCTCCGGCATCGCCGACGAGTTCAACATCGGCCAGGATCTCTCCAGTATCTTCGCCAAGCTGCTGCGTATCGACGTCGATAACCCCCCGCCTGGCAAAGCGTATGGCATCCCGAAGGATAATCCGTTTGTCAATACATCGGGTGCCCGTCCCGAGATCTACGCTTACGGCCTGCGTCAGCTTTGGCGATTCAGCTTTGAACGGGATGGACAGGGGAGGCGTGATGCCGACGGCAACCCACTGGACGTCGTCAATCGTATCTACGGGGGCGAAGTAGGCCAGGATCTGTGGGAGATGATCTACAATATCGAAAAAGGGGGCAATTACGGGTGGTCGGTCATGGAGGGCACGCACCCGTTCCGCCCTGGACGCAAACGAGGCCCCACGCCAATTCTCAAACCGGTCGTCGAGCATTCCCATACCGATTTCCGGTCGATCACTGGCGGGTTCATTTATCACGGTAAGCGGTTGCCGGAACTGAAACTGCGCTATGTCTACGGAGATTTCGATACGGGACGCATTTGGAGCTTCCAGCCGGGCTACGCTGTCCAGAAAAACAAAGCTGGGAAATCTCAAGAAGTCATCACCGTATTTCAGCAGCGCGAACTCGCCCGCACCACCTATCGCATCGTGAGCTTCGGCGAGGACGCGGCCGGGGAAATCTATTTCCTCGATTTCACCGGCGGCGGCATCCATCAACTCGTCAAAGACAACAAGAAGGACGACAGCGCCAAGTTCCCGCGCAAGCTGAGCGAAACCGGCATCTTTGCTTCAACGAAGGACCACAAGGTCGCAGCCGGAATTATCCCCTATTCCGTCAACGCTCAGCTCTGGGGCGATCACGCCTGGAAAGAGCGTTTCCTTGCCATCCCCGGCGAGGGGCAAATCGGCCTCGACGAGATTACCTATCCGCAACCTTCTCCCGGTGCCCCGCCGGGCTGGCGTTTCCCCGATGGCACTGTCCTCGTCAAAACCTTCGGCATGGAAATGGAACGCGGTAATCCGCTAACCCGCAAGCGACTGGAGACGCGCCTCCTCCACTTCCAGCAATTCCCCGGCACCCAGGAGTACGGCGATCAATACTGGCGCGGCTACACCTATGTTTGGAACGATGACCAGACCGATGCCGAACTGCTGGAAGAGAAGGGCGCCGACAAGCTCTTGAAAATCAAGGTCGGCAATAAGATCGTCGAGCAGAACTATCGCTTCCCAAGTCGGGCCGAATGTACTTTGTGCCATACCAATGCTGCGAAGTTCGCGCTCGGCGTCAGTACGATGCAGATGAATCGCGATCACAACTATGACGGCATCGTCGCGAACCAATTGGCGACCCTGGAGCACATCGGCCTGTTTACCAAGAAACTGCCCGCGCCGCCGGAGAAGCTGCCGAAGCTCGCCGATTTCGATGACGATAAGTTGCCGACGGAGGTGCGGGCACGATCGTACCTGCACTCGAACTGCGCTCATTGCCACATGAAATGGGGCGGCGGCAACGCCGAGTTCAAGCTGCTGACCACGCTTCCGCTCAAGGAGATGGGAATTGTGAACGTCATGCCGGCTCATGGCAACTTTGGGCTAAAGGACGCACGCCTGGTGGTGCCTGGAGCGCCGGAGCGGTCGGTGCTGCTGCACCGCATGGCGATCACCGAACTCGGCCGCATGCCGCACATCGGCTCGCGCGTGGTCGATGAGCAAGCCGTGCGTCTCGTCCGCGACTGGATTCGGCAGTTGCCGCGCAACCCTTGAGGGAGCGGGAATGTCGGTATGATCTCCCCGATTTTGACGGCGACTTTCGGCAGCCTGGGGCCTGTGTGCCGTCTGGGCCTGGCGACGCGCGGCAGCGGCAACCTCGACACGGCGGACGTCTGGCACGCCCTGGAGCGCGGCGTGAATTTCCTGAACTGGTGCGGCCATCTCGACGCCCTGAGCCGCACCGTCGCCGAGTTGGGGCCGCGCCGGCGCGAGGTGGTCGTGTGCGTGCAGTTCGAGGCGCGGACCGCCGACGATGCCAAACGCGAACTGGAGCAGATCCTGCTTGAGCTGGGTACGGATTACGTCGATGTGTTGACGTTCTACTACGTCGAGGAAGTGGAGGAGTGGCGGGAGATTATCGGAGCTGGCGGCGCTCTGGAAGCCTGCCATGCAGCCAGGGAGGCAGGGCAGGTGCGGTTGCTCGGGCTGACCAGTCATCAGCGACCGCTGGCGGCGGAGACGGCGCGGAGCGGGCTGCTCGATATGCTGATGATCCGCTACAATGCGGCCCATCGCGGGGCGGAGAAGGAGGTTTTTCCGGTAACGGCAGCCCTGGGCATGCCCGTGGTCACCTACACGGCGTTACGCTGGGGAGCGCTGCTGCGGCCAACGCCGGACGATCCACCGAGCTTCGGAGTGCCGCACGCGCCGGCGTGGTATCGCTTTGTCCTCCAAGACCCAGCCGCGACCGTGGTACTCATGGCGCCCGAGAGCCGGGCGGAACTGCAAGAGGATTTGGCGGTGCTGGAGGCAGCCAGCCCGCTGAGTGAAGAGGAATACCAGCGGTTGGCGGCACACGGACAACGCGTGCGGAGGAGTGCGGGGAGTTTTCCGTGAATCGGCTCACCAGGCGATTCAGGGCTGCTTCAACTGATCGAGACGCCGTCGCCGGGTCTCCCAGTCCCCGGCGGCGAGCACGCGCGCGGCGCCGTGTTCGTCCAGTTCGGTGCCCGTGATGACCTCGGCCCAGAGTTTGACCTGCTCCGCGCTGCCGTCCATGAGGGTCGGTGTCGGCCATAACTGGGCGCCGCCCCGATCCGTGTAACGATTCCCCCATGTGCTCCCCACAAGCCGACCGTCAGGACTGAAGGCCACAGCGTAGACCTCGTCCGGGTGGAGCAGGGGCGGGCCCAGCGCCTTGCCGGTGGCCGCTTCCCACAGCTGCACCGTCCGGTCTTCCCCGCCCGTCGCCACTAACTTCCCATCCGGGCTGAAGGCCGCGGCCCGGACCTGGCCGGTGTGCCGCAGCGCCGGCCCGGCGGGCTTGCCGGTCGCCACTCGCCAAATGCGCCCCGCCTTGTCGTACCCTCCCGTCAGGGCCAGCTGCCCGTCCGGACTGAAGGCGAAGGCGCGCACCCGCAGGAGGTCACGACCAGTTTCCCGCCGGCGCCGATTGTCGCCAGCAGCACCTTCTCGGGGTGGCGGAGGGCAGGCCCGAACTCCTTGCCGGTGCTCACCACCGGCGAGACGACGGTTCGCTCATCGTCCCCCTTGGCGAGCACGACCGGACTCCGCCCGACAAAGGCAATGCCAAGGGATCGATCACAAGGTAGGGTAGGGCCGAGGGGCCGGCGGGTCTCCACCTCCCACAGCCCGGCGGCATTCTGGCCCGCGATCAGGACGGCCTTGCCATCCGGGGCGAGTGCCCACGACCCGAATACACCCTGGCCCGGGAGGATTTCTCCCAACGGCTTGCCCGCGTCCGCGTCCCACAGCTGGAGCTTGTCGAAAGCTCGCGTCACGGCGCGGCGGTTGTCGGAATCGATAGCCACTCCGCCGGGCAGTTTCTCGGTCTTCAGGGCGAGTCCGGAGGCCCGCGCCGGCAGGGCCGACCAGAGGCGAACCGCCCCGTCGAAGCCGCCGGTCAGGATGGTCCGGCCGTCGGGGGTGAAGGCCACGGTGGAGACACTTCCGTCATGGTGCAAGGGCGGTCCGACCGGGCGGCCCGTGCTCGTCTCCCACAATCGGGCCGTGCCGTCCCAGCTGCCCGTGAGGGTGGTCTTGCCGTCGGCGCTGAAGGCGACCGCCCAGACCTGATGACCGTGCGTCAGCGTGGTCCCGAGTGCCTTGCCAGTACGGACGTCCCACACAAAGGCGTGCCCGCGCGGAGGTGCCGAGGTGCCGCCGCCGGTCAGGGCCAGCTGCCCGTCGGGGCTGAAGGCCACCGCATAGACGATGTCGGGATGGACCACGGGCCGGCCAATCGGTTCGCCGGTCCGGGCGCTCCACAGACGGGCCGTACGGTCGTGGCTACCCGTCAGGACCAACTCGCCGTCGGGAGTGAAGGCGACGGGCCCAACCAACCCCTGGTGCTGCAGCGGATTGCCGATGGCCTTGCCGGTGGCCGTCTCCCAGAGCCGCGCCGTCCGGTCGGTGCTGGACGTTACCAGCCGGGTGCCGTCGGGACTAAAGACGATACGGTGGACCAGGCCCTGATGTCGCAACGGCGGGCCGAGAGGTTCCCTCGTCGCGACGGACCAGCGACGGGCCTCGCCCTCTCCCACTTGCGCCCCGCTGCCGCTCACCAGGGTCTGGCCATCGGGGCTGAAGGCCAGCGCGAAGACGCCATGCTGGTGTCGCAGAGGTTGCCCGAGCGGCTCACCGCTGACCGCATCCCACAGCCGCACCGTCTTGTCCACGCTGCCGGTCGCCGCGATCTTGCCATCGGGGCTGAGGGCGACCGCATAGACGGCGTCGGCATGAGTGAGCAGCGGGCTGAGCGGCCGCCCCGTGGCTGCCTCCCACAGCCGGGCGGCACCCTTGGGGACTGGATGAGACTGCCCTGTGCCGACCAGGAGTGTCTTGCCGTCGCGGCTGAGCGCGATCGCCTGCACCGGCCCCGGGTGCTGGAGGACAGCCCGGAGAGTGGGTACGCGCAGGCCCCAGGCACTCAGGTTCAGCCGGATGGTCGACTGATCCGCGGGCGCGTCGGGAGCGGCCTCCAAAGCCCGGGCCAGCCACAGCAGCGCTCGCGCCGGATCCCGGTCGCGGCTGCCAAGGGTGAGGGCCTGATCGAGATAGTTCTCGGCGAGCCGCCGCCGCGAAAGCACCAGGCGGTCCTCGGCCAGCCGGCGCTGCTTCTCCTCTTTGCGAAGCGATTGCGTAAGCCCTTCGGAGTACGCAGCCTCCTGCGCAGCGAGCCCCAGCCCCCCGCCTGCAACAGCAAGCAAGAACAGGGCGGTCACGGTAACGGCGATCGCCGCGGCCGGGTTCCGGCGCGCCCAGCGGGACAGGCGCCCGAGCGGACCCAGCGGGCGGGCCTGCACCGGCCTGCCCTCCTGAAAGCGGCGCAGCTCGTCAGCGAGGGCCTCAGCACTGGGGTAGCGCTGGGAGGCATCTTTCTGCAGACACTTGAGGCAAACGGTTTCCAGGTCGCGCGGCACCTTCGGATTGAGGCGCGTGGGCGGGACCGGCTCCTGCGACACTACCTGCTGGAGCGTGTCGAAGATGGTCTCGGCCAGGAAGGGCGGCCTGCCCGTCAGCAGCTCGTAGAGAATGGCGCCCAGCGCCCATACGTCCGCTGTCGGGCCGACCGCACGCCCCCTGCCCACGGCCTGCTCGGGGGCCATGTAACTCGGCGTGCCGACCACCGCCCCGCTCTGGGTCTGGCCGGGGCCGGTGTCCAGCCGCTTCGCAAGCCCGAAGTCAACAACCTTCGGCTGCCCTTCGGCCGTCAGCAGGATGTTGGCTGGCTTCAGGTCGCGGTGGATCACCCCCCGGCGGTGCCCCGCCTCGACCGCGCGGGCGACCGCCTCAAGCAGGGCGGCCGCCTGTGCCGCGGGCTGTGGCCCCCGCGCGAGCAGGTCGCGCAGGCTGCCCCCTTCGACGTATTCCAGCGAGAAGAAGGGACTTCCCTGGGCCTCGCCGACCTCATGGATCTGGACAATGTTAGGGTGCTGCAGTCGCGCCACCACCTCGGCCTCCGTGCGGAAGCGAGCGCGCTCGGCCTCGTCGGCATACTCGCCGGTGCGGATCATCTTGAGGGCGACGACACGATTCAGGCTCACCTGCCGTGCCCGGTAGACGATGCCCATGCCGCCGCGGCCCAGTTCGCCGAGGATTTCATAACCCGGGATCGCAGGCGGGGCGACCTGACCGGGTGGCGGCAGGTCCGGGGTGTCCGCCTCGGCTCGCCCGTTGAGCCGTTGAGCCAGGAGATCGGCGTAAGCGGGAAAGCGCTGCTGAAAGTCCGCAAGGGTGAGATCCGGTTGTCGGCGAAGGAGGAAGCGGTACTCGGTCGCGATCAGTTCCACAACCGCGTCGGTGTCCTCCGCCAGTTCCGGATAGCGCCGCAGGTAGTCCTCGACGCAGGCCGCCTCGCCACGCTTGAGGCGGTATTCCAGGTGGACGTTGGCTAACTCGACGAGAACGGCCGTCCGCAAAGAGTTTGGGGCCGGGAGGTAATCCTCGATCACCGGCGTCTCCCCGCGCCAGCAGGCACTCTCAAACTGATCGACGATGCGCTCGAGCCGGAAGGAGGCGGAGCGGAGGGTTTGGCGCGGGGGTTCGTTCGGGCCAGCCATGGACAAGGGCCTGGGTCGGGTTCGGGGGAATCGGCCGCCCCGAAGGGCGGAGGCAGGTCATTATCCCACGCCGAGCCCGGGAAGCAAGGTATGCGGCTGCCCGAACTGCAAGAACTCGCGACGGCGAAACGACCTGTTCGTCCGCACGACCGAGAAAGGGTTGTGGCAACCCCGCTGAGGGTAGCCCAGGGACTTGCGGTTAGGCGTTGGTTCGGGAAATAGCCATATATGGGAGCTGTTTTATCATTTTATGAATTAGCGACGAAGGCGACAGCTTTAGGATGGATTGGCGGCGGACCCGTCGTCCTCCGTTTGACAAAGCCTCGAAAAGAGTCTACGCTTGCCTGAACTCCTACCCACCCACCGAGGAATGCCCAATGTCATCCCTCCCTCTATCCTGCCCCGCTCCCTCCGACCTGACCTGGCTTCCCGCCTCCTCCGCCGCAGGCTACTACCGTTGTGAACTCCCGGCATCCTGCCGTCCCGTTGCCGCCTGGCTTGCCCGGGATCGGAACTGCCCGGCCACCATCCGCTACCTCTCGACGCGCGACCTGGGCCTGGTGGTCAGCCGTCGCTTCGAGGCCGGGGCGGGCCTGGGCGTCCAGTTGCCGGCCGCCCTGACGCAGGGGGAGGAAACCCTGTTGGTGAAGGTGTTGCGGGTGGAGTCCCGGACCGGTGGTCAGTGGTTACACCGCTGTGCCCTGATCAGCGAATTGACAGAGGACAGTGTGCTGGCCCTGGTGGGCCCAGAGGCCAGTTCCTCCGCGAGCGAACAGCGCGACGGCGGCTCTGCCGCCGGCTGGCGAAGCAGGCTGCGTGCCTCCCTCCCCTGGACTTTCCTCCGCGACCGCTGCCCGGCTCGCGTGCCAGCGGGCGTGTGGGTGGCGGCGCTGCTCTGCCTGGGAGGGACGGCCGGCGGGCTTCTGCGGCTGCTGCGGTGGGCAGCGGGGTGGTAGACCCGAATGCGACCATCAGGGAAATGCCTGATGTGTGGCTATCGCTTCCTCTGGGCAATGCTGGCCTGTTGGTCGCAGCAGGGATGTCCTCCGCGCTTACGCCGCAAGCGATTCAGCCGCCACCTTACACCCGCCCACAGATTCCAAAGAGCTACGAGGGCAATTCCAGCGGTGTCAGCAGATTCCTTGGCATTCCCGTTATTTTCTGCCCAGAGCATCCCGATTGACAGCCTGCCGTCATTTCGCCAACCGGCGCGGACTCGTCCCTCCGGGGCGAGCAAACTTTGCCCAGCCCTGGCCAACTCGTGAGCAGCGGCGCCAGCGGCCCGTGGAAAAACCCCTCCCCCGGCCCCTCCCCGCAGCGGAGAGGGGGGCAAGCCAGAAAACTCTCCCCTCTCCTCTCAGGGGAGGGGCCGGGGGAGGGGTTTTTCCACGGGCTGCCAGCGGCGCTTGTGCCACTCCCACTTTCCCCATAGGTTTGTCAGGGGACCATCTCGGCACGGCGGTTGCCGTGGTTCTTCCCTGTGCCCGTTCGTGTTGGTCCCTGACCCGAGGAGAATCAGCCATGTCTACTCTTCTGCGCGCCGGCCCGGTTCTGGTCCTGGCCTTGCTGGCGGCTCTCGCGCTTGAGCCGCAGGTCGCCAGCACAGCCCGTGCCGGTGAAAAAGCTCTCGGTCCTGACCCCAAGGAAGTGCAGGCCGTCCTCGACAAGGCGGTCGGCTACTTCCAGGCGCACCAGGAGGCCGACGGCGGCTTTTCGTCAAAACGTGCCGGCCCTGGCGTGACCGCCCTGGTCGCCGCCGCCCTGCTCCGCAACGGCGTCGGCCCCAAGCAACCCGTCGTCGCGAAGGCCCTCGGCACGCTGGCCAAGTCCGCGAAAAGCGACGGCGGTATCTACGACCAGTCGCTCGCGAACTACACCACCAGCGTCGCGATCATGGCCTTCAAGGAGGCGAACACCGACGGCCGCTACGATGCTCTCCTGAAGAACGCCGCCAAGTTCATCAAGGGGCTGCAGCAGGGCGGCGATCCCAAGGACGGCAAGTTCGGCGGCTTCGGCTACGACGGCAAGAGCCGGCCGGACCTGTCCAACAGCAATTTCAGCGTCGAGGCGCTGCTTGCCGCGGGTGTCCCCAAGGACGACCCGGCGATCCAGCGGGCGCTCAAGTTCATCAGTCGCTGCCAGAACCTGGCCGGCGAGTTCAACGATCAGGAGTTCGCCAAGAAGGCCAGCAAGGATGACCTCGGCGGCATGGTCTACAATCCGCTCGACCCCGACGACGAGCGGCACCTGACGCCCGAGGGCGGCCTGCGCTCGGTCGGCGGTATGACCTATGGAGGTCTTAAAAGTTTCTTATATGCCGGCGTGGACAAGACCGATAAGCGCGTCGAGGCGGCGGTCGCGTGGATCCGCAAGCACTACACCCTCGAAGAGAACCCAGGCATGAAGCAGGCGGGGCTGTACTATTACTATCACACGTTCGGCAAGGCGATGGCGGCGCTGGGCGAGGATCGTTTCGCGGACGCGGCGGGCAAGAAGCACGATTGGCGGCGGGAATTGTTCCAGGCGCTGAAGTCGCGGCAGCAGGCCGACGGCAGCTGGCGCAACGCGGGCGACCAGACCTTCGCCGAGGCCGACCCCAACATCGCGACCGCCTTCGCCGTACTCTCGCTGAGTTACTGCGAAGTCTCGAAGCGATAGAATGGAACGCGGATGTGTTCTTGCTCCCCTCTCCCGCAAGGGGCGAGGGGAGAATTCATAGGAGATCGATCATGTCCCGCTTCTTGCTCTGTGTCGCCCTGACGCTGGGCCTGACCCCCTGTGTCCGTGCCGATGCCTTCGACAACTACACCAACGAGGTGCTGGTCAAGGCTCCCGGCGCCGCAGGCGTCAAGCGCGTCCAGGAGTTGACGCCCGTGCTGCTGGCCGATCACAGCGGCGTGTTGCCCGGGGTGTCGGGGACGTTCCTGGTGGTCAAGACCAACGAGGGCCGCTTCAGCAAGTTGGTGGTGCAGGCGGCACGCCAGAAGATCAAGGACAACGCCAGCGTGCCGATCCTCCTGATCGAACGCTTCGTCACCTATCGCGAGGGCGAGGAGCGGACGGTCCTTGCGGCGGGGCAGAACGTGCGCCTCTTCGACGGCTTCCAGTTCAGTCTCGACCTCGGCCAGGTAACGCCGGCGGCGGTCGGCGGCGATCTGCGCTTCGTGGCGGAGGCGGGCAAGGTCCGCGCCGAACCCGTCGGCAAGGCCGAGGTGTATTTGCTAACGAAGCCAATGCCGGAGGCGGCGCCGAAGAAGACGGCAAAAGTGGTCGTGGGAGCCACGTTCGAGCCGCGCTACCTGAACGGTGTCTACAAGCTCCACGACGACGGCCGGCGGACCGCGACGCTGCACCTGAAAGTCAACGAGGACAACGAAATTCGCGGCTCGTATTATTCCGGCACCGACGGCAAGAAGTACGAGGTCACTGGTAAGATCGGCAGTATGCCGCACGCTTTTGAGTTCAAGGTAACATTCCCGCAAGCCTCACAGACGTTCTACGCCATGATGTTCACCGGCGACAGCCGGGCGATCACCGGCACGTCAATTCTGCAGAGCCGTGAGACGGGATTCTATGCGCTGCGCGTCGAGGAGTGAAAGCAAATGCTGGAGGAGCGGCGTGGTGTTCGCGGTCCCGCCTTTAGGCGGCAAGACGTCTTCCCGCCTAAAGGCGGGACTACGAACCAACGGTTGATTCGTCCTTGCACTCCGCTTTATGGCAACTTCAGTTGCTCCTGGCTGAATTGACGAACAGCCTGCGCCATTTCGCGATGGGCGCCTTCGCGGTCCTCCCGTAGTCCGAAAGCACCAGCGCGGACGCGCGCCACCTCGTCCCCCGAGCCATCCACCGTGCGGAAATGCAGATACCACAGCGCCCCGGCGAGCGCTCCATCGCGATCGTAGACAAACAGCGGATGTCCGGCCGAATTGGCGACGGTGCGGTTGAATTCCTCGATGAGTTGCTTCGAGAGCGTCGCCGGCGACACTTCCAGGCTGAGATAGGTTATCCCGCGCTTCTCGACCTGCTTGCGGTCCGCAGTGCCATCCTCGCCCGGACGACGAAGGTGCAGCACCGTGCGGTAATTGTGGTCCTGCAGCCAGTCCAGGCCGTCGGGCAGCATCGGCCGCAGGCCGACAGCGACGCGTTCCTTGACACTGGCGAACCGCGGAATGCCGACCGGCAGCCCGGGCGGAGAGTCCGGCCGCACGACTGGCTTCTGCGGGCCGGAGTTGCTTTTCTCGGTCACCACCGGCGGGTACAGGCGGACGCTGGCCGGCGGCTTGGCGGCGGCGAATGGCTCCGGCACGCCCAGGCGAACGGAGGGGAGTTCACTCGGCTGCCAGGTAGGTTCGGGCGCCGAGGGCATTGGGCTGAAACTGCTCGTGCCCGGGCCGCCGCCGGGGTTGAACGGCACCGCTCCGGGGCCTTGGGGAGCGCCTGGGCCTGGCATCGGCGTGCCGGGGGGGATGGGTGGCGGGGGAACACCAGGCTGTCCGGGTGGGCAGCACGGCTGGCTCGGCGCCGGTGCGCAACCGGGTCGCCGCTGACAGTGACCGCACCCCGAGACCAACAACAGCACGCACACCATCCCCGACACCAGGCGCACCAGATACCATCTCATGCTTCTCCCTCCGTTCCGCAGTCCGACCCTCGATTCTATGTTGGCCCAGGCGCGCAACCCAGAGCAATATCGGGCTGGAAAGGGAGATCTCGGAGCGCGGAGTGGCAGGGGAAGCGGTTAGGAAGGATTTGACGGGCGCTTAGGTCTGGCGGGGGTGCTGCTCGGCCATGACCGCCAACTCAGTGAGCTTGGCCGCGGTCACGCCGATGCGCTCGAAGCACTCGGCGACGATGCTATTCGACGCGGTCAAGAGACTGATGAGCAGGTCCATCGGCGTCATGGTGTCGCGCTGGTGCTCGACGGCGCGCTGGTGAGCGTCGCGGAGAATGCGGATGACGTTATCGGAGAGGAATTCGCGGTTGAGGACAAGCACGGGTTCGGCGTCGCCTTCTTCCTGGTGGAAGAGTTCCTGAAACTGGCCGAGCAGGGCGGACGGCTGCGTGCCGAGGCGTTCGCCCCAGTTGCGGACGCTGGGATCGGGAACGGCGAGCAGACCCATGAAGATGTGCGGGCTGCGGACGCTGTCCCAGCGCGTCTCACGCGCCAGGCGGATGGCTTCACGCAGGGCTTTCGCGGCCGGATCGGTCAGCAAGTCCAGACGCAGTCGGCCGCCAGGGAGAAAAACGTCTTCCGCGCCGGAATCAGGTTTCGCCATGGAGTGTGTCCTTGAAGGTCTGGCGAGAGGCACCCCTTGATGATTATGGCTTACCTGCCGACGGGACGCAAGACGCCACCCGCGCTGGATGGAAGCGCCAAGCCCACGGGTTGCAACCCGTGGGCTTCTCGGTTCCTCCTGCAGCGCGTCAAATCACCTTGTGCAGCACCTGGTGACAGGTTTTGCAGCGCTTCTGGTGCATGCGCACCTGTTTCTGGCATTTGGGGCAGCGCCGGAAGCGGTTGCGGCGCACCCGCTTCTTTCGCGGTCGCAGAGGCATGAACGAGCCCTCCGACAACAACCCGCCCAGGGCGGGGTTGGAGACGATATACTGAAAACACTATGATAGGCGGGCGGGTTCGCTTCGGCAACGGCCTCGCCGCCGCTATAATGGCCTTGGCCGCTTGCGACTTGGCGCGCCTTGTTGCGCTCAGCACCAGGCGGCACAGCGGGCACGAACGGGAAAGGATGACGATGGCCGACGTCTCGACCGACCTTCTGGAAATGGCATTGCGCGAGATCGCCGCGGCACGCACCGAGCCGTGGTATCCGTCGGTTTACTGCCAGGCGACCGGCGTGCCGCGTGAGGCTGTGGACCGCTGTCTGGACCAACTACGTCTGGCGGGGTTGGTGCGGCTGACGGACTGGGAGCAGGGCCGCGGTCAGGGCTATGCGCTGACGCCGGAGGGGCAGATAGTGCTGGACAACCCCCGGCTACTGGCGCGGCTGCGCGAGGGACGGGAGATCCCGCGGCCGCGTTTGCGCACCGCGCCTCCCGAGGATCGTTCCCTCCGCGAGACAGGGACGACCTACGACCGTGGTGAGGCCATCCGCAACGCCCTGCTGGCCCCCGGCCGGCCCGTGATCACCATCGTCTTGTTGTGGCTGAACATCGCGGTATTCCTCCTGGGCCTGGTGCAGGCGGTGCGTCTCGGAGTGGCCAACGATTATCTCGCTTCCACGCAGGGACCATTCGCCATGAGCTTGGCGCCCTGTTCCTCCCCGATCTGACGGTGAACAACCAGTGGTGGCGGTTGCTGTCGTACTGCTTCGTGCATGGCGGCCTCCTCCACCTGGCGATGAACATGTTCGCGCTCTACATGTTCGGTGCGCTGGTCGAGAAATTGTGGGGCCGTGTTCGTTACCTCATTGTCTACCTGGTTTCGGGACTTGGGGGCGCCGTCCTGCAGCTGGTGGTGGCGCCGAACAGTGGCCTGGTCGGTGCCTCGGGCTGTTTGTGCGGACTGCTCGGCTCGATGGGCGTCTGGGTCGTGATGAACCGACCCTTTCTCCCCGCGAAATTGGCGTCCAACTGGATGAACAATCTCCTCGTGAACGCCATGTTGATCGTCTTCATCAGCATGCTTCCGAATGTCAGCTGGGCAGGCCACCTCGGCGGGGGTGTGGCGGGCGCGGTGATATCGGTGCCGCTGATCTGGACCCTGTACGGTCGCGGCGCCCAGCGCTGGCTGGGTTGGGTCGGCGTGGCCGCGGTGCCGGTGATCGCCTTCCTGATCCTGTACAAGTCCATCGCCCCGGCTCTGGCTCAGGGCCAAGAACTTGCCCAGTTGGAAGCGTTGGTGACTTCCCCGGAATTTCCCAAGGCGAGGAGAGACTACGCACCCATTCTTCGGAAGATGGATCAGATTGGAGACGACGCGTTCCGTGCCGCCGAGCCCTTTCTGACAGGAGCAAAAAAGCCTCAGACGGATATCGAGGAAGCCAAGGCGACCCGGGCAAAGATTGTCGCCGCGCACACCAAGTTACAGGAACAGATCGACCGGTTGGCCAAGGTTCCCCGGTTTGACAACACAGCCTTACAGAAACATGTCCAACTCGCGAAAGATTTTTCCACGAAAGAGGAGCTATTTATCAACAAGATGGCTCAGGGACTCTCTCCGGGCGGTAACTGGTCCAGGGCGGATCTGATTCGCGAGTGGCAGGAGCTTGTCCGGTTCTGGCAGAAGCAGGTGCGCGGTTCAGTGTATGACCTCCTCCTGAGCGCCGATCAGTGACGCAAGGCGTCCACGGCACTGCGTCACTTGCCCCTGACCCCACACACCGCACACCCGGGCCGTCGCTGAATCGCTACCTTGCGGAAGGTCATGTCGCGCAGGTCGCACACCAGCAACCGGCCGAACAGGGGCTCGCCCAGGCCAGCCAGCACCTTGATCGCCTCCATCGCGCCGAGGCAGCCGACCGTCCCAGCCACCGCCCCGAACACCGGGAAGCGCCGTTGCCACGCGGGCGGCTCGCTCGGATAGAGGCACGCCAGGCACGGCGTCCGTCCCGGCAGTACCGTCGTCAACTGCGCCTCCAGTTCGTACATGGCGCAATCGACCAGCGGCTTACCCTGAGCCACCGCCGCACGGTTCATCAACAGGCGTTCCCTAAACAACGGAGCACAGCCCACGAGCAGATCGGCCTTCTCTGCCAGGCGCTCGACGTTCGCCTCGCTGATATTTTCCGCGACCGGCTCGACTTCGAGGAAGGGATTCAACTCACGCAGCCGCCGCGCCGCCTGCTCGACGCGCAGCTGGCCAATGCCCGCGTAGCTCATCAGGAGTTGCCGGTTCAGGTCGTTGGCCCGCAACTTCCCGGCGTGCGCCAGGACCAGGCGGCCAACCCCAGCGGCGGCGAGATGGTAAGCGACCGCGCCGCCGACGCCGCCGACACGCGAGACCAGCACCGATGCGGCCTTGAGCTTCTCCTGCCCTGCCTCGCCGAAGCCTGGCACGGTGAGTTGCCATTCGTAGACGGCACGTTCGGCGTCGGTCAACGGTTTGCCTGCCATGTCAGCCACCCGCCATCGGTGCCAGGACCGTCACCACGTCGCCGTCGTGCAGTTCGCGCGGCGTTTCCCAGCGCACTTGCTCCTCGCCGACGAACAGCAGGATGGAGTCGTGCAACTCGCCCGCAGGGCGCAGCAACAAGCGCCGCAATGCCTCGCCGTGGCCGTCCGCCAGGCGGCGCACCAACTCCTGCAGCCGGCAGTGCCCTTCAATGTCGAGTATCTCGGAAGCGCAGCCGGCAGCCTGTTTGACCTGTGCCAGATATTTGATAGCGACTTTCACGGTGATTCACTCCCGCCGCGCCGGCTGGATGCCATCCTCGCTTGGGTTCTGCCGGCTTTGCGGCTTCTCCGTTCTGATCTTCTCGGCAGTGGGGATCGGCGCCTCGTCGATTTGGCCATTGCGGAGCAGGAACAGCCGATCAGCCAACCGGGCGGCCTCGCTGGAGTTGTGGGTAATGTGCAGGGTTGTGACGCCGGTATGCTCGCGCACCGACCGCAGCAGCCCGCACATCTCCTCGCGCGTCTCCTCATCGAGAGCGCTGAGCGGTTCATCGAGCAGGAGGACGCGCGGCCGGAAGGACAGGGCACGGCCGAGGGCGACGCGCTGCGCCTCGCCGCCGCTCAGGCCGTGCGGCTTGCGGTCGAGCAGACGGCCCAGGCCGAGCAGGTCCGCCAGGTCGCCGACACGTCGGGCGATCTCCTCGTCCGGCCGCTTGCGAATCGCCAGCGCGAAGGCGAGATGATCCCATACCGTCATGGTCGGAAAGAGCGCCCGATCCTGCGGCACGTAGCCGACGCCGCGCTCCGCCGGTTTGAGGTGCGTCACGTCACGGTCGGTCAAGATGATGGTGCCGTGCAGGACCGGCTTGAGGCCGCAGACCGCCTCCAGCAGGGTCGTCTTGCCGCTGCCGGTCTTGCCCATCAGGACGCCGTACTGGCTGGCGGCGAGCGCGAACGACACCCCTTCGAGGGTGAACGCACCGGCGCGGACGGTCAGGTTCTCCACGGCGATCATGTTTCAATTCGCCCCCACCGAAGCCCACGGGTCGCAACCCGTGGGCTTGTCCGCTACTTCGGCGGCAGCCTCTCCATACCATACACCCGCACGATCACCAGGACAACGACCGCGGCCACCACCATCAACAGCGACACCGCCACCGCCGCCTCGATATTGCCAATGCTCAACTCCAGGAACACCGTCGTCGGCAGCACCTCGGTGCGCATGCGCGTCGCCGCCGAAAAAACCAGGATCGGCCCGAACTCGCCCAGCGACCGCGCCCACGCCAGCGTCGCGGCAGTGATCACGCCGCGCCGCGCCTCCGGCAGCACCACCAGCCAGAACGCCTGACCGCGACTGCAGCCCAGCGTCAGCGCTACCTGTTCCTGCCGCGGATTGATCTGATCGAAGGTCACACGCATCGTCCGCACCGCGAACGCTGTCGCCACGGAGAACTGCGCCAGCACCACGCTCGGAACTCGGAACGTCACCCCGATGATGTTCGTCTCGATGAAGCGCCCAACCGGCGTTTGGAAGAGGATGAGTAGTCCCAGCCCGATCACCAGCGGCGGCAGCACGATAGGGACATCGAGCAGGGCGTCCAGAGCCGCCTTACCGCGGAACTCATAGCGCGACAGCAGATAGCCCAGCGGCACCGCGACCCACAGAGCGAGCAACGTCGTCAGCGAGCACGACAGCAGGCTGAGTTTGATCGCGTAGCGGATCTCTTCCTTGCCCAGCGCTGCCAGCAAATGATCCGGCGTGGTGAACGACGCCATCGCCAGGAGCATCGCCACGATGAGCAGGACATAGACGCTGCTCAGGATCAGCAGAGCCACGAAAAATGGCGTGTCGGAGCGAGCGCGGGGCGACTCGGGTGGGGAGGGAATCATGCTACTTGTGGTTCGACACAAACCCGAAGCGTAAGCGAGGGAAAGCCGTGTCCCTCGCTTACGCTTCGGGTTTGTGTTACTTCTTGTAGATCCAGCGGAAGCCCAGGTCGCGGAAGTGCTCGGCACTGGTATTAGCGACGATGGCCTGTTGCAGCCGCTTCAGCAGGTATTTGTGCCGCGATTCGCTGGCGATGGCGAACGGCTGCACGGCATGGGCGCCTTTGACCTCCTTCAACTCAAGAATCTGCAGGCGGTCACGGTTGGCAGGGGTACTCTGGGCGTTGCTCTTGTACACCACCGTCAGATCGAGGGCGCCGCCATCCTTGACCACCAGCATCTTGTTGACCAGATCGTGAGCCGCGTCGGCCTCGACGATGTGCTCTTGCCAGCCTTCGCCGTAGACCTGCTCGTACAGCCCCGCCCGCTTGAGCAGCGTTGCGGTCAACTTGCCGAGGGCAGATTTCGTCCTGTGCGCCAGCCCGATGCGCAGGTCGGTGCGGGTCAGTTCTGTGAGCGACGGTTTGATATTTTTCGGATTGCCTTTAGGGACTATGAACACCACATCATTCTGGCTGATGCGGACACCGGGGTCGAACCACTGCTGCACGTCGTCGAGGAAGGGCGTGTCGCAGGCGAAATAGGCGTCGGGGAACTCCCCCGGCTTCTGGCCGCCCTTGATGCTTTTCATCTGCGAGACGAGCAGGCCGCAGCCGGCGTAGCTGGTGGTGATCTCGACGCCCTCGCGCTGCTGGAACTTCTTGATCACATCCTCCACGGCGGGCATCAGCATGGCCCCGGCGGCGAGGTGGATCTTCGGCTCGTCCGCCCAGAAATCCGCGTCTGCGGGGGGCGTGAAGTGGTGTCGCTGCATCGCCTCCAGGCCCTTATCGCGCGCTGTCAGGTAGCGGGCGAACTGCAGGGCCGGCGTCGGCTGTTTCGACCCGACCAGCACACCGACGCTCATGACTTCCGTGACCCCCTTGAACTCCGGCGCGTGAACCGCCTCCAGGTCGGGATACTGGGCCGCGATGGCATCCCAGACGACCCCGACGTATCCCTCGCCGATGGCCACCGTCGAGGCGACGTTGGTGACCGTGACGGCCGTGGACAACTGTGCGGTGCCGTCCTTGCGCCGCTCCTCCAACTTGGCCCAGAGGCCGGATGGCTGAGGTCCGGGCGCAGTAGGTCCGCCGCGGCGGTCACTGGCTTGCCTTGAGCGCGGAGTGCCGTCTGCGTTTTCTTGTTGACGACCAGCACCGGCCGCAGTTCGGCGACGGGGATCGTTTCGGCGACCAGGCCCGCCTTGACGGCGATATCCATGCTCAGGGCATCGGCCGCGAGGTACAGATCGCCGGCGCCGCCGGCCGCCCGGATCAGGGCCAACTGTTCGCCCGAGCCACCGAAGGTCGCCTCGACGGCAACCTTGTGGGCGTTCTGGTAGTCGCGAATCACCTCGGCGACAGGCTTCTGGGCGGCGGCGGCGCAGTAGAGCCGTAGCGTCCTGCCGCCCGCGATGCCGCGACGGTCCCACGGGCTCCAGAGCAGGAGGCACAACGCACCGATCACGAGCAGCGAGCCGCCGCCGACCAGCCAGGCGCTGCTGAGCGCGCCGAAGGGACGCCGCGTGCCGTTCACGTCGTGATCTCCGTGGTGGGGGCGAGTTGTGCTTCGGTGCCGGGACGGATCACACGATGAGCCTGCGCCGCGGCCTCCGGATCGTGGGTGACGAGGAGCACCGCCCCGCCGCCGCGCGCAAAGGTGGCGAGATGGTCGAGCACGACCGCGGCGTTCTCGTGATCGAGGTTGCCGGTCGGCTCGTCGGCGAGGAGCAGTTTCGGCCGGTTGAGCAGGGCGCGGGCCAGGGCGGTGCGCTGGCGTTCGCCCGTGCTGAGTTGAGCCGGGACATGACGGCGACGACCGGCCAGGCCGAAGTCGTCGAGAAGTCGTTCCGCTCTGGCGCGGGCGTCGGGCAATCTCAGGGCGAGGGACGGGGCCAGCACGTTGTCGAGGACGCTGAGGTAAGGGACCAGGTGAAACTGCTGGAAGACGAAGCCGATGTGGGCGGCGCGGAAGCGGGCGCGGCCTTCGTCAGAGAGGGCGTAGAGATCCTGGCCGTTGACGGCGACGCGGCCAGCGTCGGGGTGCAGCAGCCCGCCGGCGGCGAGGAGCAAGGTTGTCTTGCCGCAGCCGCTGCGACCCTGGACCGCGACGAACTCGCCGGGGTTGACGGTGAGTGTCAGGCCGTCGAGCACCGTCAAGCGGCCGCTGGGGCTGCGGTAGGACTTGCTCAAGTTGGTGATTTCCAGCATCGGACCTCTCACCCACGGTCGGGTGGATGGTGTCCGATTCATCGGTTCGCGTAAGTTGGCGGGCACGCTAACGCGAACCGATAAATCGGACACCTTCATCCGGACCTCTCACGCCTCGCGGAGCACGCTTGCGGGATCTTGCCTGCTCGCCAGCAGCGCCGGCACCCAACTCGCCAGGGCGCACAGCAACGGGGCGGCCAGCAGCGTCAGCAGCAACAGTTGCGGGTTGAACAGCGCCCCGTCCGTGGCCAGTTGTCCCAGATCCTCCGCCCAAAGCGCTCCGGCCAGGGTTCCCCCTGCGTAGCCGAGGATCGCCCCGAGCAGGCCGACCAACAGCGCCTTGCTGAGAAACAGCACCAGGACCGAGCGCGTCCGCAGTCCCAGGGCGCGCAGGATGCCGATTTCCGCCTGGCGATCGCGGACGTTGGTCAGCGCCAGCAGGCCCAGCCAGACGCAGCAGCCGACGACGACCAGCGGGACGAGCAAGGCGGCGAAGTCCTCGTACTCGCCGAGCGAGCGGTTCCGATACGCGACCTCGCTCGCAACGGCGGCCTTCGCCAGATCCCGAGCCCGGCGGCGCTCGTCCTCGGCCTCGGCGGCGGCGCGGTTGCGCGCCTCCGCGCGCGTCAGCGCCTCCGATGCCTTCTCGACCACCTGCGTCTCCGGCAGGATTTTCGCGATCTCTTGCCGCACTTCGCCGAGCCGATCCGTCGCGGAACAGTTACATTCGAGAGCGAGAATAGAGTTGATTTGCCCGGGTTTCTTGAGCAACGCCTGGGCTTCGGCAAGGTTGATCCAGAGGGTGATGTCATCCTTGCTGCCCGTCGGCGGCCGCAGTTTGTCCACCCGGAACTCCTTGCCGAGCAGGGTGACCCGATCGCCGCGTTTGAGTCCGAGGCTGGCGTGCAGTTCGTGGCCGACGAGCATGTTCCCCGGTGGGACACGTTCGAGCAGCGGCTTCTTCTGCGCTTGTTTGGCGATCGGCACCTCGCCGCGCACGCCTTCCAGGATGATCGTCCGTTTCTGCTCCGGCCAGGTGAGGCGCTGACGCAGGCTGGGCAGGAGGTGATTGATCTTGACGAGGGGTTGCTTCGCCAGGCGGTCGGCGTATTCCTCCGGCATGGTGCGGGCGGCGTAGTCGTCGGCGTAGAGGTCGGCGAGGTTCTGGTCTTTCGGCAGGATGAGGATGTTGAAGCCGAGGCCCAGGGCGATCTTGCGGTAGTCGTCCTCCAGCTTCTTCATCTTGGCGGCGGTTTCCCTCTCAAACTGCTCCATGCGTACCGCCGTTTCGGTTTGTTTCTCGGCTACGCGCTGCCGTGTGCGCAGGTCGTGAGCACGCAGCAGGGTCAGTTCCGCGACCAGACAGCCGACCGCGACCAGCACGGCCAGCACGGCGAGGCCGAAGTTCAGTTTGCGATAGAGGACTTCGCGGAACACCAGGCGCCAGATGCTCATCAGTGCATGTCCCTTGGATAACGAGCGGCGGGGTTTATCCCCGCCGTCCGGACGGCGGGGATAAACCCCGCCGCTCGTTACTCGAGTCCCTTGCTTTTGCGGATCAGGAGAAAGGACACCAGGCCGACGAGGACGACCCCGCCGGCCGCCGCAAGCAGCAGGTTCCGCACGAGCAGCGTGTGCGAGCCGGATTCGGTGAGTTCCTGCGCCGGCGGAGGTTGTTGCGGTGATTCGCTCTGGCGAGGGGGCGCGATCGCTTCCGGTTGCACCAGGGCGGGCGCTGGAGGATCCGTTTGTGCAGGGGGTGGTGCAGTCTGCTTGGGAGGCGGCGGCAGGGGAACTACGACGTCTCCTGTGGAGAGGGTTATTGTCGGTTGTTGGTCGGCGGGGGCGGTCCAGTCGGCGGCGAACAGGAGATCGACGCCTGGGTTCTGCTCCTTGACCTTGCAGGTGCAGGGCCCAGTGAGAAATTGGGCAACCTCCAGGATATTCGGCGCTGTAATGCCGGCGCCGACCAGTGGCAGCATCCCCCGGCCGCGGCCGAAGACGGCGAAGGCCATCGGTTTGTCGCGATACTTGGGCTGGGTTAATTCCGGTTCGAGACCCGTCAGCATTTTGACGAGCAGTCGTTCCGCCGGGTCGTTGCGGCGGACGCGCAGCAGCGAGAAGGCCAGCTTCAGCGGCGGCCCCTTGGCCGCCAACTTGTCCTCGGGATCGTCGGTCAACTGCGGCAGTTTCAGTTCCTTTTCAAGTTTCGCCAACTCACCCTGGAGCAACGTCGCCGCCGCGTCGTCCTTTGCGCGGTCGCCGCCTTCGAGGAGTATCCAGACCGCTGAATCGCCAGAAACGATGCGGCGGACGACCTCGCGCCGCGCCGGCGAATCGAGCAGGCCCCTGGCGACTTCCGGGGTGAGGCGGCCAGCCCAGACGTCTTCGTGGATGCGGGCGGTATTGGGATAGCGCACGACGAGCAGCGGCAGATCCTGGCTTTTGAGCGATTCGTAGAGTTTGAGACGAGCCTTCTCCGGCCGCTTGGCGAGATCGACCAGCTCCAGGATAACATTCACGCGGGCGGGGTCGGCGTCGGTGTGTTTGGCGAGGGCGTCGGTGAGCGCCTTGTCGGCGGGTGCGAGCGGGCCGCGGTGAAAGACGATCACCTCATAGGTATCGGCGGGCCAGCGTTCGAGGGCGAAGCGGAAGACCGGCACGTTGCACGCCCGGGCGGGGTTGCTCCAGAACAGCAGCGCGAGCAGGGCCGGCAACGCGAGCCGTCCGAATGTGATAGGCATGGGATGCTGTTCCTCCGAAACCGCAACGCCCTGCTGGCCCGTCAGCGCCAGGAGGTTCGCGAGGTTAGTTCATTTGTCGAGCAACAGGGCGACGACCCAACAACCGCCCCCGTGGTTTCCCGGCTCGCGGCAGTGGCTGAGCAACTCTCGCTCCGTGCAACCAGCCTCCTCCAGGGCATCCGCGAGGATCGGCAAATCGGCCCAGCGCCGCTCCTCGTCGATAGCCCGAGCAATCATTGCGACGGCGCCGTCTTTCCAGAGAAGCCAGGCTGGATCAGGCTGCGGTCTTCTGCACCAATCGAGAAGGATGAGGTTCCTCTTTTGCTTGAGTTTGTCGGCCTGGTCGCGGAGGTCCGCAGCTCGATCGAAGTCAGACTCAGCGACCGCCGTTTCTTTCTCCTGGGTGAGCGCCTCGATTTGGGTAGCAAACGGCAGCAAAGCCGCTCGGATCTCTGCGGGGAGGTTCTGGCTGGGCAAATCCTGCATCCGCGCAAAGCCGCTTGCATGACGCCGCGGGTCAATCCCGGGGGAACGCAAATGGTCGCCCAACATGTGCAGCACTTCCTCAGCCACCGCTTCCAGCTTGAGCCCGAGGTTCATGAGGATTTGAGCAGCCACGCCCTCTTGCTCGCGCAAGAGGCCCAGCAGCAGGTGTTCCGTGCCCACGTAGTCATGGTTGAAGTTGCGTGCTTCCTCAAGGGCGAAGTCGATGACCTTCTTGGCGCGCGGGGTCTGGGGCACTTTGCCCAAGTTGATCGTCTCCGGTCCGGGCTGAACGATTTTCTCTATCTCCTGACGGATCTTGCGCAGCTCGATACCGAGATTGTTCAACGCATTGGCGGCGACGCCGGATCCCTCCTTGACCAAACCAAGGAGGATGTGTTCGGTGCCGATGTATTCGTGGTTGAAGCGCTGCGCCTCCTGGTTGGCGAGCTGCATCACCTCGCGCGCCCGATCGGTATAGCGTTCGTACATGGCTTCTCCCTACCGTTTGAGGTAGAGAACCTGGTAATGCCCGCCGCCGCTTTTGGCCTCGTGCGCCGAATCGAGGGCGGCGACCAACTCCCACCCTTCGGAGCCGGCCCACTGCAAATAATCCCAGACGGCAGGGCACGACTCCAGCGACCCTTCGCCGCGACCCGCCTCCGCAACGCCCACCCAGCGGCCGTTCACGAAGGTGACGTGGGAGTCCTGCACCTGACACACCAGGTACTCGAACCGCTGTCCCACCGCACACCTCCAGGCTGCTGCAAAGGGTAATTGTACACTATCCAGGTTGACAGAGGGTGACCGATCGTGGTATTTTAATACCACACACCAGGAGGGCCGGAGCGGTGCCGTACACCTCGATTGTATGGGATCTGGACGACGACCCCGAGGGCAACGTGCAGCATTGTGCCGAGCACGGCGTCACCCAAGAGGAGGTCGAGGAGGTTCTCCAGAACGCCACGGACGCCGACATCAGCCGGTCCTCTGGCCGCCCCGTGGTGTTTGGGGACACGAGTACAGGGCGGCACCTGATGGTTGCCTATGAAGAGATCGACGCCGACACCGTCTATCCGGTAACAGCCTACGACGTTCCGAGGAGGCACTGACCATGACCATCCGCCGCATCATCCGCGACCGGCGACTCACGCCCGAAGAGGCTGCCAAGTACAAGGCGGTCCGGGAGCAGGTCGCCGAAGAACTCCCTGCCCTGATCCAAAGGCACCACGAGCGCATGGCGATCCTTGACCAGTTGGAAGAACTGCTCAAGCAACTGAAGGCTGCGCGCGAAGCAAAGGGCCTGAGCCTCTCGGACCTGGAGGATCTCACCGGCATGGATCGCTCCGCCCTCTCGAAGCTCGAAACCGGACAACGCCCCAATCCCACTATCGAAACCCTCGTGCGTTATGCCGAGGCAGTAGGGAAGCACCTCGTCGTATCGCTCACGGACGCATGACGACTGGCGCATTGGCCGTGCAGGTCCGATCTATTTCTTTCTCTCACGCTTGAGGATCACGAGGCGCAAGTCCTGCCCGCCTTCGCCCTTCTTGCTGAACTCCTTCGGCCGAGGGCCGACATTCGCGTCCCAGCACAGTTTCAGGTTATCGCCGTCCAGCAGGTAAATCCCTGGGATTACTATCTCCTTTCCGCCTTTCTTTTCGAGCAGATCAATGGCCTTCGGTTGCTTGCTGGGGTCCAGCTTGTAGCCCAGTTCGCCCATCTCGCCACCAAGTTTGTAGCTGATTTTGTCGGCGGTGATGGTCATTCGACTCTCCTTGAGAACCTCGGGAGGGATCTCCTTCATGCCGAAGGCTTCAAAGGACACGATCTTCCAGGTTCCCTGGATCTTCTCCTTATCCCCGCCCCCTTCCTGACTGCGAACGCCGGTCCCCGCCAACAACCCAAGAACCAAAACGCTCAACGCGACTACTCTCATAACGCCCTCCGTTCGTGCGCAATGACCCGGTTGCCCGATGAGGTGGTATTCTATCCTAGCAGCCCGTGGAAAACCCCCTCCCCCGGCCCCTCCCCGCAGCGGAGAGGGGGGGCAAGACAGAAAACTCTCCCCTCTCCGTGGCGGGGAGGGGCCGGGGGAGGGGTTTTTCCACGGGCTGCTATCGCTCCTCCGCATGCACCTCGAGACCGCACAGGACCGCGGCACCGTTCGGAGCGAATGACGACGGCCGGAACGTCACGGTCAGACCCGACGTGGCCGACACGCCGCGGAACTCGCGCACCACCGGACGATTCGGCCCGCCCGCTTCCTTCGCGATGTCGAAATCCTTCAGCACCTCCTTGCCTTGCAGCGCCACACTAAAGATACGCTGCCCCGCCTGCAACCGATCCGGCTCCAGGAAGTGCAGCCGCACCGTGTATGTCCGCGACTTGTCGCCACCGAGCGCCACGTGGATCGCCTCGACGCCCTTGACGCCCGACGACGCCACCCACTTCAGGCCGTCGCCCTGCACGCTGGACTCGTGGCGGCGGAACCACTGAGCGCTGACCGGAGCCACCTTGACCGCCACCGCCGGCGACTTGCCGCCAATGCTTGGATACTCCAGCCACAGTGTCCCCTGCGGATCCTTGCGGTCGCCGGGAGCGCCGAAGTTGAGGCCCAGATCCTTGATGATCCCCTCAACCTTGGTAGTGCCGAACGACGTCCACATTTCGGCCTCGGGCATGTGGACCAACGCGATCGAGGTCTGATTCTGGTATTTACAGGTACACGTTCTCGTATAATCCGGGGCGGTGAGGATGCCGCCGGCGACGACGAGGTTGTTGGTGCAGCTGGAGCGGAAGCCGCCGAAGTTGCCCGTGCCGCTGTCGCCGCACAGGTCAAAGTAACCCGCCGCCCCGCTGCGGAATGTCAACAAATGCTCCGACGCCATCGGCGTGTTGCAGCCATAGTTCCGCACCCAGGTCCACGGCACCTGCTGGCCGGTCAGCGGATCCTCGCGCAGTTTGGGTTCGCCGGTCAGCAGGTGGCACGCGCTCTGATCCTTGAGGATGAAATCGCCGTGGATCATTCCTGGTCCGGCGTAGGTCTTGTGGAACCACAGCTCCTTGCCGCTGCCGGCGCGGTAGGCACGCATGCCCTTGGGTTCGTCGTTGATGGTGTCGCGCGCAACGCGACCCGCCTCGATGAGCACGTCGTGCTTCTCGGAGTAGCTCAGCCAGGTGCCGAACACGTCCTTCTCGGTACTCCAGAGTTCCTTGCCGCTGGCCAGGTCGAAGACGATAAGCCGCGGCGGGTGCTTCGGCGTTTCGCCGCGGCGTTTGAGGCGCGCGACCTCCGGGCCGGAGAGACGGTCGATAGCGTACAACCGGCCGCCACCGATGCAGATGGCATTATGCCGAAAACCGCTCCGCGATGTCGCCGACCACAGCGCCTTGCCGGTGTGGCGGTCCAGCACCACCAGTTCCTTGCTCGACGACATATTGTCGTTCTCTGTCTTGAGCTTGTTGAGGAGCTTCGTCAGCGCGCTCTCTGGCTTCTTGTCCTTCTTGTCCTTCTCCTCCTTCGCGGCCGGCTCCTTGTCGTCCCCGGCCTTCGGGTCGAGATCCTTCAGCATCTTGTCGGTGACGACGAGTTTCGCATCGAAGAGCGGATCGGCGCCGCCCACGAGGTAATCGCCGACGACGTTCAGGTAGCCCCAGCGCGGGGATTCCTTCGCGCCGGGCGCGACGGGCAGCGTGAAGGTGCTGAGATGCTTGCCGGTCGCCGGATCGAGCCGCAGGCAGCCGCGGCCGTAAACGACATAGAGCCCGTCCGCCGTCGAGATGAAGTTGGTGCCGCTGCCGTTCGCTCCGGGCTGGTGCAGCAGGTTGTTGTAGAACCGGCCCACACCGGGCAGGCTGGTCTCCCACAACAGGCGACCCGTATAGATGTCAATGGCCCGCATCAGGTCAACGCCCTCGATGAACAGCCGCCCGCCCTGAACCTGCGGCTGCGGACCGTGGCCATGACGCGGCAGAATGCCGTCGTGCGTTGGGCCGCCAAACCACAACAGGCCGAGCGGGGCCTTGACCAACTTGTCCTTCGAGACGCGCGTGTTCGCCGCGTCGGCGTGCTCATGCGTCCAGTCCGCCGAGCCCGGCAAGGCTCCTTCGCGCCGCAGCACCACGCCCTGAGCCCATTCGCTCACGCCGGCGTTCTCCAGTTTCGCCTCGGTCACCGCCCGGAGCAGATCACGACGCTTGCCGGTGTCCAGGGACAGGCACAGGGCGCCGCCGAAGGGCCGCAGGGCCTGAAAGGCTTTCTGGGCGAAAAAGGCGTCCACCTCGATGCCCGCGGCGTGCAGATCCTCGGCGACCATCAGGCTCGCGAGGTAAGGGGGCAGCTGCACGGTGAAGGGGTCGCCGGTGTGGACGGCGACGCGCTCGCCGTAGAGGTTTGCGGCGACCAGACGGGCACGGAGATCGGCGACCTTCGCCGCGTCGCGTTCGATCGCGATGATGTGCAGGTTGCTCTCCCGCGCCAGTTCGAGGATGAGCCGTCCGCTGCCGGCGCCCCAGGCGACGCAATAGCCGTCGCGTACGCCGGTGGTATCGAGGACGGCCTTCGCCCGAGCCGACCACGGGTCAGCCGGCTCCGTGGGCGCCGCCCGGCAGTTGTGGACCACGGGTGCGACCTGCTCGGCGCCGAAGCAGTAAATGCGGCCCTCGCGCGTGACGGCGAACAGTCGATCCGCGGCGGCGACGAGACTGACCGGCGTGCCCTCCACCCTGGCTTCCCAGGATGGAGCCGAGCCCATGCCGAGCGGCAGGTCGATGGCCGCCACCTTGCCCGGAGCGCCGACGTAGAGCCGCGAACCCGCCTTGATGAACGCCTCGACCTTCGGCAGTTTGCAGGAGCCTAGCTCGGGAACCTTCCATTTCGTGACCTTCGTTTTTTTACCTTTGCGATCTGTTGTCTCCTCTTCGGTAAGCTTCGCGGTCTTGAGGCCCTGAGCCCGGCAGACGCCGGCAGACCAGCTATAGACGGCGTCATCGGCAAGGACGACTTGCTCGCCGACATTGCCAAGGAACTTCTCGGTCGCCACGTCGAACGCCCCGCCGCCGTTAAAGAAGTAGCGCCCCGTCGCGGCCACGGTCGAGCCGCCGCCGCGCTTGCCGTTGTCGGCGAGTTGATAGCGGAGTAGTTTGCCCGTTTTGAGGTCGTAGGTAGCCGGAATCGAGCGGCCGCCGGGGACAAGGAGGCGGTTGCCGGAGATTACCAGGTGTCCTTGCGGTGCGACGCCGGCGAACGAATCGGTGTTGTGCGGTTGCTTGATGTAGATGGAGCCATCGCCGTCGGTGGTCCAGATGGGGGCGCCGGTATCGGCGTCGAGGGAGTGCAGGAAAATACCCATGAACGGCCAGATGCCCGCCGCGAAATACACCTTGCCATCGGCCACGACCGGCCCGCCGCGCGCCGGCCAGGTCGAGATGAGCCGGTTATTGCCCAGTACCTTGCGATCGGATGGCCCGCCGCGGAACTTCCACAGTAACGTCCCATGATCCGCATCCAGACAATACAGATAGCCATCGTCGGAGACGAAGTAGAGTTTGCCGTCCGCGGCGGTGGGAGCGAAGCGGACGGGGCCGTCGGCGTGAAAGCACCACCGTTCCATACCGGTCGTGGCGTCGAGAGCGGTGACGCTGTCGGTGCGCGAGGAGGCAACGAAGAGCGTCTTGCCGACGACGATCGGCTCATAGGCGGCGTCGAACTGCATCGCGGGCTGATCGGGCCAAGCTGGCGTAAGCGGCGGGAATTCGCGGACCCACTGGAGATGGAGTTTCGCGGGAAGCACCTGCGGCGAGGCGGCGCTGCGGCTGGCCGGGGTCACGAAGAAGAAGAGCAGGAAAGTGCAACAGAGGAGGCGTCGGACGCGGACGCGGGCCAGCGATGCGGCGGCGTGGCGGGGTGGCATGCGGATGTCTTTCTCGGAAGGTAGGCAACGGTCCAGGGTGCGTAACGGCGGGTCGGCACCGCGGGTACTTCGTCGTTGATTAAACGTCAGTGTAGCGAACGAGTTCCGCGAAAGCTATCACTTCGTGAAGTCGTTGCGGTGAAGACGGAGTGAAGATCGGTTGAGCGAGCCGCAGATGGCCCCACCCTGACACGAAACGAGGGTAGTCACCGGAACCGTATCCCTGGTGACTGCCCTCGTTTTCGGGTCATCCGCTTTGACTGGTGGTTCGAGTTGGTGTCCGCGCTCTGGAGCGCGGGCGTCTCGCCCGCTGCCAAGCTCCCTGGATGCGGGCGAGACGCCCGCGCTCCGGAGTGTTCGCACCAACTCTTCTCGCCCGGATCAACTCAGGTTCGGCAAGCGCCCGTTGCTATCGCCGAACGACGTGACGCGGGCGCCCATGCGATCGAGCAACTCGACGTAGAGATTGCAGATCGGCGTATTGCGCGGATAGCGGATGTGCCGGCCGCTGTTGAGCGTGCCGCCGCCCTTGCCGACGAGCAGGACCGGCAGTTCGTCGTGATTGTGGCGATTGCCGTCGCCGTTGCCGCTGCCGTAAACGATCATGCAGTTGTCGAGCATCGTCCCGTCGCCCTCGCGGACGCGCTTCATCTTGTCGAGCATGTAAGCGAACTGCTCGATATGGAACTGGTTGATCGACTGGATCTTTTGCAACTTCGTGGTGTCGCGGCCGTGGTGCGACAGGTCATGGTGGCCGTCGGCGACGTTGATGATGCGGTAATTGCGATTGCTGCCCTCGTTGGCGAAGACGAACGTCGCCACCCGCGTCAGGTCCGCCTGGAAGGCGAGCACGAGCAGATCGCCCATCAAGCGCAGGTGCTGGCGATAGTCCGACGGCATCCCGGTCGGCCGCCGCATGCCGTTGGCTGCGGGGGGTGTCGGGTTCGCCGAGGTGATACGGCGTTCGATCTCGCGCAGCGAGGTCAGGTATTCGTCCATGCGGCGCTGATCGCTCGAACCGAGCCGGCCCATGAGTTGGTTGGCGTCCTCGCTCACGAAGTCGAGAATGCTCTGGTTGTAGTGCTCGCGGCGGGCGCGGGCCTGGTCGGTCTCGGAGCGATTGCTGGTGCCGAAGAGGCGGTCGAAGACGAGGCCCGGATTGACTTCCTTGGGCACAGGGGTGTTCGCCGACCGCCACGCCAGATTCGAGGAGTAGGCGCAGCTGTAACCGGAGTCGCAGTTGCCGGCCTGACGACCGCCCTCGCAGCCGATTTCCAGCGACGGGAAGCGGGTCGCGGAGCCGACGCGCTGAGCGGCCATCTGATCGACGGAAATGCCGGCGCGGATATCGGCGCCGTTGGTCTTGCGCGGCTGAGCGCCGGTGAGGAAGGCGGCCATGGCGCGGGCGTGATCGCCGGGGCCGTCGCCGTTGGGACGGGCCTTATCGCAGGTCAGGCCACTGAGGACGAGCATCTCGCTGCGGAACGGAGCGAGCGGTTGCAAGGTTTGCGACAGGGTGTAGTTCGAGCCAAGGCTGGTCGGGTTCCAGGCAGTGACGTTGACGCCGTTGGGGACGTAGACGAAGGCCAAACGCTTCGGGGGCACGACACGCGCAGCGGTCTGTGACGCGGACGCCACAGCGGGCACCATTCCCTCAAGCATCGGCAGGGCGATGGATACGCCCAGGCCCTTCAACAGCGTCCGCCGCGAGATCGTCAACTTCTTCATTGCATCCCCCCAACTGCCGAACATGGACACCAACGCGATTAAACACAGGCGAGATCGAAAAGTTCCGTCGTTCCTCCTCTTCCCACTTGCGGGTTAGAAGTGGTTTCACAACCAACCCGAAGCGTAAGCGAGGACCATCCTCGCTTACGCTTCGGGTTGGTTGTGAAACCACTTCTGAGCAGTCCCCAAACTGCTAACCCGCAAGCGGGAAACGTCACGGCCGTGCCTTGCGCAGCTGGAATGGCTCGCTCCGCACAATCGCCAACACCAAACTCGAAAACCGATTCTCGCCGCGCACCGTCGCCGCACAGATATCATCCACCGCGCAGCGATCATAATACTCCAGGCCCCGGCCAAGGCCATACGTTAGCAGCTTTTCCGCCAAACAGCGACGGAATTCTCCGTCTTTCGCCTTCAGGATCGCGACCAGCTCGCGCGGCCCCTTGAACGATTGACCACTCGGCAGCACCCCGGAAGCGTCGATGGGGAACTTGCCCTCGTGCGTCCGCCAGGCGCCGACGGCGTCGAAATTTTCAAAGCCGAAGCCGAGCGGATCCATGCGCTGATGGCACGACGCGCAGATCGGCTTGACGCGATGCTGCTCCATGCGCTGCCGCAACGTGCCTTTCAGTTCCGCCTGTTGCTCGTCGAGTTCGGGCACATCGGGCGGCGGCGGTGGCGGCGGCGTGTTGAGGATGTTTTCGAGGATCCACTTGCCGCGCTTGACCGGCGAGGTGCGCGTCGGGTTGGAGGTCACCGTCAAAATGCTGGCGTGCGTCAGCACCCCGCGCCGCTCCACCCCGGCGAGGCTCACCCGGCGGAACTCGTCGCCCTTGATGTCCTTCATGCCGTAGTGCTTCGCCAGGCGTTCGTTGATGAACGTGAAGTCGGCGTCGAGGAAGTCGAGGATGCTGCGATCCTCCTTGACGATAGCGTCGAAGAACAACTCCGTCTCGCGGACCATCGCCAGGCGCAACTTCTCGTCGAACGACTTGAAGGTGCCGGCGTCGGGCATATTGACCTTGGTCTTCAGGTTGCGAATGTTCAGCCATTGGCCGCCAAAATTCTCGGCCACGGCGAGCGCCTTCGGGTCGCGCAGCATTCGCTTGACCTGTTCTTCCAGGATGTACCCCTCACGCAGCAACCCCTCCGCCGCGAGGCCGAACAGGCGCTCGTCGGGCATGCTGCTCCAGAGGAAGTACGACAACCGCGACGCCAGTTCGTAGTCGGTGATCGGGAAGGCAGTCTTCCCCGCGCGGGTTGGCGGCAGGGTGCGCTCGACGCGGAAGAGGAAGTGCGGTGAGACAAGCGTCGCCTGCACGGCGAGTTGAATGCCGCGCTCGAAGCCCTCACCGTTGCTGAACGCCAGCTCCACAAAGCGGCCCAGGCGGTTCACCTCATCCTGAGTCACCGGGCGGCGCCACGCCTTTTTCGCGAAGTTTTCGAGGATCCCGGGAACGGCCCCCTTCCCCTTCTTGCCGAAGGGCAACTGCGGGACGATGCGTTTGCGCGTTTCGGGGCTCTTGAAAGCCATCTCCGCGATTTTCTCGGCGGCGGCGAGGTACTTCTCCAGCAATAACGGCGAGAGAGATAAGACATCGCCGATGTTGTCGAAGCCGTAGCCGACGTCGTCGGTGGGGAAATCGTCTGCGGGCTTGAAGTCGATGCCGAGGAGATCGCGGATCGTGTTCTTGTATTCGGTGCGGTTGAGGCGGCGCAAGGTGACGCGGCCGGGGTCGCGTTCCTTGGTGCAGTCCACCTTGATCATCTCGGTTTCGATCCAGGCGATGATGCGATCCATCTCGGTGGCGGTGGGCTTCGGCTTGCCGGCCGGCGGCATCTCGGCAGTACGCAGATTGTGAGCGACCTTTTCCCACGCCTTGCCGCCCTTGAGGGCGTCGGCGGTAGTTTTGAATGGTTCGAGGGAGAAATCGCCTTTCGGCCGCTTGCCGCCGTGGCAACTCGTGCAATACTTGGCGAAGATGGGAGCGATGTCCCGGGCGAAGAGGTCGTCGGCGGGGGCGCTGCCGGCCTTGGCGGGCTGGGCCGGGGTTTGCTCGGCGCGTGGGGCGGCGTGGGTGAAGGCGAAGGCGCCGAGGAGAGCGAAACCGACGAGCAGCGAAGAACGCAGGGCCATCAGGCAGGCTCCCGGTGGGTCGTGTGGTGGGCGAAGCGCAGTCCCGGCGGGTCAATGGGATTTTGGAGGGTAAAACACTTCTCCTCTATAATAGTTCCGCACCGTAAGGGGTTCCAGCAAAATCGCCGGATGTCGTAGCAAAGGTTCGCCAGGCAATGAGGGTGCCACCGAGGAGGAGTTGCGCTTTGAAGCCCGTTTCTGGCCCGTCTCTCTTTGTGGCCTGTCTTGCTTTGTGGGCTGCAACTCCCGCCGCAGCGCAGTTCCTCGACGAGGACATGGAGAAGAAGCTCCACGCGCCGGGGCCGATGCCCGATCGCATCGTCCTCACCTGGCGCGGCGATCCGACGCGCTCGCAGTCGGTCACCTGGCGCACCGATACCAGCGTTGCCAAAGGAACCGCCGTTGCCGAGGTCGCTGTCAGCGAGGCGGGGCCGAAGTTCCGGTGGAAGGCGCGCTCGGTGCCCGCGGTCACCACGCTCCTGAAAACGGATTTAAGCGAGGCGCACTATCACACCGTCGATTTCACGAACCTGACGGCGCGGACGAAATACGTCTATCGTGTTGGGGACGGCACCTACTGGAGCGAATGGTGCCACTTCCAGACGGCAGCCGAGCAGCCCGAGCCGTTCAGCTTTCTCTACTTCGGCGATGCTCAATTGCAAATTCGCAGTCACTGGTCGCGCCTGGTCCGCGAGGCGTACGCAACGGCCCCGCGCGCCCGCTTCGCGATTCACGCCGGCGATCTGATCAACAGCTCCAATCGCGACGCGGAATGGGGTGAATGGTGTCAGGCCGCCGGCTGGATCAACACGACGGTGCCGGTCGTGCCGACGCCGGGCAACCACGAGTACACCAGCACCGACGACGAGGGCAACGCGATCCTGGCGCGGCACTGGCGGGCCCAGTTCGCCCTGCCCGAGAACGGACCGTCCGCCATCAAGGAGGGCGTCTATTATTTCGACTATCAGGGCGTGCGGATCGTCAGCCTCGACTCGAACGACAAACTGGAGGAGCAGATTCCGTGGCTGGAGCGCGTGCTGAGCAAGAACCCGAATCGCTGGACGATCCTGACGTTTCATCATCCGGTCTTCGTGTCAACGATCCGGTGGAACAGCGACAAACGGCGCCAGCTGTGGAAGCCAATCATCGATAAGTACCGCGTCGATCTGGTGCTGCAGGGACACGATCACATCTACGGTCGCAGTCCCCTGATCGGCGGGACGGTGTACGTGATCTCGGTCAGCGGGCCGGACCTGCGCTGGCTCGACAAGACGGACTGGATGAAGCGCTCCGGCGAGGGCAAGCAACTCTTTCAGGTGATCCACATCGACGGCGACCGCCTGCGCTACGAGGCCCGCTCGGCGCTGGGCGAGCTGCACGACAGTTTCGAGCTGCGCAAGCAAGCGCGTGGCCAGCCCAACCTGTTGATCGAGGGGAAGGCGGCGCCGGACAGCAAACCGCCCGAACCCGAACGGTCGGTGACTCTGCTGCCGATCATTGTGCTGTTGCTCTTGATGGTGGTGCTGGTCTGGTTGCGAGTAGCCCGGCGCAGGGCCGCAACACCGCTCGGAAGGGGATCCGCATAGGAGTGGAGTGCTTTGTCGGGGCGCCAGTCTCCGCTATTTCTTCGCCATCAGGCTCGGCCGTGCCCACGGCACGCCGCCACATTTGCAGGCGAAGTCCTCGCTGAACGTAGCCCTATTCTACCGGCGGCCAGGGTGATGCCTCAAACTCCTCTCCCTCGTCCGCCACCTCCGGGGCTGTGCGCGGCGCCGGGAAGGGTTCGGGATCGGGCAGCCCGCCGGGGAGCGGATCGGCCGCATCCTCAAGGTCCACGTCGGCGTAACCTCCCAGCCGCCCCGGGAGCGAGCGCAGCCACGCCTCGTCGGGAGCCTGCCCCGGGTCGCGGTAGTCCCGGGCGATCCGCCACAGGATCAGGCCAGAGGGCCGCATGGGCTGGGCAGCGGCCGGCTGCAAGAGCAACCCCTGTAGTGTCGGGATTAGCCACCCCACGGGAAGGTTACCGAAGCTGATGCGTGCGCGGATCATGTGAGGCTCCGGTCCTTGCGCCACGTTTCATCGTCGGGCAGTCCGCCAGGCGGGGTATCTGAAGCGAGGGCGCCGTGCTCGGTGATGTCCCCTGAGATCAGTGGCATCGCTTGATACCGCGGGAAAAGTACCGCGGCTCTTCGTGTTCGGTGATTTGCTTTACCAGGAAGGGGTTCACTCCGAAGCGGTCGTATCCGGCCTCAAGTGCCTCATCCACGGTCGCCCAAACGCTGTCCACCCGATCTTCGTACACGAGGGCGTACTTGCCACGATTCCCCTCAACCTGCAACAGATTGGGGAGTTCGCGGCTGAAAAGCTCCAGTTCTCGCTCAAGCGCCACTCTCACACCCTCATTCTAACTCGACAACAACCGCGCTGAAAGCGTGGTAGGCAACCCGTCAATTTGCTGGATCGACGCGGCAACGCTTCTTTCTTTAGCTCACCATGTCGCCCTTACGTCAGTGCCCGGTCGAGATGGACGTACCCGCCGTCTACGTGGATCAACTGGCCGGTGGTGTGGCTGGAACGCGGCGACAGCAGAAATGCGACGGTATTCGCGATCTCCTCCGACGTCGTCATGCGCCGTCCCAGCGGAATGCGCTGCTCGATCCGCCGCCGCGTCGCTTCCGGGTCGGGCACAGTCCGCAGCCACTCGGCATACATCGGCGTCCAGCACTCGGCGACGATCACCGCATTGACGCGAATGCCGTACTTCGCCAGCTCGACGGCCCACTCCCGCGTCAGGGCATTGCGTCCGCCGTTCGCCGCCGCGTACGCCGACGTTCCGCCCTGTCCTGTCTCGGCCACCTTCGAGCTGATGTTGACAATGGCCCCCTGATTTCTCTTCAATTCGGGGAGAGCAAACTGGGCCATTTCGTAGTAGTGGACGAGGTTCCGCCGCAGCGACAGCAGGAAGCGCTCCGTGTCGCCGTGCTCCAGATTGACGCCGTCGTTGACGCCCGCGTTGTTGACCAGCCCGTCGATGCGGCCCAGGTGAGCGAGGGCGGCGTCCACGGCCTTGCGGCATTCCTCGGTGCGCGTCAACTCGGCGACGATCGCCTGAGCACGGCCACCCGCCGCGGCAATCGCCGCGACCGTGGCGTCGTTGTCTGCGGCGTCGCGGCCGATGATGACCGGGATCGCGCCCTCAGCCGCGAGCACCCGGGCGATGCCGGCGCCGATACCCCTGCCGCCGCCGGTGACCAGGCTCACCTTGTCGCGCAGTCCGAGGTCCATGTTCATGTCTCTGTCCGGGGAACTCATTTCCAGGCGAGCACCAGCGTCCCCGTGACGATCAGGCCGCCGCCGAGCCAGTGCCGCCACGTCAGCTGCTCGCCCAGGACCAGCGCTGCCAGGACCATCGCGACGACCACGCTCAACTTGTCAACGGGCGCCACCTTCGACGCCTCGCCGAGTTGTAACGCCCGGAAGTAGCACAGCCACGACGCCCCCGTCGCCAGCCCCGACAGCACCAGGAACAGCCACGTTCTGCCGCCGACCGCACTCAGCGGTTGCGTGACCCGCCACA
>WNGB01001568.1_pt1 | contig 40263 bp, 39 predicted proteins | sample 5400681 | NCBI WGS metagenome assembly WNGB01 (sample SAMN13153367, study PRJNA577476) | soil metagenome | isolation source: 115 cm soil or saprolite under grassland replicate 2 | place: USA:California | collected 2016-06-15 | reverse complement strand
GCCGCACTGGAGCGCACCGAGAGCCGCGGCGGCCACACGCGCAGCGACTATCCCGACTCTCACGAGAAACAGGCGCGCGAGCTGATCGTGATCAAGAAAGAAGGGGACCGCATGGCAGTGCGGCGCGAGACGCAGCCGCCGATCCCCGCCGAGCTGATGACACTCATTAAGGAAGGGAAATAACGTGGCTGAGCAGCGTCGGTTGCGGCTGTTCCGCGGCACGCGCGAGCGGGGCGAGTTGCAGGAGTACCAGGTCGCCGCGGGGGAGGGGATGGTGGTGCTCGACGCCGTGCACGCCATCCAGGCCGAGCAGGCGCCCGACCTCGCGGTGCGCTGGAACTGCAAGGCGGGAAAGTGCGGCTCGTGCTCCGCCGAGATCAACGGCAAGCCGCGGCTGATGTGCATGACGCGGATGTCCGACTATGCGCCCGACGAGACGATCACGGTCACGCCGATGCGGGCGTTCCCCGTGATCAAGGACCTCGTGACGGATGTGTCGTGGAATTACGAGGTCAACAAGCGGATTCCCGCCTTCCAGCCGCGCAAGCCCGACGCGCCCGACGGCACGTGGCGGATGTATCAGTACGAGATCGAGCGGCCGCAGGAGTTCCGCAAGTGCATCGAGTGCTTCCTGTGCCAGGACGTGTGTCACGTGCTGCGCGCGCACGAGAAGCACGAGCAGTTCATGGGGCCGGCGATGCTGGTACGCGCGGCGGTCTACGAGATGCATCCGCTGGACGAGGCAGATCGCCGCGATCATCTGCGCCATGAGGGCGGGATCGGGTTCTGCAACATCACGAAGTGCTGCACCGAAGTCTGTCCCGAATCGATTACGATCACCGATAACGCGATCATTCCGCTCAAGGAACGGGTCGTCGACGCGAATTACGATCCGTTGGCGGCACTGTGGCGAAAACTCACCGGCTGAGCGGCGCCGCCGCGCTGCTCAAGGCGTACTCCGCCAGCGCGCGTATCAATCAATACCTCGTCGAACAGTTGCATCCCGCGGTGTGGCGCGCGCCGTCGCCCTTCCCCAAAGGCCGCACTATCGCCGCGCTCGTCGCCCACATGCATAATTGCGCGTTGCGTTATCTGGAGCGGACCGCTACGGACACGCCCGTGCCGGCTGAGCTCGACCGGCACCATGTCACGCGCGCACAAGCGATCCGCGCGCTCGGGGCCAAACGGAAAGCCATGCTCACGATCGTCGGCGCCGCGCTGAAGGACAACGACCGCATCGTCGGCTCTCCGCACGACGCGGCGGGATTCCTGATGTATTACATGATCCACGACGCGCATCATCGCGGTCAGATCGTGCTGCAGGCGCGCCTGCTCGGATATCCGATCACGCAGAAGACGATGATCGAGATGTGGCAGTTCTCCAAGCGAGCGAAGGAGTGAGCGGCATGCGCCGGCGCGACTTCCTGCGAACGACGGCGGCCGCCGTCAGCGCCGTCGCCCTGCGTCCCGGGACAGGACCGGTGGACTGGAAGGATTGGCGCGTCACCGGCGATCGCGTCAACCAGCACCTGACCGATCTGTCCCGCTTCGGCGCAAATCCGCAAGGCGGCGTCAGCCGAGTTGCGTTCACCGACGCGGACATCGCGGGGAGACGGTTCGCGATGGACCTGATGCGCCAAGCCGGACTCGCCGTGCACATCGACCCCGTTGGCAACATCATCGGTGAGCGCGCCAGCTCCGCGCGGAACGCACTCCCCATTCTCTTCGGTTCGCACATCGATTCAGTGCCCGAGGGCGGCAATTATGACGGCGACGTCGGCTCCATGTCGGCGATCGAAGTCGCCCAGACACTCGCCGAACGCGCCTACCGCAACCGGCATCCGCTCACCGTGGTGATCTGGTGCGACGAGGAGAGCGGCCTCACAGGGAGCCGGGGGTTCATCGGCGATCTCCCGCCCGCCGAATTGACAAGTCCAGGACGCGACGGCGTTCCGCTGGCTGACAAGATTCGCCGCATCGGCGGCGATCCCGACCGCCTGGCCGACGCCCGTCACGCGCCAGGGAGCATCGCTGCCTACGTCGAGCTGCACATCGAGCAAGGCGCCATTCTCGACGAGCGTGGGCTGGAGATCGGCATCGTCGAAGGCATCGTCGGGATTCACCACTACGATGTGACGAAGATCGGCATCGTCGAAGGCATCGTCGGGATTCACCACTACGATGTGACGATCCACGGCTTCGCCAACCACGCCGGAACGACGCCGATGGACCGCCGTCGCAACGCCCTGCTCGCCGCCGCGGAGCTCACGCTCGCCGTCGACCGCATCGTGCGGTCCGTCCCGGGTCGACAGGTGGGCACGGTGGGCCGCCTCCTCGTCCACCCGGGCGCCCCGAACGTGATTCCGGGGCAGGTTGACCTCACGGTCGAGCTGCGAATCCGGGCCGTGATCGCCGACGCCGTGGCGGGACTGAACTTGACCAATCAGCTCATGCCAAGCGGTGCAGGGCATGATGCGCAGGATCTCGCCCGGATCGGTCCGATGGGAATGATCTTTGTTCCGTCGGTGAAGGGCATCAGCCATTCGCCGCTCGAGCTCACCAGACCGCAGGACGTCACCAACGGCGCCAACGTGTTGTTGCAGACGGTGCTGCGCTTGGACCAAACATGAGTTCCCCCTCTCCGAGTACGGAGAGGGGGATAGGGGGTGAGGTCCCGACCGTCGTCATCGTCGGCGCGGGATTCGGCGGGCTGCGGGCCGCCCGGGCGTTGCGTCGCGCGCCGGTGCACGTCGTGCTGCTCGACCGCAACAACTATCACCTCTTCCAGCCACTGCTCTATCAGGTCGCGACCGCCGGCCTGGAGCCCGAGGAGATCGCGAAGCCGGCGCGTTCGATCTTGCGCGGTCAGAAGAATTTCGACTTTCGCCTGGTGGATGTGACGCGCGTCGATTTCGCAGCCAAGCGTCTCGAAACCAGCGCCGGGCCCATCGCCTACGATTATCTGGTTCTGGCGCCCGGTGGCGAGACGAACTTTTTCGGGCTGGACTCGATGCAGCGCCACGGCATGGGGCTCAAGGACATCCCCGACGCGATCGCGATCCGCAATCACGTGCTCACCTGTTTCGAGCAGGCGATGCTGGAGCCCGACGCCGAAAAGCGGCGGGCGCTGCTCACGTTCATCGTGGTCGGCGGTGGGCCGACCGGCGTCGAAATGGCGGGCGCGCTGTCGGAGCTGATCCGGCTAGTCTTGGTTAAGGATTATCCGCGGCTCAATATCAAGGACGTGCGGATCCTGTTACTCGAAGCGACCGACCGGCTGCTGCCCGCCCTGCCGGAGCGGCTGCGCGAAGCAGCGGGGAAGACGCTTTGGCGCAAATACGTCGAGGTGCGATTCGGCGCGAGCGTGGCCGACTACGAGGGCCGGCAGGCGCGTCTCAAGAGCGGTGAGGTCATCCCGGCGCAGACCGTCATCTGGGCCGCGGGGGTGCGCGCGTCACCGCTCAATGCGACACTCGGCCTCCCCACGGCACGACAGGGCCGTATCCCCGTCGAGCCCACGCTGCAAGTGGCGGGTCATTCGGAGGTCTTCATCATCGGCGATGCGGCCTATCGCGAGCAGGACGGTGAGCCGCTCCCGATGGTCGCCCCTGTGGCGATCCAGATGGGGCAGTCAGTCGCCGGCAACATCAAGCGCCAGCTGCGCGGCCAGCCGCTCGAGCCGTTCCGGTATCGCGATCAGGGCACGCTCGCGACGATCGGCCGCAATGCGGCCGTGGCGAACGTCTATGGACTCCGGTTGAGTGGGTTTCCGGCGTGGGTGATGTGGCTCGTGATCCACATCATTCAGTTGATCGGCTTTCGCAACAAACTGTTCGTGCTGATCAACTGGGCGTGGGATTATTTCTTCTATGAACGGGCGGCCCGTCTCATCACGCGTGACTGAACCTGCCGCACCACGCCGCTCCAACCACAATCGAGGCACCAACGGTGCTCGACCGCAGGCAGTAGCCGCCGCAAGACGGAATGCTGGATGAGCGCGAGCTGGGCGCCACACTGCGGACAGACGCGCTTCGCCGGCAGCATGAAATAGACGAACGTCATCACGATCCCGGCCCGCAGCAACACGGTTGCAAACAGCACGACCACGACCAGCATCCTAGGCCGCCTTCTCCTGCACGAACGCGGCGATGCGCCGCTCCAGCTCGGCGAGCTCGACGGGCTTCACGAGCACGCGGTCGCGCGGCACTTCCGCCAGGCCTCGACCCGCCAGGTGGGTGATGTCGCCCGACAGGAACAGCACGCGCTCGGCCAGGGCGGGGCGCTCCTGTTGCAGCCGCTCGTAGAACTCCGCGCCGTCCATGCGCGGCATGCGCAGGTCGGCGAGAATGACGTGCGGCTCGAACCCGTCCGTGAGGCGCTCGAGGGCGGCCAGTCCGTCACCCGCCTCGGTGATCTCCGCGCCGCGCTTGGTCAAGAATCGTCCCATCGGACGGCGAATCAGCTCTTCATCATCGACCAGGAGAATACGAATCCCTTCGAGGCTCTTCCTCGGAGCTTGCGGAGCGGCGACCGGCGCCGTTGGCACGGGCTCGTGGGCACAGGGTAACCACATGAGGAAGCTCGTCCCTTGATCCGCCCGCTTCACCAGGTCGAGCTCCCCCTCGGCTTCACGCACCAGCTGGCGCGAGATGTACAGCCCTAGCCCCGTCCCGCGAACACCTTTGGTGCTCGCGAACGGCCGGAACAGCCGCTGGGCGATCTCGGGCGCCACACCCGGACCGTTGTCCGTGACCGTCACGCAGACGCGGGCGCCCGTATCATCGATGAAGGAATCCACGATCATTCGGCGCGGCGGCTTCACGCTGCGCAGCGCGTCGAGGGCGTTGCTCAACAGGTTGACGATGACTTGTTCCAGCCGATTGGCGTCGCCCACCACCGTCGGCAGCTCAGGATCGAGCCGTCCTTCAATCGAAATCTCGTCGATGCTGAACCGGTAGGAGACGAGATCGATCGCGCTGCGCACCACGTCGTTCAGGTTCACCGCTGCGGTGCGTTTTTCCCCCGCGCGCACGAAGCGCAACAGCCCGCGGAGCAGCTTGGCCGCACGCTGCGCCTGCCGCAGGATGCTCTGCATTTCGTTCCGCTGCTCGGCCGGCAGATTGCTGTCCGCAAGCCGCAGCTCGGCATGACTGGCGATGGCCATGAGGGGGTTGTTGACCTCATGGGCGACCCCGCCCAACAGCTCGCCCGCCGCCGCGAAGCGACCCTGTTCCTCCGCCCGGTCGCGCAAGACGCGCGTCATCTGATTGAAGTGGGTCGTCACCCTGCCGAGCTCGTCGTCACGGACGACCGGGACTTGCGTCGTCAGATCTCCGTCAGAGACCTGCTGGATCGCGCGCTCGAGCGCGCCCAGCGGCTTCCAGATGCGGCGTCGCACGATGAACAGCATGACCGGCAGGAGGATTGCGCCTACGACCAACACGACGACCGCCGTGATCGAGCCAAGGTTCCTCGTCAGCGCCAGCGTCACCGCCGCGCCATAGATCATGGCGGCAGCAACGACGACGATAATCAAGACGCGAAGGCTCTTTGTCACGGGATCAAAAATGCAACTACGAACGGCAAGAATGCCACTAGCCGGAACGCTCAGCACGGCCTAATCTCTCGGTTCTTCCACAACCCGGGTACCATCCGATGCGTGCATTGTCCGTTTTCCTGACACTCGGCGCCCTCGGCCTGCTCGCGTGCTCCCACGCCACCGCTCCGGCCCACTCAGCTCCAGCGCCTGCCCCAGCTCGCCAGGACACGACGCGGCCCGCCTCCGGCGGAGGACGTCAGGGGGGTGCGCCTGACGCAACTGCCCCGAAGCCCTACAACCAGGTCATCACGTCTGGTGCAGTCACGGACTCCGGGGTGTTCACGGTACATCGCATCGGCGAGAAACTCTTCTACGAGATCCCCACGGCGATGTTCGGCCGCGAGTTCTTGTTGGTGGCCGACCAGCGCGGCACCATCCGCGGCGTGCGCTACGCCGGCGAAGAAATCAGCAACCGCATCGTGGTCTGGGAACGGATGGGAAACAAGGTCTTCTTGCGGATCGTGTCATATGCGATGCGCGCCGACAGCACCCAGCCCGTCGCGCGGGCGGTGCGGCTCTCCAATATCGCGCCGATCATCATGAGCTTCGACGTCGCGTCGTGGCATACGCCCGACAGCGCCGCCGTCATCGAAGCGACGAAGCTCTTCACGACCGACGTGGCGGAGCTGAACCTGCGCCAGTCAATGCGAGTGCGCCGCATGGATCCGGCGCGCTCCGTGGTCGAGCGCGCCCGCTCGTTTCCGCGCAACGTCGAAGTGAGCGCGCTGCAAACCTTCGAGGTCGACTCGGTGCCTGGCCCCGCCGGCGGTCCACCCAACCGGTCGCTCAATTCGATCACGATGCTCATGAACTATTCGATGGTCCTGCTGCCCGACCATCCGATGATGGCCCGGCTGTGCGATGACCGCGTCGGATACTTCAGCCTGTCCTTTGAAGATTACGACGAAGATCTCGTGTCGGGCCCGCGGCGCTGCTTCATCAAACGCTTCCGGCTCGAGCCCAAGGATCCAAACGCCGCCGTGTCCGATCCCATCCAGCCGATCGTGTGGTACATCGATCCCGCCACGCCCGCCAAATGGGTGCCCTGGCTGATCAAGGGCGTCGAGATGTGGGAGCCGGTGTTCCGCGCGGCCGGGTTCAGCAACGCGATTACGGCCAAAGTCGGGCCGACCGACGATCCCAATTTCGACCTCGACGACGCCCGCAATTCGACGATTCGCTGGCTGCCGTCCACGATCGAAAACGCCTACGGCCCCAGCGTCAGCGATCCGCGCTCGGGCGAGATCTTGAACGCCAACATCGGCTTCTACCACAACGTGGCGAGCCTGGTGGAGGCGTGGTATTGGACGCAGGCCGGCGCCGCCGATCCGCGCGCCCGCCAGCTCCCGTTCCCCGATTCGCTGATGGGCGTGATGCTGGCCTACGTCGCGAACCACGAGGTCGGCCACAGCCTCGGCCTGCGCCACAACATGGTGGCGTCGACCTACTATCCGGTGGACTCGCTCCGCAGCAAGTCGTTCACCTGCCGCATGAAGGGCACGAGCCCGTCGATCATGGACTACGCGCGCTACAACTACGTCGCGCAGCCGGGCGACAGCGCCTGCCTGATGCAGGGCATCGGTCCGTACGACTACTTCGCGATCGACTGGGGCTATCGCCGCATTCCGGGCGCGGCCGCACCGGATGCGGAGCGCCCGCTGCTCGATTCGCTCGCGCGGCAGCAGGATGCGAACCCGTATTTCCGCTGGATCGGCGACGGCGATCCGGTCGATCCGCGCATCATCACCGAGGCGCTGGGCGATGATCCGGTGAAGGCGAGCGGCTACGGCGTCCGGAACATCAAACGCCTGGTGCCCATGTTGATTCCCGCCACCACCGGCGACCGGCTCGACAACTACGACCGGCTCGACGACCTGTACACCGAGCTCATCAACCAATGGGCGCGGGAGATGAATCACGTCGCGGTCGTGGTCGGCGGTGTGTACCAGTTCACCAAATACGCCGGTCAGACCGGCCGCGTGTACCAGCCGGTGCCGCGCGCCAAGCAGGCGGAGGCGGTGCAGTTCCTGAACGACAACGTCTTCACCACGCCGTCGTTCTTCTTCGATCCGGAGATCCTGCGGCGCGTTGAGCCCACGGGCTTCGTGGATCGCGTGCGGGCGCGGCAGACGGCCGTGCTGAACCTGGTGTTCCAGGACGCGCGGCTGTCGCGGCTCGCCGAGCAGTCGGCGACCCAGCCGGGAGCCTACGCGATCGCGGATCTCTTCGGCGACGTCCGGCGTGGCGCGTTCTCGGAGCTTGCCGGCGGGGCGGTGCGGGTCGACCAATATCGCCGGAACCTGCAGCGTGCCTTCGTCGATCAGATGGAGCGGCTCATCAGTACGCCGCTCGTGACGCCGCTGCCGCCCAACTTCACGCCGTTCCCGGGCTTCAACTTCCCGCCGCCGCGCCCCGCCGACGCGCGCGCCCAGGCTCGGCTCGAGCTGGTCGAGCTGCAGGGCACGCTCCGCGCGGCGTTGCCCCGGGTAGGGGATCGCACCACGCGGGCCCACATCGTCGATTTGCAGGCGCGGATCGACCAGATCCTGAATCCTCGGTGAAGCAGGTATCGGGTATCGGGTCTCGGCTATCGGGGGACACCCGACTCTCGTGCCGATACCCGATACCCGATAGCCGATAGCCATGATCTCTACGTCGACCACCCATATCCGGACGCGCTTCCGCGACCATCGGCTCCTTCAGGTGCTGCTGGGCACGTACGCCCTCGTTTGGGTCATAACCGCCATCGCTCCCTTGGACCGTCACGACTGGCTCCTAGAGAACCTCCTCGTCGTCGTCGCCATGGCTGTGTTGATCGGGACGTATCGCCTGTTTCCATTGTCAGACTTGTCGTACCTGCTGATCACCGCGTTCCTGACGCTGCACGCGATCGGGGCGCACTACACCTACTCCGAAGTTCCGTTCGGCTTCTGGATCCAGCGCACGTTTGGATTCGCGCGCAATCCGTTTGACCGCATCGTACACTTCTCGTTCGGACTGTTGATGGCGTACCCGATCCGTGAAGTATTCCTGCGGGTCGCCAACGCCCGAGGGTTTTGGGCGTATTATCTGCCGCTCGACGTGACGCTCGCCTTCAGCGCCGTCTATGAAATCATGGAAATGGTGATCGCGACGATGGTTGCTCCGGGCACGGGCGACGCCTGGCTCGGCACACAGGGGGATGTCTGGGATCCACAAAAGGATATGGGACTCGCCGCGGTCGGCGCGTTACTCTGCATGTGCGTGACCGCTCTGGTAAAACGGGCTCGGGCACCTCGACCGGTACTGTTGGCTGGGAGGGAAACGTGAGACAGCCGAACGTTGGAAAGTTGGCATGTTGGAAGGTAACTCGTGCACCGTTGTTAGTCGCGCTCACACTTTCCATCATTCCAACATTCCAACTTTCCGCTCAGTCCTTCGAGCAGCGCCTCCTCGCCGTCCCCGACACCGCCAGTGTGCGCCAGATGTCGCACGATCTGTCCGCGGTTCCCCACATGGCCGGCACGCCCGCACAAGCGGCGACCCGCGACTACGTGCTCGACAAGATGAAATCGTGGGGCATCGACGCGTGGAGCAAAGAGTACACCATCTATATCCCGCAGCCCGATACCGTAGCCGCGTGGATCCTCAGCGGCCGGCGGGCGACACGACTCGCCTTGGCCGAGCCGGGGGCGGGTCCCCAGATCGCGCCGTTCAACGGCTACACGGGAGACGGTGACGCGACCGCCGACGTCGTGTACGTGAACTACGGACTGATCGAGGACTACAAGACGCTCGATTCCCTCGGCATCAGCGTGAGCGGCAAGATCGCGATCGCCCGCTACGGCCGATCCTTCCGCGGCATCAAGGCGCGCGAGGCGCAGAAGCGCGGCGCCGTCGGCTTGATCGTGTACTCCGATCCGCAGGACGACGGCTACTTCCGCGGCGATGTGTATCCCAAGGGGCCGATGCGCAACGCCGACGGCATCCAGCGCGGCAGCATGATGAACGGCAACGGCGATCCCACGACGCCGAGCTGGTCGTCGGTCGAAGGCGCACGCCGTGTGCCCGAGGATTCGCTCGACATTCCGAAGATCCCCATCATCCCGATGAGCTACGGGAACGCCCGCCGCTTCCTCGAGCCGATGACGGGTCCGGCGGTGCCGCAGAGCTGGCAGGGCGGATTGCCGTTCCACTATCACGTCGGTCCGGGACCGGCGCGTGCGCGGATGAAGGTCAAGACCGAGCGGGGCGCGCGGGCGTTCCACAAGATCTGGAACACGATCGGCATGATCCGCGGCGCGCGCTGGCCCGATGAATGGGTGGTGGTCGGTGGTCACCGCGATGCCTGGGGCCCGGGAGCGCGCGACAACGTCAGCGGCACTGTTTCCGTGCTCGAGACCGCGCGCGCCTTTGCTGCGTTGGCGCGCGACGGACAGAAACCGGCCCGTACGGTTGTCTTCGCGACATGGGACGCGGAGGAGTGGGGCTTGATCGGCTCGACCGAGTGGGTCGAAGAGCTCGAGGACACGCTGCGCGCCCACGTCGTCGCCTACATCAATGAGGACGGCACGTTCTCCGGTCCGAGCTTCGGCGGCGGAGGCTCGCCGTCGCTCAAGCCGCTGTTCCGCGCGGCGACGCACGTGGTGCCCGATCCTGTCGGCCCCGGCACGGTGTACGACGTCTGGCTCAAAGCGCACAACGGCGACACGACCGCCCTGACGATGGGCAACCTGGGCGGCGGGTCGGACTTCTCCGGCTTCTACCATCATCTCGGGATTCCGTCAGGCGGCATCGGATTCGATGGGCCGGACGGGATCTATCACTCCATGTACGATTCGTACGACTGGATGACGCGGTTCGGCGACCCCGCCTACCAGGCGCATCGCGCCGGCGCACAGCTCGTGGCGGTGATCCTCGGCCGCCTCGCCAACAGTGATCTGCTACCGCTCGACTACGCCGCGTTCGGCACGGAGATGAACGCGCTCGTGGCGCAGCTCGACTCCGGTATTTCGAAGAAGCAGTGGAAGAGCACGGTCAATACGCAGGCGCTCAAGGACGCGCTGGATCGCTTCACCGCCGTCGCCCGCGCGTTCAATACCGCTCGTGATACGGCGCTGGCACGTGTGGGTGGCGTGGATTCCGACCGCGCGCGGCGGGTCAATCAGGCCCTCATGCTGGTCGAGCGCCGCCTGACGCGCCCCGACGGCCTGGTGAGCCGGCCGTGGTTCAAGAGCTTGCAGTTTGCGGCCGATCTCGATAACGGCTATGCCACGATGGCATTCCCAAGCGTGAATGAAGCGATTCGCTACGCCGACGCAGAGACCGCGAACCGGGAGCTCGTCGATCTCGTGAATCGGGTGGATCAGGCTCGCGCCGCGCTCGTGGAAGCTGCAGCAGCACTTCGCTAGATTGGAGCAATGATGGAAGACAGCGACCGTACGCGCATCGTGATCTATTACGCGATCTGGGCCTCGATCTGCGCCGCGGTGGCCGGTTGCGTTGTTGCGCTGATCCACACCTGGTTCTTCAGCTACAATCCGGGCCGCTCCGCGGTGATCGAAACCCTCTTCAGCGGTGCCGTTGCCGCGGTGGGGATCGCGGCGGCACAGGGTGCGCTGGCGCTGGTCACGGGCAGTGTCCTGACCCGGTTCGGACGCACGCTGCAGTACACGCTGCTCCTGGGGTTACTGATTGGGCTGTTCGACTTCGTGATGTACTTCCTGCAGATGGCAGTCCCCGCGACTGAGCTTGGGTGGATTCCCGATTTGGCCATCATCGTCGGAGTGACGGTGGCGATCACAGCAGGGGGATCGCGCCGCACCGCCACCGCGGTGTGACCGACGAGAGAGAGGCCATCGAGCGGCTGGAACGTCGCGTCGCCGCACTTGAAGGCCTCGTCCGGCAACTGCTTGCTCGCTCGGTCGCCGCGCCCGCGCTTCGAGACACGCGCGCGCTCGCGCCTCGCGACACATCGGCTGTCCCGCCCCCGCCCGTAGTCGTCCGACCGAAGCCCGAGATCCTCGCCGCTCCGCCGGAGCGCGTCATCGACTGGGAGCAGTGGGTCGGCCAGCGCGGATTGCTCATCGTCGGCGTGCTGGCGCTACTGGCGACGGGGGGCTTTTTCCTCAATTACGCCATCCAGCATGGCTGGATCCCACCTCTCGTGCGCGCCAGCGGCGCGGTTGCGGCCGGAGCCTTGCTCGCCGTGTGGGGCGATCGTCTGGTCCGGCGCGGCATGCTGCGCTACGGCGCCGCCATCATCGGTGGTGGCGGCGGTCTCGTCTATCTCGGCGTGTGGGCCGCGGCGGGACCGTATGGGCTGGTGGGCCGGCAGGTCGGCGTCATGCTGCTGGCCCTGACGGGCGGCATCGTCGTGGCGCTCGCCATTCGCCACACGGTGGAAGCACTCGCGATCTGGGCGCTCGCCGGTGCCTACCTCGCCCCAATCTTCCTGGCCGGCCCGGTGCCGGAGCCGGAGAAATTTTTGGCGTACATGGCGGTCGTCGGCACCATCTGGATGATTCTGGCTCAACGGGTGCATTGGCGCGCCACATTCAATAGCGCGCTGTTCGGATTCTTTCTCATTCCTGCGGTCCTCATCCCCCGTGACCTGAACTCGACGGTCGGTGTGAATTACGCCGTGCTCGGCGCCGTCGTGGCGTTACTCGCGACGAATCCGCAGCGCCCGGCGGCGGCGCCGTGGCCCGAGGCGCGCCTCGGTGCGTTGGTGATGGTGTGGACGCTGCTTCTTACGGTCAGCGGGGGCGACAGCTTGCGCTGGTCCGCCCTTGGCGGTGGTGCGTTCATTACCGTGCTCGTCTGGTGGCAACAGCGTCTGGCGGCCCCGCTCGCGGGCATTCGCGACAACACGGTGGACGCGGAGTTCGTGGTATACCTCACGCCGCTCGCGCTCGTCACGCTGGCCGTCGTCGCGCCACCCACGGCGCTCCAGCCGTGGGGCGGGGCGATCCCGCTGGCGCTGGCCGTGATCTACCTCGGCAGCGGCTGGCCGCTGCGCGCCGTGCATCTCATCGTCCTGGGATACGTCCTGCTCGCGCTGGCGATCTCGGGCCAGTGGGATCGTGCGGCGGTCGCGGCGGGGTGGGCGATCGTCGCCGTGGCAGCGAGCGCGAGCGGACGCTGGGCCCGGCGTCCTGGCGCGTCCGAGGTAGGGGCAGTCATCGCGCTCTTGGCGTTTCTGCAGCTGTTCTCGATCGGCCTGCTCACCTCCAACAATCCCGTATTCCGCGGCGCTTGGTCCCTCGCGTGGTATGTGTGTCTCATCTCCCTGGTAGCGGCGGCGCGTTGGTGGGACACGCGGGCGGCGATCGGCGCCGAAGACAACGTCGGCGTTGGTCTGTGGTCGCTCGCGGCCGCCACATTGCTGCTCGGCGGGTCGATCCAGCTCGTGCAGGCATTTACGGCCACGCAGTTCTACGTGGCGATCTCCCTCGTGCTCTACTGGCTGCTCTTTGCGGTCGCTCTCGTGCGCGGCGCGGCGCAGTGGCGTCCCGCGTTGACCAGCGTGGCGCTGCGCGCGGCTGTGCTGCTGGTCGGAGCCGCCTACCTGCTGCTGTTCAGCTTTGCGCTGAACACGCGCGGGACCGATCCCGCATTTCTCGGCCTCTGGCCGGTCGCCTGGTACGCGTGCTGCGTCGCCGGAGCGCTCGCCGCGCGCTGGTGGCCTGCGCCGGAGCGGCTTTCTGCATCGCTGCGCCCTGGCCGCGCGGCGCTGTGGTGGATGGCGGGCGGCTGCCTGCTGGTGGGCGGATCAGTCGAGCTGCACCGCGTGTTCTCCAGCGAGCTGGCAGGCGATCTCGCCATCAGCACGTTCTGGCTGCTGTACGCGGGCACATTGGTGCAGGTCGGATTCTGGCTCGATCGCAAGGTGGTGAGATCGGCGGGCTTAGGCGTCGCGGCGTTGGGGGCGCTGAAGATTGTGATGTACGACCTGTCCGCCCTACAGGCGCTCTACAGAGTCGGGAGCTTCTTCGTGTTGGCGGTGATCGCGCTGGCCGTCGCCTATGCGTACAACCAAAAAGCGAGAGTCGCGAAGAGTCCTTAAAGCTTGGGTAGTGTGATGCCTTTTTGGGCCTGGTATTTTCCCTTCTTGTCCTTGTACGACACTTCGCATTCGTCGCCTTCATCCGCCGTGAAAAACAGAACCTGAGCTATCCCCTCGTTCGCGTAGATCCTGGCCGGCAACGGCGTCGTGTTCGAGATCTCCAGCGTGACAAAACCTTCCCATTCCGGCTCGAATGGCGTCACGTTGACGATGATGCCGCAGCGGGCGTAGGTGCTCTTGCCGACGCAAATCGTCAGACAGTTGCGGGGAATCCGGAAGTACTCGACGGAGCTCGCCAGCGCGAACGAGTTGGGCGGGACGATGCAGACGTCGCCCATGAACTCGACGAATGACTTGGGATCGAACCGTTTCGGGTCGACGACGGCCGAGAGCGCGTTGGTGAAAATCTTGAACTCGGGCGCGACGCGCATGTCGTAGCCGTAGGATGAAACGCCGTAGGAAATCACGCCCTCACGCACCTGCCGGTCCGCGAACGGCTCGATCATCCGGTGCTGTCGGGACATCTTGGTAATCCAGCGATCCGATTTGATGGACATGGGGGCGCAATGTAATGACGCCAACTTGACTTACGCCACACCGCCAATAGCTTCCACTGCACCCTTAGTGAATTTTTTCACGAGCGCCATGCAGCCATACATCCCGTTCCTGATGCTGCTGGGACTGGCGATCGTCGCCGCATCGACGATGATCGTGGGGTCGCATTTCCTCGGGCCGCGGCGGCCGACCGAGGTGAAGGAGCGCCCCTACGAGAGTGGGATGCCGCCGCTCGGCAGCGCGCACGAGCGCTTCTCGGTCAAGTTCTACCTCGTCGCCGTGCTGTTCATTCTCTTCGACATCGAAACTGTCTTTTTGATCCCCTGGGCCGTCATCTTTATGGGCAATGGCCCCGCGACCACGGGGTTTCTATTAGTGGAAATGCTCGTCTTCATGCTCGTGCTCTTCGTCGGATACGTTTATGTGTGGAAACGAGGAGCGTTCCAATGGGACTAACGCTATGAAGCATGTAGCCGCAACCAAGGAAGTCAGCGGCCAGAGCCCGAATTACCTGGTCGCGAAGTTTCAGGACCTCGTGGACTGGGCCGTCAACTCGTCGCGCGCGAATTCGCTGTGGCCGATGCCGTTCGGCACGGCGTGCTGCGCCATCGAGTTCATGGCGACGGCCGCCAGCCGGTTCGACTTCGCGCGCTTCGGCATGGAGCGCCAGGCCTTCTCTCCGCGCCAGGCCGACGTCCTGATCTGCGCCGGCCGCTTGCCGTTCAAGCTCGCCCCGGTGATCCGGCGCATCTACGACCAGATGCCGCAGCCCAAGTGGGTGATTTCGATGGGCGCGTGCGCGTCGACCGGCGGCGTGTTCGACAACTACGCGATGGTGCAGGGCATCGACACGATCGTGCCCGTGGACGTCTACGTCCCCGGATGCCCGCCGCGACCCGAAGGGCTGCTGTACGGCATTCTGCTACTGCACAAGAAGATCAAGGGCGAGTCGCTCTTCGACGCCGTGAAGCGGCGCGACGAACAGCCGCTCGACGACAAGGGACTGCGGCTGCCGCCCGAGACGATCGACGAGATCTCCGAGCCGTTCGGCAACTCCGTCCACCAATTTCGCTCTTCGTGACACCCCCGATTCCTGGGGCCCTTCGCACAGAGGTCGCCCGCGACGGCGAGACGATTGTGTTCGTCGCCCCGGCGCGCCTGCTCGAGACCATGCGATGGCTGAAGGACACGCCGGGCCAGGAATTCGACTACCTGGTCGACGTCACGGCCGTCGAGTTCCGCGACCGGGAGCGCCCACTCCAGGTCGTGTACTTCCTCCGCTCCCTCTCGCGCAAAGCCGATGTGCGCGTGAAGGTCGAGCTGCCCGCGTCGGACGAGCTCGCGGTCGATTCGGTCTGGAGCCTGTGGCGCGGCGCCGATTGGCTGGAGCGGGAAGTCTTCGACATGTTCGGCGTCACGTTCCGCGGCCACCCCGACCTGCGGCGCATCCTGATGTGGGAGACCTACGCCGAGGGCAACCCGCTGCGGAAAAGCTTCCCGCTGCGCGGCCGCTTCTCCCGGGCGGAGCAGGTACGCCAGGCGCTGAACGCCAATCCCGAAGCGCACTATTCGATGGAAGAGCTGTCGATTGCGGAGGCGGGCGGCGACCTGCCCGACGACATGCGCGACCGGCTGCGGCGCGGTGAGCGCGGCGTGATCCCGGAGCCGCCAAACCCATGAGCAAGCGGACCGTCGAGCTCGAGCTGGCCACGCCGGGCGTGGATGCCGAGGGTCGGCCCACGCGCGAGCCGCTGAGCCTCGGCGAGGAACACATGCTCGTCAACATGGGTCCGCAGCACCCCGCCACTCACGGCGTGCTGCGGCTGGTGGTGGAGCTCGACGGCGAGACCGTCGTGCGCTGTATCCCGCATCTTGGCTATCTGCACTCGGGCTTCGAGAAGCTGGGTGAGTACCGCCACTACAACCAGATCATCCCGCTCACCGACCGCACCGACTATCTGTCGCCGATGGCCAACAACGTCGGCTTCGCCCTGGCGGCCGAGCAGCTGATGGGGATCGAGATCACGCCGCGCTGCACCGTGCTGCGCGTGATCGCCTGCGAGATGAGCCGCATCATCTCGCACATGGTGTGGCTCGGCACGACGTCGATCGATCTGGGCGCCTTTACGCCCTTCCTCTGGGCGTTTCAGGAGCGCGAGCGGATCTACGACCTGCAGGAGATGTGGACCGGCGCCCGCCTGACGACGAGTCTCACGCGCGTCGGCGGGCTCATGGCCGATATTCCCGACCACTTCGTCGACAAGCTGCGCGAGTTCACGCGCACCTTCCCGAAGACCCTCGCCGAGATCGATCGCGTGCTCACCCGCAACGCCGTGTGGGCCGGCCGCACCCAGGGCGTCGGCACACTCTCCGCAGCCGAGGCGATCAATCACTCGCTCTCGGGTCCGATGCTGCGCGCGAGCGGCGTCGCGTATGACGTCCGCAAGGACAAGCCGTACCTGGGCTACGAGACCTACGACTTCGACGTCGTCGTCGGTGAGCACGGCGACGTCTATGACCGCTATCTCGTCCGGCTCGAGGAGTGCCACCAGTCGAACCGCATTCTCGAGCAGGCGCTCGACCGGCTGCCGGACGGCCCGATCAACGTGGACGACCCGCGCGTCATTCTCCCCTCCAAGACGCGCGCGATGAGCGACATGGAAGCGATGATCTTCCATTTCAAGCAGGTCATGGAAGGCGTGAAGGCGCCGGTCGGGGAAGCGTACGTCGGGATCGAGAATCCCAAGGGCGAGCTCGGCAACTACCTCGTGTCCGACGGCACGGCGAAGCCGGTGCGGTGGCGCATCCGGCCGCCGTCGTTCATCAACCTGTCCGCATTGCCCAGGATGGCCGAAGGCCATCTGCTGTCCGACTTGATCGCGATCAACGCGTCCGTGGACATCGTGATGGGTGAGGTCGATCGATGACGGTGCAGGAGGACTACCAACCCGTCTTCACCGGCACGGTGATGGAAGAGCTGCAGACGGTCCTGCAGCGCTATCCCAACAAGCAGGCCGCCTTGCTGCCCACGCTCTGGATCGCGCAGCGCGAGCACGGCTGGATCTCCGACCGCATCATGGCCGAAGTCGCCGAAGTGTTGGGGCTGACACCCGCCTACGTGAAGGGCGTGGTGACGTTTTACACGATGTACCATCAGCATCCCGTCGGCAAAAACTTCGTGCAGGTCTGCACCACCTCGCCCTGCAACATCTGCGGCGCCGAAGACGTGCTGAAGGCGCTCCTCGCGCAAACCGGCGCCGGTGATGCGGGCGCGACGAGTCCCGACGGCAAGTGGACGATCGTCGAGGTCGAGTGTCTCGGCGCCTGCGGGTTCGCGACCCCGATCCTGGTCAACGATGACTTCATCGAGAATGTGACGCCCGAGAAGGTTCCGGAGCTGGTGAGGAAGTACCGGTGAAGTTTGGAATGTTGGACGGTTGGAACGTTGGAAGGACCACCTTCCAACCTTCCAACATTCCAACGCTTTTTGGTCGGGGTTCCTAATGGGCTATCCCCACAAGTCCCATCCGAAAGAAACCGTCGTCCTGTCCCAGTACTTCGGGGATGCGGACGCACGCACGCTCAAGGGATGGACGAAGCGCGGCGGGTACGAAGCGCTCGCGCAGGCGCTCAAGATGGACCCGGTGGCCGTCACCGACGTCGTGAAAGAGTCGGGCCTGCGGGGCAGGGGCGGGGCCGGGTTCCCGACCGGCCTCAAGTGGTCGTTCATGCCGAAAGAGAAAAAGCGTCCTCACTATCTGTGTGTAAATGCAGATGAATCGGAACCGGGGACGTTCAAGGACCGGGAGATCATGCGTTGGACGCCGCACGCGCTGCTCGAGGGCACGGCGATCGCGGCGCACGCAATCCGCGCCGAGGTCGCCTACATCTACATTCGCGGCGAGTTCACCGAGCCCTGGACGATCATGGAACGGGCGCTCGCCGAGGCGAATGCCGCCGGGGTCTTCGGCACCATCAAGATCCATCTGCATCGCGGCGCGGGTGCCTACATCTGCGGCGAAGAGACGGCGCTGATGAACTCGATCGAGGGCAAGCGCGGCAACCCGCGCATCAAGCCGCCGTTCCCGGCGGCGGCCGGGTTGTTCGGCCTGCCGACGACGATCAATAACGTCGAGACGCTCGCCGCCGTGCCGCACATCCTCAAGCGCGGCGCCGCCTGGTACAAAGGTCTCTGCCTGTCGAATCCCAAGAGCACCGGGACGAAGCTGTTCTCCGTGTGCGGGCACGTGCAGCGGCCCGGCAACTACGAAGTCACGCTGGGCTTCCCGCTGAAAGATCTGCTGTACGACATGTGCGGCGGCCCGCCCGCGGGTCGCACGCTCAAGGCGTGCATCCCCGGCGGCTCGTCGGTGCCGATCCTGACGCGCGAAGAGACCGAAGCCTGTCTGCTCGACTACGAGGGCGTCGTCGCGAGCGGCTCGATGCTCGGCTCGGGCGGCGTGATCGTGTTCGATAACTCGGCGGACATGGTCTATCAGATCATGCGGCTCGCCCGCTTCTACGCGCATGAGTCGTGCGCGCAGTGCACGCAGTGCCGCGAAGGCACGGCGTGGACCACCAAGATCATGGAGCGGATCCTGGCAGGGCAGGGCAAGATGAAAGACCTCGACTTACTCCTCGATCTCTCCGAGAACATGACGGGAAAAACGATTTGCGTGCTGTCGGACTCGTGTGCGGCGCCGATTGTGAGCGGCATCAAGAAATTCCGCGGCGAGTTCGAGGCATATCTCGCCGGAAAACGCCAACCCGTCATGGTAAGCTGATGACCGACGACCGATGACCGACAACCTTATCACTTTGACGATCGACGGCGCGCCGGTCAGCGTGCCGCCCGGCACACTCGTGATCGAGGCGGCGAAGCAGGCGGGCGTACTCGTACCGCACTACTGCTATCACCCCGGACTGCCCGTCGCGGGCGTGTGTCGCATGTGTCTGGTCGAGGTTGAAAAAGCCCCGAAACTCCAGATCGCATGTGCGACCACCGTAACTGAAGGCATGGTCGTCAAAACTCAGTCCGTTCAGGCTAAGGACGCGCGCCAGAGCGTGCTCGAGTTTCTGCTCATCAACCACCCGCTCGACTGTCCCATCTGCGATCAGGCGGGCGAGTGCGAGCTGCAGGATTTCGTCTTCCAGGAAGGCCAGGCACGCACTCGCTACGGCGAGTTCGCCAAGCGGTTCAATCCCGTCGAGGACTTTGGCCCCGACGTGTTGTACGTGCCCAACCGCTGCATTCTGTGCACGCGCTGTGTCCGCTTCATGGAGGACGTGGCGAAAGAGCCGGTCCTGAACGTCTCCGAGCGCGGTGACCGCGCCTTCATCGGCGTGCACCCCGAAGCGCGGCTCGATCATCCCTGGGCCGGGAACGTGGTCGATCTCTGTCCCGTCGGCTCGCTCTTGTCAAAGGACTTTCTGCACAAGGCGCGCGCCTGGGAGCTCGACAAGACGGCGTCGATCTGCACCGGCTGCTCGCAAGGATGCAACATCACGCTCGATACGCGCGATGAAGTCGTCGTGCGCGTGCGCCCGCGGCCCAATCTCGACATCAACCGCTACTTCATCTGCGATCACGGCCGCATGCACTATCGCTGGCTGAACCGCGGCGACCGCATCGAGGCCCCGCTGGTCAAGCGCGATGGCGCGCTGCACGCGACGGATTGGGACGAGGCCTTCGCGCGCGCGACGTCGATTCTGCGGGGCGCGTCGGGCGCCGCGGTGGCGCTCGTCTCCCCGGGCGCGTCATCCGAGGCGTTGGCGGCGGCGAAACGCCTGCTGTCCGGCTTCAACTGGACCGGCGCGTTCCAGGTGGTGATGGGCGAAGAGGCACCGCTCGCGGGGGTCCCGAATCTCGCGCTGCGCGCCGAGCGGGCGCCGAACGCGAAGGGCGCCGAGAACCTCGGATATACGCGGGACTACACGCCGGCGCTCGCGGCCGCGAAGTCGGCAGCCGTGGTGCTCGTGCTCGACGATCCCGACTGCGCCGTCGAAACGAACGGGGCGCTGATCTATCTCGGCACGGTACTCGGCGAGAACGCGGCGTGCCGACGCGCCGACGTGATTCTGCCGATCACGAATGTCGCCGAAGAAGAAGGTACGTTCACGAACCGCGATGGCCGCGACCAACGGTACTATCAGGCGAAGCCCGCGCCCGGCATGGCCCAGCCGGCGGCGTGGGTGCTGGGACAGCTCGCCGCGGCGCTGGGACTGGCAGAAGTCGCATGACCTTCTTCCTGATCACCTCGGCCATCAAGGTGTTCGTCGTCTTCAACCTGATCATGGTCGGGGTCGCGCTGCTCACGCTGCTCGAGCGGCGCGTGTGCGCCTGGATGCAGGACCGCCTCGGCCCAAACCGCGTCGGGCCGCAGGGGCTGCTGCAACCCGCGGCTGATGGGCTGAAGAACTTCCTGAAGGAAGAGACCTCGCCGGCGATGGCCGACAAGGCGCTGTTCACCCTCGCGCCGATCGTCTCGTTCGTGCCGGCGCTGCTCACCTTCGGCGTGATTCCGTTCGCGGCGCCGCTGCCGACGAAGTGGGGTGTCGTGCCGATGGTCGTCGCCGATCTGCCCGTCGGCTTCCTCTACATCCTCGCGATCAGCTCGCTCGGCGTGTACGGCATCGTGCTGGCCGGGTGGGCGTCCAACAACAAATACGCGCTGCTCGGCGGGCTCAGGGCATCGGCGCAGATGATCTCGTACGAGATCGCGCTGGGGATGAGCACCGTCGCCGTCCTGTTGCTCGCGGGCAACGTCACGCTGTCACAAGTGATCGCGCAGCAGCAGACCGGGTTCCCGTTCATTATACCGCTCACGATCGCGTTCGTGATCTTCTTCATCAGCGCGTTCGCCGAGACGAATCGTCTGCCGTTCGATTTGCCCGAGGCCGAAGGTGAGCTGATCGCCGGATATCATACCGAGTACAGCGCGATGAAGTTCTCGATGTTCTACATCGCGGAGTATTCGAACATGGTGACGGCGTCCGCGCTGATGGCGACGCTGTTCTTCGGGGGCTGGGACATTCCCTTCACCCACTGGGACGATACGGGCGACCCGACCGTCCTCAAGACCGTGCTCACGCTCCTCGCCTTCGGCGCCAAGACGTTCTTCTTCCTCTTTACCTACATCTGGGTCCGCTGGACGCTGCCGCGCTTCCGGTACGACCAGCTCATGGCGCTGGGGTGGAAGGTGCTGCTCCCGATGTCCCTCGTCTACATCACCGTCCTGGCGGCGGCGATCTGGTTCCTGCGCATCCGGCTCGGCTGGGAATACGGCAAGCTCATGGCGGGCGGCCTCGGCGCCTTGAATCTCGTGCTCCTGATCGCCCTGGTCTGGTGGCTCGACCGCGGCCGGATCGTGTCCGGCTCGATGCCGCAGGAGGCCGCGTAATGGCCATCGGCGTGAAGGTCATGAAGCGCCCGACGCAGCAGACCTCCTACCTGCGCGCGACGCTGAAGGGCATGGCGCTCACGTTCAGCCATCTGCTGCGCCCCAAGGTCACGATGCAGTATCCAGAGGAAAAATCCTCGAAGGACTGGACGCTTTCCTCACGCTGGCGCGGCACGCATCGCATGCTGACCGACGAGCAGGGCCGGGCCAAGTGCGTCGCGTGCGGTCTCTGCCCGCAGATCTGTCCGGCGAACTGCATCAAGCTGGTGCCGGGCGAGGACGAAGAGGGCCACCGCTATCCGCTGATCTACGAGATCGACGAGTTCCGCTGCATCTTCTGCGGCTACTGCCAGGAAGTGTGCCCGGAGGAGGCGATCCACGTCGGGGTGCACTACGAGAACTCGGAGTACTCGCGCGACCGGTTCGTCTACGACCTCGAGCGCCTGACCGCGCAGACGCATCCGGTTTCGACACTATGGGATCCATCGGATCCCAAAGGTGAGTAGCCCCTTTGCTCCTTAGCTCCTTAGCCTTCTTTTGGGTTTTCGGCGTGATCGCCATGGGCAGTGCCCTGCTGTGCATCACGCGCAAGAACCCCGTCGCGAGCGCCCTGTGGCTCGTCGTCACGCTGTTTGCCCTGGCTGCGCTGTTCGTGCTGCTCGACGCCCAATTCATCGCCGCGCTCCAGGTGCTGGTCTACGCGGGCGCGATCATGGTGCTGTTCTTGTTCGTCATCATGCTGCTGAACCTGGGCCGCCCCGGACCGACCGACATCAAGGGCCCCGTCGGACTCCTGACCGCCGCGGTCCTGGCGGGCGCGTTGTTGCTGCTGCTGCGCCCGATCAGCGAGTCGACGCTCCCGTCGTCCATCCAGCTGCCGCCCGGCACGGTCCAGGCGCTCCAACAGCAGCAGGGCATCGTCGGCTCCGTGGCCAATCCGCTGTTCAACGAGTATCTCGTGCCGTTCGAGATCGCGAGCGTGCTGCTCCTCGCCGCCATCGTGGGCGCCGTCGTCCTGGCGAAGCGGAAGCTCTAGCGTGCTGCTCAGTCCCGCGCTCGCCATTTCCGCCGTGCTGTTCACGCTCGGCGTCGCCGGCGTGCTGTTCCGCCGCAACGCGATCGTGATCTTCATGTGCGTCGAGCTGATGCTCAACGCCGTCAACCTGACGTTCGTCGCGCTGGCGCAGAACCTCGGAATGGGTGGGCAGGTGTTCGTGTTCTTCGTCATGGCCGTCGCCGCCGCCGAAGCGGCCGTCGGGCTGGCGATCATTCTTGCCGTCTATCGCCACAAGCAGTCGGTCAGCCTGCAGAACATGAATCTCCTCAAAGACGGATGACCGGCACGGCCGCCGACCTAGTCTGGCTGCCGCCCGCGCTCGCGCTGCTCGGCTTCGTGCTGAACGGCACGCTGGCGTTGACGCGGCCCACCGCCAAGACGCTCGTCTCGGTCATTGGTGCCGGCGTGTTGCTGGCGGCATTCGCCGCGTCCATCGCCGTCTTTACGGGCTTCGTGGGGCTGCATGCCGACGAGCCGATCGTGTTCCGGTATTGGTCGTGGATCCCGGTCGGGACGCTGCAGGTCGACTTCGCGTTTCAGGTCGATCAACTCTCGCTGGTGATGCTGCTCGTCGTCACCGGCGTCGGCTCGTTGATCCATCTGTTCAGCATCGGTTACATGAAAGAGGATCCGGGATACGCGCGCTACTTCGCGTATCTCAATCTCTTCGTCTTCTTCATGCTGGTGCTCGTGTTGGGCGCGAGCTTCCCGGTGACGTTCGTCGGGTGGGAAGGCGTGGGCCTCTGCAGCTACCTCCTGATCGGGTTCTGGTTCAGCGAAGCGGTGAACGCGAACGCGGGCCGCAAGGCGTTCATCATGAACCGCATCGGCGACTTCGGCTTCATGGTCGCGATGTTCCTGATCTTCTGGTCCACGGGCTCACTCGATTTCGGCACGGTGTTCACGCACGCGCCGACCGCGCTGGTGCCCGGCGGCGGGGCCGTCACGGCCATCACGCTGTTCCTGTTCCTCGGCTGCACCGGGAAATCGGCGCAGATCCCCCTGTACACCTGGTTGCCGGACGCGATGGCCGGGCCCACGCCCGTCTCGGCACTGATTCACGCGGCCACGATGGTGACGGCGGGCGTATATCTCGTCGCCCGCTGCAGTATCCTGTTCGCGATGGCGCCCATCTCGAGTGCGGTGGTCGCCGGGGTCGGTGCGCTGACGGCGCTGTTCGCGGCGACGATCGCGCTCAAGCAGTGGGACATCAAGAAAGTCCTCGCCTACTCCACGATCTCGCAGCTCGGCTACATGTTCCTCGCGGTCGGCACGGGAGCGATCACCGCCGGCATCTTCCACCTGGCGACGCACGCCTTCTTCAAGGCACTGCTCTTCCTCGGATCGGGCAGCGTCATTTTCGCGATGCACCGGGCCTATCACCACACCCACGCGCATGACGACGCGCAAGACATGCGCAACATGGGTGGCCTGTCGCGCTACATGCCGTGGACCACGGGCCTCATGTGGATCGCCACGCTCGCGATCGCGGGGGTGCCGCCGCTCTCCGGATTCTTCTCGAAGGACGAAATCCTGACCGCCGCATATGCGCGGGGACAGGGCGAACCGATTTGGCTCGTCTTCTGGGGCCTGGGACTCCTCGCCGCGCTGCTGACGGCGTTCTACATGACGCGACTGATGCTCTACACCTTCCACGGGCCGAACCGCACCGGTGAGAAGGAACAGACACACCTGCACGAGGCGCCCTGGATCATGACCGGCCCATTGCTCGTGCTGGGCCTACTCTCCGCGGCAGGCGGCGTCATCAACATCCCCGAGCTCTATCACGGCAACACGTGGCTCCATCACTGGCTCGAGCCGGTCACCCCGGGGAGCGCCGCACTCTTGCCCGAAGCGCATCTATCGACGAGCACGGAGTGGCTGCTCGTCGGCATCGCGGTCGCGGTAGCGGTCGTCGGCATCGTGGGCGCCTGGCGGCTCCTCAAGCCCGAGGCCCTAGTCCCGGCCCCCAAGGCCCCAGAAGAGCGGGGCCTCGCACGCCTGCTCCGCAACAAGTGGTACGTCGACGAGATCTATGACGCGCTGATTGTGCGGCCGCTCGTCTGGCTGTCGCGCGAAGTCCTCTGGAAGCAGATCGATCAGCGCGTCGTGGACGGCGCGGGCGTCAATGGCGCCGCGCGCGGCGCCCGTGCGCTCGGGTGGGCCAATCGCTGGCTCCAGACGGGGCAGGTGGGGACCTACGTCGCCGTCTTCGTCGTGGGCGTGCTGCTCGTTCTATGGAGGGCGATCGGCTGATGTACGCCCAGTGGGTGCTCACCGCGCTGCTCGCCTGGCCGCTGATCGCGGGCGTCGCGGTACTCCTCCTGCCGGGCCGGCTCGCGAAGTACGTCGCGCTGGCCGCCAGTCTCGTCGAGTTCGCGATCTCCGTGCCGCTGTGGTGGGCATTCGTGCCGGACGGTGGCATGCAATTCACGGCCGATCACGCCTGGATCGCCGCGTGGGGGATTCATTTCACTGTGGGAGTGGACGGGATTTCGCTGTTCCTCGTGCTCCTCACGACGTTCCTGATGCCGCTCTCGATCCTGGGCAGCTGGAGCTACATCACCAAGCGGGAAGGCGGGTTCTACGCGCTGCTGCTCGTCCTGACGACGGGGATGATCGGGGTCTTTGTCGCGCTCGATCTCTTCCTCTTCTACGTGATGTGGGAAGTGATGCTCATCCCGATGTACTTCATCATCGGCGTGTGGGGCGGGGACAACCGCCTGTACGCGGCAATCAAGTTCTTCATTTATACGTTCTTTGGCTCCCTGCTCATGCTGGTGGCGATCCTGGTGCTGTACCTACACGCGGGCCGCGCGACCGGGATCTACTCGTTCAGCTATACGCATCTCCTGAGCCAAGTGGCGTCGCTCGGTCCCACCGCCTGGTGGCTGTTCGGGGCGTTCTTCCTGGCGTTCGCGATCAAGGTGCCGATGTTCCCGCTGCACACCTGGTTGCCCGACGCGCACGTCGAGGCGCCGACGGCGGGATCGGTGATCCTCGCCGGCATTCTGCTCAAGATGGGCACGTACGGATTCCTGCGATTTGCCTTGCCGTTCTTCCCGGCGGTCGCGCTCAATCAGACCGTGCAGCTCGTCATCGTGATTCTGTCGCTGATCGGGATCATCTACGGTGGCCTCGTCGCGATGGTGCAGCCCGATTTCAAGAAGCTCATCGCGTACTCGTCCGTCGCCCACCTCGGCTTCGTGATGCTCGGCATCTGGGCGCTGACGCTGCAGAGCGTGCAGGGCGCACTGCTCATCATGATCAACCACGGTATCTCGACCGGCGCGCTGTTCTTCCTCGTCGGCATGATCTACGAACGGCGGCACAGCCGGCTGATCGAAGCGTACGGGGGGATCGCGCGCGTCGTACCGCTGTTCTCGGGCGTCCTCACGATCGTGTCGCTGTCGTCGATCGCGCTGCCGGGCACGAACGGATTCGTCGGTGAGTTCCTGGTGCTCCTCGGGTCGTTCCGCACCTATCCCGTCGCGACGGCGCTGGCGACGACGGGCGTGATCGTGGCTGCCGCCTATCTGCTGACCGCGCTTCAGCGCGTGATCTACAATCCGCTCACGAATCCCGAGAACGAGAAGCTCACCGACTTGTCGGCGCGCGAGCTGGTGGTGCTGGTGCCGTTGCTCGTCTGCATTCTGTGGGTCGGGATCTATCCGAAGCCGTTCCTGGAGCGCATGGAGCCTGCGGCGCGCGCACTCATCGAGCACATGCGACCGTGAGACTCGATCCCTCGGTCTATCGCGATCTTCTGCTGTCGCTCCTCCCGGAGCTGGTGCTGACCGGGTGGGCGCTCGTGCTGCTGCTGTTCGTCGCGTGGCGCCACAAGACCGTGCGCGACCTGCGGATCGCCGGATGGCTGACGCTGCTGGCGCTGATCTCGACCGCCGTGGCCACGTGGTGGCTGTGGTGGAATCGGGCCGGCGTGCAGGGCGTCATGACGATGGTCGCGGCAGACGACTTCCGCTGGGTCGCCGACTGGGTGTTCGTCGGCGCCGCCGCGCTCACCGTGCTGATCTCGTTCGCGTACCTCGAGCGCGAGCAGCTGCTGGCACCCGAGTATTACGTGCTTCTCATCTTCGGGACGCTCGGCATGATGGTGATGGCCGCGGGCGCCGATTTGATGGTGATCTTCCTGGGTCTCGAGCTGATGTCGGTCGCGGTCTACGTCCTGGCCGGCTTCGACCGCCGCCGCGCCCGCTCCGCCGAAGCGGCGCTGAAGTATTTCCTGCTGGGAGCGTTCGCCTCGGGATTCCTGCTCTACGGCATCGCGCTCGTCTACGGTGCCACCGGCACGACGAACCTCGGCCTGGTGGGCGGGCAGGTCAGCATAATGGGGAAACCGAGCGTCATGCTCCTCGCCGGATTGGCGCTGTTGATCGTGGGCTTCGGATTCAAGATCGCCGCGGTGCCGTTTCACATGTGGGCCCCGGATGTCTACGACGGCGCTCCCACGCCAGTCACCGCGTTCATGGCCACCGGCGTCAAGGCCGCCGCATTCGCGGCGCTGTTCCGCGTCATGAACCAGGCGTTCGGCGCGGTTGCGGCCTGGCACGATATCGTGTGGTGGCTGGCGGTCGTCACGATGATCGGCGGCAATCTCTTCGCACTCGGGCAGCGGTCGCTCAAGCGGATGCTCGCCTATTCGTCCGTGGCGCACGCGGGCTACCTGCTGGTCGCCCTGAGCGCGGGCGGCGCCCCGGCCACGAGCGCGTTCCTCGTCTATGTGATCGCCTATACCCTCATGTCGCTCGGCGCATTCGCCGTGCTGACGGCCAAGGGCAGGGGAGGCGAAAGCGACGTGCTGATCGACGACCTCGCAGGGCTGGCCGGCAAGCGCCCCTGGCTCGCGTTCGCGCTCGCCGTGTGTATGCTGTCGTTGCTCGGCTTTCCCGGAACCGCGGGATTCATCGGCAAATGGTACATCCTCATCGCCGCCACCAGCGCCGGCCAGAATACGTTGGCGGCGATTCTGGTCCTCACCAGTGTGGTATCGGCGGGGTACTATCTTCCCGTTATCATGGCGATGTACATGAAACCAGCCCCGGAGCCGAGCGAGACCGCGCACGTCGAGGTGGGCCTCGACCGGTGGGGGCGCACCGCCGTCGCCGCGGTCGTCGTTGGGCTGCTGCTCTTCGGCGTCTGGCCCAACCGCCTGCTCGAGCTCGCCCGATCCGCGGTAGAGAGTGTGCAACCCGCGGCCACAACCGCCGTAACCCCACCCTAAAAGGGTGGGCTCGGCGGACACTGTCCTGAAGGACAGCGAGTGCCGAGCGCACCCTTCAGGGTGTGAAAGGGACCCGTGAAGCTTCCCGCCACAATTTTCCGCCAGTACGACATCCGCGGCCTCGTCGACACACAGCTCACGCCCGCCACCGCCCGCGCGGTCGGACAGGCGTACACGACGTTCGCATGGGAGCGCCTCGGCAAGGCGCCGCGCGTCGCCGTGGGGCGCGACAACCGGCCATCGGGCGCTCGGCTCGCGCAGGGAGTCTGTGAGGGGATCGCCGCGGCAGGGGGCGCCGCCCTCGACGTCGGCGAGCTGCCGACGCCCGCGCTCTACTTTGCGACCAAGACGCTGCCGGTGGACGGCGGCATCCAGGTGACCGGGTCGCACAATCCGCCGGAGTTCAACGGTTTCAAGATGGTCCTCGCGCACGATGCCGTGTTCGGCGACGACATCCAGGTACTGTACCGGTTGATCGACGACGGGAAGCTCCTCACAAAATCCGGCGGCTCGATTACGGCGCACGGCCCACTGCTCACGGCGTACAGACAGGCGATCGTGCAGCGCAACGCGCCACTCGCGCGGCGGTTCAAGGTGGTAGTGGATTGCGGCAACGGCGTCACGAGCCTCGTGGCGGTGGAGACGCTCCGGGAGTTGGGTGCCGATGTCGTCGCGCTGTTCGCCGAGTCGGACGGGACGTTCCCGCATCACCATCCGGATCCCACCGTCCTCGAGAATCTCCACGACCTCCAGGCGGCGGTGAAGAAGGAGAAGGCCGAGCTGGGTATCGCCTTCGACGGCGACGGCGACCGCATTGGCGCCGTCGATGAGAAGGGCGAGCCGGTGCTCGGCGATCAGCTGCTGGTGTTGTTCGGCCGCGATCTGGTGCACCGCATGGGCAAGAACAAGCCGGTGATTTTCGACGTGAAGTGCTCGGAGGTCCTGCCGCAGATGCTCAAGCGCGCCGGCCTCCAGCCCGTCATGTGGAAGACCGGCCATTCGTTCATCAAGCAGAAGATGAAAGAGATTGGCGCGCCGCTCGCCGGGGAGATGAGCGGCCACATGTTTTTCGGCGGCGATTGGTACGGATTCGACGACGCGCTGTTCGCCGGGGCCCGGCTGCTGGCGTACGTCGCGCGCGAAGGGGGGCCGCTCTCGCGCCTGCTCGCCGACCTGCCGAAGACCTACGCTACGCCGGAAATGCGCGTCGACTGCCCCGACGAGCAAAAGTTCGCCGTGGTCCAACAGGCCGCGGAAGAGTTCGCCGCGAAGTATCCCGTGTCAACGCTCGACGGTGTGCGCATCACCTTCCCGGAAGGGTGGGGACTGCTGCGCGCCTCGAATACGCAGCCGGTCCTGGTGATGCGGTTCGAGGCGACCAACCCGAAGGCGCTCGACGCGTATCGCGGCGAGGTCGAGGGCTGGCTGACGGCGCGCGGCGTGACGGCGTGACGCGCACCAGCCGGCGCACGCTGTACTTCATCGGCGCCGGTCTCCTGGTCGCTGCGTTGGTCGGCGGCCGCTGGCTGGCGGTGGAGACGGCAGAGCGCGCCTGGGACCGCACCTTCGCGGGCGGCGAGGCAGTGATCGCCGTGCGCGATCTCTCCCGGTTGCTCCAAGCCCTCGTCCTCCTCGTCGCGATCACCTGGATCACCGGCAACCTGCTGATCGTGTTTCGGGCGATCGGCTCGGTGCAGATGCCGCACCGGCTCGGCGATCTCGAGATCGTCGAGGCGGTGCCGCGCCGCACGCTCCTCGCTGCTACGGTGCTGCTCGGCGTGATCCTCGGTACGGTGCTCTCGCTCGGCACGGGGGATTGGTGGCGGCACGCCGTCCTGGCCGCGTCGCCGCCGCACTTCGGCGTGCCGGATGCCACGAAACTGAACCACGACGCCGGCTACTACGTCAGCGTCCTGCCGTGGCTCGCCGCGCTGCAAAACCGCACGCTCATTCTGGTCGTCGGTGCGCTCGGCATCGTGGCGCTGCTGTATGGCGTCATCGGATCGTTGCGCATCCGCCGCGGGCGCATCCGCGCCAGCGACTACGCGCGCGCCCACCTCGGCGTGCTGCTCGCGTGCCTGGCGCTCGTCATTGCCTGGGGAGCGGCCCTCGATCCCGCGGAAATCGTTGGTGGATTGCACGGGACGGTCGATCAGGCGGCGCTGAGCGTGCGCATGCCGGGGGCGGACGTCGTCGCTGCGGTGGCGATCGTCACAGCAGCGATCTCGCTCGCCTGGGCCTGGCGCGACCGGCCGACCCTCATCCTGGCGGGCTGGGCGGCGCTGCTCGTCTCGCTCACCGCGGGCTATTTCGTGATCCCCGGTGTCGTGCGCGCCCCCGCGGGTCCCGAGAACCCGGACCTGATGCGCCGCCGCGCGGCGTTGGAGCTTGTCGCGTTCGGCCTCACCGACGTGGATTCGAACGCGCCGCCCGCGTTCCCATCGGGCGAGGCCGCGGTGCGCGCGCTCCCCCTGTGGGATCCGGCGCATGTCGGCGCGGCGCTCAACGCGCCAACCATCGCGGTCGCGCTGCGCCCGCAGCGCGGCGACGCCGGGCCGACCTGGATGATCGCCCCAACGACCGCGCCCGGTCCAGTCCGCCTCGCGCTGGAGACCGACAGCGACCTCGCCGTCACCGCGGTGCCTCTGGCCAACGCGCAGGCGCTGTTTGGACCCGGGCTGCAGGGATCCTGGGTGACATCCACCGACAGCACGCTGCCTGCCGGCGCCGGCGGCATCCCACTCACCGGCGCGTGGCGCCGCTTCGCGATCGCCTGGACGATTCAGGCGTGGGGGCTGGCCCGCGGCGAGTCGCGCGGCCGCGTCCTGCTCTGGCGGCGCGACGTCGTGGAGCGACTGCAGCGGCTCGCGCCGTTCGCCCAGTTCGGCCCCCCGGCGCCCGTGTTGCGCAACGGCGGGCTGTGGTGGGTGAGCTGGGGCTACGTCTCGCACGAGGCGTTTCCGCTGGTTCGCTCGATCCCCTGGCGCGACGACGAAGTGCGCTTTCTCCGCACCGGCCTCGTCGGCGCCGTGCGCGTAGGGACGGGCGAGACCCATCTGTGGCTCGCGCCGGGCTACGATTCGCTGACCGCCGCCTGGGCCCGGCGCTTCGAGCCACTCATCGAGCCCGCCGACCGGCTGCCTGCCGATCTGCGCGCACAGCTCGCCTATCCGGCCGACGCGTTCAAGATCACCGCTACCCAGCTCGTGCGTGCCAGCGCCGACTCCGTCGCTCAGGCCGGCTGGTTCATGCGCCCGCGCGAGCCATTCCAGCTGGCCGCACCGGACGGAGCGATCTGGACGGCGGTGGCGCTCGAGTCAGGATCGCTGACCCCGAAGAAGTTCGTGGGGCTGTTCGCGGCCGCGATCACGCCGCACGGTCCCACGCTGCATCTCTGGCGGCCCTCGTCCCCAGATCCCGTGCGGTTGCCGGGCGAGCTGGTCGGCTCCTCGCTGCTGCGACCGGGCCAGCTGCGCATTTGGCCGGCCGGGAGCTCGCTCATCACCGTCCAGGCGCAGATCCTCGAGCCAGTCGCCGTACAGCCCCCACCGGCGCCACGCCTCACGGAGGTTTACGTGACGCTGGATGGACGGAGTGGGCACGCACGGACGGCCCGTGCCGCGTTGCTCGGCGGTGAACAGATCGTCACCGACACCACGCTCGCGGCACGGTGGGCGCGGGCGCGTCGCCTGGCGATGCAGGCGAACGCAGCGCTCAGCGCCGGAAACCTCGAGCTGTTCACCCAGCTGTGGCGGGAGCTCCTGGGAGAGCTTGCTCGAGCTCAACGGCCCCGCTAGGTTGCGCCGCCGTGACGGCTCCTGGAACGATCGTCGTTGCCCTCGGAGGAAACGCCGTCGCGCCTCCTGGTGAGCGGCCGACGATCAGCAATCAGTTTCGTCATACGCGGGCGAGTCTCGCGCCCATCGTCGATCTGGCCGCGGCGGGATGGCACATCGTGCTCGTCCATGGTAACGGGCCACAGGTCGGCGATGAGCTGGCGCGCAACGAGATCGCTGCCGAGCAGGTCGAACCGCTGCCGCTCGGTGTGCTGGTCGCGGGAACCGCGGGCTGGATGGGCTACATGATTCAGCAGTCGCTGCAGAACGCGCTCGAGCGCGCCGGCGTGCAGCGTTCGGTCGTCACGCTGATCACCCAGACGCTCTGCCATGCCGACGATCCCGACCTGCGGACGCCGTCGAAGCCGGTCGGGCACAAGCTCGATGCGGTGCGGGAGGCGCGCCTCGTGGCGCGCGGGCTTCCGGTTCGCGATGGCCGCCGGCTGGCGCCGAGTCCCAAGCCGATCGGGATCGTCGAGCGCGATATGGTCCGCGACCTGACGCGCGAGGGCCACATCGTGATCGCGGGCGGCGGCGGGGGACCACCCGTGTATCGCGATCCCAAGTTGGGGCTCGAAGGCATCGACGCCGTCGCCGACAAGGATCGGGTCGCGGCGATTCTCGGACGAGAGATCGGGGCGCAAGTCTTGTTGATCCTGACCAACGTGAAAGCCGTGTACCGCGGTTTCGGCACTCCGCACCAGGAGGCGATCCGGCGGTTGACGCTCGCGCAGACCGACCACTTGCTCGCCGGCAAGGAGCTGGGCACCGGCAGCATGCGGCCGAAGGTCGAGGCGGCCGCCGAATTTGTACGCACGGGAGGAGAGCGCGCCATCATCGCCGAGCTGGTGGACGGGCTCGCGGCGCTGCGTGGCGAGGCGGGAACGACGATCGCGAAGGAGCACGCGTGAATCTGCACGAGTACCAGGCACGGGACATTCTGCGGCGCCACGGCATCCCGGTCCCGCCGGGTGAGGTCGCCAGCACGCCGGCGGAAGCTCGCGCCATCGCGGAACGCCTCGGCGGCAAGGTCGTGGTGAAGGCCCAGGTCCATGCCGGCGGCCGCGGCAAGGCCGGCGGTGTGAAACTCGCCAAAACTGCGGCCGAGGCCGAGACGCACGCCAAAGCCATCCTCGGCATGACGATCAAGAGCCTCACGGTGCAGAAGGTGCTCATCGCACCGGCGGCGGAGATCGCGTCGGAGAGCTACGTCGGCATCATCGTGGATCGCGCGTCGCAGCGGCCCGTCCTCATGGTGAGTCCCGCCGGCGGCATCGACATCGAGGAAGTGGCTGCCAAGACGCCCGACAAGATTCATCGGCTGGCGATCGACCCGCGCTACGGACTCCTCCCGCACCAGGCGCTGGCGCTCGGCTTCGCGCTGTACGGCGACGTGAAGCAGGCGCGCGCCGCGGCCGACATCATGCAGAAACTGTACGGCGCGGTCTACGCGGTGGGCGCGTCTCTCGCCGAGATCAACCCGCTCGTTACGACGCCCGACGGCACGGTCCAGGCGCTCGATGCCAAAATCAGCATCGACGACAACGAGCTCGAGCGCCGCCCCGATATCGCCGCGCTGCGCGACGTGTCCGCCGAGGCGCGACAAGAAGTGGTCGCCCGCGAGGCCGGACTCACGTTCATCAAGCTCGAGGGCAACGTCGGCTGTTGTGTGAACGGCGCCGGGCTCGCGATGGCGACGATGGACCTCGTGAAGTACTACGGGGGCGAGCCGGCCAACTTCCTCGACATCGGTGGCAGCTCCAATCCCCAAAAAGTCGTGAGCGCGCTCCGCATCATCACGGGCGACCCCAACGTCAAGGCGATCCTTTTTAACATCTTCGGCGGCATCACTCGCGGGGACGACGTCGCGAACGGCATCGTACAGGCGACGAAGGAGTTCCCGCTCAAGGTCCCGATGGTCATCCGATTGACCGGGACGAATGAACGGGAAGGGATTGCGATTCTCGAGCGGGCGGGGTTCGCGGCGCTGGCGGACATGGACGACGCGGTGAAGCAGGCGGTCGCCAAGGCCAAGGGGAAGGTGGCGTGAGCATCTTCATCGACAAGGCGACTCGCTTGGTGATCCAGGGCATCACCGGCCGCGACGGATCGTTCCATGCCAAGCAGATGATCGCCTACGGCACGAACGTCGTGGCGGGGGTGACGCCGGGGAAAGGCGGCCAGCGGTTCGAGGACGCCGTGTCGGTATTCAACACCGTGGCCGAGGCCGTGCACGCCACGCAGGCGAACACCGCGGTCATCTACGTTCCGGCCGCGGTCGCCGCGTCGGCGATCTTCGAAGCGGCCGATGCCGGCATTGGCCTGATCGTCTGCATCACCGAGGGCATTCCCGTCCTGGACATGACCCGCGCGCTGCCATACGTCCACGAGCGCGGTGCGCGCCTCGTGGGGCCGAACTGTCCGGGGCTGATTTCTCCGGGGCAGAGCAAGGTGGGCATCATCCCCGGCAACATCTGCAAGCCCGGAAAGATCGGCGTGGTGTCGCGCAGCGGCACGCTGACGTACGAAATCATCCATCAGCTGTCGACCAACGGCCTGGGGCAATCCACCTGCGTCGGGATCGGTGGCGACCCGCTGATCGGCACGAACTTCATTCATTGTCTGTCGGCCTTCGAGACCGATCCCGAAACCGCCGCCATCGTGATGATCGGCGAGATCGGCGGCACCGATGAGCAGCAGGCCGCGGAGTTCGTGAAAGAATCGGTCAAGAAACCCGTCGTCGGCTTCATCGCCGGCCAGACCGCACCGCCGGGCCGGCGCATGGGCCACGCCGGAGCGATCATTTCGGGTTCATCGGGAACGGCCGCCGAGAAGATGGCCGCGCTGGTGAAAGCGGGCATCAGCGTGATGAAGCGTCCCGCCGACGTTGTACCGTTACTGCAGGAGAGATTGTGACCGCCAGATTGACCTTGGCCATCATCAAGCCCGACGCGGTCGCCGCCCGGCATACGGGGAAAATCATCGCCCACCTCGAGGCCGAGGGCTTTCATATCCGCGACGCGCAGATGGTGCGCCTGACGGACGAGCGCGCGGAATCGTTCTACGAAGTCCATCGCGAGCGCCCGTTCTTCCGGCCCCTCGTCTCGTTTATGACTTCCGGACCCGCCCTCGCCCTGGTGCTCGAACGCGACGATGCGGTCACGCATCTGCGTCGGGTGATTGGCGCAACTGATCCCGCGCAGGCGGAGCCGGGGACGATCCGCCGGCTCTATGCGCAGTCCAAAGAGCGCAACGCGATCCACGCCTCCGATTCGCCGGAAAACGCCGCACGGGAAGTCGCGTTTTTCTTCCCGGCGCGGGGGTAGGCGCAATGCCGTTGACGCAAGTACCACAAGGGTTTAGCTTCGCTCACCATGCTGCGAGTCGATTTGCGGGAGTTGGCCCGCGGTGCAGCCGTTGAGACCCAGGGCGAGCTCAAGCAGGACGACGGGGCACTGGAGGGGACCGAGATCCGGCTGCGGGAACCGGTCGCCGTGCGCGGACGGTTGCAGTCCATCGGCGAGGGCCGGTTCTACTGGCAGGGGACGGCGCGCACGGTGGTGCAGGGCGAGTGCCGCCGCTGCCTGATTCCGGTGGCCACGCCGTTGCAACTGGAGATTGGGGCGCTGTTTACGCAGGACGCGGACGCGCTCGACGATCCCGACTCCTATCCGGTGGCACCGGAGGCGACCGCGATCGACGTCACAGCCGCCGTGCGTGAGGAGCTGATGCTGGCGGCCCCGCGCTTCGTCGCATGCCGCGACGACTGCAAGGGACTGTGCCCGCAATGTGGGAAGGATCTGAACGCCGGACCCTGCGATTGCGCACCGGTGACCGATGCCCGCTGGCAGCCGTTGCAGGCACTCAAGGACAAACTCCGCTCTTAACTAAGGACGATCGGAATGGCCGTACCCAAGCGCAGGACGTCAAAGCGCAAGAAGCGCGCGCGCCGCACACACTACAAGGCCGTGCGGCCGACGCTGCAGCCTTGCCCGCGCTGCGGTGACATGAAGCAGCCGCATCGCGTGTGCCCCACGTGCGGGTATTACAACGGCGAACAGCGAGTAACCGTCGAGGACTGATGATCCGCATCGCGTTGGACGCGATGGGAAGTGACAACGCCCCTCAAGTCGAAGTGGAGGGCGCCGCGCAGGCGCTGAAGGAGCTGCCCGCCGAGTTCCAGATCCAGCTCGTCGGACGCAAGGCCGATATCGAGGCCGCGGTGTCCCGCCTCCCCCCTCCCGGCATCGACCGCACGCGCATCGAGATCGTCGATGCGCCCGAAGTCGTCGGCATGGGCGACAAGCCCCTCGCCGCGATCCGCGGCAAGCCTCGCTCTTCGATCGCGGTCGGTCTCGGGTTACAGAAAAAGGGCAAATCGGACGCGTTCATCTCGGCCGGCAACACCGGGGCTGTGATGGCCGCGAGTACGCTGCTGCTTCGCCTGCACCCCGGCGTGCAGCGCGCCGCCATCGGTGCGCTGTTCCCGAGCGCCGGTCAGCCCGTGCTCGTCGTCGATGGCGGTGCCAGCATCGACTGCGATGCCCGCGAGCTCGTGGGCTTCGCGCATCTCGGCTCCGTGTACGCCCGCGACGTGCTCGGCCGGCCGAACCCCACCGTGGGTCTGCTGAATATCGGCGAGGAAGACGAGAAGGGAAACGCGGTCGTCAAAGAAGCGCATCAACTCCTCAAGCAGACCCCCGGCATCCATTACATCGGCAACATCGAAGGCCGCGACATCCCGGTCGGTGATGCGCGCGGGCAGCGGCTCGACGTGGTCGCGTGCGACGGCTTCGTCGGGAACGTCGTGCTCAAGTTCTACGAATCGGCGGGGCGCGTATTCGTCTCGCTCATCAAGCGCGAGGCACCGGACGTGCTGCAGCGGCCGGAGATGGCCAACGTCCTCAAGGTGCTCGATTACGCGACCTACGGGGGAGCGCCGCTGCTGGGCGTCCAGGGCGTCGTGATCATCTGTCACGGCGCGTCGCCCGCCAAGGCCATCAAGAACGCGATCCGCGTCGCGGGCCAGGCCGTGCGGAGCCACCTCTCCGACGACATCGCCGCGGAGTTCTCCGAGGGAAAAGTCCTCGCATGAAGCGCCCCTTCGCCGAGCTGTGGGGCACCGGCAGCTACGCGCCACCGCGCGTGATGACGAACGACGAGTTCTCGAAATTCCTGGAGACGTCGGATCAGTGGATTCAGGAGCGCACCGGCATCCGCGAGCGCCGCGTCTCGAGCAAGGACGAGACGAACGCCTGCATGGGGAAGGCCGCCGCGCTGCAGGTACTTCAGGAAACGGGCCTGACGCCACTCGATATCGACGCGATCGTCTATGCGACGGCGTCGCCCGACCGGCTGCTCCCCTCGCAGGCCTGTGATCTCCAGGCGATCCTGGGCGCCAAGAATGCCGCGGCGTTCGACGTCATTGCCGCCTGCTCGGGCTTCATCTATGCCTTGAGCACCGCGGAGGGGCTCATCGCGACAGAGCAGGCCGAGCACGTGCTCGTGATCGCCGCCGAGAAGCTCACCAGTATCATGGATTGGAGTGACCGCACCACGGCGGTCCTGTTCGGCGACGGCGCCGGCGCGACGATCGTCCGCAAAAGCACGAACGGCCGCGGGATTCTGTCGGTCTACCTGAAAACCGACGGCACGCTCGCCGAGCTGTTGTACCGGCCGGGCGGGGGCGCCACCCATCCGCCCAGTGAAGAGCTGCTCAAGGACCACAGCTATTACATCAAGATGGCGGGCCGCGAAGTGTTCAAGGCCGCCGTGCTCTCGATGGCGGACGCCTGCGATCACGCGCTGCAGCGCGCCGGTCTCGATGCCGACGCCATCGATCTGCTCATTCCGCACCAGGCCAACATCCGCATCATCGAAGCCACCGCGAAACACGCCGGTGTGCCGATGGACAAGGTGTATGTGAACGTGGACCGGTTCGGGAACACGTCCGCGGCGTCCATCGCCATCGCGCTCGACGAAGCCGCCAAATGCGGCCGTCTGAAGCCAGGCATGGTCGTGATGTTCTGCGCCTTCGGCGCCGGCTTCACCTGGGGCAGCATGGTCGTACGGTGGTAGGGGCGCAGCATGCTGCGCCCACCATCTGGCTCTGCCCGGGGCAGGGCGCGCAAAAAGTCGGCATGGGAAGAGATCTGGCGGAACGGTTTCCCGCGGCGCGCGCCGTGTTCGATGCCATCGACGAGGCCCTCGGCGTCGCGTTGTCCCGCATCATGTTCGAGGGGCCGGAAGAAGAGCTGACGGCGACGCAGAACGCGCAGCCCGCCATTCTGGCCCACAGCGCCGCCGTCTTCGCGATCGTGCGCGACAAGGTCGATGGCGCGGTCGCGGCAGCCGGCCATTCGTTGGGCGAGTACTCCGCCTACATCACCGCCGCCGCCCTGGGCTCACCGCAGGCGGCGAAACTCGTGCGGCGTCGCGGCGAGCTCATGCAGAAAGCCGGCGAGGAGCGTCCCGGCACCATGGCGGCCGTGCTCGGGCTTGCGACGAACGAAGTAGTAGCCGCATGTGCGGAAGCGTCCCAGCAGGCGAGCCTCGCCGTCGCCGCCAATATCAACGCGCCCGACCAGACCGTGATCTCCGGCGATCCCGATGCCGTCACGCGCGCCGCCGAGGCCTGCAAGAAGCGCGGCGCGAAGCGCGTCATGCCACTCAGGGTGAGCGGCGCATTCCACTCCCCGCTCATGGGACCGGCGAAGAACCACCTGCAGCTCGCGCTCGAGCGCGCGGAATTCGCCGATCCGGCGTTCCCGGTGATCGCGAACGCCACCGCCGAGACCGTGAAGGAGGCAGGCCGCGCGCGCCGGCTGCTGGCGGATCAACTGACGTCGCCCGTCCGTTGGGTCGAGTGCATGGAGCACGCGGCGCGCGTCGGTGGTGCGGGCGCGCGCTTTGTCGAGATCGGTCCCGGCGCGGTGCTCGCGGGTCTCTTGAAGCGGATCGTCCCGGGGGCGAACGTGGTGAGCTTGGGAACGGCGGACGAAGTGACCACGTTCATGGACGCCGCATGAAGATCGAGCTGCCCGGAAAAGTCGCGCTCGTCACCGGTGGCACACGCGGCATCGGCCTCGATATCTGCCAGGCGTTCACCGCCGCGGGCGCCAAGGTGGCGCTGTGCGCGCGCGACGGCGCCAAAGCCGACGCCATCGCCACACAGCTCGGCGGGGGTGCGCGGGGGTACGCGTGCGACGTGGGGGTCGCGTCACAGGTCGAAGCGTTCGCAAAGGCGGTCGAAAAGGATTTCGGCCAGATCGACGTGCTGGTGAACAACGCGGGGTTCACCAAGGACACCCTGCTGTTCCTGATGACGGAAGCCGATTGGGACTCGGTCGTGGATACGAACCTGAAGGGCACGTTTCTGATGACCAAGTACGCGGCGCGCGGCATGATCAAGCGGCGCTGGGGCCGCGTCATCAACATTACGAGCGTCGTGGGGTTGAACGGCAATAAGGGGCAGTCCAACTACTCCGCGTCCAAAGCGGGGGTGATCGGCTTCACCAAGTCCGTCGCGAAGGAGCTGGCGTCGCGCAACGTGCTGGTGAATGCCGTCGCACCGGGCTACATCGAGACGGAGCTGACGCAGGGCATCTCGGCGGAAGCCAAGAAGTACTTCCAGGACAACATTCCGTTGGGACGGCTGGGACAAGGCTCAGACATCGCCTCTGCCGTCCTCTTTCTCGCCTCTGACATGGCCAGCTACATTACGGGACAGGTCGTGGTTGTCGACGGCGGGATGGTGATGTAAGCAGGTCCACCTTCGCTGAGGGTCACCCATGGCAATGGACATGAAGCAGCTCGAGGAGAAGGTCAAAGACATCATCGTCGAAGAGCTCGGCGTCGAACGCGACAAGCTCACCAACGACGCAAGCTTTATGGAAGACCTCGGCGCCGACAGCCTCGATACGGTCGAGCTGGTGATGGCGTTCGAGAAGGAATTCGACATCGACATCCCGGACGAAGAGGCGGAGAAGCTCCGCACCGTCGGCGCGGCGATGAGCTATCTCCACGAGAAGATCGATCACGGGCCTCGGGCTCGTGACGCCGGTAGGAAACGACGTGGCCAGCACATGGGCCGCCCTCGTCGACGGACAGTCGGGGGCGGGTCCGATCACCCGGTTCGATTCCGCCCTGCTGCCCGTGCACTTCGCCTGCGAGGTGAAGGGCTACGACCCCCTGCAGTACATCGATAAGAAGGAAGCCCGCCGCTACGACCTGTTCTCACAGTTCGCGATGGGCGCTGCCGTCCAAGCGGTGCGCGACGCCTGCCTCGAGAAGAGCCCGCTCGACCCCAAGCGCATCGGCGTGATCATCGGCAGCGGCACGGGGGGGATCGCGACGTTCGAAGAGAACATGCGCACGTTCATCGAGAAGGGCCCGGGCCGCGTTTCGCCGTTCTTCGTGCCGATGTTCATGGCGAACGTCGCATCGGCGATCGTCTCGATGCGGTTCGGCTTCCAGGGCCCCTGCTACTGCACGGTCTCGGCGTGCGCGTCGTCGGGCCACGCCGTCG
>WNGB01006444.1_pt1 | contig 40284 bp, 40 predicted proteins | sample 5400681 | NCBI WGS metagenome assembly WNGB01 (sample SAMN13153367, study PRJNA577476) | soil metagenome | isolation source: 115 cm soil or saprolite under grassland replicate 2 | place: USA:California | collected 2016-06-15 | reverse complement strand
GCGAAAGCGAGATGCCCGATCCCATCACCGATGAGGGACATCCGCTTCTGCACCAGGAACGTACCGATCATGGGGGCGAATGCCCCTACGACCAGACCCGCTACGAGGGCCCGCTGCATGAACGAAAGATCGAACGGGTACGGGAGGGGCAGCGCGGCGAGGTGCACCATCATCCCAGGCCCTCCAGCCACAGCGGAAGGTCCTCCCGGTGGATCCCCAGGCTGACCCCGGTGGCCATCAGCTCTGCGGGCGGCCCATCGAACAGGACGCGCTGCTTCAGCACGATCACCCGGTCGAGGTCGCGAGCCACGGCAGACAGCTCGTGAGACACGAGCAAGACCCCGGCCCCATGCTCGGCCTTGAGATGCGTCAGGGCGTCCCGAAAGCGAGCCTGCGATTCCCGGTCGATCCCCGCGATGGGCTCGTCGAGCACCAGGAGGTCAGGCTCGCTGGCGAACGCCCTAGCGATGAAGGTGCGTTGCTGTTGGCCGCCAGACAGTTCGTTCAGCGGCCGGGAGCGCATCGCCTGCAGGGCGACCGAGTCGATGGCGTGCTCGGTGATCTCGTGATCGGCCCGCCCCATCCGGCGCCACCACCCTCCACGGGCAAGCCGACCGGCCGCCACCACCTCCTCAACCGTAGCCGGGATCTCGGACGTGAGCTCGGGTCGCTGGGGCACGTACCCCAGGCGCCATCGCTCCGTGAACCGGTCGGGAGCCTGTCCGAAGATCCTCACCCGGCCCGAGTTCGGCCGGAGCAGGCCCAGTAGGACCTTCAGCAACGTGGACTTGCCGGAGCCATTCGGGCCGACCAGGGCCACGAACTCCCTGGGCACCACGGAGAGGCTCACATCCTCCAGTACTGGGGTCTCGCCGTAGGAGAAGGAAACGTGCTCGGATTCGACCAGCGGACCATCGGCCGCCAGCGCCTCGTCGTCTCGGGAATGGGAATCGATCTTGAGATCGTAGCGCATGCCCATCAGCTCGCCGGACACCCCAGTGCCTGCCGGAGGGCCCTCAGGTTGGCCCGCATCACGCTCACATAGTCGTCGCCCGCCGAGAGCTCTTGTTTGGTGAGGCCCTCCAGTGGATTGAGCAACGCGGTGGTCACGCCCACTTCACGGGCCAGGGTCTCGGCCACCTTCGGGGACACCAGCTCCTCCGTGAGGATCGTGGTCACCTCCTCCCGCCTCACCAGCCGGGCGAGCTCGGCCAGCCTCTGCGGACTGGGCTCGGCGTCGGGGGATATGCCGGCGATAGGCTCCTGGGTCAGGCCGTATCGAGCTGAAAGGTATCCGAACGCCGCGTGGGACGTGACGATCACGTCGCGGGCGCAGCCGGTGAGCCCGGACCGGTATTCCTGATCGAGCCCACCGAGCTCGGCCCGGAAAGCCCAGGCGTTTGACTCGAACGTGGAGGCGTCTGCAGGCCTGGCCTGGGCCAGCGCCCGCTCGGTTCGGCCAACCAGCTGCCGGTAGAGAACTGGGTCGAGCCAGACGTGAGGGTCCGAGGCCGGCCCCCTGTCCCCCTCTTCCGGCACCCTGGGCTGGAGCGACATCCCCTGCAGGAGATCCACCCTGATCCCCTGCGCGTCAGCCACCGCTTGCTCGACCGCTGGAGAGAACCCGTGGCTCAGGTAGAGGACCACGTCCGCGCTCTGGATGGCGGCGATCTCATCCGGCGTCAGTTCCAGGTCGTGGGGTTCCACCCCGGGCGGTGTGAGGTTCTGGACGTCCACCAGGGTGCCGCCGACCTTCGTGGCCGCCTCCGCGAGTGGATAGAACCCGGCCACGACCTTCAGCCTCCCACCGTTGCCGCTTGAGCTGCCGGACGAACAGGCACTCACAAGCATGGCGACAAGGACCGTCATCGCAACGAGGGGAGCCCACGGCAGCCTCACGGACGTGGTCCGGCCGTCGGGGCGATGGCGCTCCGCCCAGCAAGCAAGAATAGGAACGATTCCTACTTTCATCTGGCCGAAGCTAGCACGATGGATCTGGACCGTCAATGTGAAAGACCTGCTCTGCTGCTATCTCGGCGCCGTGATCGAGGTGAAGGGAACCGCCCGGTTAGTCGGCCTTCGAGCCGCCCGGGCCAGGGGACGTGTAGCATCGTCCCTGGTCAACCCACTGGCCCGTGGGGTAACGGTAGCCCGACTGACTCTGGATCAGTTAGTCCTGGTTCGAATCCAGGCGGGCCAGCAAGGCAAAACCGCTGGGTAGAGGGCTTGATTCGGGCCCCGGCGGTGATTCGCCGACCTCCCCGCTCCCTCCCCTGATCAACAGTGATCAACAGGAGGTGGGCCGTGGAGCGGAAGAGAACCCGCTATCGGGGGATTTCTACGAGTACACGGCCCGGGGCCGCCGGCGCCGATACCAGGTCGTGTACCGGACCGGTCGCGCGGTCGACTCGCCTCAGCGAGCGGCCTCGTTCGACACGCTGAAGGACGCCCGCGACTACCAGATCAGCCAGAGCCATCGTGTTCGCGGGGGCACGTACTTCGACCGAAGAAGGGCGAGATCACTGTGTCCGAGTTCTTCCACGAGTTCATGCGGTTGGCCGGCCCCGAGGAGCCGAAGACAAGGACGAACTACGAGGCGAACTTCAGGAACCACGTCGACCCGGTGCTGGGCTCGCGGGCGATCCGAGATGTCGACGTGGAAGCGGTGGCTGAGCTGCTGGCGACGATCCGGGCGAAGTGGCGCCGGTCGAGAGGAGACGGCAAGGCCACGGTCAGGCAGATCCACGCCCTCATCCGGCGGATCTTCAACGTGGCAGTGAAGCTTGGACGGCTCCCGAGGTATTTCCCCAACCCAGCGGCAGCGATCGAGGTGCCGAACCCTGAGCCGCGTGGAGTGAGGCCGCTCGATGCTTGGGAGGTCGAGGCGATCGTGGGCGCGATCCGTCCGATGTACAGACCACTCGTCTACGTGATGGGGTACTCGGGCCTGCGGATCGGCGAGGCGTCCGCGCTTCAGTGGAAGCACCTGGATCTGGACGGCGGGTGGGTCCACGTCCGCCGCGCCTACAAGGAGAGCGGCGGCGAACTCTACCTTGGGACTCCGAAAGACGACGACATTCGGACGTGCCATTGCTTCCCAGCGTCGTGGACGCGCTCCGGGAGCATCGGAAGGCGCTCCCGTCGGTGAGCTCAGACTCGCCCGTCTTCACCAGCCCGACCGGAAGCCAGATCTGGCCAGCAAGCTTCCGCGGTCGGGATTTCGCCAGCGCGTGCAAAGCGGCTGGGCTCATCCCGCTCCCCACCCCGCATGTGCTTCGACACACCGCGGCGTCGATGATGGCCCGAGCCAGCTGGCCCGAGAGCTACATCAGGCAAGATTCGCCAGCTCCTGGCCGCTGCCGGCAGCCAGGCGTGATCGCTGTTGAGAAGCCTGATGCCCGCCAGTCCTGCCCCCGGGTCCTCCCCTGACACGGCGCAGTTTGGAAATGACTTCGCGGGCGACTTCTCGACCCTAAGTTCGCTCAACAGGAAGATGAGCGCTTATGAAGGTCGCTGGTAGCGACTTGCCGTTGCGCAGATGGCTTATCAGGGCGATCTTTGCTATCCTATGTCGCATGAGACCGAGAACCGAACCCAATGAGGTCATCGCTCGCCTCGCGGCAGACGGGACTGAGTTCTTCACGCTGGCCGACCTGAGGGAACGGCTGGAGGTTACGGCACCCCAAGCGCGGCAGCTGGCATACCGCCTCACCCGAAGGAAGCTCATCAAGCGGATCAAGCGCGGGCTGTATGCGATCCTTCCTCCGGCTGATTGGCAGGAGGGAACTGGAGCGGGCATCAATCGCTACTGGGCCGCTGCCAACGCGGTTGGGAGCGAGCCCTACTACCTCGCGTACTACACGGCGATGGAGCTCCACGACATGACCCAACATCCGCTACGGACGGTCTTCGTCGCCGTGACCAAGCAGCACCGAGACCTCAGGTTCGGGGCCGCTCTCATCAGGTTCGTCACGGTCGCGCCTTACAAGTTCTTCGGCTATGAAGATCACCGGACGGCCGACGGCCATGTGGTCAAGGTCGCTCAGTTGGAGCGGGCGTTCCTCGACTGCGCCGATCGACCCGAGCTCTGTGGAGGTATTGAGGAGGTCTTCCGGGGGTTCGTGCGTCGCCGAGCCGATCTGGACGACGATCGGCTCCTTCGGTTCGTACACCGGTTGGGCAAGCCAGTTGTGACCAAGCGGCTGGGCTTTCTGTTGGAGATGGCCGGGGCCAACCCGGAGCTGCTTCTGGAGCTGGAGCGGGCCGCAGGCCGGCTGAAGCGCTTCATGCCTCTGGCCAAGACAGCTCCTCCAGACCACGCGGAGCGGAACCGACGGTGGGAGCTGACCGTCAACACCGACCTCCGGCGCCTTTTTGCATCGGCCAAGACATGATCGACACAGCCGAGATATCGACGCGTGCCCGGAAGCTCCGACTCGACCCCGAGCACATCGAGAAGGACCACCTGATGTGCTGCGTCCTCGCCGCAATCGCGGAGGGTGGCTCCCCTCTCGTGTTCAGAGGCGGGACAGCGTTGGCCCGCATCTACTGGCCCGACTTCCGCCTCTCGGAGGATCTCGATTTCATCACGGGGTCGACTACAGCCGAGGTTCAGGCGTCGCTCGAACGCGCGGTTGCCGTTGCTGCCCGCGTGGCAGGCATCGATCTGACCCTCGCCTTCGGCCTGCCGAAGGGCGGCTGGTCCAGGTCTTACGTTCGGTTCGATCAGGCCCTCGATCCTCATCGACGTGAAGCTGGGCGAGCAGGCGTACCTCCCCGTGGAGGAGGGCGCCGTCGATCTCCCCTACTCGGACCTCCGCGGCGGCGAGCGGAGGGTGCCCGTTGTCGCGCTCCCGGAGATCCTCGGGAACAAGTGGTTCATGCTCGGTGACGACGATCGCCGGGAGCCCCGGGACCTGGACGACGTCTGGGCAGGACTTACTCGGTTCGGAGTGCCGTTCTCCGAACTCGCTCGTGGCCATCGCGCCAAGTACGGGTTCGGTCCCCAGGATGCACAGCTCACCCGAGCGCTTCGACTGCAGCCTCTGTGGGAGATGCGCCTGGCTCACCAACTTGCGGAGCTACCCGGCTTCGAGGATGCCTACGCGGCTGTCCTTCAGCGGCTCACGGAGTGGCAGACGACAAGCACCTCGCCATAGGAACGCCAAGCCCCGGCCACGACCGAGGGGTGTACATCTCGAATCGAGACGTTGAACATCTCACTTTGGGGGGACAAGGAGAGCGCGTGAGTCAGTCTCGGCCATCGGCCCCGGCACAGAAGTTCCAGGTGGAGTTCTTATGACTCGGCCTCTAGATCATGCGGACGATGCCCTTCTCTTTCAGAACCCCGTTTTCTACGCAACTTGCGGTGGCCGCTCCCAGCCGGGCCTCGGACCCGCCGGCTAACGTAAGAACTCCCAGGCTTCCCCTGGAAGGAGATCGAGCCGGGCCTGTGAGCAAGCGACGAAAGCCCAAGAAGCCAAGGCCCCCTGGCCCGAAAGTCCATGGCGGTCCCCGACTCGTCACCCCCGACTCGGCCGCATCGCCGCGGGGAATCCCTCGGCTCCCGGCCGACATGCGGGCCATGGAGAGGGTCACGGCCTCGATCGCCCCAAGGCGGACCGGCAAGCGAGGCAAGGAACTGGACCTCCAGGATGCCCAGGACCTCATCTACGACGCCTGGGAAACGGCCGATCCGAGAGAACGCGTGCGGCTCGCCAACGAAGCGCTTCTCCATTCCGACGACTGCGCCGACGCCCACGTCATCCTCGCTGAGGAGATTCCAGGCACGCTGGAGCAGAAGCGGGAGATGTACACGGCGGGCGTGGATGCCGGCGAGCGGGCCATCGGCGAGCGGGCATTCAGGGAGGACGTCGGTCACTTCTGGGGCCTGCTCGAGACCCGTCCGTACATGCGGGCCAGGGCGGGATTCGCCGCGTGCCTGTGGCAGCTCGGTGAGCGGGAAGAGGCCGTGGCTCACCGCCGCGACATGCTCCGCCTGAACCCCAACGACAATCAAGGGATCCGCTACACGCTCCTCGGCTGCCTGCTCGCGATGGGCTCGGATGAACGGGCGGCCGAGATCTTGGACGACGCCGAGTACTCGGACGACGCCACCGCGACGTGGCCCTACAGTCAAACTCTGCTCGCGTATCGGCGGACCGGGCTAGGCGAGCGAGCCGAGGCATTGCTCTCCGAGGCGCGGAGGACGAACCCTCACGTTCCCGCGTACCTGCTGGGCAAGAAAGCCTTGCCGGAGGAGCTGCCCGAGATGGTCGGGTTCGGCGACGAGTCGGAGGCCATCGCCTACCCTGCCGACAATCTCGAGGCTTGGCGGTCGACTCCAGGGGCTCTCGAGTGGCTCGGCAAGGCCACCGTTTAATCAACAATGATCAACAAACCAGATCCCACAGGGCATCACCGAACGACACCGGCCAAAACGAAGTAGCACGCTGACCAGCGGAAACAGAGGGAACGGGCTGGTCGCTGCACCCGCATGCACGAACTCTGGATCAGCTAGTCCTGGTTCGAATCCAGGCGGGCCAGCAACATCATGGCGTCGTGACGCTTGCCAGCTCCGCCCGTTCCTTGTCCCCCGCAGCCGCGACCTCGAGGATGACCCCGACGCCAGCCGCGTAGAACTTCGTGTCGATCACCTTGGGCTCCAGGGGAGTCCATTCGAGTGTCTCCATGACGTTCTGGAACTTCCCGTAGGGAACCTTGACCGCCCGGGCCAGGCTGACGATCCAGAACATATCCTCTGCTTGGCCCTGGTAGAACTCCTGCCGGTGGGACTCGGTGACCTGTGGGTGAGCAGGCATGACGATGCCGGGCTCGGCGCCGTCCACTCCAGCCTCCCACGACCCCTCTCTGCTCTCCACGTGGCCCTTCTCGTCGTAGGAGGCCGTGTCCTCGCCGAAGTACCAGACGTTGCCGTTCTTGTCCTGGGCGTACCAGTCCTCGGTTTTCTCGAGCAGCCTGCCAGCGTGTGTAGCCGTGTCCGTGACCACGAGGCAGGTCACCCCCAGGATGAGTTTCGTTCGATGGGTGACGACGACCTCGTCGCGCTGGCTCTCGCCGTCCTTGATCCCCCGGAAGACATAGGTCGTCCCCGGGATCCAGGGGAGGTTGGGGTTGTCGATCGTTTGGACGAAGTCCGCGGGCGTGATGGTCGGATGATAGCCGGAGGCCGACGCGGACGGTGAGGGCTCATGTGTCGCCGGCGCCGCCGAGCCTGCCCTCGGACTCTGCGGTGAAATCGGCTTCGAGGCTGGAGATGACGTGCACGACACGCCCACCAACAAGGCGACCGAAACGACCACGATCAGCTTCGAGCTCATGATGCCCTCCTCGGAGCAGCCTCTGGGAGCCAGACCTTTTCGGGGGACCATGACCGTGCCATCCTGAGAGGACGCTGAGAGGGTTTTTGCGCCTTCTCAGGGCTGTCTCATCTGTCTCGTCCCAGGATCGGGCCGGAGGGGAGTCGCGCTTGCGAGTCTTGGTCGTGGAAGACACTCAGAGGATGGCAGTCCTCCTTCGTCGCGGCCTACAGGAGGAGGGGTACGCGGTCGACATGGTGGCAAGCGGCGAGGACGCCGTGTGGATGGCATCGGAGAATCCCTACGACGCCATCGTGCTCGATGTCATACTGCCCGACTCCGACGGCTTCGAGGTGTGTCGCCGCATCAGGGAAGCCGGCCAGTGGGCGCCCGTCGTGATGCTCACGGCTCGCGACGGCGTGCGCGATCGAGTCAGGGGGCTGGACGTCGGCGCGGACGACTACCTGACGAAGCCCTTCGCGTTCGCGGAACTTCTGGCCCGACTCCGCGCCGTGAGGCGCCGGGGGCGCCGGGAGCGTCCGCCTGTCCTGACCGTGCTCGACCTCACGCTGGATCCGGCCACCAAGCTCGTACGTCGAGGAGACCAGGCGATCGCGCTGACTCCCAAGGAGTTCTCCTTGCTCGAATACTTCATGCATCACCCTGGAGAGGTGCTCACCCGGACTCGTCTCTTGGAGCACGTGTGGGATTTCGCCTTCGAAGGGGATTCGAACGTCGTAGAGGTCTACGTCCGGTACCTCAGGGAGAAGATCGACAGACCCTTCGGGCGAGAGTCGCTGGAGACCGTTCGCGGCGCCGGGTACCGGCTTCGAGACGACGGATCGGGATGACCATGCCGATCCGGACGCGCCTGACGCTTGTCTTCGCGCTGGGGATGGCGATCGTGTTGGCGGGCTTCGGCGCGTTCGTGTACTTCCGCGTGGGCCGAGACATCCTCGCCTCCGTGGACCTGGGTCTTCGAGCTCGAGCCCAGACGATGGCGGCGCAGGTCGAGGAAAGGGGATCGGGCGCAATTATTTCGGGTGGAGGACTCATCGATCCCGATGAGTCGTTCGCTCAGGTGCTGGATAACTCGGGACGGGTGCTCCGAGCCAGCTCGGTCACCTCTGATGGTCCCCTTCTTCCCTTCGACGTGCTTGGGACCATCCGGGGGCCCCGTTTCTACGTGGGGACCATTCCTCGGATCGACACGGACCCCCTCCGGCTGCTCGCGGTTCCGGTGAATCCATCCGGCCATCGCCTTTTCGTCGTCGTCGGAGCCACACTTGGCGATCGGAAGGACGCGCTTCATCAGCTGTTCGTCGCGCTCGCTATCGGTGGTCCGATAGCGTTGACGGTGATGTCCGCGGCCGGCTGGCTGATGGTCGGGGGAACGCTCCAACCCGTCGAGCGGCTGCGGCAGGAAGCGGAAGCCGTCTCCGCGTCCGAGCCGGATCGAAGGCTTCCGGTCCCGGACACGGGAGATGAGCTGGCTCGGCTGGGCACAACCTTAAACGCAATGCTCGATCGACTTCAGCAGGCGTTGGAGCGTGAGCATCGCTTCGTCGACGATGCGAGCCATGAGCTCAGGACACCGCTGAGCGTGCTGAAGATGGAGCTTGACCTGGCGCTGTCTCGGGGCCGAGCCCCCGAGGAGCTGGAAACAGCCCTCAGGAACGCCTCCGAGGAGACCGACCGCCTGGTGCGACTGGCCGAAGACCTTCTCGTCCTCGCCCGGTTCGAGCGAAACCGCGTGTCCATCGATCGCAAGGAGGTATCGATCTCGGACCTCATACGACAGGCGGTGCCTCTGTACCACGAACGGGCCCGTCGAGCGGGCGCTCGCATCGAGCTTGACGTCGAGCCGGGGACGGTGCCGGTCGATCCGACCCGCGTTCGCCAGGCCCTGGAGAACCTTCTCGACAACGCGTTGCGCCATGCCGGGCCCGGCGACGTGATCAGCCTCCGTTCAGAGCGCACCGCTGGCGAAGTGAGGATACAGGTGGAGGACACGGGGCCGGGCTTTTCACAGGACGTGCTCGAAACGGCCTTCGAGCCGTTCGTGAGCTCCGATGCCGACGTCGGCGTCGGCGGCAACGGTTCGGGACCGGGAGTTGGCCTGGGCCTCACCATCGTCCGGGCGATTGCTGAAGCGCACGGGGGGACGGCAACGGCCGAGAATCTAGCGACCGGCGGAGCGCGGGTGACCCTTCTTCTTCGAACGTGCGGCTGTGGGCTCTGACGGCCCTACGGGAGATCTCCTCGGTCGACGGCACCTCCGTCCGCGCCGCCGCTTCGTAAAGGGACTTGTCCGTCCGCAGCGGACAAGGGAAAGAAGAGTACGCACTCCTCGCCATTCTCAGTGTAGAGCGCACCGGGCGCTTGCGGCAAGACCGGGGTCGTGCTGCAGAATCTCCGGCCGAAACCAGAACCTACGGGGATTGGGGGTGGCGTATGGCCGAGCATGCGGTGGTGGTAGCCGGAGGCGGCCCGACGGGGCTGATGTTGGCAGGCGAGTTGGCGTTGGCGGGGGTCGACGTTGCCATCGTCGAGCGGCGCCCCAGCCAGGACCTCACCGGCTCGCGCGCAGGCGGTCTGCACGCACGCACCATCGAGGTCCTCGATCAGCGCGGAATCGCTGATCGGTTCCTCTCGCAGGGAAAGGTGGCCCAGGTCGCGGGGTTCGCCTGGATCCCTTTGGACATCAGCGACTTTCCCACGCGGCACAACTACGGGCTCGCGCTGTGGCAGAACCACATCGAGCGCATCCTGGCCGGCTGGGTCGGCGAGCTCGCGGTGCCGGCCTATCGCGGACGTGAGGTGACCGGTTTTGCGCAGTACGACACCGGCGTCGACGTCGAGCTGTCCGACGGTCAGTCGCTGCGGGCGGAATATCTCGTCGGGTGCGACGGAGGAGGCAGTCTGATCCGGAAAGCCGCCGGCATCGAGTTCCCCGGGTGGGATCCCACAACGAGCAACCTGATCGCCGAGGCCGAGATGGCCGAGGAGCCGGAATGGGGCTTACGCCGCGACGCCCTCGGTATCCATTCCTTGAGCAGGTTGGAGGATGGGGGGCCGGTGCGGGTCCTGGTGACCGAACAGCACGTCGGACACACCAGTGAGCCCACCCTGCGCGATCTCAGCGAGGAGCTCATCGCCGTCTACGGGACCGATTTCGGGATCCACAGTCCCACTTGGATTTCGAGATTCACCGACATGGCTCGGCAGGCAGCTTCCTACCGCAAGGGACGGGTGCTGCTGGCCGGCGACGCCGCACACGTGCATTACCCGGCGGGCGGACAGGGCCTCAACATCGGTGTGCAGGATGCGGTGAATCTGGGGTGGAAGCTGGCCCAGGTCGTCAAGAAGACGTCGCCAGAAAGCCTCCTCGATACGTACCATACCGAGCGGCACCCGGTCGCTGCCATCGTGTTGCGCAACACGATGGCGCAAGTCGCGCTGCTCCGCACAGATGACTGCACCAACGCCTTGCGCGAGACCATTTCCGAGCTTCTGGGCATGGACGAGCCTCGCAAGCGGGTCGCCGCGATGATGTCTGGTCTCGACATTCATTACGACCTCGGCGAGGGACACCCGCTGTTCGGACGCCGCATGCCCGATCTCGACCTGGTCACCCCCAACGGCCAGCTGCGGGTCTTCACCCTCCTCCACGACGCCCACCCGGTGCTACTCAACCTCGGTGAGCCCGGCGGCTTCGACATCACTCCATGGGCAGATCGGGTTCAGTTGATCGACGCCAAATATGCCGGCGATTGGGAGCTTCCGGTCCTGGGCCACGTAGCAGCCCCCGCTGCCGTGCTGATCAGACCCGATGGATATATCGCCTGGGTGGGGGACGGCACAGATACCGGATTGCGCGACGCGCTGACTACCTGGTTCGGATCACCATAACGCGACGCGATGCTCGGCCTAACCGAGCGCCGAATGGAGTAGACGTCGACTCGCACCCGCGAACGCAACCTGCGACGCCACAAACGTTGATGCACCCGCCTCCACGTGACTGAGTGCTTACCGTGGCGGTCCCAGGCGGTGGACGCGCAGGGCGTCGGCGAGGAGGGTGAAGGGCCGGCCGGGTGGCCGACCTGGCCCCTGCGATTCGAAGCCGATCGCCTGCGAGAGTCCAGGCCCGGAGCCACCGGCACCGCGGTTTCCAACCTGTCCGCGAGGGAATCAAGTGAAGGATGGCCTGCGTCGCGCCGGAGCAGATCTCATCTCATTGCCCTCGTCGGTCTCCGGCTTACTAGCTCAAAGAATCGGACTAATCGACCTCCTTCTTCGCAGAAGGGGGGTCATCCGCAACCGGTGGCAACGGGTGCAGACCTCGTGCTTTACCATCAACCCGCGGCCGACAACAAGACGTGTGGCTCTGGCTGGACCCGGCCGGCGACCGTGACGGTCTCTGCCGCGAAATGCGGTGCACGGTCGGGCCGAGTCGCGTTGCAGCGCCCGCGGCGTTGGGCAGCGAGACGCTGCCTAGCAAGACGCGAAAATCAAGCACACGCGAACCTGGAAGCTCCATTAACGGCTCCATACCTGATGCACGTTAGGTGCCTTGCAAGCCCGACCGACCGAAAGAATGCGGCGTTGCAGGGATTTTGCAGAGCCCTCTGACGGACTCGAACCGTCGACCCCCCTCCTTACCATCTCGGCTCGGTCGCAAGCGGGGGCAACCGATGGCGGCGGTTCGCAAGTAATAGTGCGGCTTTCGCGGCCTTGCCCTTCGCTGGCAGTTGCGGGCATTTGCGTCCGCTCTGCTCCACAAATGCTCCACCTGTGCGCGGCTCCGGACGGATCGGCGCGGCCCGCGCCGATCGGAGTTTGCGGCGTACCGAGTAGAGATGCTTCCTGGACTTAGCCAGGCGGAAGCGTGCCGTTCAGGAGAACCGTCCAGGTGCGGATCGCGGTGATGGTGAGCATGCCGTTCTCGATCCAGGGGTCGTCTGCGAAATGGGTCCGAGCCTCGTCGGCTGTTGCCGCATCGACGATAAGCAGGACGTGCTTCTCGTCGAGCGGTCCGCCGAGCACGACTACACCCTTCTCGACGAGATTGTCGACAAATTGTGCGTGCTCCGCGAACAACGACTGTTCGCGGAGGCCCTTCCACCAGTCCCACGGGCCGCCGTGCTCCTGGTAGACAAGAAACAACTCGCGCATCGACGCCTGGTTCACATCGTCGGCGTGGGAACTGTGTTGAACGAGACGCTGTGGTCGTGGTTGGGACCGCAGCTGCTCCTCGTTTCGGCGCGGAGTTTGGCCGGCGGAACGCCAGCAAGGTTGACGGCGTCGTGCGTGAGGTGTGCCTGGTCGGCGTATCCCGCTTCGATCGCGAGCGAAGCGAGACTCGTCTCTGGTTGAAAGTGGCTGAGTGCGAGATAGCGCTGGAAGCGGAGCACCCGCTGGAGCGCTTTGGGGCCGCAGCCAAACGCGATGAGGCAGCGGCGGCGAAGCTGTCGGGGTGAGAGGAACAGGTCGCCTGCGAGGTCGTCGACCCGTCGGGTACTAACGCGCTGCAGCGCTTCCACGATCTTCGGGACGAGGGGATCGGGTGACGCTGCGTCGCGGGCGCGTCGCCCGAGCGCGAGCGCGAGTTGCGTGCAGGCCCGCTCGAGGGATTGTTGCTCGGCGAGCTGCTCTGCTAGCTCGGTCGCAGCGCGACCCCAGATGGCTTCGAGAGGAAGTCGTTTGTCGGTGATCTCGTCGGCGGAGACTCCGAGCAGGTCGGCTGCGCCGGGGCGCAGACGGACGCCGATCACCGCCGCGCCGGGAGCGAGGTGGTCGATACGAGCTCGCTGGTGAGGACCGATCACGGCGATTCGACGGTGCTGAAGGGAGGCCTGGATCTCGATGCAACCGTTGGGAACGGTGCGGTGTCGATACCCGGACACTTCCTCGGACACGTGCTGCATCCAGAAGCAAGCGATATGAGCGTTGAGTGCAGTTGGCGGCGGCGGCTCTCGGTAGGTCTGGGTCACAGTCGGATCACCGATAACTCCGATTCAGTACCCACCACTTGCCGCCGCGTACGTCCGTTTCCGACAAGACGCCCCGTCTGCGGCTTGCTGTTCTTTCCTCATGAGCGCACCAGGCATGCAAAGACGGCGGTCTGCCTCGTCACTTCCAGGCATTGGCGACACGCTACCGGAGGCCGCGAAGCTTGAGTCGGCGGTTACTGGCGAGGTCATTCTGCCCGGTGCGCGACTACGCCGCGGCGTGCACGCCGCCGATCGCTCGGTACGACGACAGGTTCCTCAGGAGGATCGTCGTGGAGCGACCGCGCGCGATCGTGCGCTGCATGGATCCGAGCGACGTCTCGGCGACGATCGCGCACGCACGGCGCCACCACCTCGACATCGCGATCCGAAGCGGCGGGCCACTGGTTCACTGGATGCTCCTCGACCGGCGGCATCGTCATCGACGTCTCCCCGATGTGCTCGCTCTCCATCCGTGCTGATCATGTTCGGGTCGGTCCCGGGATGCGGCTCGACGGCCTCTATGACGCCCTACACAACCGAGGCAGGACGCTTCCCGCCGGCTCGGGTGCGACGGTCGGAATCGCGGGCCTCACCCTCGCGGGCGGGCTAGGAATCCTCGGGCGCACCCACGGCCTCACCTGCGACCAGCTGCTCGGCGCACAAATCGTCCTCGCCGACGGACACACCCTCGACTGCGATGAGCATCACGAGAGTGAACTCTTCTGGGCGTTGCGAGGCGCCGGCAGCGGTCACTTCGGGGTGGTCACATCGCTGCTCCTTCGCACCGTGGAGGCGTCACCGGCAACTGCCTTCCACCTCACCTGGTCCCATCGCCACGCGGCTGCAGTCGCCGAATCCTGGCAGCACTGGGCGCCGAGGGCACCCGAGGAACTCACGGCAAGTCTGCTGTTCACGGTTCCTGGAGCCATCAACGAGCCGCCGTGCGTCAGCCTCTTCGGCGCGATGCTCGGCGCTGATCTAGACACGCACGCTTTGCTTCAGGGGTTCAGTGGCCGCGTCGGCGGCGACCCCCAGACCATCCACGTCGCCCACGGCTCACATCACGACGCAAGGCGATACCCGACTGCGCTCGGTGATCAGTTCGAAGAACTCGACCGTGCCAGCTCACAACCAGCCCGTCTTCAGCAAGTCGGAGTTCTTCCGCCGCACGCTTCCGGCAGGCGCCCTGGTTCGACTGCTAGCCAACCTCGTGAGGGGGCGCCGTGTCGGCGAGACGCGCGAGCTCGACTTCAGGCCCTGGGGCGGGGCCTACAACCGGCTCCCGATCGATGCGACCGCCTATCATGTCGTTCGTCGCTTACAGGGCGCTGCTGAACCGGGTGGCCCAACCTGCGCCAGTCCACAAGAGCGTCCTGCAGGTCTCGGTCTAGTAGCAGGCAGGTCAAGGCCAAGTTGGAGCAGGGGGCCTCATAAGGTCGTCAGGACTTCGGGATCTGTTTGCCGGGATCCACGAAGGGCATGGGCACGACTGATGCGCCACGAGCGCCGTCTGGTGTGGCCACCCTGAGCTCGGTGCCCGGTTCGGAGAACTCCACCGGGACCCAGGCGTATCCGATGTTCTTCTCCAATCGGGGGGAGTAGATCGCCGACGTGACCTTCCCCACGAGCCTTCCGCCCGCTTCCACCGGCCACTTCCAGTGGTTCATCTCCAGTCGCTCCCCCCCGATCTCGACGCCCACGATCTTGCGGCGTATCCCCTCGGACTTGATCCTGCGCAACACATCTTTTCCCATGAAAGGCAGCTCGATGTCCAGGTCGACAAGTCTGTCCAGTCCCATCTCGAAGGGGTTGTTGGAGTAGTCCATGTCGGCGCCCCAGTTGAAGATGCCTCCCTCGATCCGGCGGATGTCCGAGGGTCCCGTGGGCCAGATGTCGTACGGGCGGCCAGCTTCCATGAGCCGTTCCCACAGATCGACTCCTTTGGCGGCGTCCAACAGATACACCTCGTAGCCCACCTCGGATGTCCACCCCGTCCTGGTCACGATCACCGGGATGCCGTCGAGCTCGGTTCGTGTGAAGAAGTAGTACCTGAGAGAGGTCACCTCGTCGCCGAAGAGGCCGGCCATCAGGTCCTTCGATCTCGGGCCCTGGACCTGCACCGGGTACGCCTCTGGCTCTGAGATCCGGACGTTCAGCCCTGCCTGGGCAGCCAGGCCCACCGCGTACAGGTACACGTCCGAATCGGCCAGGGCGAACCAGAACGTGTTCTGGTCGAGACGGAGCATGACGGGGTCGTTCACGATGCCGCCTTCGGGAGACGTGATGAGTACGTACTTGCCCTGGCCAACCGCGCACTTGGACAGGTCTCTGCACGTGAGGAGCTGGGCGAAACGGAAGCCATCCGGCCCGGAGATCTCCACGTTCCGCTCGACGGCCACGTCCCACAGCGTGACGTTGTTCAGGAGGTGCCAGTACTCCGCCTCGAAATCCTCGAAGTTGATCGGGAACAGTGTGTGGTTGTAGACCGTGAAGCCTCGGGGACCATACCGCTGTGTGGCCTCGAAGAAAGGCGAACGGCGCAGCCGAGCGCCCCGCTGCACCAGGCTCATGTCGAACGGCGTGGTCGTCCTCGTCTGGGCCATCCCTCTCCTCTCCCCTGGCATACGCGGTCGAGACGCGTTCGCCGCAGCGCACCCCCGCCCTTCGTTCCTGGTCCGGCCGGCTATCCTGCCCGGCCCGGACCAGCGACGGCAAGTTGACGCGCTACGCTGCAACCCTTACCCGCGAAGCACGCCGGAGAGGGTGGTGCTCTAGCGCCCCCGAGGAAGGACCCGTTGCCAGGCGTGGCCCTCGCTCCCGCCCTGGCACGTGCCGGAATCGATGCCGCCGGTGTTCAGCACCTGTCCGACGTCCCGGAAGACCTTCGTCTGAAGATGCTTGCGCCCGATGACGACCTTGACCACAGGGATCTCTCCAGTGGGGATGCAGGTCTCGTTGCCGCCGGGCTCGGAGGTATCGAAGTCGTACTGAACGGTCTGGGTCAGGATGAGTGAGCCCTTGCCGGGAACCAGGATCGGGTAGAACGCCCAGAGGTCGTAGTGGACGGAGCCGATGTCGACGGAGACATCATTGACGGTGAGCGTGCGAGCCGACGGGTTGACGATACGAATGGCCCCGGCGTCGTAGGGGGGCCCGGAGCCTCTGAAAACCACACCCGGATCTCCATCCCATGGGCTCGGAAGAGATCCCTCTCCGCGGCTGTCCGCGTACCCCACGTATACCTTGGCCGCGTGGGGATCGGCCGCCCCCAGCGCAGAGTCTGCCGGCACCAGGATCAAAGCCGACAGCGCGCCGATCAGCACCAGGGTGATCGAGAACCGCTTCACAGCACTTCCCTCCTTCAGTCCGCCTCGGGGTGGACGAGAAGTGCTGATGCCTGGCACTCCCAAGCCCGACGTGAAACCACTTCTGATGTATTCGACAGAACGCAGGTCTTCGAACATCAGGCAAACAGGCGATTTCGCCATCTTCGGTCGGAAGTGGGTAGTCGCCCAGCCCTCCGGACGACCTCACCCCGGTGGGTGGGTTAGGCGTTGGTCTTCGTCCGGACAGGCAATAGTCCCAGGTCCGGGTGCCTGCTCTGGATGCGCCGAACGTACATGATGCTCCACACGATGCCCAGCACGGTGAGGACCGCGTGGGAGGGCCCGTCGACCACCATGACCGTCCCGGGTGAGACCGTCACGGCCAGGGCCGCTTGCTGGCCTGCCATCGCCAGGAGCAGGGCGCCCCAGGCGACCGACAGAGTACAGAACACCGCGTGGGCCCTCGGGCGCCTCCATCGCTCGGCCAGGCGACGCCTGCCCTCGGGATGGTGCCTCCATCGCTCGGCCAGGCGACGCCTGCCCTCGGGATGGTCCGAGGAGAGGCGAAGCGCCAGGGTCCGGGTGAGAGGGCGCCGGATGACGGCCGAGAAGGCGAAGGCGAGTCCCAAGATCCCGCTCATCACGGCGCTCTTGACGAGGATGAAGATCGGCGAATGCAGGGCCATGGCCAGGCCGACCGAGATCCCGGCCGTCCCGATGAACACCATGCCCGCCCATGTCGGCCGCTTACCGCGGACCACTCGCCAGGCCATGTCCAGAAGGGGCACTGAGGAGGCGGCAGCCAGCGCAATGAGCACGGGCGCGCGCCTGGACGCAATCAAGTAGATCAATCCGGGGAGCACAACGCCGGGCAGCAGCTGACGCGCTATGGATCGAATGTGAGCCGAGTGGCCGCGGGCAACATCGGTAGACTCGAATTGCACTTCACATAGGGTATCGGCAGGGCACGAAGTGTGCTTGACCTGGCACCCGGAAGCCGAGCGCGCTTGCGATAATCTCTGTCGCCCCCGAAACGGTCCCATCGTCTAGAGGCCAAGGACACCACCCTCTCAAGGTGGAGACACGGGTTCGAATCCCGTTGGGACTACCAATCCATACGGTGGTCGAAAAACCGGCACCTTGAACACGGGCTGGATCCAGCTCCGATCACGCACCCGAATCTCCGCGACAAGTGTCTGCATCAGCACCTTCCGCTCGGGAAGTGGGCCGGACCGAAACGCATGTCCCACCTCCTCAAACAGCCCGGCAAGGTCCTCTGGGGCGAGCACCTCCGGCCTGCCGGCTGAGATCTCCTCCTCAAGCTCCGATCGTCGCGCCTTGAGTTGGCCCACCTCCGAAGCCAGGGCTTCGATCCGCTCAGCGCACAGCATCTCGTTCAACCGCCCATCCTCGAAGGCCCGGAAGTACCGATCCATGGCGTCCTCGACCTTGCGGAGGCGAACATTCACTGCGGCCAGTTCGCGCTCGCGCTTTGGGCGCACCTCCGCCACGTCCTCCATCCACCGGGTGACCGCGTCCTGGAGGAGTTCCCTGCGCTTCAACGTGGCCAGCAAGCTCTCCACGACACGAGCTTCGAGTTCCTGGGCGCGGAGGCTAGGGGTACCGGTAACGCTTGCCGTTGGCTGCCGCGCCCACGAACCGCCTATCGCAGCGCTCGCAGACGACCAGTCCGGTGAGTAGGTACCCGGAGCCGTTCGCCCGTCTGAGCGAGTGATCGCCGCTTCGACCCTCGAGGACGTGGTGAGCTGCCTCGAAAAGGTCGCCGTCCACGAGCGGCGGCGCTCGGTGGTAACGGCTCCGGAAGAGGACCTCCCCAATGTAGACACGGTTGGTGAGGACCGTGATGACCGCGGTATGGGAACGTATACATAGGCGCTCGGGACGAACACTGTCCGGCGTGTCTCCTCCGACGGGGTCATCGGAACGGTAATACCCGAGAACGGAGCTGGCTTTGGCGGTGATGGTGGCCCTGCCGGCCTGGCCCGTTTCGACGGGATCCAACAACTACTCATCGACGAGAACGGCAACCTTCATCTACTCGACCGAGGCAACAACCGGATTCGCAGGTCTCCCGGGGCGCCGTCGAAACGATCGGCTGACACTGATTCGGAACGGCCCCTAAACGACAGTTTGGCCGCCTGACAACGCGCACGAGGGGTGGTTCGGGAGTCGAAACATCCTAGATGTTGGAGAAGTTGCCCTTGTAGCTGAAGGCTCGAGGGACCCAATCATGTGGAGTGCACTTATTGAGTTCACAGCGGCGACCAACACTTTCCCTGGTCCCCTCGGAGTGACACGGCGGGTCCCGGTTCCCTCCTAAGGATCCATTCGTCGCAGTGGTCAGCCCCAGCGGACAGTCAATATCTGAGTGCCTCGCACGCAAGCACGTCAGCTCGGCAACCCTCCGCAGGGGGCCATGCACGACTCCGGGGGCTGACAATCTAAGAGGTAGACGCGAGACCCGACGGTCCAGGTCAGGGCCACGCACTGAATAGAATGTACCCCACAGGGTCGCGTGTCGCGACCCTGTTTCTTGAACCCTTCATGCTTGGCAGCCGTGCGGCGGCCAATTTCAGTCATGACGGCCAGAGACATCGCGCCTGAAGACCTCGAAATTGCGGGGCACGATCGAGAATTCCTCGTAGTGGTAGGGAAGGAAGACAGACTCCTCTGAGGCGTATCGGGGTTCGTGATGCGCGCGTACGCAGACCCAGAGGACGATGTCGCTTCCGTCGATGACATTCAGCGAACCGACCGCGTATACCGTCTCCAGCTCCTCGTCAGAGCAGGCAGCGGCCCCCACCCCTTCGCCTTGCTGGACGCCGTCACCGCGGTAGACCGTCACCCAGATGTCCCCGCTCGAATACTTGTCTCGCCCGGCCAGCTGTGGAACCTCAATTTCATACCCCTTGAGTTCCCCTGCCGCGTCCTTGGCCTTGGTGTTTCGCACCCGCCACTTCCGGGCACTGTCCGGATTCGCGACCAGCTTCTTCTGTTTGTCCACCAGGGACCAGCTGTCTCCGGTCAGGTCGAAGTTGTTGTGATCGAACTCCTCGCACACATCGTTGGGATAGGCCCCGTCGATGTCGAGATCGATTCGGAAGTAGAAGTTGTGCACGTGTGCGATCTGTGGACAGTTGGGATTCAGCTCGCCGCCCATTGCCACGCGCGGATGGATTGCGCCGTACCCGTCGAACTCCCAACTCTGAACGTACTGGTACCAGCCGCACTGAAACTTGGCCGTGATCACCAGTCGCTCGGGGTTGAAGTCGTCGGCGGACTCGGTCGCCACCACCACCGCCTCTGTATCAACAACGGCATCCATGGAGGGATCTGTCCGCCACTTCCCGCTGTTCGCGGCCCCGTGCTTGAGTGGGGTGAAAGGCGCACCCTCGCAATGGGGGTCCAGACCATCCTTGAACGTGAACTCCGGAGCGGGCGGCTGGCCCCCGCATGCGGGTCGATGATAAGGAACGATGGCGAAGGGCAAGCTGCCACGCCACATCACGCGCCGGGTATGAAAGTCGGCCCACCACACCTCGAGCCCACTCCCAGCCGGGTTAATGCGCCATGCTACCGACCACCCCGCCCCAGCCACCCAATGCCGATCGCCAAAGGGGGCCATTGCTACCTGCCTCCTTCAGTCGAGGATTCGTAGAATGCCCCGACCGAGCCCTCGGACAGGTTCACCACGACTCGAGCCAGAGGCTCGAACGCCCGCCGCTTCCTGCTGACGGCGTAGCGCAGGCCGACCAGCCGCCCGCTGGTAGCGGTCTCTGCTTCTGGTGAGAAGACGCTGTCGAAAGCGCCTCCCTTCTTCAGTACTCGGCGAACTCGTTCGTCCCGCTGTGCGATGTCAACGGCTTCCTCCACCTCTTCCCTGTGGAAAGGAGGCTGATAGGGCAGCTCCCGCCGCTGCACCACCCTGCCGCCATCGAGTAAGAACTCAAGGTTTTGCCTGTGGCCGTAGTCGACCACAGCCACGGAGACTAAGCGGGCCGGCAGCGCCCGCGGCTTTGCCGGCTTGTCGATCCTGACTTCAGCCCAAAGTACTCGGAGGCGAAGTCCCTCCTCTCCGGCTGGTTCGGCCAGGGATCTGACGACAGCCTTGACGGCCCGCCTCTGCTCCGCCTTCCGCAGAGGCGCTGCAACCCGCTTTAGTCGCAGGGTTGCTTTCGACATGTAGTCCTGACTCATCGCGCTTACCTCCCAGAGTGACGGCGGGCCAAACGTGAGGTGGAGTCTCGCAGCGTGAAAGGCGAGGAGCAAGAGCTAGTCATCAGCACTTCTTGGCACCGGCCGGCAGCGGCAGCCTGCAACCTCCCTGCCGAGTTGGCCGTCTTTGACTTCGGAGGTGCCGGCGAGACGATGAGTACGGTGGATGCGCGCGAGGTGGTGCATGAGCAGCAGAGGCGGATCGGAGAGCTTTACCATCGCCACGCCCCCGAGGCGGCGCGACTTGCCTACCTGCTCACTGGGAACCGGGCCCTGGCCCAGGATCTCGTCCATGACGCGTTCGTCCGGATCATCGGCAGGTTCCGCGACCTGCGCAGCCCCGACTCGTTCCACTGGTATCTGAAACGAACGTTGGTCAACCTGGCCAATTCGCATTTCCGCCATGTCCGGGTCGAACGTCAGCACCTGGAGCGGGAGGGACACCACCCTCCCCCGGCTGCCATGGGCGGCGACGTGGAGGGACGCGAGGACATGTGGAGGAGCCTGCAGCTGCTCCCGCCGCGCCAGCGGACGGCGATCGTCCTCCGGTTCTACGAAGACCTCTCGGAGGCTCGGGTGGCCGAGGTCATGTCGTGCCCGGTGGGGACGGTGAAGTCGCTCGTGTCGCGCGGCCTGAGGCGGCTGCGCGTCGAGCTTGGTTCGGGAGAGTGAGGGCGGTGGAGAACGAGCTGAAACAACTGCTTCGGGACCGGGCGGAGGAGATGCGGCTTCCCCCGGAGATCCCCCGGCCGGTTCTGCGCCGGGCCCGTAGGCACCGGCTGATCAACGGTGCCCTTGCCGGGGTGTTCGCAATCGCAGTGATCGCCGGGGGGATCGTCGGCGTGCGCGCGGTCCTTGTCCACCGGGCCGGCGGGAGCAGGCCCGCAGGGCCTCCGTCGGTGGGAGCGACCCAGTCCCCTTCGGCGACCACCGAACCCACCACATCTCCGTCTCCATCCGACCCTACCCTCGGCTTGCCCTTTCCTGTCTGCGACGTGAGCTCGGTCGAGGGTCGCTTCCGAAACCCGGACACGCTCGGGACCGCGTACGTGGCGACCAGGCGCGGAGACCTCGGCGGCTGCCCCCCGCCGGGCTCGGCGTTCACGCTGATCGCCATCGATCTGGACGGGGACGGCCAGGTCGATGCGTCCGTCGGGCCCATCGAATGCAACCCCATCAACTGCCTGGCGTTCCAAGCGCCGGACCTTGATGGCAACGGCACCTCGGAACTCGCGGTGATCCAAGAGCACGGGAGCGTTCTCGGGGTGAAGTTCTACGCAGTGCGGGACGAAGCCATCGTCCCTGTCGAGGTGGCACCTCCGGGGGATCCGGAAGGTGGCTTCGGGCCCGGAGACCAGCCACTGTTCTGGCTGAACGGGGGCGACGGGTTCAACACCTACGCTCTGAGATGCGAGGACCATGCGAAAGGCCGGACGCTGGTGGCTGTGTCCGCCATCCAGGACCCCCCGGACAGGGTCGACTCGGTCTGGAAGGCCCACGAGACGACCTTCCAGCTCCTGGCGAGCGGTGAGCTCCACGTGACCGGGACTCGAGACTTCCAGGAACCGAGCACACAGGATCGGCCCTCCTTCGTCCTGGAGGATCGCGTGTGCGGTCTCAACCCGTAACGTTCACGACGCGCCCTGACTTGAGGGGCAGGCCAGTCGATACCGCCTGAGGATGCCGCGCGCTCTAGAGGGGTCCGATCCGTCCCGTCGTGGTCCCGTCATGTACCGAGAAATGCGGGATACGATGGGCAAGGGCGGGTAAACAAAACACCTGGCCAGAGGCCGCATTGGACCGTTTCCCCAGGTATTTGATACAGCCTGAATGGGGCTCTTAACCCTCGTGTCGCAGGTTCGGATCCCTTCACAAATCCGTCCACGGCCCACTGGGAGAGGAATCGGGGGGGATCGGGCGAGCTGAAGGTCGCTTCTCCACCTCCCCCCTATGGACTGGCGACGGTAGGCATCACGAAGTGGAGCAAGCACCTTCGCGGCACCCGGTTGCCCGTCCCGTGGGTCCCTTTCGGCGCCCCCAGCGCCGTGGACAGTGGCCCGACCGTTGGGAGGACGAACAGGCTTGCACCAGGTGTTCCGTCGCTGTCGCCTTCGCCTCGATTAGGATCGAACTCGCCATCCCCGCGAACGGCGGGCCACTGCCCCGGATCCGCTGGAGCCTCAGCTCATGGCTATTGGCAGGCCCTCTACCTGCGGAGATTTCTTCGGATACTGTCCAGTTGGGACTGCCAGTCTGACCGGCGAAAACGCACGTCCCGCCGCGTTTGCACCGACCCGCCGCGGCCGCATAGCGTTCCCCCTGTATCGGGCAGAGGCGAAAGGGGAGGGGGATGGTGAGACACGCAGCTTCTCAGCCGCGGTCACAGAGGTTGTGGCTGCTCGTTGGCGTCGTGCTACTGGCCGCTCTGCTGTCAAGCATCGGCAGCGGGCAAGCCGAATCCGCAACCAGCCGGAGCGGAGTCAGAGGACCGAAGTTCACCCAGGCGGCGGCATTCGACGTGTCCAGGCCGCTCCGTGAGCTAGCGAAGACGGCCCCGTCCTCGAAGGGGAAAGGCGGTGAGGTGCGGCCCGACCGCGGTCCCGCCGTTGCCGACCGGGGCCACTCGAAGGACGGAGCCATCCAGAGGGAGGCGGCACCGGCCGCTATTCCCGCTCCGCTCGCGAATTTCGAGGGAATGAGCAACCAGGACAACTTCGACGTCTTCGGGTTCCGCGTAAATCCACCCGATCCGGTGGGCGACGTCGGCCCCAATCATTACGTCGAGATGGTCAACCTCGTCTTCGCCGTCTACGACAAGGCGGGCAACAAGCTGCTCGGGCCGGTCGACACCGGCACGCTGTGGGCCGATTTCGCCGTTCCCGACTGCACCGACCCCTCAGGCGACCCGATCATCCTCTACGACCAATTCGTGGACCGCTGGATCCTCTCGCAGTTCACCACAAGCGGCCTCGACGACCCGTCGAAGCCGTTTTGGAACTGCGTCGCGATATCAACGACCGGCGACCCGACGGGGACGTACTACCGGTATGCGTTCGAGACGGAGAACTTCCAGTTCTTCCCCGACTACCCGAAGTACGGCGTGTGGACCGACTCGTACGTGATCACCACCCGCGAGTTCGGGCCGACGACCGAATACGGCATCGGCGTCTATGCCCTGGAAAAGAACAAGATGGTCAATGGCCAGCCCGCTCGTGCCGTCAGCTTCTTCCTGGACGGGAATGATCCGGCCATCCTGCCGCTCGTGGGCGACGGGCTGCTTCCGGCCGACGTGGACGGCAAGAAGAAGCCGATGAGCGACGCCAAGATCCCGCTCGTCGGGACGCAGGACGACGGCGCCTCGTATGGCGCGACTTTCGACGCCCTGAACATCTGGGACCTCCAAGTGAAGTGGCGCTCGACGCCCATCGCTACGCTGAGCCTCAACACTCAGCTGCCGACCGCCGCGTTCGATTCGATTTTCCCGTGCGCACCCGGATCGCGGGACTGCCTGCCGCAGCCGGGCATCTCGGATCCGACTCGGTACCTCGACATCCTCTCGTACCGGCAGCGGCCGACGTGGCGACTGGCCTACCGGAACTTCAAGGGGTACGAGGCCCTGGTCACCAATCAGTCGGTCGAGGCGCTCCCCGGAGTCGCCGGCGCGCGCTGGTACGAGATCCGCCGCGTCGGCAGTGCCTACAGCCTCTATCAGCAGGGCACCTACGCGCCGGGCGATGGCGTGCACCGCTGGATGGGCAGCGTCGCCATGGACCGGAAAGGCGATATCGGCCTTGGCTTCAGCGTCGTCAATGGGACCGATGTATTCCCGGGTATCCGCTACACGGGCCGGCTCGCCGGCGACCCACTGGGACAGATGACGCTCGGCGAGGGCGTGATCATCGACGGCACCGGAGTGCAGACGACAACGAACTCACGCTGGGGCGACTACACATCGATGAACGTCGATCCGGTGGACGACTGCACCCTGTGGTATGTCAACGAATACTACACGCTGGAAGGCCAGCAATCTTCACCGGCGGGTTGGCAGACGCGTATCGCCGGCTTCCGCCTGCCCGGATGCTGACCCAGCGGCCTACGTAGGCAAGTGGGGCCGGCGCGACTGGCGCCGGCCCCAGGGCTCTGTCGTGAATACTCTGCAGGGGCTGTGGGACCGGCCAGATCTGGTGCGTCGGCTCGATGCCGGGGTTGCGGCCCCGAAACGAGGTGGCAAACGGCAGCCACTGCAGCTCGCGTCACGGGATCGCCAGTTGATCGCCGGTCAGGGTCGGGCGGTTCGCGCACCGGCCAGTCAGGACTACCAGCGCAAACGGGCTTTCAGGCCCGCCCGATCCCGCACGATCCCGCAGATCTCAGCGGGCCTACCCTCCAAGTGGTGGCAGGTGCATTGGGCTCGCTGGGTGTGCTTCTGGTCTTGATTGTCTTCCTGTCGTTGGTCGGCTTACTCCTCAGGTCGGCAGCCGTGGGTGCCCAGAGGAACCAAGCCAAGGCCGGCGGTATCGAGAGCAATCCGTGAGCTGATCGCTTGCCCCACGACCTAGGCGGACCCGCAATAGTCGCCAAGACGTAGGCCAAGGCGGGAGCGATCTGAAGAGTATTGCTACGGCTAAGGTTCGATGTCGGTGCGTGAGTCGAGAGCCGAAAATAAGAACTGAGGACTCCCGAGGCCTGGACGGGCCAAGCGAAACAAGCCATTTTCGCAGGAAGTGGGAGGGGGAGGGGTGAGGCAAAATGAAGACTCTCAGGCGGATGGCGATCTCCCTCGGTCCGATCGTCGCGCTGCTTTTGGCCGGTGCCGCAAACTGGAGGGTAGGCGGTCCGAGCCTGTTCGGACCCTGATGTCACTCCACTCTCTAGATCGTCGTGGAGTCTAACTTGACGCGCCTACCAATTCACCCAGCAGTGCCCGAACCCGGCGGTCGATCTCGTCTCTGATGGGGCGGACTTCGTCGACGCTCCTTCCAGCGGGGTCTGGGAGTTCCCAGTCCCGGTACCGCTTCCCCGGGTACACGGGGCAGGCGTCCCCGCACCCCATCGTGATCACCACGTCCGCGTCGCGAACCACCTCATCTTCGAGCCGCTTCGGGAGCTCCCTGGAGATGTCGATCCCCAGCTCGGCCATCGCCTCGACGACAGCAGGATCGATCTCCGCGGCAGGAGTGCTTCCCGCAGACCGAACGTGCACTCGACCCTGGGCGTAGTGATCGAGGAGCGCCGCCGCCATCTGGCTGCGCCCTGCGTTATGGAGGCACACGAACAAGACCTCGCGCATGTCTTTCCTCAAACTCCGTTCCCCTCGTGGGGAACAACGACCTGTGGCGCGATCTTCCCGGCATCCGGGTAGAGAGCTCGGAGCGCTGCCGTCGCCGTGGCTGCCCCCACGAGCTGGAAGGCGACGAACAGGGGCGCCGAGGACGGCCGGATCCCGGCAAAGGTATTCGACAGAGTGCGAGCAATCGTGACCGCCGGGTTGGCGAAGCTCGTCGATGAGGTGAAGAAGTATGCGGCCGAGATGTACGCGCCGACGGCGAACGGAGCCACCCCAACACGGCCCGACCGCACCACTCCGAACACGACCAGGGCCAGGCCGAACGTCGCCACCACTTCGCCAAGCCAAAGGCCTCCCCCACCTCGCGTATGGGTGGAAAGCTGAAACGCCGGCAGGCCGAACATGACGTTCGCGATGCAGGCGCCGACGACCCCACCGGCTAGTTGTGCTCCGATGTAAGCGAGTGCATCATTCGTGGCGATACCCCCGAAGACGCGGTCCAGAAGCGTGATGATCGGGTTCACATGCGCTCCTGAAACGGGACCGACCGCAAGGATGATCCCGACGAGGGCAGCACCAGTGGCCGCCGCATTCTCGAACAGCTCCAATCCAATGTCTCGCGGGCTCAGGCGAGAAGCGGCGATGCCCGAACCGATCACGGCCACCACTAGGAAGGCCGTGCCGATGAACTCGGCAAGGGCTCGCCGGCCGATCGATTCGGACATCTCCGCCACTTTGGACTAGCAGCAGCCGGCCGGGCAGCAGTCCTCTGGACAGCAGGGCTCAGGGTTCACATGATCCTCCCTTCTATCGACGGCGGTCGATATTATTGACGGTCGTATCGATGCCTGTCAATATGAGCGCCGTGAAACTGATCGCCCAGATCGAGGAGTGCTGCGTGTCCGTCCTCGAGGCTCCCCTGTCAGAGGCCGAGGCGGAGAGTCTGGCTGCGACCCTTCGTGTCCTCGCCGATCCGGCTCGACTGCGACTGGTGAGCTTCATCGCGGCGCAACGCGGTCAGGAGGCGTGTGTGTGCAACCTCACCGCGCCGGTTGGCCTGTCCCAGCCCACGGTGAGCCATCACCTGAAACTGCTGAACGAGGCGGGCGTGCTCGACCGGGAACGGCGCGGCCGGTGGGTCTACTACTCGATCCGACCCGGTGCTCTCGATCGAGTGGCATCGGTCTTCTCCATGGGAGGAGTGTGAGATGGACGACGCGACGGCCCTCCGGGAGGAGGTCAGGGCACGCTACGCGGCTTCCGCGCAGTCGGTCGCCCAACGGTCCGAACGCGCCTGCGACTGCGCGAATACCGGGTGCTCCGATCCCGCACACAACTTCGGCGGCGCGCTCTACGAGGCGGGGCAGCGGGGCGACCTACCGGAGGCGGCGATCCTGGCCAGTCTCGGGTGCGGCAACCCGATCGCCGTCGCCGAGTTGCGAGAAGGGGAACGCGTGCTCGATCTCGGATCGGGCGGTGGGATCGACGTGCTGCTGTCCGCTCGTCGTGTGGGGCCGACCGGGAAGGTCTACGGCCTGGACATGACCGAGGAGATGCTGGCGCTGGCGATGCGCAATGCTCGGGAAGCGGGAGCGACCAACGTCGAATTCCTGAAGGGCTACATCGAGGACGTCCCGCTGCCGGCCGGAACGATCGATGTGATCATTTCCAACTGCGTCATCAATCTTTCCACCGACAAGCCCCGCGTCTTCGCCGAGATGGCGCGCGTGTTGCGGCCCGGTGGTCGCATCGGCATCAGCGACGTCGTGGCGGAGAACATCCTCACCCCGGCGCAACGGGCGGAACGGGGAAGCTACGTGGACTGCATCGCCGGGGCGCTCTCGTTCTCGGAATACGAACAGGGGCTGACCAAGGCAGGGTTCGGCGAAGTGACGCTCACGACGACCAACGACATCGCGGATGGGATGCACTCGGCGATCATCCGGGCAGTCAAGCTCGGTCGATCGGACGGTGTGATACCGGCCCCCAAGTCGGAGATTCCACTCAGGTCGAGCCAATCCTGCTGCTGAATCGACGCCTCCCCGCTCCAATGTGACGTTCGGCCGCCGCGGGCGGACCCTCATGGTCAACGCCCTGTTCGGACATCCACAGTCGGACATCCCACAAGGGGAGGTGGTTCCATGTCCAAGGTGCTGATCCTTGCCGGTGACGCAGCCGGAGTCGCTGGAGGTCCTCTATCCATATCAGCGTCTGAAGGAAGAGGGTTACGAGGTCCACATCGCCAGACCGAGCAAGAAGAAGCTCCAGTTCGTGGTCCATGACTTCGTGGAAGGCTACGACACCTACACGGAGAGACCCGGTTACACCTGGCCGGCCGACCTCGCCTTCTAGGATGTCAAGCGCGAGGACTACGTCGCTCTGGTGGTCCCGGGAGGCCGGGCCCCCGAGTACATCCGTAACGACCCGGACGTCCAGCGAATCGTGAAGCACTTCTTCGGGCAAGAGAAGCCGGTGGCTCAACTGTGCCACGCGCCGCTCGCTCTGGCCGCCGCCGGCGTGCTCAAGGGGCGGAAGACCGCGGCCTATCCCGCCCTGGCTCCCGATGTCCGGGCGGCCGGAGCCGAATATGTCGATTCGGACGCCGTCATCGACGGCGTCATGGTCTCGGCGCGGGCCTGGCCCGACCACCCGAACTGGATGCGCGAGGTCATGGACATCCTGCGGGCCAAGGCGCCGGCGGGCTAAGCCCGCCTGAGGCGACGCGGGCAGCGGAGTGCCCGGCGACAAAACCGTCGAGGAGCTCTTCACGAAGTTCGAGCAAGCAGGCGACAGGGCCTACAAGACGAAGCGCCGCCTGGCGGACGAGATCATCACGGAGCTCTCTATCCATGCCGCCATCGTGGAGCAGGTGTTCTATCCCGCAACGCGCGAGGCGCTCGGCCAGCAACTCGATGAGGCCAAGAAGAGCGCTCCCACCGGCCCGATCCCACGGCGCCGGACGAGCCCCCGGGGAACATGGTCGCAGGCGGGGTGGCCGCGGTGATGGACGCCGGCAAAGACGCCGTCCGGGGCGTCAAGGAGGAGATAGGCCGCCGAAGAGGCTAGATCTCGACCTGAGGTAGGTCTGCACCAGCGGCCCTGTGCAGTCGCGCCAACGTGCGATCCGCCCCCAACAGCTCGATCGACTCGAACAACGGCGGCGAAATCAGCGTGCCGGTGACAGCTGCCCGAATCGGCTGGAACGCCTGCTTCGAGGCAAGCCCACGTTCTGCCTGGAGCTCGCGAAGCGCCTTCTCGATCTCCTGGTGGTTCCACTCCTTCAGCGACTCGAGCCTGGCAGCCGCCTCACGGAGATACTCGGCTCGCTCGAGACCGAGCATCTTCCGGGCTTTCTCGTCGGGCTCGATCTCCTCGAGGAAGAGGAACCGGATCAGATCGACCCCTTCCTTCAACGTGTGCATCCGCGTCTTGACCAGAGGGACGGCCGCAGCAACGGTCTGAAGGTCCCCCTCCAGGCCCTCCTGGAACATGGCTTGGACCAGGAGCTCGGCGAGCCGCGCATCGTCGGTCTCCCTGATGTAGTGGCCGTTCATCCAGCGAAGCTTCTCGTCGTCGAACGCGGCTGGGTTCCGTGAAACACGGGACAGGTCGAACTTCTCCACCAGGTCCTCTCGGGTGAAGAACGTGGTGGTCTCGTCGTAGGACCATCCGAGGAGTGCCAGGTAGTTCACCAGCGCCTCAGGGAGAAATCCCTGCTCGCGGAACCATTCCACGGCCACGGACCCGTGGCGTTTGGACAGGGGCTGCCGGTCCGGGCCCACGATGAGGGGGAGATGGGCATAGGCGGGCGGGTTTGCCCCCATCGACTGGATGATCTGGAGCTGGCGAGGCGTCGAGGGCAGCAGGTCTTCACCCCGGATGACGTGGGTCATCTCCATCTTCACGTCGTCGACGGCCGCGGCAAGCAGATATGTGGGCGTACCGTCGCTCCGCATGATCACGAAGTCCCGGAGATCGTTCGCGGGAAAGTGGGCCTCCCCCCTGATCAGGTCGTGGACCGTCATGTCCTGTCCCGACATGGCAAACCTGACAGCTCTCGGACGGCCCTCCGCTTCGAAGGCCCTGCGCTCCGCGGGGGTGAGGTTCCGGCATCGGCCGTCGTATCCCGGAGTCTCCCCGCGCTTCAGCGCGGCCCGACGGCGGTCTTCCAGCTCCTCTGGCGTGCAGTAGCAGAAGTAGGCTCGCCCCTCCTGGAGGAACCGCTCGGTGGTCTCTTCGTACAGTGCCAGTCGCTCGGTCTGCCGGTACGGTCCGTAGTCCGCGCCCACTCCCGGGCCCTCGTTCCACTCGATGGCTAGCCACCGGAGCGATTCCATCAGGATCCCGATTGCCTCCTCGGTGGACCGCTGCCGGTCGGTGTCTTCGACCCGCAGGACGAAAACCCCGTCGTGATGGCGGGCGAACAGCCAGTTGTACAGGGCCGTACGGGCGTTCCCGACGTGCATGTACCCGGTGGGAGCGGGAGCGAATCGGCACCGAACGCCACGCTCTCCCGGGGCCGGCTCAGTCACCCTCCACCACCTCGTTCTCGAGGATGCCTATGCCCTCCACCTCAACCTCGACCGTGTCCCCCGGCTTCATCGGCCCAACGCCAGCCGGCGTGCCGGTCAGGATGACGTCGCCGGGGAGCAGTGTCATGACCTGGGTGATGAACTCGATCAAGACGTTCGGGCCGAAGGCGAGCTGAGACGTCCGGGCGGCCTGCCGGATCTCGCCATTCACCCGGCACTCAACCGCCAGGTCGGTGGGATCCAACTGCGTCTCGATCCACGGCCCGAGCGGGCAGAACCCGTCGAAGCCCTTCCCTCTGGTCCACTGGCCGTCCCTGCGCTGGAGGTCCCGGGCCGTCACGTCGTTGCCACAGGCGAATCCGAGGATGTAGTTGCCGGCTTCCTCGGCCCGGACTCGGCGAGCCAGGCGGCCGATGACCACGGCGAGCTCGCCCTCGTGATCGACCTGCTGGGAGATCTTCGGGTATGGGATCGGGTCACCCGGTCCGATTACGGACGTCGACGGCTTGATGAAGATGATGGGCTCCTCCGGCACGTCGGTCCCCATCTCCTGGGCATGCTCCAGGTAATTCCGGCCGATGCACACGACCTTGGACGGGAGAACCGGAGCAAGCAGCCTGACCGTGGACAGCGGGACGTCTTCGCCCGTCGGCAGCGGATTCTCGAAGAACGTGCCCTGGAGCGGCCGGACGAACTCGCCATCGAGCGTGCCCGTGGCGATCCTGTCGCTGTGCCTGAACCTCACCAGCCTCACCAGCACGAGGCTAGCCGGTCGAGGCTCAGGCCGTCACCTGCAGCGCCGTCATGGCAACCGGACGAGCCGGTCAGCCAAATAGCATGCTTGCGGCATGAGCCGCCCGCCTGATAGCGGTCCCTCGGTGACCGGCTTCGACTTCGACAGGGTGAGCGCGGACGATTACGAAGGGCTCCGACCTGACTATTCGCCAGAGGCCGTGGAATGGTTGATCGAGGTGGCCGGCCTTTCCTCCGGATCGCCGGTCCTCGACCTCGGCGCCGGAACGGGGAAGCTCACCCGGCACCTGGTCGCCAGGGGACTCGACGCCGTGGCCGTGGAGCCGTCGCCGAGGATGCGGGCCAGGCTCGCCGACGAGGTCCCGGGCGCCCGGGTCCTGGACGGGACGGCGGAGTCCATTCCGCTCCTCGATTCGTCCGTGGATTGCGTGACGGTCGCTCACGCCTTCCATCATTTCCGCGCCGACGCCGCCCTGCCGGAGATCCACCGGGTCCTCCGAAGGGGTGGCAGTCTGGCCCTGTTCTGGAACGTCTACGCGGCCGGAGGCGCGATCAAGGCCGAGCTCGACCGGATCATCGATCGCCACATCGATCCTGAGTCAGCGGTCTGGGCCGCCTTCAGAGGCTGGCCCAAGGCCTTCGAGTCTACCCAGCTCTTCTCGTCAGCCGGGAGGCGCAGCTTCCCGCATACCCACGCCCTCCCGTCGGAGCATCTTGACGCGCTGATGGCAACGTCCAGTGACGTGGCCTCCTTACAGGCGGATCGTCGCGACGCCCTTCTCCAGGAGATCCGGGCGATGGCCCGCCGACTCCCCCTGGATCTCGAGGTGCCGGCTGAGACCCGGGTGAATCTGTACATCCGCAACTGATCGCGAGATTACTCAGGACTTCTTCCTGCCGCCTGACTTCTTGCCGCCTTTCTTCGAGGCGTTCGGTGTGTTGGCGATCTTGGCAGCGCGTTCCTTCGACATTCCCTTCTTGCGCAGCCCTTCGTACTGCTTCTCGTTCTTCACGCTCGCCCGCTTGCCCGGCATGGCGTCCTCCTTCACGGGCTCGGGCGCCTGTCGAGATGAGTCTTTCCCCAAAAGGGGCGTAGGGAAGTGACGAGGCGGGCCGGCGGTCAGTGTTCGACGTACAACAGCCAGCTCTGGTACTTCTCGATCTCGCCGCGGGCCGCGGCGAAGAAGATCCCCTGCAGCTCCTTGGTCACAGGTCCCCGGCCGTTGGACCCAATAGATCGGTCGTCGATCTCGCGGATGGGGGCGACCTCGGCCGCGGTGCCCGTGTAGAAGGCCTCGTCGGCCGTATACAGATCGAACCGCGAGAGGTTCCGCTCGATCACCTCGTATCCCTGGTCGTGAGCGATGGTGATGATCGAGTCCCGGGTGATCCCGTCCAGACAACCGGCCGAGAACGGCGGCGTGTACAGGATCCCGTCCTTGACGGTGAAGATGTTCTCGCCCGGCCCGTCGGTGACGTGACCGGCCATGTTGAGCATGATGCCTTCGTCGTAGCCGCCGCCCAGGGCCTCCACCTTGGCCAGACCCGAGTTGATGTACTGGCCGGTGGCCTTGGCGCCCGGGGGCAGGATGTTGTGGTCGCTGCGCTTCCACGACGAGATCTTCGCCCGGACCCCTGTCTCGAGGGACTCCTCCCCCAGATAGGTGCCCCAGGGCCACACGGCGATCGAGACGTTCACCGGGGCATGAATAGGATTCAGGCCCATCTCGCCGTATCCCCGGTAGACCAACGGACGGATGTAACACGATTCGAGCCCGTTCACCCGGACGGTCTCCCTGACGGCCGCTTGGTCTCGTAGGCTCGAACGCCCTCGAAGACACCGCTCCCGTAGTGAAGAGCGTGGGTCAGGACGTGCACCGTCGCCTTCTCCCAGTCCACGAGCTTCCCGTCCATCCAGATCTTCTCGACAGGCGTGATCGGCACCACGATCCTCCTTCGGTCGGCTGGGAGAACCCGCGCCGTTGGGCTGCGACGGGGGGACTACCTGATTCAGGATACCCGCGCATGGTGGGCCTCAGCACTATCCCCTGTTGACGGCCCGCCGCGAGGCCCCCTAGGGTGGCTGGCCTCAAGTGCGAAACCTGATGAGGGTTCTCGTCGTCGTGACGTCGGCCGGACTCCTGGCCGGGTCGTGTGGAGGCAAGTCGCGGCTGACGAAGGCGCAGTACGAACAGAAGGTCAACCAGATCGGCAGGCAGCTTTCCACGACATTGGACACCACGTTCTCAGCGCCGAAACTTCAAAATCCCGGCTCGCTCAAGGAAGCGGCCGACGTCTTCAAGGCCGGACAGAGGAGGCTGCAGGAGGCGGCCGACCGCCTCGACCGCCTGAACCCTCCCGAGCAGATCGAAAGTATCCACGATCAGCTCGTGAAAGGGTTCAGAGACTTCGCCACGGCGTTCGGTCACTTCGCCCAAGCGACCGAGAAGGGGGATCTGCCGGCCATTCAGAAGTTCAACCAGCAGGTGTCGGACCAGACGTTGCCGGCCATGATCGAGATACAGAAGGCCATCGACCAGCTCAAGGCGAAGGGCTTCGACGTCTCGAAAGGCTAGCCGGGCGTATTAGCTTGGGACTACGATCGAGTGAGCCTGCTTGGTCCCGACAGCCTGCTTGATGTCGGCGAGGACCTCGGATGGAATGGGGCTGTCGACGGTCAGGCCCATCAGCGCGGGACCGCCAGCCTCCTTCCGCCCGACTTCCATGCTGGCGATGTTGATGCCTGCGCTACCGAGCATCGAGCCAACCGTGCCGATCACGCCGGGCCGATCCTCATAGAGGAAGAAGGCCATGTACCTGGCCGGCGCCATGTCGATGTCGAAGTCGTACACCTGGACCAGGCGCTCGCCGTCCCGCTTGCCCACCAGGGTCCCGGCCACGGCCACCTCCCCGCCTTCCGTGTCAGCACGAAGGGTCATAAGGTTCACGTAATCGCGGGAGGCCGTCGACTTCCGCTCCGAAACGCCGATCCCCCGCTCGCGGGCGATCATTGACGCGTTCACGAACGAGACCGGTTCGTGAACCACTCGGGCCAGGGCGCCCTTGAGTGCGGCCAGCGTGAGCACCCGTGTGTCGTGCTCGGCGAGGCGGCCCAGATACTCGGCCTCGAGTGATCGCACCGGGGCCTCGGCCAGCCCTGTGAGGATCGCCCCGAGCTTCTCGGCCAGGGGGAGAAACGGCCGGACCTGCTCGTTAACCTCCCCGGCCGCGGGGACGTTCACGGCGTAGGGCACGAACTCTCCCCGAAGGGCCAGACGGACCATCTCGGCGATGGCCGCCCCCGCCTTGTCCTGAGCCTCCTGGGTGGACGCGCCCAGGTGTGGGGTCGCCACCACCTGGTCCAGGACCAACAATGGGTGGGCCGCCGGCACGGGCTCTTCGGAGAACACGTCCAGGGCGGCGCCCCCGAGCTTGCCGTCGCGAAGCGCGTTCACCAGCGCCCGTTCGTCCACGATCCCGCCCCGGGAGGTGTTGACGATCCGAGCCCCGGCCCGCATGAGGGCGATCTCCCGTTCGCCGATCAGCCCCTCGGTCTCCTGCGTGCGAGGCAGATGGATCGTGATGACGTCCGACTGAACCAGCAGGGCCTCGAGGTTCGGCATCAGCTCCACCCCGAGCTGCCTCGCTCGATCCTTGGAGACGTAGGGATCGTAGCCCACCACGCGCATGCCGAATGCCAGGGCTCGCTGGGCCACCATGGTTCCGACCCGGCCCAGACCGACCACGCCCAGCGTCTTTCCGTGCAGCTCCACGCCCTGGAAGCGCTCCCGCTCCCACTGCCCGGCCTTCAGCGCCGAATTGGCCTGGGGGATGTTTCGCGCTTGGGCCAACATGAGCGCGATGGTGTGCTCGGCCGCAGAGACGATGTTGGACTGGGGAGCATTCACCACCAGGACCCCCCGCCGGGTGGCGGCCTCCACGTCCACGTTGTCCAGTCCGATCCCGGCGCGACCGATGACCTTCAGCCATTCGGCCTTGTCCAGCACCTCCTCGGTGACCTTGGTCTGCGATCTGACAATCAGGCCTGAGTAGGGGGCGACGGCTTCGGCCAGCCCTTCCTTCGCCAGCTCCGGCTTGACGTCGACCTCGTAGTCCTGACGAAGGAGCGCCAGGCCGCTCTCCGATAGCGGCTCGGTGACCAGGACCTTCATGGGACCGGGGTACTACCTTCCTGGCAAGGCGGAAGAGAGTCCGGACGGCGTCGCGGCGAAGACCCCCTCCGCGGCCGCCACCGCCGACCCCCGCTTCACGGGGTAACCCATCTCTTCCAGGGTGAGTTCGAGTGCGGCCAGGCACCGGATGATGTCGAACCGGTCGTAGTTGCCGAGGTGCCCGATGCGAAACACCTGTCCCTTCATGGGCCCCTGGCCCGGCGCCAGGATGATCCCATGGTCCCGACGAACCTTGGCCACGAGCTCGTCGCCGTCGATGCCCTCGGGCGCCCGGATTGCGGTGACCGCCCACGCCCGCTCCAGGTGCTCACCGGAGAGATCGAGCCCGAGTGCCCGGACACCCTCCTTGACGGCCGCCGACAGGATCCTATGACGCTCCAGAACGGCCTCGGGCCCCTCGTCGAAGTATCGGCGCAGCGCCGCCCGCATCCCAAGCATCAGGGAGATGGCCGGGGTGAACGGGTTCTCCGGGCTGGCCAGCTGGTAGGAATTCCTGTACTGGACCCAATCGAAGTAGAAGCGCGGGTTCTTCGCCTTCGCCGTTGCCTCCCAGGCAGCACCCGAGATGGATACGAACGACAGGCCCGGCGTGGCGCTGAAGGCCTTCTGCGATCCGCCCACGGCCACGTCGATGCCCCAGGCGTCGCCCTCGTACGGCACCGCTCCGAGACTGGAGATCACGTCGGCCACCAGGAGCGCCCCGGCTTCGCGAGTCACCCTGCCGATGGCTTCGATGTCGTTGACGACACCCGTCGACGTCTCACTGTGCTGAACGAGGATCCCCTTGACGCCAGGGGTCTCGGCGAGGACGGTGGCCACGTCTTCCGGGCGGACGGCTCGGCCCCACTCGTAGTCGATGCGCCGGACGTCCTGGCCGAAGGCCTCGGCGATCCTGGCGAACCGGTCTCCGAAGTAGCCGGCCACCGGCACGATCACGGTGTCCCCCGGCGAGAAGAGGTTCGCCACGGCGGACTCCAGACCACCGGTGCCGGACGAGGCGAAGATCAGGACGTCGTTGTTCGTCCGGAAGATCTTCTTCAGGCTTTCGGTGACCTCCCGGAGCAGGTCCCCGTAGCCCGGCCCTCGGTGATAGACGAGCGGGCTGCCCTGCGCGAGGAGCACTTCCGGCGGAACCGGGGTGGGTCCCGGCGCCATGATGATCTCTGGCTTCTCCACGCCGCGTCACTCCCTCGCATGCGGCCGGCCCCTGGTCGCGGCTCCTCTGGCGGTTGGCCTAGGGTATCACTGGCGACTCAGCGGTCCGAGGGATCGTCGAGCGCGGACCGGCTGAAGGCTCCGTGCCACAGCTCCCCTCTGGACCGCCAATATCCCTTAGGGAAGGTACTCCCGAATGGGATGGGGCGGGGTAGCATCGTTCCCACTTCAAGCGCGGGGGGCGGCCGAAAGGCCCGGAGCGGCGACGTGTCACCCAACTCTTATCTGGATTTCGATCTGCTCATCGAGAGCGAGGGCAGCAGCTACCGGGCTTCCGTGATCGACTCTCCGGCGGGCCAGTCGAGCAACACCTTCACGCTCCCTTTTTCCGAGAAGGACCTGGAGCTCCTGGTGCTCCAGGTCTTCAGGCTCACCTCACGCCGCTCCGTCCGGTCGATCGGCTCACCGGAGATGAGGGACGTGCGGTCGTTCGGCGGCCACCTGTTCGAATCGCTGTTCTCAGGACCGGTCAGCACGTGCCTGCTCAGGAGCATGGACGAGGCCGACCGGACCCAAACCGGCCTTCGCGTTCGCCTCCATCTGGGAGACGCGCCGGCGCTCGCGAACATCCCTTGGGAGTTTCTCTACGACAGTTCCTCTGACGGCTTCCTGTGCCTCTCCGATCAGACGCCGCTGGTCAGATACATCGATCTGCCCCAGCGGGTGGAGCCGCTGGCCGCCACACCCCCGCTGCGCATGTTGTGCTTGATCTCCAGCCCGGCCGGCTATCCGCCTCTGGACGTGGAGCACGAATGGGCCAAGATGAACGAGGCGCTCGGCCCGACCATGAAAGAAGGCCGGCTGACCCTGGAGAGAATTGACACCCCTTCCTTGGAGGCGCTTCAGCGAAAACTCCGCCGGGACACATACCACGTCCTTCACTTCGTGGGTCACGGAGCCTTCGACGAGCAGGCCCAGGACGGAGTGCTCCTGTTCGAAGACCTGGCGGGCAAAGGGCACCCGGTGACAGGGGAGTCGCTCGGCGTTCTGCTCCACGACCACGAGTCGCTCCGGCTCGTGGTGCTCAACGCGTGTGAGGGAGCTCGGACATCCTCGACCGATCCATTCGCGGGCACGGCCCAGAGCCTGGTGCGCAAGGGAATCCCCGCTGTCATCGCCATGCAGTTCGAGATCTCGGACGTCGCTGCGATCACCCTCGCCAACGAGTTCTACTCGGCCGTGGCAGACGGCTACCCGGTCGACGCCGCAATCTCCGAGGCTCGCAAGGCGATCTTCACTCGGGTCAACGCCGTCGAGTGGGCGACCCCGGTTCTGTACATGCGCTCCCCCGACGGCCGCGTTTTCGACATCGAGGACCAGGCGGAGCGCCAGGCAACTCGGACCCGGCAGCAGGGGATCGCCCTCGTCCAACCGTCGGCGGTCGCCGAAGTGGAGGCTGCTCCGGCCTTGAAAGTCGAGCCGGCTCCCGTCGCCCCACCTGCCCGATCGCCTTCCGTCCCGGGTCCCGAGGGCCTCTGGAAGCAGCGTCGGGTGGTCATCCCCGTGGCTGTTGCCGCGGTCATCGCTCTGATCGTCGGGCTCGTGGCGCTGATCGGCCGCGGCGGCACATCCCAAGGGCCCCGCAACACGACGGGTTCCAAGGGGCCGTCATCGCCGCACTCGAACCTCACGTTCATTGCCGTTCCGGCGGGCAATATCGAACGAGCCGATTCCGGAGCCATGCTTCGCATCGCACTGGTCGAGGGAGTCCCCGCAGCGGTCGGGTCCGATGGTTCCCTGGGGGCCATCTGGGCCCCGATCAACGGGGCGAAATGGGAGCGAAGGACCATGCCCCTCCCTTCCGGTGTCGATAGTCAGAAATTGCAGGGGCTCGCTCAGAGAGACGGCGAACTGGTAGCAGTGGGGTGGCAGAAGGCCAATGGAGTCCAGGCCGCTGCAGTCTGGACTTCGTCCGATGGGGGCGAGACCTGGAAACTGATCGACCAGGGACCCTCAGGCAGCCTGGCCAATCGAGTGGCGAATGTAGGGGATCAGTTCGTGGCCGTCGGCCTCACCGGCGACAACGCCGCGCTGTGGAGCTCCCGGGACGGGATGACATGGACTCAGGACACGACGGGTGTCTTCAGCGCGGGACGAGACCAGAGCCTTGCGTTGAGGGATGTTTTCGAAGGCCGCTACCACGCGGTCGCGGTGGGTGAGGACTCACTCGCAGGCGCGGCCGCATGGTACTTCGTCAAACCGAACGGCGGATGGACGCGGGCCGAGGTGAAAGATGCGCACGAGGGCCAGGCTCTGATCAGCGTGACCGGGGGGCCGGACAAATTCGTGGCGGTCGGATACGACACCGTCAAGGGAGACGATGACGCTGCAATCTGGACGTCCAGTGACGGAACGACGTGGGACCGTGCTCCGACGAAGAGGGCTCTACACCAGAACGGAGATCAGCGGATGAGGGGCGTGGTGTACATCCCCCGTGTCGGGTTTGTGGCCGTGGGAGTCGACGGGCCCGACGCGGCGGTCTGGACCTCGGGGGACGGTCTGGTGTGGACCCGATCGAGGGCGGCCCTGAGCGGAAGCGGCGGCAAGCGGGAGATGACGGGAATCATCGCCACTGATGCCCAGCTCTTCGTCGTGGGTAGGGATCAGGGCCGCGCGGCCATCTGGACGGCAACGCTCCGCCCCTGAACCTGAAGGGCGCCGATCGACTCGTCAGCCGGCGAGACGTTGTCTCAACAGTTCTCTTGCCACGCCCGGATTCGCCGCGCCTTTCGTCTTCTTCATCACCTGGCCGACCAGCGCGTTGAGCGCTCCCTCTTTCCCCCTCCGGAACTGCTCGGCGGGGCCGGCATTCTCCGCGATGACCTGGTCGACGACGCTCTCGAGCGCCGAGGCATCCGAGACCTGCCGGAGCCCCTTGGCCTCGACGATCGCCCCGATGGGTTCGCCCGAGTCGAATGCCCCCTGGAGGGCGGTCTTCGCGCCGGCCGAGGAGATCGTTCCCTCCGCGAACAGCCGAACCAGATCGGCCAGATGCTGCGGCGTGACCCTCGACTCCGCCAGCGGTTGGTCGTGCTCTCGAAGCAGCGCCGCCAGGTCTCCGGTCATCCAGTTCGCGGCTGCCTTCGGATCGGCTCCGAGCGATACCGCCTGCTCGAAGAAGTCCGCCCAGGCTCTCGTCCCCCCAACCAGCACGGCCTGGCGCAGGTCAAGGCCGTACTCCTTCTCGAAGCGGCGGCGCCTGGCTGCAGGCAGCTCCGGAAGCTCGGCCCGGAGCTTCTCGATCCACTCAGGATCGGGTTCGATCGGCGCAAGGTCGGGCTCCGGGAAATAGCGGTAGTCGAAGGCGTACTCTTTCGACCGGCCGTGGCTTGTGACGCCGCGGTTCTCCTCCCAGTGGCGGGTCTCCTGGATCAGCTTCTCACCTCGCTTGATCGCATCGATCTGCCGGTCCTGCTCGTACCTGAGGGCC
>WNGB01003114.1_pt1 | contig 40297 bp, 12 predicted proteins | sample 5400681 | NCBI WGS metagenome assembly WNGB01 (sample SAMN13153367, study PRJNA577476) | soil metagenome | isolation source: 115 cm soil or saprolite under grassland replicate 2 | place: USA:California | collected 2016-06-15 | reverse complement strand
GTCGTCGCCGTTGCCACTGTCGCGCTGTGGCTCGTCGCACGCCCAGGATCGAGCCGGAAGTGGAAGCTCGCGTGCGGGTCGGCACTCGGCTCCTCCGCCCTGGCCTTGCTGATCAACCAGCTGATCGCGCAGGTGTGGCACCGGGCGCGCCCGTTCGCCGCACATCCTTCGGCACACGTCTGGGGCAGCCGTTCGCGCGATCCGTCGTTTCCGAGCGATCACGCGAGCGCCGCTTTCGGGATCGCGTTCGCGGTATTCCTGTACGACCGGCTCGTCGGGTCGATCTTCCTTGCCGCAGCGTTGCTCATCGGCGTCGGCCGGGTCTTCATCGGAGCCCACTACCCGGCCGACGTGCTCGCCGGCTGCGTCGTCGGACTTGGCTCGGCCCTGGTCGTCGCCCGTCTTGCGAGGCCGCTGATGGAGCGCTTGGTAGGGCTCGCCGAGCGCTTGACGGATCCTCTCGTCGCGCCGCTGTGGCGCGCTCGCGGCAAGCTACATCCCCACTAGGCCGGCGAGCCGCTTCGCGGCAGCCCCGAGCGGACGGGGATCCTCGAGCACGGGTGCAAACAGGTCGCCGTGCACGCGAACGCGGTCGAGCGACACGTCCATCGTGAAGTCGCGGGGCCTGACCTCCGGTGTCAACTCCTCCCAGCGCAGCGGCGTCGACACCGGCGCTCCCGGCTTCGGGCGGACGGAGTAGACGGACGCGATCGTCTTGCCCGAGCCGTTCTGCCGGTGATCCACGAGTACGCCCGCGCGCTTCTTCTTCAGCCACTCCGTCGTCACGAGACCAGGGTGGCGCGCCTCGAGGAGCCGCGAAGCGGCCTCCGCGAACGCGTACGTCTGCTCGAAGGTCGCGCGCCGCGCGATCGGGGCGAGCACGTGGATGCCGTCGGCCCCGCTCGTCTTCACGTACCCCGGCAACTCGACCTCGTCGAGCAGCCCGCCGATGAGATGCGCCACCTCGATCGCCTGCTCGAAGCCCCGAGGCTCGTCCGGTGGATCAAGGTCGAAGACGACGTAGTCGGGCCGATGCGGCTTGTCGACACGCGAGTACCAGGCGTTCATGTCGACGCAATTCATCTGCACCATCCAGAGCAGCGCCTCGCGCGAGTTGATCAGCGCGAAGTCCACCTGACGCGAGCCGCCCCCGCGCGGGTGTGTGGTGAACTGTCGAGTCGGGATCCATGCGGGGGCGCCACGCGGCACCTGCTTCTGGAAATAGACCTCGCCCGTGATGCCGTGCGGGTACCGCTTCAGCGTGAACGGCCGGTCGCGCAAGTGCGGAACGAGGACGGGGGCGATCCGGTCGTAGTAGGCGAACAGGTCGCCCTTCGTGATCCCGTCGTCCGGAAAGAGGACGCGGTCGGCACTGGAGAGCTCGACCTTCACGGTTTCGGGACGAGCCGGCGAACCTCGGCCACGAGCGCCTCCTGCGGGAACGGCTTGCGCAGGACGGGCCAGCCGCTTCCGGCGGCGAAGTCTTCGCTCGAGCCCGTCATCAGCAGCACGTGCAGGGTCGGGTCGATCCGCCGGAGGCGGGCGGCGACCGCGTCGCCGGAGATCCCCGGCATGAGTACGTCGAGCACCGCGAGCCCGACGTCGTTCTGCTCGACGGCGGCGACTGCCGCGAGCCCGGTCGAGGCCGTGATCACCTCGTAGCCTTCTTCCTCGAGCGTGGCGCGGAGGAGCTCGGCGAAGCTGCGGTTGTCGTCGGCGACGAGGATCGCGCGGGCCACAGCCGCACCGTACCGCAGCTACAGGCGGGTGATCAGGTCCTGGGTCCAGTTGACAAGCAGGGCCGAGAAGCTCGCCGCGACCCGCATCGAGTGCCGACTGGACGGAGTGGAGCGTCGAGACGAGATGTTGCCGAGCAGGTCGCCCGACCACACGACGAGCGTGCGGATACCGGCGGTAAGCGTGTAGACGTTGATCGCGCCCCCGCTCGAGATCGTCTGCGACGAGTCGAGCGTTGCGCCTGTCGACGAGATCCCGTCCACGTCGCTCGCGCCGTACGTGAGGGCGATGGTGCTCGGTGCTGCCGCCGGAGCGAACACGGCGGCGAACGGGCTGGCGTTCACGGTCGTCGCTGGTGAGTTGAGGACGTGCGTGCCGGAGGTCACGAGCACGTCGCGCGGGCCACCGGGGATGTTGCCGGCCTGCGGGTCTCGCGGGTTGCCGCGCTGGTCGTCCCATGCGTCGTCCTGACGGATGATCAGGCCGAGCTCTCCGAACGGCTCGCCGTTCCGCGCGGCTGCCCCGCCGTGCTGGACGATCAACGTCTGGTCGGCGCCGTCGCTCTTCGAGAGGGCGTAGAGGTACTCGGGCAACCCCGGCTGCAACTGGTCGCTGATCGTCGGCATGCCGAACGGTGCGAACGGGACGAGATACGTGTTGAACTCGCCCACCCAGTCGATCAGCCGATCGCCGCCCGTGTTGCCGATGAACACGTCGCGGCCGGCGCCGCCGAAGGCAAGGTCTTCGTAGGACGGGTTCGTGTCGGGCGTCGTCGTGAGGCTGCTGTTCGTCGTCAGGTTGTCGTCGATGTTCAGCATGTCGTCGCCCCAGCCCGCGAAGAGCTGATCGCGGCCGGTGCCGCCGACGAGCCAGTCGTGGCCGAGGTCGCCGAAGATCACGTCGTCGCCGTCGGTCGGCTTGCGGCCGCTCGGCGTGTCGTACGAGGAACCGCTCACCCAGTACGAATCGATCGGCTCGCCCGGTTCGGTCGTCGCGAAGTTCAGGAACCAGTTGTCTCCACCGGCGGCAGTCTTGTTCAGCGAACCGTCTGCGTTGAGCGTGATCTTGCGCAGCGGGTCGTTCGCGTCGAACTGCGCGAGCTTCGTCGTCACCGGGCTGTACCCCAGGAGGTTGCCCGGGTTGTAGGGATGGGTGAAGTCGGTCTCGACGTGCGCGGTGCTCAAGCTCCCGTTCTGGTTGTAGACGTTTGCGTAGGCGGGGCCGGCGGGCGCCTCGGCGCCGGAGATCGCGTCGTCGCCTGCGCCGGCGTGGATCGAGTCGTTGCCCCAACCGCCGTAGATGACGTCGTTTGCGAACAGCGGACGGTTGTTCGTCTCCTGCGCCGTCGTCGGGGACGGGTCGTTCGGAATCAAGTTGTCGGGCGTCAGGTCGGCGGTGTAGCGAAGCGCGTTCGTGACGTTGATCACGGCCTGCTGCTGGTTGCCCTGGTTCGAGATCAGCAGGTTCTGCTGCGCGTCGATGCCGATCCCGTACAAGGGCTCGGCCGTGCCCACGCGGCTCACGAGCAGGCGCCCGTCGTCCCCGAGGATCCCGTCGTCCCCGCTGCCGCCGGAGATCCAGTCGTTGCCGTAGCCGGCGATGATCGTGTCGTTCTGAGCGTCGCCGTAGAGGACGTCGTTGCCCTTCATGCCGTAGATGAAGTCGTCGCCTCTGCCGCCGTGGATCTCGTCGGCGGCGCCGATATCGGTCGCAGCGCCGGCCGCGTTGAAGTCGGGCCCGCCGGCCGTGTAGTCGAGCAGGACGACCGCGCGCGGCACGATCTTCGCACCGGCGGCGCTGTAGTTGTCGTAGCCGAAGCTCCGGAAGCCGCCCTGGTCGAGGTGGTTCGTCCCCACGACACGCACGATGTCGCCGTCGTCGCCGACGACTGCGTCGCTGTCGGAGGCATGCCCGGTGCCCGCCGTGTCGCCGGCGTCGTTGCGAGCGATGTCGGTCGTGCCGGAGCCGCCGAAGATCAGATCCGTGCCGTCCGGCCGCTGAGCCGGTGTGGTCAGCGTGAACAGGTTGGAGCTGCCGCCGATCAGGTCGTCCTGGCCCTCGTTGCCGAAGATGACGTCGTTGCCGCCGCCGCCCTCGACGTAGTCGGTGCCGTCGGTCCCGGCTCCGCCGATGTTGTCGGTCGAAGGGCAGATCTGAAGCACTGCATTCGTCGCGAGGTCGCGCGAGGCGCCCACGCCGCCGCAAGCCAGGTTGTAGTCGATCGAGCCGTCGCCCTGGATCACGTCGTTGCCGAGCTGGCCGAAGATCTCGTCGTCGTTCGGGCCGCCGGCGATGGTGTCGCCGCCCCAGCTGTTGTCGGGCGCGTTCTGAAGCGCAAGCGTGTGGTACAGGTTCGTGATCACGTACTCGGCCCAGGTCGGCGCCGGCGTGTACGAGCCGACGGCGTCGCGGTAATTCTGCGGCGTCCCGTCGTTGAGCGCGATGGTCGCCTCCGTGAAGCTCGCCGCATCGGCGGCAACGGTGTCGAACGGGTAGATCTGCGTCCCGATCAGCGCCTGGAAGCGAGGATTCGTGATCGAGCCGGCGACGCCGCCGATGACGCTCACGTTGATGTCGCGGCGCTGCAAGCGCACGGCGTCGCCGAAGATCAGGTCGTCCTGCGCACCGCCGTCGATCCGGTCGCCGGCCGCGCCGCCGATCAGCACGTCCTCGCCGTTGTTGCCGTAGATCGTGTCGGCGCCGCCGACCGTGAGGTCGCGAGAGTACGCCCAGCGTGGGTCGACGATCTGGCTCGAGATGAGGTCGCCGCGGCCGCCGAAGCCGAACTGCGCGATCGGCGTGTTGGACGCGATCGAGCTCACGTACTGGACGATCCCGAGGTCGCCGAGTATCAGGTCGTAGCCCGAGCCGCCCTTGAGCGTGTCGGTGCCGAAGCCGCCGATGAGCACAAGCGGCAGGCTCGAGCCGGAGCCGTCGACCGTGTCGTCGTCGGTTGCGCCCGGCGGCAGTGAATGCGCCACCGGATCGTTCGTCGCCCGCCCGCCGGACGCCTCGACCACGAAGAACCCGTCAAGGCCGTTCGTGAGGTTGACGGTGACGTTGTCGTCGCCGAGCCCGGTGTTGAGGACCGTGGTCGTGCGCTGGTCCTGGCCCGGCCGGTTCTGCGTCCCGTCGACGACGATCCTGTCGTTGCCCGACCCCGACCAGTAGACGACCCCGTCGTACAGGTTCCCGGTCACGAGGTCGGTCTTGTACGAGATGCCGCCCGGCTCGCCGAGACCGGTCACCCAGATGTCGGCGCTCGCGGCCAGGCCGTTCAGCGCGCCCGGGGCGGTGTCGGTGATCCGCACGGGCGCCGCGACCGTGCCGTCGCCGTTCGGGGAGCCCTCGTCGCTCACGAAGAGGCGGTGGCGGCCGGTGCCGAAGTCGATGTTCAGCGCGCCGCGGAGGTCGTCGAGCGTACCCGTGAGGAAGTCGAAGCCGCTCCACGAAGCGTGGTCGAGGTCGGCGTTCGACGAGACAAAGGCCTTCTCGTCGCCGACATGAAGGTTCACATTCGTCGCGGCGTGGCCGTCGTCGGGTGTGCCCTCGATGCCGTCGATGCCGAGCTCGAAGCCACGGCTCCCGGCCGTCGTGCCCTGGACGCTCAGGATCTCCGTGCCGGAGCCCGCGTCGATCGTGAGCGTCTCGACGCCGTAGTAGTTGACGCCGTCCATCCGCGTCCCGACCTGCGCCGTCCCGGTGAGGCTGCCGACGTTCGCGAAGAGGATGTCCGCGCCGGGCGGGGCGTCGGAACCGCTCTGCGGCACCTGCCGCAGGTTGCCCTGGAGGCCGATCAGGTAGACGAGCGCGACGCCGGCAGGCGCAGGTGGGCCTGCTGCGTCGTAGGTGACGTACCGGTCGACGGTGAAGTCGAACTTGAGCTCCTGGAAGATGTCGCCCTGCGCGACGACCTTCTGGAGCGCCTTTCGCACGACCTCCGCGGTCGCGTCGAACGGGAGCGGCGCGGTCGTCTCGCCGGGTCCGATCAGGCCGTCGTGGTTCAGGTCGTAGGAGAGCGTGAAGGTGCCGCCGGTGGCGCGAACCGTGAGGGCGATCATGTCGTTGAGCGGGATGCCGGCTCCGCCCTGCACCCGAGTCGAGATCACGACGGAGCCCGAGCCCGGCAGCCCCGTGCTCGTACCGCCGCCCAGGAGCTCGATCGTCTTCGTGAGCAGGTTGGTCCCGAGCGCGATTTGCGGCACGTTCGTGTTCGTCAGGTCGCCCTGGAAGCGGAGCACGTAGATGTCGTCGTTCTTTGTCACGATCACGTTGCCGACACCGACCCCGGGCAGTGCCTCGACGGCGGCCTGGAGGTCGGCGGCGCTGACGTTGTAGGCCAGGGCGGTGGAGGAACCGGCGAGCGTGAACGTGCCGCCCGTCGCATCGATCACGAGCTCCTGAATCTCGTTCTGCGTCGGCATCGAGAGGCCGGTCAGCGACGAGGACGTGAGGGCAGCGACACCGTCGAGCGTGTACGCCGAGTCGTTCAGGTTCAGCGTGTCGGACGCGCCGAGGCCGTTCGTGAGGCCGGCCGGGTTCGCCGAGATGAGCTCGATGTCACGGGCGCCGAGCCCGCCCTTGAACGTGAGCTTGTAGATGCCGCCGGTCTTCAGGACGTCGGCGTTCGCCGCGGCGCCGATCTGCGCGAGATTCGTCAGTGCCTGCTGGACGCTGCCTGCGCCCGTCCCCGCCGCGTTGTAGGCGATCGGGGCCGTTGTGACGCCGTTCGGGACGAGTTGCGGCATGTCGGTATGGGCCTTGGTGCCCTGGAAGGTGATGGTGTAGAGACCTCCTGTCCCGGTCACTGCAACGTTTCCGACGCCGCCGACGAGCGCAGCGAGCGCGGCCTGCACGCTGCCGACGCCGGTCGCCGGCGCGTCGAACGCGATGGGGACGGTCGTCTCGCCCGCCGCGTCGATGATGCCGTTGCCGTTCACATCCAGCGAGAGCGTGTAGGTGCCGCCGACGGCGTTGACCTGCAACGTCTGCACCTCGTTCGTGGCGGGGGAAACCCGGCCGGGGGTCACGGTGGTGACGATCGCCGGAATGTAGGTGAGCGTGAACGTGCCGCCGGTGGCGTCGATCGTCAGCTGCTGGATCTCATTGACGGGCGCGACCGACGTACCCTCCTGTGGCGAGCCCTTCGCCAGCGTGACGACATCCGCGCGCGGCTGGTCGCCGCTCACGGTGAGCAGGCCGAGCAGGTCGCTCAGCTTCTGCTGGTCGTTCGCGACGTTGATCGTGTCCGTGCCCGCCCCGAGGTTGACGAACGTGTGGCCCTGGAGCTTCTTCACGAACACGAGATCGTCCCCAGCGCCCGAATTGATGCGGGTGAGCGTGCCGGCCGGCGTGTTCTCGACCGTGAACTTCGTGTTGCCCGAGCCGAGGTTGATGTCGAGATCCTCGATCGCCGAGAACGTGATGCCACCGGGCTGCCGCGCGTCGAGCAGCTCGCCGCCGATGACGCGGGTATCGGGCATGCCGAAGCCCGTGATGCGGAACTGGTTCAACGCCGTGCCGGCCGTGCCGAACGGGAGGCCCCTGGCGTTGACGCGGAGAAGCGGCTGGTCGCTCGCTGCGAGCGTGCCGATGAAGGTGACGAGGAACGCTGACGGATTTTCCGGGTCGATGCCGACCGTGACCTTGCCGTTCAGGGCCGGGATCGTCCAGAGCGCGGTCTGGATCGCGGCCGCATCGGCGTTCCAGGCGATGTCAGACGTCGGGACGCCGTTGAAGAGGAGCTTGTACGTGCCCTCGGTCGCGTTGACGACGGCGAGCCGCTGGACCTCGCTCGCGCCTCCCGCGCCACCGTTCGTCTTCGTCGACACGTTCACCTTCGAGCCGAACTTCGTGTCGTCGAGGAAGATCTTCCCGATCGCGCCGGGGTTCGAGCCCGCTCCGTTGGCGCAGTCCGGATGGTCGAAGCAGGCCGGGTTGTCGGTGTCGTTCACCCAGAGGATGTCGGCCTGCGTCTCCTCCTTGACGAGGAGGTTCGGGTTCGTCACGTCGAGCGTGTAGCCGCTCGTCGAGTTCGGCTTGGACGCGTCGTGCGTGAACGAGCTCACCCACGACTTGCTCAGCGTGAGCTTCCACTGGTTACCGCCGAGATCCTGTGCGCCGGTGATGATCCGCACCTTGTTCTTCGCCGGACCCCTCGTGATCGTGATCGAGAAGTCGATCAGGTCGGCGGGCGTGACCGGCTTCAGGCCCGAGATGCCGGCCACGAGCGTGGCGACATCCGTGTTCGCCTGCGCACCCTTGAACTCGATCTTGAAGACGTTCGAGTTCTTCGACACCTTGACGTCGTCGATGCCGCCGAGCGCCTCGAGAGCGAGCTCCAGCTGAAGCGCGGAGGCGTTGAAGGCGATCGGGTCCGTCGTCTGGCCACCGAAGGTCAGCGTGAAGGTGCCGCCGGTCGCCCGGACGTCGAGGTACTGGACCTCGTTGTGGGTCGAGTCGCCGTCGACGCAGCCCGGATCGAACGCAGGCGTCTCGTTCGCACAGGTGCCGATGCCGCGCAACGGGCTCGCGTCGATCGTGACGGTCGCCGCCGGGTCGGGCGGCGTGTCGGTCGAGACGACGACGCTGCCCATGCTCGGCCGCTGGTTGAGCTCGGGCTTGCTTGCGTCGTGTCCGCCGCCGCGCGGGAGCATCACGGGCTCCCGCTCGAAGAGTCCGGTGCGGTCGTCACCGGCGCCGCCGCGGATGAAGAGCGGGCCCTGGATCTGGTTGAGGTAGTCGAGCGTCTGCGCGAACACCTGCGTGTCCTGGCCGTCCACGCGCTTGTCGTCGATGGCACGCACCCTGACGACGACGGGCGTGTCCCAGTTCACGGCTGTGGGATCCACGGTGATGGTGTCGTCGATGAACTTCACGGTCTTCGACAGGGCGAAGTGTGTGTCGTCTGTGCATGGCTCGCCCGCCGTGACCACGCAGACCTTGAGCTGCTCCGTGAAGGCACGGATGCCGCCGGTGCGTGACGTCCGGGTCGGCTCGGCGCGAACGGTGATCGTGAGTGTCTCCGCGCCTGGGCTCTTCGTGAGCAGGATGCGGTAGTCGTCGGCCTTCGGGAAGCCGTCGACCGTCGCCGTCACGTCGCTCACGCCGTGGTTGACCGGGTCGAACTCGATCACGTTCGTCGAGCCGTTCGACTCGAGGACTCTGACGCCGACGTAGTCGTTGTCGGCGATGTCGGCAACGGTCAGGAAGCTGCCGTAGAAGGTCGGCGTCCCGACGCCGGTCGAGGTGGCGGAGAGCCTCAGGTCGGCGTTGTGGAAGCCCTCCACGACGGTGTCGTCGACCGCTCGCACCTCGACGGCCTTGTACGCGTTCCAGTCCGCGGACGTGAAGGTGACCTCGGTGATCGCGAAGCCACCACGCCAGAACGCAAGCTGGCCGCTCCCGTCGAGCGCGACGTGGATCGTCTCACCGGCGATCGGCGCCTTGGAGAGCCGCACGTTGATCGTGTCGACGTCGGCGGTGCCGCCCGCCTCGGCAACGGAGGTCGAGCCCTCGCTCTCGTCCACGACGACCTCTGGCCTGACGGCCGCGTAGATCCGGACGCGCACGTTCGGCATCTGCACCGCGGAGAACTGAGTGATCTCGAAGAGCGCAGCGTTGGCCCCGCCGAAGTTCGGCTCGACCGACCACGGCTTGTTCAGCTTCAGCGAGTGCGCATCGACGGCCACCGTCGCGCCCGAGTTGCCGAGAAGCGGCGCGAAGTTCGAGAAGACGAGGTCGCCCTTCAGCTCCAGGTCGTAGTTGTTTGCCGAGGTGCGCGTGACGGAGACGTTCAGATGTCCGAAGAGCTCCTCGAGCGCGGTCGTGAGCAGCGAGGCGGCAACGTCGCCCGACAGCACCGTGACGGTCGACTCGCCGGGCCCGATTGATCCGTCGCCGTTCTTGTCGTAGGAGAACGAGAAGCCGCCGCCGGGGGTGGTGATGTGCGCGCGGTGGCTGCCGAGAATGAGCCGGATCTGACCCGCCGCCTCGTCGTCGCCGCCCGTGATCTTCAGGTACTCGCCACGGAGACCCTCGGGCAGAGCCGCAGACGGCGTCGGGAAGGTCGTGAGGCTCGAGCTGATCGTCGCGTACTCGTCGCCCGTGACGAGCGGGTCGGTCTCTGTCGAGACGGCGAAGGTGACAACGCCGCGGATCGTCCCCGCCGGCTTGTCGGAGACGATCACGCGATGCTGGATGTCGCCGATGTCCGGGATCTCCGGCACCTGCGTGTCGACGCCGAAGCGCACGGTCTGCGGCTTCCACCACTTGCCGCCGAGCTGCACGCCGCCCTGGATGAGCGTCGTCACGGTGGCGCTTGCGGCCCCTCCGGTAAGACTCGCGCCGTTCGCGATCAGCTCCGCCACGTTCTGGTCGAGCTTGTTGCCGATGAACTCGACGGCGTAGGTGGATACCGACTTGGTGACGTGAACGTTGTTCGCGCCGATCGAGGCGAGACCCGTGAGCGCCGCCTGGACGACCGCCGCCGACGCGTTGTAGGCGAGCGCCCCGGTGGTGTTGAGCCCGAACGTGAGCGTGAACGTCCCGCCCGTCGCACCCGCGATCTTCACCTTCTGGATCTCGTCCGAGACGCAGTTGTTGCTCCCCGTTGCGGAAGCCGACTCGAAGCAGAGGTTGAGTCCGGCCGCCACCGACTGGCCGCCCTTCACGGCTTCCTGCACCCGAACCGATGCCGTGCCCGCGAGCGCAGTGAGGGTCGAGTCGACCGCGCTCAGGTCGCCGAGGTCGTGGTTGCCGAGAACGAGGTTGTTCGGCCCCGTCTCCTTGAACTCGATCGTGTAGGTCGTGCCCTCCTGGGTGACGGCGATGTCGCCGGGATCGATCGAGCCGAGCCCCTCGAGGGCACTTTGCACCTCTGCAGCGGTGGCGGCGAATTCGATGAGGGCCGTCTTCTCCGAGGCGTCGCAGCCGTCCTTGTTGACGTCGAAGCAGAGCTTGTACTTGCCGTCGTCGGCGTTGATCACCCTGACCACGTCGACCTCATCGCTGACCGCGCGGATCGGGTTGAAGCTGCTGTCGAGGAACACGAGCCCCGGTGGTGCAAGCACCTGGACCGTGACCGTCTCGGCGCTCGCGCCGGTGCCCACCGGCGGCCGTGTGAGCGTGACGGTGTACGTGTCGCTGCAGCCGTTGGCGGTATCCATGTAGGCAGCAGCCGACGACCCGCACTCGACCACGAGCGAGTGGCCGCCGGACGCGGTGATCACGACGCCGGGCTCGTCGTTGTCCGCGACGTTCGCCGAGATTCCGATCACCTTGAGCCCAGCCCACTGGGACGCCGGCACGTTGCTCTCGACACCGTGCGTGATGATCCCGCTGTGGCCGAGTAGGTCGTTCGAGATCACGCCGTTGGCCGGCGTCGGTCCTTCGACGCTGAAGAGGTCGGTGCCGAGCCCGCCCGTGATCGTGGTCTGGAAGTTGACGCCCGTCGAGAGGACGAAGAAGCGGTCGTCGCCCTCTGCGCCGTCCACCTCGAGCGACTCGATGTTGATGAAGTTGACGTTGAGGCCCGCGCCGAAGACGCCGAACTTCGTGATCACGAAGTCGTCGCCGAACTCGGTGCCGATCACGATGACGGTGTCGAAACCGTCGCCGCCGTTGATGTTCACTGGCGCGTTGACTGCGTACTGGATCAGGTCGGCGCCCGCGTCGCCCGAGAGGTCAGTGAGCTCCCGCGTGTCCTCCTGCGAGCCTGCGAGTGCGAAGGCCTGGATGAGGAACGTGTCGTTGTCGTCGCCGCCGTTCAGAGTAAGCACGGCGAGGTTGTGGAAGACGATGAAGAGATCCTCGCCCGAGCCGCCGTTGATCGTCATCGGATTCGAGATGCCGTTCGACAGCCAGCCCTTCGTGGTCTCGATCGTCGCGAAGACGTCCTGCGCCAGCACGTTGGCGAGCTCGGGCGTGCGCCGTGACTGGTAGAGCTGACCGACCTGGAAGAAGTCGTTGCCCGCGCCGGCGTTGATCGTGATCGGGGCACGCGTGTCGTCGACCCAGAACTCGTCGTCGCCCTCGCGGCCCTCGACGGTGATCGACTCGAGGCTCGTGTTGTAGTTCACGCGCTCCACCGGATCGGCCGGGTGGACGTTGTGCGGGTCGGGGGCGTTGATCAATGCGATGAAGGCAAGGCCGGTCTCGGCGGTCGCCGCGCGGAGCAGGAAGACGTCCGGCTTGAAGACGTTCGACGTGCCGTAGACGATCAGCGAGTCGGTGTCGGCGGTCGCGGGCGGCCTGCTGGAGTCGAGCCCGGCGGTGCCGGAGTCGAACACGTTGAGCAAGGAGTTCGTCGTGCCGCCGATCAGGTTCACCTTGTACGTGTCGTTGCCGCCCTCGCCGTCGAGCGTGACGAAGGCGTTGATCCCGTTCGAGCGGAGTTGCGACTTGCCGAGGATCAGCGGCCCGTGATCGGTTCCCTGCACGTCTCCCTGGTAGAAGATCGTGTAGACGTTGCCGACGCGCGCGACGCCGAAGTCGTTGTCGTCGATCGCGAGATCGCCGTCGAGCGCCTCGAGCGCCTTGTCGACCGCCGAGGCCGGCCCGTCCCAGGTGATCGGGCCGGTCGTCATCCCTGGATCCGGGATGCCGTCGTGGTTCAGGTCGAGTGTGATGGTGAACGTGCCGCCGGTCACGTCCTCGAGCGGGAAGCGCTGCACCTCGCCCGCTGTCAGCTCCTCGACGTCGCGGTGCCCGAGCGCATTCTGGAAGGTGATCGTGAATGTGCCGGCGACGGCGCCGTCGGCAACCGAGACTTTGCCGACGCCGATCGTGCTCAGGCCCTCGAGCTTGCTCTGCAGCGACGCCGCAGTCACCGTCGGGGCGATCGTGTCGACGGCCCCGCCGAAGCCGAGCGCGAATGAGCCCGCACCGCTGATCGTCAACTGCTGCACCTCGTCCGTCGTGCCGTCGCCGTTGGTGACCGTCGTGAAGGCTGCGATGCCGCCGTTGCCGATGGTGGTGATCGGCGAGTCGTCGGGATCGTTGGCAGAGATCTCGTCGGTGCCGAGCGGCAGCAGGGTGCCGATGTTGACGTTCAGCTCCATCGTGTCGCCGTTCGTCTGGAAGCCCGACGACCCGACCTCGTCGCCGCCCTTGATGAACGTGTCCTCGAAGATGGACTGCACGCGAACTGTGTCGTTGCCGTCGGAGCCGTCGAGGAGCAGCGGCACGATCTGGGCCACGAGCTGCTCGACGTTGCCGAGCGCGTGGTCGAACGTGACCGTGAACGAGTTCGGGCCGCCGGTGACGGAGACGATCGGCGTCTGCGCCTGGAGAAGCAGCAGCGCGCGCAACGCGTCCTGGATCGCGCCGGCGTCGGAGCCGAACGGGATCGGCTTCGTCTCCTGGTAGCGGTAACGCAGCGTGTAGTAGCCGCTCCCCTGCGTCTGCGCGACGCTCGAGATCTCAATCGTCTGCACCTCGTCCAGCGAGGAGGTGCCGTCGCTGGTCGTCGCCGTGTGCACGAGATCGAGCGCGCGGTCGACGACGGAGCGGTTGAGCGTCGCGGTGGCGAAGAGCCGAATCGTGTCGCCGCCGCCGCCCGTGGAGATCGTCGTCATCGCCGCCGTCGTGTGTACGAACTGGGTGACGACGTCGCGTCGCGTGGGCGGCAGCGCGTCGAGGAGGTCGCCGCCGACCGTGAAGGTGTCACCGCCGTTGCCGAGCCGGACGTCGATCGACTCGAAGCCCTCGAACTCGACGCGGCCCGTGGTCTCGACGGTGGTGCCGCCGGCGTCGCGCTCCCAGAGCTTCATGCCGAGCCCGCTGACGATGCCGACCTCGACCGGAGCGGCTCCTCCATCGCTCAGAGTCGCGACCGTCACGCCGGCCGTCGGCGAGGTCAGCTGAGCCACGTTGCCGGAGGGCGTGACGAAGGTGATCCGGTAGACGTCACCCTGCTTCGTCACAAAGACGTTGGTCAGCCCCGCGAGCGCCTGTAGCGCAGTCTCCACCGTGGCGGCGGTGGCGCCCTTCGCGATCGCGCTCGTGTCGCTGCTCCCGAAGTGGAGCTTGAAGGTGCCCGTGACGCCGCTGACGTCGACCTCCTGCACCTCGTGCTGTGCCGAGCCCGTTCGCGTCTCCTGGAACGCGGTCAGGCGCCCGGCGTCCGCGCCGATGCTCGCGGTCGCGTCGGAGCTGTCGTCTATGACAATCGTGTCGAGGCCCGCAAGGTCGCCGTCGACGCCGACGCCGTTCGTCTGGCCGGCGACGCAAGGTCGCCGTCGACGCCGACGCCGTTCGTCTGGCCGGCGACGATGACGAGCGGACCGAGCCCGAACGGCGCGTTCAGGCCGGGCCGGGACTGGCCGACGATCGAGTTGAGCGAGCCGGTGCCGACCTTGACCAGGTCGTTGCCGTTCCCGGCCTCGACCCGTACCGGAACTGTGCGTGCCGTGCTCTCGACGTTGATCGTGTCGTCGCCGTTGTTGCTTCTGATCGTGATCCGGAGGATCTCGCCGTCGGTGGCCGGCGGCACGTACTCGATCGCCTGGTTCGCGCCGCAGGCATTCGTGGAGCAGATGTGGTCGGCCGACACGGTGATCACGTCGCCGCCCGAGCCGCCGTCCACGAGGATGTGGTTGTCGGAATCCCAGGCGTTTCCGATGTCCTCGACCTTGACGTTGATGGGATGGCCGACGCTGTCGCCGAAGGCGTTGAAGTGGAACGTGTCGTTCCCCTTGAAGCCGTCGAGCGTGATCTGCGTCGTCGCGTCCGTCTGGAAGACGTCGAAGAAGTCGGCGCCGGTTCCTCCCACGATCTTCGTGACCTCGCTCACGTCGGCGACGTAGACGTTGTGGGCGAAGAGCACGCCCATCGCCGTCTTGATGACGTCCTCGTTGCTGCCGGGCCCCGGGGTTGCCGTGTCGGGATCGCCCCAATGGACGAGGATGTGCCCGCCCTGGAGGAGGAAGGTGAGGTTCTCGGTATTGACCGTGTAGCTCAGGACCGGCGTCCCCGACACGATGTCGGCGCTCCCGGAGCTCGCGCCCAGGTAGGTGTCGCCGCTGTCTCCTCCACCGTCGAGGACGTCGTTGCCCGGGCCCCCGTCGAGCATGTCGTCGCCGCCGTCGCCGTTGACCACGTCGTTGCCTTCTCCGCCGTTCAGCAGGTCCTTGCCGTCGCCGCCGTTCAGCGTGTCGTCCCCGACGCCGCCGTCGATCAGATCGGCGTCGCCGCCGCCCGTGATCGTGTCGTTCCCGGCCTCGCCGTAGAGCTTTGCGCAGAGCCCGTCGCCGGTTGGGGGAGCCGCGTTGCACTTGGAGTGCAGCGGCCCGTCGATCTTGTCGTTCCCGTCGCCGGCGTGGACCTCGACGACGAGGTTCGCGTCGTCGAGCATGCTGAGGTCGATCCAGTCGTCTCCGACGCCTCCGTCGACTATGAGCCTCGTCACACCCGTGAACGACTGGGCATTGCCCTCGTCGCGCCCGAACTGCGACGACCACACCTTGATCGTGCCGCTGCCGTCGCTCTTCACGTGGATCTCCTCGGCGATGTCCGCGAGGTTCCCCTGCAGGCGGTTGGCCGAGTTCGGGCCGATCGCCAGCGTCACGGCGTCGCCGGTCTGGGTTCCGAGGAACGCGGGCCGGGTGAACGGGATGTCGAACTTGAGGAGCGTCAGTCGTACGAACTCGAACGTCTTCGTGATCGAGAAGAGCCCCAGGTCGAGCGTGAAGTAGGCGCGGAGGAAGAACTGGAGGATGCCCGAGATGTCGAAGACGGCCAGCGGATCGCCGCCGTTCGCAAGGACGTTCGACACGAGCTCGTCGATCCGGACCTTTCCGTCGTGATCGAGGTCGGAGAGGTTGAAGAAGATGTCCGCGGAGATGCCACCCTCGACGCCGACGCTGACGACGGCGAGCGAGAGCGCGGCCCCGACGGCGATCTCGGCGTGCAGCGTCGCCTCGGGCCGGTCGGCGCCCGTCACCGGGTCGAGGGCGCTGATGAAGAATCCCTTGAGCAGGCTGGCCGCGTTGTGCGTCGACATGAACGCGGACAGCCCGGCGGTGTCGTAGCCGAACGCGAGTGAGATCGTGGCCCCGACACCGCCGGCGAAGGTGCCGACGAGCGGCCCGATGATCGGGAACTGCTGCCGGTAGAGGAACTGGAAGCCGAACTCCGGCAGCTGGATGATGACGATGTCGGCCGGCTGCCCGAGGATCAGCTTGAAGATCGTCGCCGGCTCGAGCAGCTTGAAGTAGATCGCCCCCGGCTTGGTGACTCCGGCCGTGAACGACGACGTCGAGGAGCCTGTGGCGCCCTCCATCGCCGCCGACGGCAGCGTCAGGTGCTGAAGGGCGCTGCCCAGGTTCCCGAAGTTCGCGACCTTGCGGATGTCGGGCGTCGGATCGGCTCCGCCTCCGCTCGGCGCACCGAGGTCGGGGCCGCCGATGTTGATCCGGTTGTCGATGAACGAGAGCTTGCGAAGGTCGATCACGCAGCCGGTTGCGGTCGCAGTCGCGCAGCGCTGCGTCATGTTCTCGACGAGGACGAGGTCGCCGAAGTTGAGCCCCACGCTCGCCTCGTTCGCGGCCTTCTTCACGAGCTGCGTGAGTGAGTAGAGCTCGTCGACGAAGTTGAGGAAGGCCACGATCTTCGGCCCGTCGGTCGGGTCGAAGAGGATGACGAGATCCTTGCCGGTGATCGTGTGACCCGCGAGATCCGACAGCAACGGGATCCGCTTGTTGAGGAAGCCGTCGGGACCGATCAGCCACGAGAGCGGGTCGAGGATGTCCGCGATCTTGTTGAGGATGGGGCCGGCGAACTTCGAGATGAACGACCCCAGGTCGAGCGTGATGTCTGCGATCACGACTTGCGGCGGCGCGATCGAGATCGCGGCGCCGGGCGACCAGCTGATCGCGAAGTCGATCAGCAGCTTCGCCGTGACCTTCGGGAAGATGTTCGCGAAGTCGGCGCCGAGCGTGCTGAAGTCGATCGTTGCGCTGCCGCGGAGGAGCGCGCCGCCCGAGATGTTGATTCGGAAGATCGTCAGCGGCGACGAGGACACGAGCTCGGGCACGGTGAGGATGCCGTCGTGGTTCACGCCGCTGGCAGTCGGATCCTGAATGTCGATCGAGCCGCCGAAATAGACGACGGAGTACTCCTCCGTCTGAGGCGCGACGCCCGCGAGGGAACCGCCGAGACACGAAGCCCGCACCTGCCCGTTCCCGTTCAGGTCGACGCCGTCCTTGAGGTGGAGCGCGAGGAAGAGCAACTGGCCGTTCGCCTCGGCGGTGGAGCCCGTCGGGGCGCCGCCCGGGCATGAGACCGCTGACAGCCGCGCACTCACGTTCAGCGAGATCTCCGGGCCGAGCGCGCCGTTGTCGGTGACGAGATAGAAGCCCTTCTTGAGGTCGACGCCGAAGCCGACGCGCAGCTTGAAGTCGACGGTCACCTGCGGGGTGAAGGAGGCATCGAGCCCGAGAGCCGGGATCCCGAGGTCGATCCCGAGCGGGTGATCCGGACTCCAGCTGTAGACCTTGCCGAGCCGGAAGTTGAACTGTGCCCGGGTCGCGACGAAGAGGTTCGTCGGCAGCCCGTTGTCGTCGTAGAAGCCGAACTTGACGTACTGATCGATGTTGGAGAGGCCGTCGCCCGGAGTGGCGGCCGTCCCGTCGAGCTTGAGCAGGACGTCCAGGGTCGAGCCCGGGCCGAAGGCGGTGAAGATCGCCGCGCGGATCAGATCGGAGAGTCCGTCGATGTTGAGGTTGTTCGCGCGAATCGTGTTCGCGAGCGGTTTCAGGAAGTTCGCGCGGAAGTCGTTGATCACATTCGCGACCGGGTTGTTCGCGAGCGCGTCTCCGAGCAGCGGCAGCTTCTGGCCGAAGATCTGGCCGCTGAGGATGTCCTGGATCCCGCCGAGCGCCGTGTCCAGTCCGTCGACGACCGTGGCCGGGTCGGCGAGGAGCGCGAAGATGCTCGGCGTCTGCAGCTTCGAGAAGTCCCAGCGCGGCGGCGTCAGGTTGTAGTCGAACGCGTTTCCAGGGCCGCCGAAGAGCGGAGCGAGGTTGAACGAGAGGTAGCCGGTAATCGCGTTGTGCGTACCGGGGTTCGCGTCAGGCGAGCCGTCGAAGATGTCGATCGGCACCTGGAAGCTGTCGGTGCCTATGAAGAGCGGCAGGTTCACGCATGCGAGCTGGCCGGCGACGCAGCCCGGCGCAGCACCGGTGAAGGTGATGGCGTCGGCGAAATGCCCGCTCAGCGGACCGGTGACGCCGATGAAGTCTCCGATACGGCCGAGATCGGTCGTCACGCCGCTGTCGCCGTAGGCGATCAGGTCGAGGCGATCGTCACCGTCGGGAGTCAGGAGCTTGATCCCGAACGTCGCGCCGATCGCCGCGGAGCCGTTCTTGACGAAGAGTCCGAACGGCCCGAGCTTCGCCTGGAAGTTGAGGTTCGACGCCGACGCGGTCACCGTTGCGGTGAACGTCGTCCCGTCGATGCCCGTCTGGAGGAAGAACGAGCGCTTGTCGCCGCCCGTCAGCAGTGCAGCGTCGGCGGAAAGCTGCGACACGTTCTTGTGCTCGACGAGCGTGCCGCTGAAGGTGATCGTGTAGAGCTTCTTGGCCGCGTCCTTCGTTACGGTGACGCCGCCGGCACCGATGGACGTGAGCGCGTTCAACGCGGACTGAATCGCGGCGTGATCGTCCGCGCCGGTGGTGATCGGAGTCGTAACTTCGTCTGCGTCCTTCTTGCCGTTCTTGTTCGCGTCGAACCAGAGCGTGTAGGTGCCCGCAGTCGCCTTGACGAAGATCTGCTGGAGCTCGTTCGTAGCAGGCGCATCGTCGCCTTGCGTCTGCGTGCTCGTGACGATCTGCGACGCGAGGTCGAGGCCCAGCCTCAGCTGGAGTTTCCCCGTCGCGTTGACTGCGAGGTTGCCGGAGGCGCTCAGCCCGACGATGTGCGCGATCGCCTCGAGGCCCGACGGGATGATCTGCGCGAGATCGAGGCTGAACGGCCGGGACAGGCTGACGCTGAACGGCAGATCGAGGGCAAACGTGAGGACGCCGGTCGCCGGGTCGAGCTTCAGCAGGTCCTTGCTGTCGTTCGACACGAGCATCGAGCCGTCGATGCCGAGTTGCTGCGCGATGTCCTTGTTCTGGAGGAACTCGACCCGGAAACCGCCCGAGATCGCCGTCACCGAGATCCGCGGGAAGTCCTTGAGCGCGCCGAGGGCAGCCGCGATGTCCGTCGTGCTTGCGTTCCACGCGAGCGGCGTCGTCCTGAGCGTGCCGAAGGTGAGTCGGTACGTGCCGGCGACCGCGTTCGAGATCAGGATGTCCTGCTTCTCGTGCTGCGCGCCCGAACCGTTCTGGAAGGTCGAGGCGGCTGTCGTCGGCACGGTCTTGCCCAGTGCTGCCGCGAGTACGTTGCTCAGCTGCTGGATCGCTCCCGCCGGGTTCTGCGCGATCTGGTCGATCTTGTCGGCGAGCTCACCGACCAGGTCGACGAGGTCGGAGATGCTGCGGTCGATGAGCGGGAGCTTCGCGTCGAGAACCTGCGCGAGGCCCTCGCCGGGGGCGTCGATCGACCGGATGTAGTCGAGGACGAACCGGATCGCCTGCAGGATCTGCGCGAAGTCCAGGTTCTGGAAGCGCTGGAGCAGCGAATCGAAGTCCGGACCCTGGAAGTCGAAGTGGAGGCAGCCGAGCTTGTCCGGCGGGTCCGTGCCGCTGCACAGACCGGATACCGGGTCGTGCAGCCAGTCGTTGCTCGCCGCGGAGACGGCGAGTTGCGCGTTGAGGTCATCGGCGAGGCCGGCGAGCGCTCCGTCGGGCGCAATCTGCGCGTTGAAGCCGAACTTGCCGCCGAACTGCCCGAGCAGGAAGCCGGTGAGCGGATTGTCCCCGGAGGACGGGCCTCCGCCGGCGTCCGAGGCCCGATAGAAGAGCTTGCCGTGGCCGATGGCGTGTCCGATCAGGCCGATGTCGATTCGGTTCTCGTCGACCGTCTCGCCGACGAGCTCGGCCACGTTCGTGTCGGCCTTGCCGTTGACGAACTCGATTCTGAATGTGTTCGTGACGGCGCCCGGCGTCACCGCGACGTTCCCCGAAAGGGCCGCGATCGACTCGAGCGCCGCCTGGATCGTCGCCGCGGTCGCGTCGCCGGAGATCTCCTTCGTTCGCTTGCCTTCGAAGAGGAGCGTGAAGGCGACGCCGGGTGTCACGGTGAGGGTCTGCACCTCGTTCGATCCTCCCCCGCCGCCCGTGGGCGTCGAGATCTGGATCTGCAGGCTGATGCTGTTCGGCTGGACGGTCGGGTTCTTGAGCAGGAGCGCGAGCTTCAGGTTGAGCAGCCGATCGTCGTCGACGCCCTCGGCGTGCTCGAAGCCGGGCTGGTTGCCGCTGCCCGTCGCGGTCACCGAGAGGAAGGCGAAGTGCGCCGAGATGCTCGCCACGGAGACGACCACCTCGAAGCGGCCCGTGAGCGAGACGTTCTCGAGGAAGAACGTGCTCGTGTGCGGGTGGTGCGCCTCGCCGACACCCTGTGGCAGGCCGAGCTCGGTGATCGCACCGTTCGGTGAGTCGCCGCCACCGCCGCCCGTTGCGTTGTAGGGCACGTCGAGCGACAGGTTGGTGACGCCAGTGCCGCCCTTCAGGACGACGCGGTTGCCCTGGCCCTGGCAGTACGCCGCATCGGTCTGGGCGACGTCGGGATTCACGCGGCAGACGATGACGACGGGAATCGTCCCTCCCGCGAAGGCGACTCCTAGGGCCGTGTCTACAGCGCTCTGAACGAGCACGATCAATGCGTTGATGTCGGTCATGTTCGACTGCGACGGAATGAACACCGGCACCTCGACGTCGTTGACGTGCATCGTGAAGTCGATGGGATCGGTGTGGCCCTTGACGTACGGCGACGGGAGCTGCTGGTAGTCGAACGGCGTCGGTGAGGCGGTCAGCCCGAGCTCCTGGAACGCTCCGTCGATCCACCGTGTGTTGATCGTGAGGCGCCGGTCGAGCGACGTCGTCGGCCTCGCGGTGTCGTAGGTGTACTTCACGGTCGGCGTGTCGAGTGAGAACGCCGACGGCGCAGCGCTCGCCTTGGCGGCCGGCGTGAAGGCGAGCTCCATCGCCGTACCGGTCGGCGTGAACGTGATCTTGCCGTCTCCCGTGAGTGCCACTGCTGCGGAGACGCCGCCGCCGAGAGCGAGGGAGCCGATCGCGTCGTTCAGAGCCGCCTGGAGGGCGAGGACGAAGCCGCGCGGCGTGCCGCCGCCTTCGACTACGCCCGTCGGATCGAACGCGCGCATCGAGGTGCGCGTGACGATGCCGGTCGCCGAGAGCTTGCCGCTGACGGTCGAGATCGTCACGCCGCTGAAGACGATGTGGTAGGTGACGCCCGCCGACCCGGGCGTGACGGTGAGGTGGCCGGTGCCGACGTTGCCGAGTTGCTCGAGCGCCGACTGGACGCCGGACGCGGTTGCGCCCCACGTCAGCGCGCCCGTCGTGTACTTGACACCGGCCGAGTCGGTGACGGTCAACGTGAACTTGCCGGCGCCGCCCGGCACGGTTACGTCGAAGGGGCTGGAGCCCGAAACCGTCAGCGGGACCGAGACGGTGAACGACTGGTCGTCCGGCGCCGACCCGTACAGGTGGCTGCCCGCGGCGACCGCGATCTGAGCGTTGTGGAGCAGCCACGCGCCCCGGCCGAGCGTGCCCACCACCAGGGTGTCGGACGGAACGTCGTATTTGATGTCGTAGGCATACGTCGCCGGGAGCGTGGTGCCGAACGGCCGCCAGATGCGGAGGCTGTCGGTCGTACTCGCAAAGATGCCGGCGTTGCTGCCGACGAGTACGGCACCCGGCGACGTGCCCGAGCCGGGCACGAAGGTGACGGACGTCACCTCGCGCACTCCGAGTGCGAGGAGGTTGCCGGTGATGTCGCTCCAGTTCAGCGCCGTCGCACCCCCGTCGGTCGTGGCATAGACGTGGGTGGCGTCGATCAAGAAGGCATTCGTCCAGTCATTCGGATTCACGGCGATGTCGAGCGCGGCCGTCGTCCCCGGATAGACGGCGTTCAGTGCGATGGCGCCCGCATCTCTGCGGATGTAGAGGCCGTTGTCGGTGCCGACGTAGAGGACGTTGGCCTGCGCCGTCGCGCCGCTGTCCTGGCCGCCCGCAGCGATTGCCCGCACGAAGAGGTTGTTGATCGAGGTGATCCCGGGCAGAGCGACCTGCTGGAGCGCGCCGCCGATCCATTCGTAGATCTGATACGTGCCGAGGACGAAACGCGTGTCGTCCACAGCGTTGACCGCGAGCGGCGTGGCGAACAGCACAGCCGCGGTCGCGAGCGTCGCGTCGAACACGTAGATCGTCTGTCCGGTGCCGGCGACGATCAAGGCCGGGTTCTGCACGACAGGGTTGCCCAGGGCGTCTGTTGCGTCGACGATCGTGCATGTCCCGGCGGTGCAGGTCTCCCTCGCGAAATTGTTCAGCCGCTGCGACGACAGGTACCGCCAAGCGGTCCCGCCGCTGAAGTCGCCGACGGCCACGTTGCCGCCGTCGCCCTTCGAGAGCTCGCGCCAGCTGTACGGAAGCGGAGAGTCCGTCACGTCCAGCTGCTGCGCGGCGCCGACATCCTGGAAGCCGCAGAACGCCTGATTGTTCACGCCGTCGTACGCGCAGGAAAGTGCTTCGCCCACGAACACGGCGTGCTCGGAGTGGCCGTTCGCCGAGAACCAGTCGCCGGTCGGCGACCCGGGGTTCGTCCGCATGTAGATGCCGCCGTCGTCGGCCTGGATCAGGCGCGGCCCGCCCGTCGTGTGGAAGTCGAAGACAAGGTCGCGCGAGTCGGCGTGCGGGGCGCTCCCGTGCCCGGTGTACATCTGCGCCGCGGTGCCGTGTGTCTCCGGACGGCACTGCGTGCCGTGGTTCGCAATCCCGAGCTCGTCTCCCGCCGAGTTGCAGCGGAAGATGCGGCCCCCGTCCAGAGCGCCGATCGAGTTCCGGAACGACGGCCCCGGACCGCGCGGTTGCGTCATCCCGCTCACGTAGACGACCGTCGCAATCGTCGGGCTGGCGACGATGGCGAGGTTGCGATGGCCGAAGTCCGTGACGTCGAAGAAGCCGCTACCGGCGGGGCAGTTGGGGGTCTGGGCAATCGGGGTCTCGCACGATCCCGGCAGATCCATCCGCACCCACGCCGGCAGACCCGCTGTGAAGTCGAAGCGCGCAAGCACCGCGAGATGCTCGGCGTTGTCGACCGCGACGTAGACGGCGTTGCCGGACCCGCTGTGGTGGACTGCGACCCGGAGGTTGTCGGTCGTCCCGCCGAGCGGGGTGCCGGCCGCGCCCTGGTTGTTGTTGGCCGGCACGCCGAAGATGCGGTCGCCGACGAGCGCCCACGTCTCCCCCTGGTTCGTGCTCATGAAGACACCGCCGTTGGCGCCGCCGACGGCAGCGAAGAGCCGGTTTACGTCCATCGGATCGCTCTCGAGATCGAACGCGTTCCCGAGGTCGAGGCCGGCCACCCCTGAGACGCGGTAGAACGACGTGCCGTTGTCGATGCTGCGCCAGACGCCGCCACGACCGGCTGCATTGGGGTCGTTCGCCGCGACGACGATCACGTTTCCGCGGGGGGCGAGGCCGGTGATGTCGAGCCCGCTCAGCTCCTTGACGCCGAGCTGCTGCCACGTCGCGCCCCCGTCGAACGACCGAATCAGGCCGGTACGCAGGCTGCCCTTGTTGAGGAAGTTGCTGACATCTCCGATCCCGGCCACGAGCGTCGTATTCGTCTCGTTCGTGTTGGTACCCGTCGGGTCGATCTCGATTGTCTCGATCGACATGCTCGGGCCCAGGTCGAGCTGGGGCGTCCAGACGACCTCGCCGGTGGCCTGGTCCGCGACGTGGAGGTTCGTCGTGCGCCAGATACCGCCGTTGACGCCGCCGACCCAGGCGATGTCGTCGCTGCCGGTCAGGATCGCGATGGTGTGAATTGCGCCGGCGACCGGCGTCTGCGGCAGCGTCGATCCCGCGACGGGATGCCCCGGCGCGTCGATCGGCTCGAGCTGCCCGTAGTGGACGTGCGGGCCGATGCTCTCGAACTGCGGCGCGCCGAACGGCGCGACGGTCGCGATGAACATCGATCCGGCCGTCTTCATCCCGGTCGTGATGAACCCGGGGGTCAGCCCGGCGTTGACGAGCGCGTCGTTGATCTCGTTTTGGAGGTTCGCGACGAGGTCGTCCGGCGTGTGATTCGAAGTGGTATCGGCCGCGGCGAGCGCCACCGCGATCGACCCGAGCGGAATCGTGTTCCGGAGCTTCGTCGCGTCAGCGGCCAGGAGCTGGACGTCCCTGCCGCCGAGGGTCGTGCCGTGGAACGTGATCGTGTACGTGTTGCCGGTCTGGGAGACGTCGAAGTCGGCCGTCGTGAACACGGTGACGCCGATCGTGACCGCGGCGAGGGCGTTCTGCACATCGGTCGCGCTCGCAGCAGAGGAGATGTCGCCCGTCGTGCCCGAACCGGCGGCGATTGTCAGCTTCAACGTAAACGTGCCGGAACTGGCGTTCAGGACGAGGACCGTCTGCTGCTCGTCGTTCGGGGTGAGGTTCTTCGTCGCGATCGTGAGCGGCGGCACGTCCTGTGCCGCGAGCAGGTTGCCGAAGACGACGAGGTACACGGTGTCGGTCCCGGTATCGGTCCTCGCGACGGAGATGTTCCCGTTCAAGCCGGTGCTTCCGGGCACGCCGGTGATCTGCTCGAGCGCGGCGAGCACCTGAGCGGCCGTGTTGCCGACGGTGATCGTGCCCGAGATCTCCGTCGCGTCGAACGTGCCGCTCCGGTCGCTGTCCCACTCCACGGTGAAGGTCCCGGACGCGGCGTTCGAAACGATGATCGTCTGGAACTCGCTCGTGGGCGTCGTGTCAGAGCCCTGCAGGATCGTCGAGGTGGACGCGTCGGTCACGCCGTCGCGCGTCGTGACGACGACGACCGAGGGCCCGTTGTAGAGCGAGCCGGTGAAGTTGACGTTGCCGAGCAGCTTCCCGTTCTGCAGGGCTCCCTTGAGCAGCTTCGCGTCGGCGACGATCGGATTGACATTCGACTGCGAGACGGGGCCGCTGCTGAACTCGACCGAGAAGATCATCGCGCCGGTGACCGCGTAGAGCGCCGCCGTCGGCGGCGCGACCGTCGTCGTCACTGTGACGTTCCCTGTGAGCGCGGCGATCGCGTTCAGCGCGCCGAAGATGTTCGTTCTGAGCGTCGCGGCGGTACTCGAGAAGGTGACCGTCTGCTCGGCCCCCGCGCCGTACTGGAGCGTGAACGTGCCGTCGTTCGCGTTGTAGACGCCGATCTGCTGGATCTCGTTTCGCGCCGCCAGGTTGGTCCCGTCGGGTACGAACTCCGACTTGTCTCCGTTGCCGCTGAACGTGATCCGGTAGACGTTCCCCTCCGGCCGCACGACACGCGTTACGTCTGCAATCGAGAGGCCGGCCGTCGTGAGGAGGGTCTTCAGCCCGTTGCCGTCGGTACCGACGCTGATCGAGTCGACGTGCGTCGAGTCGAGCGTGAGGTTGAAGTTCCCGCCGGACGCGCGAACGGTCAGGACCTGGATCTCGGCGCGCGATCCGTTGCCCTCCCTGACGGTCTTGACGCTGATCGACTTGCCGCCCTCCTGCGTGGTGACGACGTCGACGCGCGGACCCGGCTGGAAGACGGTTGGCGAGACCTGGCTCGCGTCGGACGGGTTTGCGAGGTTGATGCCGAAGGTCGCCGTCGCGAAGAGCCCCGCGAGCGGGATGACGCTCCCGGCCGTCGTGATGCCCGCAAGCGCGCCGAGGCTCGTGCCGAAGTCGAGATCGAAGCCGCCGGCGGCGACGAGCGGCTGGGCGTCACCCGCCAGCGTGAACTTGATCGTGAACGTGATCGGGCCGTTCGAGCTCGGCTCGGAGTCGTGGCGGGTCACCGTGAGGCCGCTATCGCCCGTCGTGCTCCTGAGGAACCCCTGCAGCTCGGAGTCCGACGTGTCGGCGTGCAGCTTGTCCGTGAGCTGCATCACCCCGTCCACGTCGGGATATGCGAGCCAGAAGGTGCCGGTGTCCTTGGGCACGATGACCGTCTGAATCTTCTTGCCGGCATCGAGCAGACCGAGCGTGATGCCGATGCCGGGGATCCCGAGGTCGACCCCGAGCTCGGGCTCGTCGACCGTGCTGTTGAACCGGATCCGGTAGATGCCGCTGTTTGCACTCACGGTCACACCGGCTGCGACATCAGGGTCGTTGAGGGCCGACTCGATGCTGCCCGCCAGCGTCGTGGCGTTCGCGACGACCGTGATGAAGTCGGTCGACTTGCCCTTGTAGCTGAGCTTGAAGACGCCGCTGCCGGCATTGACGACGAGCTCCTGCACCTCGTGCGTCGAGCCGCCGCCGGTGACGACAGTGGTGACCACGGCCTTCGGCCCTGTGATCGCGTTGACGGAGGTGCCGAGCCCGAACCATGGGTCGAGCGTGAAGTTGAACTTGAGCACCCCTGTGGACGGTTCGTAGGTCGCGGTCAGCGCATTTGCCGGAAGGCCGACCGAGACGGCGACGCGGCTGAGCAGGCTCTGGATGCCGTTGAAGTTGAAGTCGTTGATGTCGACCTTGCCGTCGTTGTTCGAGTCCGGATGCAAGATGTCGCCGCTCTTGAACAGCGGATCCAGCACCTCGTGCTTGAAGACGGTGGCGTAGTCGAGGGCCTGGCCGATCGTCAGGTTCGTGAACGGGATGTGCGTCGACTGCAGCGTCGACGACTGCGCGATCGAGGCGAAGAGGTCGGCGACCTGGCCGAGCATCCCGAGGAGGTCGCTGGAGCCGGCGCCGTTGAACGTCGAGATCAGGTTGGAGATCCCGCTGCCCGACGTGTCGGTGAAGCTGACGCTCACCACCGGGCTGCCGGCGGACGTGCCGAAGATGCTGCCTGCGGTGGTGACGTGGAAGGACGCGGAGCCGAGCGGCAGCGTTCCCCCACCGGCCTGGAGGACGGTGAGGCCCGCTGACACCGTCGCGTTCACCGTGACGTCGAGATGCGTCGAGTCGACGACCTGCACCAGTTGCGAGACCACCGTGCTCCCGACGAGAGCAGTGGTGACGCGGCCGTTTGAACCGGGATCGAGCAGCTTGAAGTCGATCGAGCCGCTGAAGTTGAGGTGTGTCCCGGCGTCGAACGTCGCCTCGAGGACGCCGAGGCTGATCCTCTTGCCGTCCAGGTTCGAGGTCACGGCGAGGGTCGCCTCGAGGTGCGACGGCGTGTCGGTCGAGTCCGGAGCCAGGAACACGGTGGTCGTACCCGGTATCCAGCCGATGGTCGCCGCAGCGTCGAGCGTTGCGTTCACGGTCGCCGTGATCGGATCGATCGTGAGGCCAATGCTCTGGCCCGCCGTGCCGAAGTCGAAGGTCGGCGTCAGCGGGGGCGGCGTCTTGCTGACCGTCGGCGTGAGCAGCAGCTCGAGCTTCCCGTCGGAGCCGCGGCGGTAGCTGTCCGCGAACGTGATCGTGGAGAAGGCAGAGGACGCGAGCCCGGTGAGGTGGCCGACGAGCTCCTGGTACGTCGTCGGCACGCTCGGGGTGTCGATCCGGCTCTTGGCGTCGGTCGCAAAGGTCGTGAACCGGTCGACGAACCCCAAGATCGCCGCGATGCTTCCGGCCGCATTTCCGAGGAGCGGAAGCGCGTTGTTCAGCTGCGCGAAGTTGTCCTTCAGCTTCTGCGCCAGCGCGGTGACCTCGTCGAAGACGCCCGCAATCGCGTCCTTCTGGGCAACCGTGAGTGCAGCATCGACGTGCTCGGCGAGAGGCGACGACTGCGTGATCGTGCTGCTGCCCACCGTGAAGACGGTCTTCGCGCTGTTGAGTGTCAGCGTGCCGAGGTCGGCGGGGGTGAGCTGCGTCAGGTCGATCGTGTCGGCATTCGCGTCCGGCGAGCCAATCGTGAAGCTGTAGAAGCCGGACGCCGCGACATACGTGTCGTCGCCGCCCTCGCCGTTGATCGTGAGCATTCCGACGAACGCCGCAGGCAGCGACTGAATCGTGACCGAGTCGTTGCCTCCGCCGGCGTTGATCGTCAGGCTGGTCACCGCCCCCGGATCGGTGAACGTCGGATCCTCGCCGACCGCGAAGTCCACGACGAGGTTGCCGGCGACATCCTTGACGACGATCGTGTCCGCCCCGGCAGTCCCGTTCGCGATCTTCGCGCCGCCCGTCGCGTCGGGAGCCGGCTCGAGCCCGGTGTAGGTGATGAGATCGGCATCCCGCGCGATCGTCCCGGAGTCGGGCCCGCTGACCGTGAAGACCGTCTGCGCAAAGGAGCCGCTGGCAATGAAGACCGTGTCGTAGCCGCCGGCGCCGCCGTCGACGAGACCGTCGGCCGAGCCGGCTCCCTCGAAGCTGAACGTGTCCTTGTTGTCCGCCGCGCCCGTGAGATTCTCGAAGCCTGCAAACGCGACGCTGCCGACCGTCCCGCTGCCGGAGCCGTCGATCGTCCACGTGCTGTCGGCCGCCGGACCGTAGAGGGTGTCCGTGCCACCGCCGCCGTCGAGGGTGACGGAAATCGAGATGGCGCCGATCGTGAAGGAGTCGTTGCCTGCGCCGCTCGTTATCGAAAGGGTGCTGACGTCCGCGAGCGGGCGGCTGGTCGTGACGCCGTCGACGGTGACGGAGATGCTCGTCGCGTCGGCGGCGACCGAGATCGTATGCGCGGATCCGTCGGAGATCGACAGAGTCCACGGAGCGGGTCCGGCCGGAGGCGACGGGCCGCTACCGGGAACCGCTGCCGGGTCGAGCGAAGGAAGCGTCGCGCTCGTCGGCGTGGTGGTCGACGCCGACGGATCGGTCGCGCTTGTGCTCGTTGTCGACGGTGCCCAGGTGCCGGAAGACGACGCACCGGCGGCGCCCGTGGCGCCGGCGAGCGCCACGCTGCCGGTGTCGTTCTGCGTGCTCACCCGGGCGGGGCCGCCGGAAGAGCTCGCCGTCACCTGAGCCGGGTCACTCGAGGTCGGCGCGCTCACCGCGTCCGTCGAGGCGGCCGTAGTCGAGGCTCCGGAGGTGTCGGTGGGCGCGGTTGCCGTCGTGGTCGACGCCGAGCTACCGACGTCAGCGTCGGCCGAGCTCGCGACCACGGAGTCCTCGGCCGGCGCAGCCTGCGCCTCCATCGCCGCAGGCGCGGAGGTCGTAACCGCTTCGACGGTTCCGGAATCGGCGCCATCAGCCGAGTTCGAGATAGCGGACGGCATCGCCTCCTCGGCGGCACGCGAAACCGCCGCGACGAAGCTCGCGATCGCAACACCTCGGCCGACGTTGATGACAAGCGCTCCGCTCGCGCCGGAGAAAACGATCGTGCCGGAGGCTCCGGCCGACGACGCGAGGATCACGGTTGCCGCGCTCAGCTCGTCGAGCGAGATGGCACCGTCCTTCGACGTGCCCGCCAACGCAATCACCACGCTGCTGCCGACGTCGATCGAGCCGCTCACGCTCGCCTGGGTGCCGCCCATGACGAGCGTCGCGCTCACGCCGGTAGCGGAGGCGTTGAATGCGACTTCGATCCATCCGCCGGCTGCGAAGCTCGCCTCGGCGGGCGCAGCGGCGTCGAAACCCGCGGTGAGATCGACTCCGACCGCTGCGCCGACGTCGAGCAGCGGCGCCTGAATACCGGGTGCGGCTGCGTCGGCATCGAGCTGGACGCCCTCGACCACGAGCGGCGCGACACCTCGGACGCATCCGGCCTCGTTCCGGCAGCTCCGCGCATCCGCACGCGTCTGCGCCATATGCAGGTAGATGAGAAACACGCCGTTCGATCCGCCGTAACCGGAGGAGAACTGCAGGCCGTTCAACGCGCGAGGCAGCCGCGCAGAGATCGCATTCAACGAGGTGACGAGGCCGGAAAGGGTCGCTGACACCGAGGATCCGGCCGACGCCGCGACCTCGGCGGCGAGGCTCGTGAATGCGTCCCCGAGCCGCACGAAGCTCACATCGACGAGCGGTAACGGAGCGGAGAGCGCGGGAGCGGTGGCCTCGAGGCCCGCGACCAGCGCGGCGAGCTTCCCGATCGCGGTATTGATGCTGCCCTTGAGAGCTGCCGGATCCGCGAGGGCGAGGTCGATCCGCTCGGGCGCCGATCCGCTGATCGTGACGGCGCCGCCGGTGCTGCTCGCAAAGGTCGTCTCGTCGGGATGAGCGAGCGTCCCAGTGTTGGTCGTGAAGTCGAGCGTATCGGTGCCGCTGTCCTCCGCGCCGGCGACTGTGACCGTGCCGAAGTCGTCGCCGAACGCGTAGACGTCGTCGCCCAAGCCGCCGTCGAAGCTGATCGGGATGCCGGCGGTTGCGACAGACTTGTCGACGCTGAAGCTGTCGTCACGGTTACCGCCGATGACGGTCAGGCTCTTGACACTGGCAACGTCCCGGCTCGTGATCACGTGGTCGACCGTGAGCTGAATCTGCGCGGTGGCGACGGAAACCGAAACGGTGTGCGGCGCGCCGTCCGCTAGCTTGACGCGCCAAGCGGCAGCCTGAGCCGGGGGCGCGCGCGCTCGACACGACGCTGCCGACGCGTCCGATGTTGCGAGCGTCGCGTCGGGCGACGCGACGGTGAAGTCCGGCGCCGGAGCCGTTGCGGTGTCGCCCGTGGTCGTGGCTTGCTCAGTGGCTGCGCCCGAGCCGCACGAAGCAGGCGCGCCCGTCACGGAGACGTCGTCCGCTGTTCCAGGGCCCGCTGCACTCGCGTCCGTCGACGGCGTCGGCGCCGGCGCAAACGTCACATCGGCCGGCGCGGTCGTCTCAGGCGCCGCGACGGAAGTCGTCTCGGTCGTGCCCGTCGATGCCTCCGTCGACGCCGCAACCGTCTGCGTCGACGTCAGCGTCGGCGCGACAACGGCCTCCGGGGTGGCATCTCCGACGACGACTGTCTGAACGGGCGGAGCGACGGACGGGTCATCGCTCGATGCAGAGGCATCGGTCGACGAGGAGCTCGCCTGGGCGTCGTTGACGGAGAACAACGACAGTCCCTTCGCGTTGACGGTCGGTGCCGGGATCGGCTCTGCGTTCTGCGCGTCCGCACCGAGGGGTACGTCACCGGATGCGGCAACGTCGGGGGTGTCGGTGGGCGCGCCGGCCGCGGGCGCAGGTCCGGCACTCGCGGGCAGCCCAACCGGTGCACCGATCGTGTCGACGACGACCGGCGCGTCGGCGAATGGATCCTTCGGTGCAGCGGGTTTCGCGGCCGCCTGTGGCGGAATCTGCGTGTGCCGGTCACTGACGACTGGGACGCGGTGGATGACGGTCTTCTTCGTTGCGTGCGTTGCGGGTAGTGCAGTGCGCTGCGCTACGCCTTTCGAGTGCGGGACGGGGGGAAGCGGCGCAAGCCGGTGCACCTCGGGGATACGCAGGAGAGGGAAGCCCACGTCGGGAGTCGAGAGCGCCGGAAGCGGAAGCGTGCGACCTGGGATCGTGGGTTGGCGCAGCGCGGCGGCGATCGGAAGCGCGTAGAGGAGGACAAGCACGACGAGGCCGATGCCGGCCCACCAGTACCGCACCCCGCGAAATCGCAGCGCGGTCAGTCCGAACGGTTGAGCCGCAGCGACTGAGGCGTAAGAACCCGTCGCTTTCTCCCTCTTCCCCGACCTCCGCTCCCCTGAGCGGTAACCCCGGGGACATTTGCACCATCGGGCGCGAGATGTCAAGAGGTCCCCTCCGTTCAGCCAACGAGCTGTTGAAGCCGCGTCACCTCGTCTCGAATCCGCCCGCCGATCGAGGCCGTCTCGCGCACGCGCGCGTTGTAGGCCTTGATCGCGGCGATCTCCGCTCGTTGCGATGCAACGCTTCCTGCGGCTCGAGCGGCCACGCTGAAGCGGCGACTCAGTACCGGAACGTTCACCAGGTCCGTCTTGCGGAGCTCTTGCCCGAGTTGCAATCCGGCGTGTCGTGTCGCGACGAGAGCGGTCACCTGCGTGCGAAGGGCCGGGGCCATGACCGGCGGCGGTCGCAACGCACGGAGCATCGTGAGTACGCGGCCCAACTCGCGACAGTACGCGCGCACGGCGTCCGATTGAGCCACTGCCGATGCGAGAGCTGCGGTGCGATACGCCGCACGTGCGCGCGCAATCTGCGCGGGCGTGCCGCGAACGGCACGTGGCGTCGGAGGCCGAGCCGCGGCAAGCGCCGCAGAAAGGCGAGAGCCTGCCGTTCCGGCGACCGCGAGCGCCGCGCGAAACCGCGGTGCGAAGACCGTCAGCTGCGCCAACTCGTGCGCGACCCTTCGGTCGGCAGCGAGCAGTTGCAGGATGAGCCGATGCAGCCGCGCAGCCTCGGGCGGCGGCTGCAGCCGAGCGAGCCGCCGCTCGAGCACGGCCAACGTCTTCTCCGCGTCTTGGACGTTACGTTCGACCTTCTTCCCGGGCGTTTGTGTGCCGACATCGCGATATGCGGTGAGCAATGGCGTCAGCCGCACTCGCATCTGCTGTTGAACCCCGTCGACCTCCTTGATGTATGCGGACACGGAGCGATGCGCCTTCGACTCGGACGAACCGCGGCCTGTGACCGTCACGAGAACCGCCGCGGCGACGGCCGCAGCAGCCGCCAGACCGAGCGCGACGGTGCGCCGGTTGAACCGCCTCAACGCAGTAGTTCGACAGTGGAGACGCTCCCGTCTCCATGCCGGAACAGGAGCTTGACGAGGCCTTTCTCCGGCGCAAACCACATCGTTCGCGTGCCGCTCCCCCACTTGAAACCCGTCTGCTTGAGCGAGCTCGTCACGACGAGAGCCTGGAACGTGCCCGCCGGTACGGTGACCTTCTGCACGCCGACGACGCGCGTGGTACCGGTCACACCGTAGACCGCGAAGTCCCGGCTGCCCGGATCCGACGACCAGGTTGCGCCCGGCGTCGCGTACGCAGGCAGGACCGGATTGAAGCCGTACGTCATCAGATCGATCGGCGTAAAGAAGTGGCGCCGCTTCTCAACCGGCAGCGCCCGGGGACCCAGCGGCGGCAGCTTTGCGAGCGATGCGGCCTTCGTCGCACTCGCGACGCTCGTCACTCCATCGAGCCGCGTGGTGAACTGGTATGCCCCTGCGACCTTGATCGGACCGGACACGCTCTGGACCTTCACGATCGCGGTGCCGTTCGAGGCCTGATCGACGGAGCTCCTCTCGACGACCGGCTTCTTGAAGTAGCGCGCGTTCGTCCAGCGATAGACACCCTTCAGCCCCACGCGCAAGGGGAAGTACGACCCGTCCACGGGGGGCGTCTGTGGTGCCTGGTTCGTCGACTGCAGCGTCGCCGTCGTGACCGGCGCGCCGCTGCCTCCGGCATGCTGGAACACGACCTTCGCGGGGCCGACCCCGTACACCCACCACGTCGTGCGCACGCCGCTTCCGTACGGATCTCCGAGAGCCCCTGCTTGCGTGATTTGCGAACGGACTTTCGCCGCCAGCACCGGTCCCTGGAAGGCCGGAACCGAGATCGACTCGACCCCGAGATAGTCGTTGAGGCTCGAGACGTCGTTCTGCGCACCTCCCGTCGCCGACCAGCTCGCGCGTTGCAGCAGCGGTTCCGCAAGCACCGGCGCACGCGCGCCCCAGATGACGTTGTAGAACGCGCTCGCGAGACTGTTCCCACATGAGCCGAGCGACTGGCACAAGATGGGAAACACCGGCGGTGGCGGGTTGCTCGACCAGTCCGTGTTCACGAGACCGAAGTTCGTCTCCTGAAAGGAGACGGTGCCGACGCTGGCCGGCGCGTCCGGGGGGTTGTCGGCGCCCTCGGTCGTCCAGGCGAGCACGAATCCGTTCCCTCCCTGACTCTTCACCGTTACTTTCTCGTTCGTGGGCGCGGCGTTGTAGAGGCTGTCCGTCCACTGATACGTCCACGTCGCGTCGGCGGCATGCGGCAGCCACCCGCCGGCCGTTGCGGGACCAGCCGCGGACAGCACAACGACGAGCACGACAAGCAGTCCCTTCCCCGGCCTCACGCCCGCAGCGTAGCCCGGGTCAGCGGTTTCGACCAGCCTCGAGCAGCTCTTTCAGCCGCAACGCATTGCGAACCGCGAAGACCTCCCAGTCGTTGTTGAAGTACGCGAGGATGTCGACCTCTCTACGCCACGCCTCGAAGCGACTCGCCCACTCGCGAAGCTCGGTCTCGCTGTAGTTCCCGCGACGCCCGCGCGACCCGTGGTGGAACCGGACGAGCGTCCACGACGCGGTGAACACATGCGCCTGGAACGCATTCACCTCGGGGCGGTCGCCGATGACGAGGGCGACGCCGTGTTCACGCAGAAGCGCGTAGACGTCGTCTGCGAACCACGACGGGTGCCGGAACTCGAAACAGTGGCGCTGCCGGCTCGGCAACTGTTCGCACGCCGCCGCGAGCCGGTCGTCGTCGCGCTTGAACGTCGGCGGCAGCTGCCAGAGAAACGGACCCATCTTCGAGCTCCGGAGCAGGGACTCGAGCCGCTCATAGAAGCGTTCGAGACCCGCGCCCACGTCGAGCAGCCGCTTGACGTGCGTCAGATACCGCGACACCTTGACCGTGAAGAGGAAGCCCGGCGGTACGGTGCGCTCCCAGTTTGCAACGGCTTCGCGGCTCGGGAGGCGGTAGAACGTGTTGTTCACCTCGACCGTGTCGAAGTGGCGCGCGTAGTGCTCGAGCCACAAGCGCGGCGGCAGGCCCTCGTAGAACTCCTGCTTCCAGCTCGCGTAGTTCCAGCCGGAGCAGCCGACGCGGATCGTGTGGGCCGGTGAGTTTTCCACTGTTTCCTCAGTTTCCACAGGCATTGGACGTCGGCACCCCGGAGGCAGATACTCGCCCGAGCGTCACGGAACCGCGGAGCCTCAACCCCTCTCCGCTCTCTCGGACGTGTTGCGGGCCCGGAACGGCCGGAAGGGCCGCTGACCGGTCTTCTGGGCCCGCCTCGAATCAGCTCCGCAGGGCGTCCGCCACCTTGCGGCACAGCTCCGCGGTTCCGGCAGCGGCGACACGCGAGCGTCCTTCGAGATCGAGCTCGGCCTCGACGAACGGACGCTCGTCGTCGAACAGCTCGATCGCGAGGCCTGCTTCGCGCACGAAGAGCTGCGCGGCGGCGATGTCGACGCTGCGCGCGGCCTTCAGCGAACAGACCGCGTCGACTCGGCCGGCGGAGAGATGGCTCAGCGACAAGGCGAGCGAGCCCATCACGCGCAGCCGGTATGCGAGATCGACGACCTTCGGCGCTTCACGAGCGATGAGCGATGTCCGAGTCGCCTCGAAGGAGAGAATCTCGATCGTGTCCTTCGGCTTGAGCGACACCGAGGTGCCGTTCACCGTGGGCAGCTCGCCGCGGCGCCCGACCCACTCCTCGCCGTTACCGAAGTCATAGATGTAGCCGAAGTGGACGTCGCCCATCGTCTCGCCGTCGGCGACCGCAATAGATACTGAAAAGAACGGGATCTCGCGCTTCGCATTGAGCGAGCCGTCGATCGGGTCGACGACGACCATGGTGTCGCCGTTTCCCATGCGTCCGGCCTCCTCGGAGATGATCGTGACGTCGAGGTCGCGGAAGTGCGCGAGGATCGCATCCTCGGCGGCCTTGTCGACCGCCGTCGTCTCGTCGCCGCCGAGCCCCTGGCCCACGACGGGCTCGCGTTCGGTGCGGGCCGGTAGCTCCTTGAGTACGTGCCGGACGTCCGCGGTCGCGGCACGGCAGACCGCGAGCCAGTCCGTCACAGCGGGAGCAGGAGCAGGCCGCTCGTCAGCTTCGGATAAAAGAACGTGCTCTTCTGCGGCATCACGTCGCCGCGGCCCGCGATCTCCCATACGTCCTCGATGCGCGTCGGCCGGAGCAGGAAGGCGGCCTCCGCGTCGCCGCGATCGACGGCGGCCACCGCGTCGGCCGCGTGCGGCGTGTACGTCACGCCCTGCGGCGCGAGCCGGTCGACGACCTGCACGTCGAGATCATTGCCCTCGAGCAGCTCGTACCGTCCCTTCCGGTAGAGCACGAGACCAGGAAGCTCGTCGCCGGGCTTCTCGATCGGCGTACCGCTCACGCCGTTGACCGACTCCGCGACGCGATGCGTCGGGAAGATCGTGAGGCCTTCCTGGTCCGTCGGAACGATCACAGCGAGCAGCCAGGCCGACTCGTCGGTGCCCTCCTCCTCGTGAAAGGCGAGCGTCGTTTCGTACCGATGGTGGCCGTCCGCGATCAGGAGCTGCGCGTCGTTCAGCTCCTCGGTGAGCGCGTCGCCGAACTCGCGATCGAGGCGCCACACGCGCGCGGTGACGCCTCCATCCTCGGCGACGATGTCGGGCTCGCCGAGGCCGTCGACCTCGATAGTCCCGTCCCAGAGCACGAAGATCGGCTCGAGTTGCGTCCGCGTCGCCTTCAGCAGGCGCAGACGGCCCTCCTTCGGGCCTGCGTGCGTGCGCTCGTGCGGCAGGATCACACGGTTCTCATACGGCTCGGCCCGCAGAGCGGCCACGAACCCCTCTCTGGTGCGGGCGACTCCGTCCGGGCCGACGTACTCCTGCGAGAGCCACCAGCACGCGGGTTCTTCGTCCTCCACGAGGACCCCCGCGCTGCGCCACTCGGCGAGATCGCGCGCGGCCTGGCCCTCGTCGTCGGGCAGCGTCAGGTGAACGATGTTGTGCGGGTTCCGTGCGAGGTAGTCGGCGCGCTGCTCTGCCGAGATCACGTCATAAGGCGGCGCGACGACCTCTGCGAGCGGTCCCGCACGATCCTCGTCGAACCGAAGCGCCCGAAACGGGCGGATCGTCGCCATGGCCGTGACCGTAGCAACATGGCCGCGCTCGCCCGCAGCTCGGCGGCGAGCCGTCGAAAAGAGCCGGCGAGCACGATCGCGGCCGCGTGAAGCCAGGGACGCGCGAACCGCGCCGACACGACCGTTCCGGTGGCGACGCGTCGGCGTGCGTACCGGGCGAGCGTTCCGCTGCGTCGTGCAGACGCAGCCGTGACCCGACGCACGCGCGGCCGCCACACCGGCGGGCGAACGGGCTTGTGCGCGCGCTCGACGACGAGCACGCGCTCGGCGGGCACGACCGAGCGGACGCGCGCGACCGGGACGATCGCGCGTCGCCGGCGCCTCGTCCGAACCACCAGTCGAGCCGTCAGGTGCGGATCGCCGTCGCGAAGCAGCTCCTCGACCACGCCGCGGATCGACCCCTCGACCTCGAAGCCTTCACAGCGCGCAAGCCAGTAGCGAGCCACCGGCCCATCGCCCTCAAACCGGTTCACGAGCATCGTCACCTTCGCTTTCCGCCTCCCGCCCGCACCCAAACGCGCACTACGATCCGCCGATGCGCATTCGAGCGGCCGTGCTAGAGCAATTCGGTGCTCCGCTGACCGTACAGGAGGTCGACCTGGCCGAGCCGAAGGCAGGTGAAGCGCTTGTACGCCTCGTGGCATGCGGCGTCTGCCACACCGACCTGTACACGGCCTCCGGCGCCGACCCGTCCGGCTACGCGCCAACGGTGCTCGGCCACGAAGGCGCCGGCGTCGTCGAGCGGGTCGGCGACGGCGTCACGTCGGTGCAGCCGGGAGACCACGTCGTGACGCTCTTCTCGCCGCAGTGCCGCGAATGCGTCCATTGCCTCGACCCGCGCACGAACCTCTGCCTCGCAATCCGCGAGCAGCAGAACAAGGGGTATCTGCCCGACGCCACGACTCGCCTCTCGCGGAGCGGCGAGGAGATCCGCCACTTCATGGGAACGTCGACGTTCGCGGAGTACGCCGTGCTCCCGGAGATCGCGCTCGCGAAGATCGCCAAGGGCGCGCCGCTCGACCGAGCCTGCGTCTTCGCGTGCGGTCTCTCCACGGGCCTCGGCGCGGCGATCAACACCGCGAAGGTGCAGGCGGGATCGACGTGCGTCGTGTTCGGCGCCGGACTCGTCGGTCTCGGCGCAGTCGCCGGCTGCCGCCTGCAGGGTGCCGAGCGCGTCGTCGCGATCGATCTCTCTCCGGACCGTCTGGAGCTCGCTCGCGGGCAGGGCGCGACCGATGTCTTCGTCGGAGGCGCGGACGCCGTGCAGCAGGTGCTTGACATGACGGGCGGGTTCGGCGCCGACTACACGTTCGAGGCGACGGGCAACGTGGGTGTCATGCGACAGGCCCTGGAAGCGGCGCGGATGGGCTGGGGCCTCGCGACGATGTGCGGCGTGGCGGGCAAGGGCGAGACGCTCGACATCGTGCCGCGCTTCCTGATTACGGGCCGACGCGTGGCCGGCTCCTCGTTCGGCGGGGTGAAGGGGCGCGACCAGGTGCCGCAGCTCGTCGACCGCTGGCTCGCGGGCGAGATCGACGTCGATCCGCTCGTCTCGCACCGTCTCACGCTCGACGAGGTGAACCGCGGCTTCGAGCTGATGGAGGCCCAGGACGGCATCCGCAGCGTGATCGTCTTCGACTAGGGAGGACTTCGCTTGTGACGGCGATCGCGCAGCTCGAGGAGAACCGCACGGTCGAGGGCGTGTACGCGGTCGCGAAGAAAGAGCGGCTCCGGACGCGAAACGGGGCCGCATACCTCGCGCTCGAGCTCGTCGATCCGAGCGGCCGCATCGCGGCGCGGGTCTGGAACGACGTCGAGCTGCTGGACGCCCGCTTCGCGGAGGGCGACGCCGTGCGCGTACTCGGCCGCGTCGAGCGATTTCGTGACAAGTTGCAACTTGACGTGCGGACGCTCGAGCCCGCGCAGGAAGTCGATCCGTCGTCGATGGCGCCTGCGATGCGCCGCGATGCGGACGAGCTCGAGGGCTTTCTCGAGTTTCTCGTCGCCGAGATCTCGCACGCGGGACTGAAGGCCGCGGTCCAGAAGGTGCTCGATGCGCCGACGATTGCTGCACTGCGCGCGCTGCCGGCGACGATCGACGGCCATCACTCGTATGCCGGCGGGTTGCTCGAGCACACGGTCGGCGTTGCGACTCTCTGCCGCGAGACGGCGCAGCTCCACCCGCGGCTGCGGATCGACCTGCTGCTCGCGGCCGCACTCCTCCACGACGTCGGCCGCACGCGCGAGCTCGGCCCAGGGCCCGTCTTCCGGCAGACGGACGAGGGCCGCCTCCTCGGGCACGTGCACCTCGGGCTGCGTTTGATCGAGGAGCGTGCAGATGCGCTCGATCCCGGCGTGCACGCCGAGCTGCTGCACGCCGTATCGTGCCACCACGATGTTCGCACCGCCCGCACCGCCGAGGCGGCGGTGCTCTACCACGCGAACCAGCTCGACGCGGTCGCCGCAACGCGCCCGGTCGATTGACCGCAGTCCTGCTCGCGCTCGCAGCGAGCTTCTCCTGGGGCTTCGCCGACTTCGGCGCCGGCGTTGCGGCACGACGCCAGCCGCTCTTCGTCGTAGCTGCGATCTCGCAGAGCGCCGGGCTCGCGCTGGCCGTCGCCGCGGTCGTGCTCGCCGATCGCAAGGCGCCGACCGCCGCACAGTTCGCCTGGGCCGCGGGGGCCGGTCTGATCGGGATCGTCGGGATCTCGGCCTTCTACCGCGCACTTGCGGTGGGGACGATGGGAATCATCGGCCCGATCACGGCGACCGCGGCGATCGTCCCGGTCGCGTACGGGCTGGCGCGCGGCGAGCGTCCGTCGACGCTCCAGGGCGTCGGCGTCGGGCTCGCGGCTGTCGGCATCGTCGCCGCCTCACTCGAGCCGATGCCCGAAGGACGACGCCGCAAGATCGGCACGGGAGTCGGACTCGCGCTCGCAGCGGCGTTGTGCTTCGGCTGCTCGCTCATCGGCCTCAGCCGTGCCGCACCGGGCGGCGCAGCATGGGCGGTGATGACGATGCGACTTGCCGTCGTCCCGGTCGTGATCCTGGTTGCCGTGCTCGTGAAAGGCCGCAGCCCGTCGTCGGCGCGCGGCTGGCTTCTGCTCGTCGGCGTCGGCTTCGTAGACACCGGCGCGACGCTGCTCTACAGCGTGGCGACGACGAAAGGTCTGCTGAGCGTCGTGGCGGTCCTCTCTTCGCTCTACCCGATCGTGATCGTCGTGCTCGCGCGCGTGCTGCTCTCGGAGCGGATCGCCCGGGTGCAGCTCGCCGGCGTCGCCGTCGCGCTCGCAGGCGTCGCGCTGATCAGCGCGGGCTGATCAGCCGCCGAGCGTCTGGCGGAGCTCCTGCACCGCCTCGGGCACGAGGCGGTAGAACGCCCAGGTGCCGCGGCGGCTCGACTCGACGAGGCCGGCGTCCCGCAGCACCTTCAGGTGATGCGAGATCGTCGGCTGGGCGAGCTCGAAGGCGCCGGTCAGGTCGCAGACGCAGCACTCGTCGCACTGGCCCAGCCGGTTGATGATCGCAACGCGGGTGGGGTCGGCGAGCGCCTTGAAGCGTCCGGCGAGCGTCTCGCGCTCGGCGGCGTCGAGCGGCTCCGTCGTGGGGCCGCAGCAGAGCACCGGGAGGGTGGCGATTGTCTTCATCGACGGATCTCGGGATTGTTTACTTGACACAGGGCCATGACTCAACTAGAGTCCTTCTTAGTGGCCTTCTCGTCAGCCTTTTTTGCCTCTTTCTTGGCCTCGGTCACGGCCTGCGGCGGGAAGAGTTTCCTCATGGCCTCATCGGTTGTGAGGTCAGATGCTTTCTTGCGCGGCCTACCCAT